>Ga0075347_1000007_pt1 | contig 172052 bp, 160 predicted proteins | sample RushSE_CattailNL_5_FD_120084 | JGI IMG/M metagenome (GOLD analysis project Ga0075347, IMG submission 120084) | Natural and restored wetland microbial communities from the San Francisco Bay, California, USA, that impact long-term carbon... | ecosystem: Environmental > Terrestrial > Soil >...
GGACTAAAGGTGTCGGATAACATTATTGACATGGACAACAACGTGCCCTCTGCCGACAAAGTTAGCCGCTCCCCGTGGACCTCCCCCAGCTCCGGCGGCTACGACCGCTTCGGCCGGTCCGCCAATACAAATACACCGCCGACACCACCACCCTCGCCGAACTGAACTACGGCTACGACGCCGGCTCCAACCGCGTCTACCGCCAGGACGCCAGTCGCGTAATGGGGTCTGACCCCTTTTCTTCGCTGACCCCTTTTCTTCGTCCAACTGTGCTTGCAGATGGATCAAAATCTACCAGAGCAGAAAAGCAAATGACCTTTCGCGTAGAAATGTGGGCAAAAAAAGTAGGCCAAAATAATTTTGCGAAAATCGATGAGTGGGAATTTAAATTCAGACTATATCAATGGACAGAAAAAGACAAAGGTAAGGATGTCCAGAGATTTAAATTAGAAGAGTGGCAATAACCCGTCTACTAATAGGGCTTGGTAGCATGAATGAATTGGCAAAAATTATAGCTGTATTACTTATTGTACTTACGGCTTTTGTAGGCTGCTCAAATGATCAGCCTAATGCTGCTAAAACAGACCCCAGAGAAGTTATGGTAGCTGTATATCTATATAAATCCCATGAAGGAGTTGTCTCCGATACCGATAATCCACTAGATTCTTTTACTTTTACTACAAAGATAGGGAATGAATTTAAAGAAACGCATGAATATGACGGCCAAGAAGTGATATTGAATGGTGTTGTTACGGATGTCCCTGGAGATAAGAATGCATTTCACGTCGTAATTGGATACAAAGGATTGGGTGACGTTCCACCTAATTACGAAGACCCATGCACTTTTGAGGTCGGTCAAATTTATGTACACAATACCTTTCCCTCATATGATGGGATACAGTTTCGTTATAAGATGAAATTAATCGAAGAAGATCAGGCAGGAAAATTTGATTGATAAATCAGCCTGATTTTTAATAGTCAACTTTAAACGTAGGACTATCTTCGGGGCGTGACCGACGCCGATCATATAAACGAGTTGTGCTGATATTAGCATGGCCCAGCCAGGCTTGGACGTAGGCAATGTCCGCTACATTTTCCAAGGCGTTCGTCGGGGAAGAAAAGGGGTCAGACCCCATTGACGTGAGTGACTCGCGTTGATAGTCTGTGCTGATGGCCCGATCGCTACGCATTACGCCCGGCGGCTATTGCTACCAAACAGAAAAGGGGTCGGGAATCGTTTTGACGGCTGATGCGTCTCTCGTTATACTCCGGCCATGCCCAGAGCCAAACGCGTCACGCCCGGCGGCTATGTCTACCACGTCCTGAACCGGGGCGTGGGACGCATGACCCTCTTCAACAAGCCCGAAGACTACCAGGCGTTCACGCAGGTGCTCATCGAGACCTGCGATCGCAAGCCCGAGGTCGAGCTGCTTTGCTACTGCCTGATGCCCAACCACTGGCACCTGCTGCTTCGGCCCAGGCGTGGCGGCGACCTGTCCGCGTTCATGCGGCTGCTCACGGTGACGCACACGCAGCGCTATCACGCCCACTACCACACCGAGGGCACCGGGCCGATCTATCAAGGGCGGTTCAAGAGCTTCCCAATCGAGGCCGACACGTACTTCCTGGTCGCGGCCCGTTATGTCGAGCGCAATGCGCTGCGGGCCAATCTCGTCGAGCGGGCGGAGGATTGGCGGTGGTCGAGCCTGCATGTGCGGCGGGATGGGCCGGAGGAATTGCGGGCTCACTTGGGTGCCTGGCCTGTTCCGGGGTCGGGGTCGGCTAACGGGGTGCCGAAGCAGTGGCTGCGGACGGTGAACGCGCCGCAAACCCAGAAGGAACTGGATGTGATGCGGATGTGTGTGAAGCGTGGCCGGCCTTTGGGCTCAGAGAGGTGGGTCGCCAAATCGGCCGCCAAGATGGGCCTGTCGCTGCGTGAGCCGGGCCGACCCCGGAAGGACGCCTAAAACGACTCCCGACCCCTTATTATCCCCGTTTGATCTTGCTGAGGTGGTTTTTGCCTGGGCGCGTTGGCTGTAGTTGATCGAGGCGGGCTCCTAGAGCAAGGCGTTGCGTCTTTCGGCGGTTGCGGTTGCTTGGGGTTTGTCGGTTGGGGGAGGACAGAGGCGGTGTCCGCCGGGGGTCCGGGCTGGCTTGTCAGGGAGCGGCGGCTAGCTACAATGCCACGTTCTCTAGCCCCTTAGGCGACGTAGCTCAGTTGGTAGAGCAGGGGATTCATAAGCCCCGGGTCACAGGTTCGAGTCCTGTCGTCGCCATTGGCCCCGCTGTTTTCAGCGGGGTTTTTTGTTTGTAGGGGTTGTAGGGCCTTGGGGCGGGTTGAAGGGCAATCAGGGGGCCCTAATGGCTTTGCTGCGGGGCGGATGAATCCGAAGCTATACGCAGCCAACCATGCTGGCCGGCCCTTTGTTCAGGTCGGCTTCCGCGTGACAAGGGGCTGGTAATGCGTGTACTGATTGACATCCTGATCGGGTTGATGGTCATCGCTGTGGTCGCGGGCGGGGTGGTGCTCTATCACAGCCAGCGTCAGGACGAGCAGGATATCGTTGCGGTCCAGCAGGCCCTTGGCCGGCTCAGCGAGCAGGCGGCTTACCACAACGCGGTGCAGTCCGCGATGGCGGGACATGACACGCTCTTGGTCCACATGAGCGAGTCTTGGTTTGGCGACAAGTTGCCGCTCAACGTCCTGGTCTCCGAAGGGCACCCGTGGATCGACCTGGCCCCGCCCGGCGACCTTGGCACACACCCTCCTGACCCTGTCATCACAAGCCAGACTCAGGCAGGCTTCTGGTACAACCCCACGCTCGGTATCTTCCGCGCGCGTGTTACGCCCGGCCTCAACGAAGTAGAGACCCTGTCGCTCTACAACCAGATCAACGACACGTCGCTCGAAGTCTTCGAGCAGATCCCCGACCCCGCACGCACGCCCATCGCGCACGTTCCCGGCACGACACCCGCTCAGCAGTATGCCACGATGGCCAACCGCACCTGGTCCGAGACGCGCGACCCGGCTCAGAAGGATGAAGCTCTCTATAAGCTGCCTGAGCCCGATCCGGCGGCTCAGGCTGAGGCGGGCCCCGAGCCGGAGTTTGTGAATTACGAGGACGAGCGGGTCTACGAAGAAGCGACCCGCAAGGCCGAGGAACAAGCCTCTGCAGCGTCCGATAGTGTTGCGCCCGGGCAGGCCGAGGAGTCTGAGCACACTCGTCCGACGCTGCTCAAATAAAAGATATTTCTTTGCTTGATCAAGAGCCGGCAAGCCTCAAGACGGGTCTATGACCTTACCGATAGCTTTACTATCGGGGGGAGCACTCCAGTCCAGAGGTTCCCATGACAGCGTTCGAAAAAAGCAACGATCCATCACAGTCGTCCGGCCCGCTGCACAGCACGCTATCGAGCGATCCCGACATGGCCGAGTTGGTTCAGTTCTTCGTGGAGGAGATGTCCGAGCGCATCGGCGTAATCCAGACCGCGACGCAGGCCAACGATGTGAGCCAGTTGCGTACGGTTGCGCACCAGCTCAAGGGTGCCGGCGCGGGCTACGGCTTCGAGCCGATTTCGCGCGTGGCTGGGGAGCTCGAAAAACTGATCATCACGACAGGCGAGTCCGCGACCGTCGCCAGCTTCCGCAGCCAGGTGGATGAGCTGATCGACCTCTGCCGCCGCGCCTCGGTCTGACCCGGCTTTTAATCCCTGACATCCCGTACAATCTCCCGCTTATGCAGGAGATCTTGTCCCATCGATTGCCTAATGGCCTGTGGCTGCTCGCCGAGCCGATGCCCGCGGTGCGCTCACTCGCGATGGCGATGCTCACGCCCGGCGGGGTCGTCAGCCAGTCCGAGGACCAACAGGGCGTTGCCCCGCTTTTGGCCGAGATGCTGGGCCGTGGAGCCGGCGGCATCTCCTCGCGTGCTTTCAGTGAAGCGCTGGACACGCTGGGCGTGCACCGCTCGCTGGGCGCGGGCAACCGGCACCTGCGTCTGAGCGCCACTCTGCTGGGCGACAACCTCGACGCCGCGCTGCCGCTGCTGCTGAATCAGGCCCTCGCGCCCAACCTAGACGAAGCCGACCTCGAACCCTCGCGCGACCTGTGCCTGCAGGAGATCGCCGGCATCGAGGACGACCCGCAGCGCAAAGCTATGAACAAACTGCGCGAGTGCCACTTCCCCCCGCCGCTGGGCAGGCCCGGGGACGGCATCGCCGAGCACCTGGAAAATCTCACGCTCGAAGACGTCCGCGCCTACTGGCAGAAATCGGTCGTGCCCGGCGGATCGATCCTCGCATTCGCCGGACAAATCGACTGGCCGCGGCTCAGGGATACCGTCGAGCGACTGACCGAAGGCTGGACCGGCTCGGCTGAGGAAGTGCACGCCACCGGCAAGGCGCCGCGCGGCTACAACCACATCGACGCGCAGACCGAGCAGGTCCACATCGGACTGGGCTACGACGCGCCGGCCGAGACCGACGAGAACGCCATGCTCCAGCGCGCGGCCATCTCCGTCCTCTCCGGCGGGATGTCCAGCCGGCTGTTTACCGAAGTGCGTGAGAAGCGAGGCCTGTGCTACTCGGTCTACGCCAGCTACGCGGGGATGCGTGACCGCGGCGCGGTCTTCGGCTACGCCGGCACGACGACGCCCCGCGCGCAGGAAACACTCGACGTATTTGTCGCAGAATTGCACCGCATGGCCAAGGGCGTCGACAGGGCCGAGCTCGAACGCGCTATCGTCGGCATGAAGGCCCGAGTCGTCATGCAGGGCGAATCCAGCGGCGCCCGCGCCTCGGCCATCGCCGCCGACCAGTACATCTACGGCCACCCCCGCACACTCGACGACCTGAGCCGGCGCATCGATACGATCAACTACGATCAGGTCAACCGCTTCGTTGCCGAGCACCCGATCGACCAGCTCACGCTCGTGACCATCGGCCCGGAAAAGCTGAACGTCCCATAGTGCACGCCCATGAAGATCCTCATCACCGCAGGCCCAACGCGCGAACCGATCGACGATGTGCGGTTCATCTCCAACCGCTCGAGCGGTCAGATGGGTTTTGCGCTGGCCGAGGCGGCGCTGGATGCGGGGCACGAGGTGACGCTTCTGCTCGGGCCGGTGCTGCTGCCGCCGAGCGTGGGTGCGCGTGTTCGGATTGTTCGGTTCAACACGACGGCGGATCTCGAGGCGCTGCTGGCCGAGCACTTTCCTCGGTGTGATGTGCTGATCAAGGCCGCGGCCGTGGCCGACTACCGCCCCGCGACGCTGATCAAGGGCAAGACCCCGCGCGGCGCGGGGCTGTCGATCCAGCTCGAGCCCACGCCCGACCTGGTTGCCGGCTGCGCCGCGGTCAAGCGTGCAGATCAGCGGATCATCGCCTTTGCGTTGGAGGACCCGACGCTGCTCGAGAGCCGAGCCGTCGAGAAGATGCAGCGCAAGAAGGTAGATGCGATCCTGGCTAACCCCCTGCAGACGATGGACGCGCCCGACATCGAGCCGATCCTTTTCTATGCCGATGGCCGGCGTGATGCGCCAGGGCGGATGGTCAAGTCGCAGCTGGCGAAGTGGTTGATCTCTAGGATTCCTACACTCGCTCGCCAGTGAGTTTGAATGAACATCAAACGGCAAGCCGGCTTTCGTTGAAATGGATTTGCCGCGGCAGTAAAGCGCATGTCGCTCCGATTTGCCAGCGATAATCCATCGCGCCTAGCCTGCACGCCCACTCGAGCTTCACGTGCCCGGTCTGCTCAATCGCGTCGAAGTAGCCCAGCTCAGCGCGGCGAACCGTCAGCGGGGTTTCGCACCAGGCGTGCTCGTCCCGCTCGACGCGCGTGGTACGCAGCATACGGTGTCCGTCCTGCTCGATCACCGCAAGGCCGCTCGGCGTGTACCGGCAGAACCGGCGTGCATCCTCGGTGGTCGGGAAGCACGAGTCGGGCGCTAGCCGGGCCGGGGCGTGCGCGAGGTCGAGTACGAGTTCGCCTTGCGCGTAGCGCGTTGAGCCGACCGCGTATCGCACGCCGCAGTCGTCGCAGTCCAGCGAGATGGTTGCGGGCTGCGGCCGCAGGTCTGTCAGTCGCGCCCCGAGCATGGAGACGACGCGGGCGTCCACATCGCTGCGTGTGAAGTACAGGCCGCGCACGACTTCCGCGCGGTGGTTCATCGCCTGCACCATCAGCCGATACGCGACGTGGTGGTATGTCAGCCCGCAGAACCCCGGCACGCCCGCGGGCCTGAGCCGCTCGACCCGGCAGCACATCACGTTCCAGAACGCCCACGGTCCGCGCGTGATCAGTTCCAGCCCCGCCGGCAGCATGCCGCGTACCGTCTCCGCCGGCGTGCGGTAAGTCAGTTGCACGCAATCAACCACTCGGCCGGTCATCGTCAAGAGCCCCGTCATCACACCACCTCCCGTTCAGAGGCGACCATGTCTTTCGCATGACGCAGCGCACACAGCGCGTTATTGCAGTGGGGCATCTCTGGCTCGGCCTGCAACGCTTCTTTGAAGTGGCTGTCTTCTTTCATGCCCAGCAGCGTAGAGATCGTTCGCCGGTTATTGCTGATCAGGCTATAGACCCGACGTGCGAGCCCGCCCATGCCCGGCCGCGCCAGGCGCATCGACAGGCCCCGATAGTTACGCAGGGCGTAGAAGCACATCACCCACGCCTTGTCGTCACGGTAGAGCCCGCCGCGGTCGTCGACAACGATCAGCTCCTCGGGCCTGCCCTGCGCATCGGTCTTGTATTCAAGATCGGGGTACAGCGCCTTTTGCTTGCTCGATCCCTGGGGCACAAAACGCATCGTGATCAGCTTCGGCTGCTTCTCGAGCCACTGCCGACTCCGCACGCAGAACCCGCAGGTCGGGTCGTAGAGGACGGTCAGTTGTTTGACGGCTTGCATAGGATCCGCCTTTCTTCAGTTGCCTTTCTTCTCCGTGAATCCCGCGCCGTACTGTTTTAGCGCGGCGCGGGGTATCTGCCTTCCTTATCAGGCGGAGGACAGCCCCGGAAGCTCTTCGTCAGGCTTAATCGGCGGCGGCGCCAGCTCGTACAGCGCATTCTTCCGCATCCGGTTAAATATGTAGATGTTGAAAAAGTGCATCGCGCCCAGGATCAGCAGCACCACGCCGAGCTTGTAGCTGAGCACCTCGAACACCTCGGCCACGTTCTGCGGCGCCAGCTTGGTCTTGAGCACCAGCGTCACCCAGCCCAGGTTCACCAGGTAAAACCCCACGACAAGCAGGTGGTTGACCGAGTCGGCCAGCTTCTCGTCGCCGTGGAAAGCGGTGACCAGAAACACCCGCCCGTGGTGGTGCAGCGTCCGGGCGACCCAGACCGTGAGCACCACGCTCAGGAAAAGGTAAATCGCGTAGGTCGGGACCAGGTGCTTCTCGGTAGCTTCGACAGTAGCGAGTAGTAGCGTTTGCATGATCGGCCTCCTTTCAGGCCTTGTGCGACGCCGACGCAGCATCGCGTATCTGCGGGCCACGCCCGCAGGGTGGATTCTTACTGTCCTAGCCGCCAAGCAGTTTGCGGAGCTTGGCGCCCATCTTCAAAAAGCGGACCAGCATCGGCCGGGGCAGCATTCGCACCTGCCCGTACCAGCCGGCCATCGACTCGACGAGGTCAAGGAGCTCCGTCAGCCGATCGTGCGTATGCTTTTCTTTTGCGCCCTGGTCCGCGGCCTCGATCACGCACTCGCGCAGGATGGTCAGCGTCGGGTCCATCTCCCGCTTCTTACGTTCATCGAGCACGACCAGCAGCATCTCCCACACGTCGGACTGTGTGGCGAAGTGGTCCTTGCGCTCGCCGAGCGTCGGGACGACCTGAACGATGCCCCAGCCCTGCAGCTCGCGCAGCGACGTGCTGACGTTGGACCGGGCGACGCTGAGGGTCTGCGCGATGTCGTCGGCGTTGAGCGGGGACGGGCTGATGAACAGCAGCGCGTGGATCTGGGCGACCGTGCGGTTGACCCCCCACCGTGAGCCCATCTCGCCCCAGTGGAGCACGAATTTCTGCTGGACGTCGCTGAGGATCATGGGTGGGCTCCTTTTCGGGCGGGTCTATGAGCTCTATCGGACGAAACCGCCAGTAAATTCAGTCTAAACAGAAATTACAGGAAAAGATGAGCCCTGTCAAGACCCCGGCAGCAAAATCCTTCAAATCAATAAAACCGACACCGCAGGGCCTCATCACTGGCGCCCAGCGATTTAGGCGGCCCTGATGAGCACTGTTTTTGACGGCAGGGCGCAGCCCTTCGGCTACAAGCTTTTCTTTGTCAAAATAAAAAGCCTAGAAATTCGAGTCGGAGGTGCTACACTTGTATCAGGTAGCGATTCACTTGAAGGAGTCACTTCTCAATGCGAAAAGCGTTTACATTAATTGAATTACTCGTCGTGATTTCCATCATTGCGTTATTGATCGCAATCCTTCTGCCTACGTTGAGCCGGGCCAAAGAGTCTGCGGCTCGGGTCCAGTGCGCGGCGAATACGCGCTCGCTGTCGCAGGGCTACCAGACGCTGAGCGTCGACAACAAGAGCCGATACCGCCTGAGCAGTGCGGTTTTTGGGCGGGCCGGTCGCGCGAAGTACACCTATCTAAAAGACTACGATGAGGCGAGCCGGGTATGGGGCGATCCGAATAGGATTTTCGGGACGAATATCAGTTGGATTGCAAGGTATATCTTCACGGACCTTTACAACACGGGCCTGACGCTGGACACGTTTGTGTGTCCGAATCGTCCGAAAGACTCGCTTGTGATCCGCACATTCAATCCGACTGCAACGGTCCCGGGCGACCAGTACCAGGAGACGCTTGCGAACAATTCATTCATGTATTTGGACAGTTCTTTCAACGTGATGGCCGGGCATGACCAGCGGTCGATCAATAGCGGCGGAGGGGCCGAGCGGGTATGGCTTTCGCCGATGTCGATGGATGATGCTGCAGACCTGCCGATGGCGGCTTGTTTGCTTGAGTCGAACGACTTTGGGAGTACCGCCGGCCAACAATCGACCTTTCCTCACGGGCCTCGGGGCTACCTGCAGTACTCCGGCACTGTGTACGCCAAAGACCCCAGGTGCGAGTCTGAGGGCGGGAACGTGACGTCCAATGACGGATCGACACAGTTTGTCCAAACCCAGGAATCGACAAGGTTCCGAGGAGACCTCGCTTCGAGTCGATCGGTTTGTCACTGGAACTATGTCGCCAGCTACAACGCGGTGAACTCGCTGCCGCCGCCGAACTAAGCCCTCGGCTAATTAAGTTCCTGCTCGAACATGTACGCGGTGCTCTCCTGGCCGGGGTCGAATTCCTCGTTGGCCAGGTCGTCCAGGGCCTGTGCGGTTTCGTGGGCGGAGTCTGGCTTGGGCAGCGTGATGTTCCAGTTCACGCTCCCGCAGCGGGTGCAGGCGTGGGCCAGCAGCGGGCGGAGTTTTTTGTAGTTGCCGAAGATGTCTTTTTCACCGCCGACGGGCGACCACCCAATCGCGTTGTGGCCGGCGAAGATCTTGATGGGCTGGAACTGGTGTGAGCCGCAGGCGTTGCACTTCATATCGATCCCCGTTGTGAGTTGAAGGTGGAAGAGAGGTGACGACAGGATGTAGACGACCGGGAGCCGAAAAAGTTTTCTCTGACTTAGAAAAAATGTCGCTAGATCAAAGAGATTACGCGCTATTGGCGGGAATAAGCCCGAGGGCGTCGAGGTTTCGCAGCAGCCTGCGTGTCGCGTCGCCGCGGTGGCTGATGTCGTTTTTCTGTTGCGGGGACAGCTCGGCACTGGTGCACCCTCTGCCATCGAGCCAGAACAGCGGGTCGTAGCCAAAGCCGTTGGCCCCCCTGCCCTTGTGTGGCTGACTCTTGTCCTGGGCCTGGTCGGGGGTGATGATGCGACCCTCGAACGTGCCTCGGACCACGACCGGCTCGTGCTCTTGACCGGGCCAGGCCAGCGCCATCGCGCAGACGAAACGAGCGGTGCGTTTTGCGGCCGGAGTATCGCCCAGCTCTTTGAGCAGCTTCTGGTTGTTGGCCGGGTCCACGATGTCGCGCCCTCCGGCGGCGCCCGAGTAGCGCGCACTGGTCACGCCCGGCTCGCCGCCCAGCGCATCAACCTCCAGCCCGCTGTCGTCCGCGATGCAGGGCAGGCCCGCCGCCTGTGCGTAGTAGCGCGCCTTGAGCAGCGCGTTGCCTTCGAATGTGTCCTGATCTTCCACCGGCTCGGGCACTTCAACGCCCGCGTCCTTGAGGCTCAATAGCTCCATCGCTACCCCCGCCTCGCGCACCACCGCCATGATCTCGTCGATCTTGTGCGGATTGGAGGTGGCGATGAGCAGCTTCATTGCTTACTTATCCCACCGCTCTGCCCAGCGCAAAGGTGCCGGTGATGACCGGCGAGAGCGCAGCGATCGAGTAGGGCGAGTAGACGTTGACCCCGCCGTTCCAGAACCAGAAGCAGGCGATGAACGCGCCCAGCAGCGACACGCCCAGGCCCAGGAAGAAGGCCAGCTCACTCCGCGCGTCACGCAGCGAAGCCCCCACCGCCGCAGCGCCGAGCAGACACGCGGGGATGATCGACACGAGCGTGAGCATGGGGAGGTGGTGGGGCATGGTTTACAAACCCTAAATCCCTGATCCCGAAATAACTACATATTCCACCACTCGAGGTTGATCTTCGGGAAGATCACGTCGTGGATGTCGGCGTCGGCGATCTCGTGCTTCTCCACCTCGTTGAGCGCCCCCAGGTACGCCGAGTCGGCGTGGACCTTCTCGGTGATATCCATGATCGTCTCGAAGCGGGCGACGTTCTGCATGAAGCGCTTGATGCCGTAGTCCACCGCCTGCCCGCGCCGGATCACGAAGGGCCAGTCGCTGGCCTGCATCAGGAGCAGCTGCCGCCCCGCTTTTTCCAGGAGTTCCTTGAGCTTCTCCTTGCCCTTCTCGCGCCAGGGCATCTGGCTCAGCGCCCGGCCGAAGTTCGTCTCACAGCGGTAGAGGATGTCCCACATCCAGTTGACCTGCTCGTTGGTCCAGACGCGGTGGTCGCCCTCTTCGCCCCATGAGCCCTCGGGCATCGACACGACCTTGTCGACAAACGTCGAGTCGAGGTACTCGCTGGTGGTGCAGACGTTGATCTCGGGGATGGCGTTGAGCGAGAGCATGATGTCGCGCAGGAACTGCGGGCCCTCGAACCACCAGTGGCCGTAGAGCTCGGCGTCGAAGGTGCAGACGACCACGCCGGGTTTGCCGGTCTGCTCCTTGTACTTGTACAGCCGCTGCTTGATCATGTCGCAGAAGTGGCTTGCGTGCTGGTGGATCTTGGCGTCGATGTCCTGGGGGTAATAGAGGTGCTTATCGCCGAGGTCGACCTTGTTGCCTGTGATTTTCCAGTAGCGCAGGCCGCGCTTGGGCCCCCACATCTTGTGAAACTCGAGGTACTCGCCCGACGCGGGGTAGCCGAAGGAGCCCGACCACACCTGCTCGCAGGCGATCTGGTCGCGCGCGAAGGCGACGGCGCGTCCGAGTCCCGTGCCATCGCTGTTGACCCAGTGCGCTTCGTTGACGGATCGCCAGCCGCGGTTGGCGTATTTTTCTGCGTCCTCCCAGCCGACCTTGTGCCACTGGTTGTTGTCGTAGACGTACTCGCTCTTGCAGCCCTCGATGAGGTGGTTCTCGACGAAGAAGTGCGTGATGCCTTCATCCGCGACCAGGTGCTCGACGCCGATGCGGTAGGGCTTGTGCCCCCAGTTGATCGGCGGGCTCCACGGACCACCGGGGCGGTAGGCGCACTCAGGCAGCCACATGCCCGTGGGCTTGAAGCCGAGGATGCGCTCGCTCGAGGCGACGCCGGCGCGGACCTGAGCGCGGATCGAGGCGTCTTCGAAGAGCAGCGGCATGTAGCCGTGTGTCGCGTTGGAGGTCAGGAGTTCGACGTAGCCCTTGCCGCCCTTCTTCTGGTTGGAGCGGTCGGCGAAGGCCTTGGGGATGTCGCGGTTGATGTCGTGGAACTGCGCGAGCAGGCCGGTGTAGAACTTCTCCCACCGCTGGGCGAGGTAGAGCATGTGGCCGTTGTCGATCTTCTTGAAGTCGGCCTGGTCCTGGCGCGCCTTCTCGGCGCGGTCGTTGAGGTAGTGCTCGAAGCCCTTCTTGAAGTGTTCGTGCGAGAGCTGTTCAAGCAGCACGGGTGTCAGCCCCATGGTGATCTTGGGGTTGCCGTTGAGGAACGCGCACTCGTCGAGCATCGCGAGGATGGGCAGGTAAGTCTCCGCCGCGGCCTCGTAGAGCCAGTCCTCGCCGTGCGGCCAGGTGCCGTGGCGCAGGACGTAGGGGAGGTGGCCGTGGAGGACGAGGCAGAAGCTGCCGATTTTTTCGCTCATGGGGGGTATGGTAGCAGGCTGCGGGGTCTACTATTCGACGACCGGCCCCCTGCCTGCCGATACCTTTTTTCATGCCTGACCTCTCCCCCACGACGGCCTGGACCGACACGACCACCCCGCTGGCGCTCGCCGGCAAACGGCTGCACTTCGTTGGCATCGGCGGGTGCGGGATGTCGGGTCTGGCGCGGATGGCGGCCAAGCATGGTGCGGCCTGCTCCGGGACCGACCTGAGCGACTCGGACACGGTGGCCCGGCTGAGGCAGGAAGGGATCAACGTCTCGCTGGACCAGTCGGGCGCGGCGGTGCCGGGGCAGCTGGACATGCTGGTCATCAGCGCCGCCATTAAGCCGACGCACCCCGAGGTTCTGGAGGCCAGGAACCGCGGCGCAAGCATTGTGAAGTACGCTCAGCTCCTGGGCCGGCTGATGGTCGGTCGCGTGGGCGTCGCCATCGCGGGGACGCACGGCAAATCGACCACGACCTCGATCCTCAGCCACATCCTGATCCAGACCGGGCTGGACCCCTCGTTTATTGTCGGCGCGCACTGCGAGCAGATCGGCGGGGGTTGCCGGGTCAGCGCCAAGCGCGGGCCTGACGAGGTGCTGGTGGCCGAGGCGTGCGAGTACGACCGCAGCTTCCACAATTTCTTCCCGACGCACGCGACGATCCTGAACGTCGAGGCCGACCACCTGGACATCTATGAATCGATAGATGAGATCGTCGAGGCGTTCCATGTGTTCGCCAAGCGTTTACCCGCCCTGGGTTCGCTGCTGATCCACCACGAGTCGCCTCACCGCCTGGCGATCGCGGCCGGGCTTGATGCGAAGGTCGAGACGATCGGCTTCATGCCCCAGGCCGACTGGCGCGTGGGCGTGCGCATGGGCAACGTCCGCCTGCACCACAAGGACAAGCCCGTGTGCGAGTGGAAGAGCCCGATGCCCGGCGACCACTTCGCCTACAACGCCGCCGCCGCCGCGATCACCGCCCGACGCCTGGGCGCGCCTTGGGACGGCATCGGCAAGGCCATCGCCTCGTTCACCGGCCTGGACCGGCGCATGCAGACCCTCGGTCAGCGCGCCATCCCCGGCGGCAGCGTCACCGTCATCGACGACTACGGCCACCACCCCACCGAGATCGACACCACCCTCCGCGCCCTGCGGCAGCACCACGACCCCAAGCGCCTCATCTGCGTCTTCCAGCCCCACCAGCACTCGCGTACGCGCCACCTCATGGAGCAGTTCGCCACCAGCTTCGGCGTGGCCGACATCGCCATCGTGCCCGAGATCTACTTCGTGCGTGACTCGGAGCAGGAGCGCCAGGCCGTGACCGCAGGCCACCTGGTCGAACGCCTACGCAAACAGGGCGTCACCGCGATGCACCTGCACCCGTTCGAGGCCATCGTCGAGCAGCTCGAGCTGATCACCCGCCCCGGCGACCTGGTCGTCACGATGGGCGCGGGCGACGTATGGAAGATCGGCAAGGCGTACCTGGGGGAGTAGTCATGGATTCGATTGCTTTGGCCAAACGGCGATTGCATTGGGTACCGGATCGTCGGATGGCCAGGATAAATCTTGTCCCTCAAGATAAAGGCCGCTTGAAGGTCCGCCGTCGAGATTGAGTACGCGATCAAAAGCAGAAACACCGATTGCGGCGGGGTCGCTATAAAGCAATTGCGATAATTCAAAGAGCGTGCAAGGACTGGTTGTTAATAACACGATATGCCCATTGGTTGTTAAGCCAATCGCGCTGCGTTTCGCACGTTTGAGATCATCTGAATAGATCCCCGGCTTACCGCCAGGGTCGATCAAAAAGGGTCCGGCCTGAATGGCTTCACGATGATTTGTCTCTACGACGTATTGCGATCGTCGGATGATCTCGATTCTGCCGGTGTCATCCGTGAGGATCACACCTGAGAGGGGCGATTGATCGCTTATGCCTTTAAATTCGACACCATCACGAACTGTCAAACCAACGGGCCGAAACGCTAGATCAAAGTATCCACCATTCAACATGATCGGCACGTCATATTGCTTTGCTAGCGAGATAAAGTCGAACGCCGAATCTTTGTTTTTGTCGTGCTGGTCAACGATCGAAAAGCGCACTTGAGTTGTGTCGATTATGACGGCGCTGACGCCGACCACTCCTTCACCGCGGTACATGTACCAAGCGGTACGCAGTTCTATACCGCGACTAATGTTGAGTTGTGTGATAGGTTTCCCAGTCCATCCGCGCGTGCTCCAGTACACACCGGCAGTGATGAGAAATAAGCAGACTAGAACAACAGTGATGACGCGGCTTTTTCGGGACATCAATACAGTCTATTAGCTTGCTTCTAGGCGTGGGTATTGACTGGATTCTTGTTGCGACCACGCGGTTGCCTAGCTGGGTGACTACGCAGCTCGACCCCGCACTCCGGGCAGTAGTCGCTTTCTTTGCTCGCACGCAGGTCGTAGAAGCAGTTGGCGCAGTGGCCGGACATGATGAGTCGGCGCTGCTTGATGCCGCGGCGGACCCAGCGCACGCAGAGGGCAACGATCACGAGCGCAGCCATATCGCACATCAGCGCCACCCAGCCGGGCATGAACAGGTGCGAGAGGATCACGGTCGCGGCGGTCGGCCAGATGCTGAAGATCACGCCGAAGACCCGCAGCACGCGGCGCTGCTCGGCGAGCGTCCACTTCTGCTGAAACCGGCTGCGCGGCAGGGTCGAGATCGTCACCGCCATCGCGACCTCGAAGCTCACGATACCCAGCACGATGACCCCCAGCGGGATCAGCGTGACCAGGAGGCCGGGGTCGGAAAGGATTCCAAGGATTGGGGCAGCGCAGCTCACAGCAACATTTTAGCGCAAGCGACCATCGTTAGCCCGCGGGCTTGTACCGCCGTGGTTGCCGTGGTGCCTGAAAGCAGCGGTACACGCCCGCCGGCTAACGGTCTACGCCTCGGGCTCGCCGAGATCGACCTGCGACCAGTCGATCTCCTCGCGCGACGCGATGTACTGGTCCATCAGCTGCTTCGCACGTTCGAGGTCGCTGGCGTGTACCAGCACCTTGACCTTGCCCGGCGCCTCGGCGCGGAAGCCGGCGGTCAGGAACCCCGCGGCCTCGGCCTGGATGCCTTCTCGCTTGAGTTCGTCCGCGAGCAGGCTCGCCTCGATTTCGCTGGGGAAAAACGCAAGGGTGACTACGGTATCGTCGTCGTTAGGCATATCTTTATTGTCGCATGCCGGGGCGGCTAAGACAATAAAAATCGTTCAGGCCGCGGGCTCGTCGAGCCGGTACTGTCGGATTTTTTTGTAGAGCGTGGTGCGGTTGATATCGAGCTGGCGGGCCGTTTCCTGCCGGTTCCATCCGTTGGCCTCGAGCGCGGCCAGGAGGATCCGCTTCTCGGGCTCCTGCATCGCCTTGGCCAGCGACATCGGCGTCCAGCCCCCGGCTTCTGTCGGGGACGCGATCGGCTCTGAGGCGCGGGGCACCGCTTCCTGCGCGGGGCGATCTTCAGTCGTGTTTCGGTCCGTCAGCAGCAGGTGCCGCTGCACCGCGCGCTCGAGCGCATCGAGTAGCTCTTTCTCGACGATCGGCTTGAGCAGGTAGTCGGCTGCGCCAAGGCGCATCGCCTGCACCGCCTGCTCGAGCTTGCGGAAGGCGCTGGTCATGATCGGCACCACCGCCGGCCAGTCATCGTGCAAACGACGCACCAATCCAACGCCGCCTCCCGGGCCCACGGCATCCTGGTCCACGATCACCACGCCGATGCGATCTGCATCACCGCTCGCACGCTCACGCTCGAGCTCAGTGAGGGCGTCGCCCATCGTGCGCGTGCAATTCGCAACATAACCCCGGCCTTCAAGCGTCTGCCTGAGCGCTGCCGACGCGATCGCGTCTTGATCGACTATCAGGATGCGGGTCTGCTGGCTCATGCCCTTGCTCGGACCTTGGGGCGCTGAGCCCGTGTTACGCGGCCTGGTTCGCGTCGGCCGGGCCCGCTTCATGGAGCTGCGGCGGCGATGCTTCTTCAATCTGATTCAGCCAGTTCTTGTTTGTCCAGATCGTGTCGGTCGGGCCCTGGATTGGGCTGTGCAGACGCGCTGCGGTGATGTCCTGGGCCTGAACCTTGCGCAGGCAGCGGTCGGCCAGCTCGGTGATCAGCGCATCTTCGACAACCTTTTCGCCGGTGACGATCTCGATCACGACCTGGCCGGGCTCGAGGTCCATACAAAGCGCCGCAGCGACCAGCGCATCGTCCTGCTCGACCACCAGGCTCAGGTGGTGCTGAAAGCCCTTGGCGTCGGCCTTGAGCCCCCGGCTATGCGCGAAGGACAGCACCTTGCCGCGCTCGCCCTTGCGCACTTCATGGAAGCGGTAATTCGTGCTCAAATGACAGCCCTCCAAGAGATAATATCGGCCCAATACCGGGCCGACTTTCCCCCGTTTCCGGGCCAAAATCGCGTTATTTGAGCCCAAGGGCCGCCGCATCGCGGTCCGACAGCATCCCGCCGTCCGAGCGCGTCTTCACCGTGCCGTCGCGCTTCCACGACCGCTCGCAGGCCGGCTGGTCGCGCAGGTCCGACACGGTGATCGTGTCGCCGCCGAACACAAACCGGCTGACACCGCAGAGGTCGGCGAGGTCGGTGGTGTCGAATGCGGCGGCATCTGTGCCGGAGCTAGCCGGTGCGCTGACCCCCAGGTCCAGCGGGTTATCGACGCCAAGCGCTCCACGCTGGGTTTCAAGCGTCTTCATCACCTTGTCACGCAGCGCCATCACCGCGGGCCAGTCCCTACTCACCGCGATCGCAGAGCAGCCGGTGAGCGACGGGAGTTTTTCGGTGTGAACGCACAAGTCGCTCTTCGCGTCGGTCTTATGCAGCGCGAGCCAGGCCTCGTCGGCCGTGTGCGGGCAGATCGGCGCGAGCAGGCGGATCAGCCCCGAGGTGATGCGGTAGACCGCGGTCTGCGTGCGGCGGCGGCAGACGCTGTCGATCGCGTCGCAGTACAGCCGGTCCTTGACCGCGAAGAGGTACACCGCGCTGAGCGTGTCGTTGCAGAAATTAAACAAGAGCCGACTGAGCGAGCGGTAGTTGAAAGTGGCGTAGGCGTCCTTCACCTTCTTCGCCAGCGCGACGTACTCGCCCACCGCCCAGGCGTCGATGCTGGCCGCGTCGGCGTCGGTGAACTTGTGCGCGTCGGTTTCGGGGTTAAAGCCGTCGAGGTTACTCAGCAGGAACCGCAGGGTGTTGCGCACCTTGCGGTATTCTTCGCCGGCGAGCTTGAAGAACTCCAGGTCGACCTTGATGTCGTTGTCCGTGTTCAATGAGCAGACCCACCAGCGGGCGACGTCGGCGCCGAACTCCTGCATGAGGTCTTCGACCTTGATCGCGTTGCCGTCGGACTTGCTCATCTTCTTGCCGTGCTTGTCGACCATGAAGCCGTGGGTCAGCACGGTCTTGAAGGGCGACACGCCGTGCAGCGCAACGCTGGGCAAGAGCGAGTGCTGGAACCAGCCGCGGTGCTGGTCCGAGCCTTCGAGGTAGAGATCGGTGGGATATTTTTCGCCAGCCTGCTTTTGGGCCCAGCCCTCTCGCATCACCGCGTTCCACGACGAGCCGGACTCGAACCAGACGTCGAAGGTGTCCTTGCCGCGTTCGAGTTTCGACAGGTCGGCAGACTTCGCCCACGCCGGCGCATCGGGGTCGGCCTTGACGTCATAAGTCTCGAGTAAAACCTCCGGGGGCGCGACGAACCATGCGTCGCTGCCGTGCTTGCCGAAGGCAAGGGCAACTGCGCGCACGCTCGCGGTGGTCAGCAGCGGCACGCCGGTGGTCCCGACGGGCGGATAGAACGCGGGGATCGGCAGGCCCCAGGAGCGCTGGCGCGAGATACACCAGTCCGGCCGGGATTCGAGCATGCCGCGCATACGGTTCTTGCCCCAGTCCGGGAGGAAGCGCACGTTCGACTCGGTTTCTTTTAAGGCAGCGTCGCGGAGCGTCGTCGCTTTGTCGTATGGCTTGTCCACGCCGACGAACCACTGCTCGGTCGCGCGGAAGATCACCGGCGTCTTGCCGCGCCAGTCGTGCGGGTAGCTGTGCATGAACTTGTTGGCGTGGAAGAGGTGGCCGGTCTGTCGCAGGTGCTCGACGACGTCTTCGTTGGCCTTGAAGACGTGCTTGCCCTTGAGCCAGTTAGGCACGGTGTCGTCGAACGTGCCGTCAGGCAGCACAGGGCAGTAGACCTCGAGCCCTTCGCGCAGGCCGGTCTGATAGTCCTCGACGCCGTGTCCCGGCGCGGTGTGGACCAGGCCCGTGCCGTCTTCGAGCGTGACGTACTCGGCGTGGACGACTTTCCCGACGCGATCACAGAACGGGTGCTGATAGTTCACGCCGATGAGGTCTTTGCCCTTGAGCGTAGCGAGCGGCACAGCGCTTTCGATGCCCTCAGATTTCAGTACTTTTGCAGCGAGTTGCTGCGCGATGACGACTTTGCGGTTGCCGACCTTGTACACGCCGTAGTCGTAGCGTTCGTGTGCCGCGACGGCGAGGTTGGCCGGCAGGGTCCACGGCGTGGTGGTCCAGATCATCACCGAATCAAAGCGGTCCTTGCACGGCGAATCCGCGGTCAGATCGAAACACACGAACACGCTCGTGTCCTGCCGGTCGTAGTACTCCAACTCAGCCTCGGCCAGCGCGGTCTGGTTCTCGATCGACCAGTGCACGGGCTTGAGCTGTCTAAAAACAAGCCCCTTCTCGACCAGGCCGGCGAAGACCTCGATAACGCCCTGCTCGTACTTGGGCAGCATGGTGAGGTAAGGGTCTTCGTAGTCGGCCATGGTGAGCAGGCGCTGCATCTGTCCCTTCTGGAGCTTGACGAATTTTTCGGCGTAGGTCTTGCACTTTCGGCGGATGGCGATGGGCTCGAGTTCGCGGGCCTTGTCGCCCAGCTCCTGCATGACCTTGTGCTCGATGGGCAGGCCGTGGCAGTCCCATCCGGGCGTGTAGGGGCAGTCTTTGCCGAGCATGGACTGGGAGCGTACGACGAGGTCCTTGAGGACTTTGTTTAAGAGGTGCCCGAGGTGGATGTCGCCGTTGGCGTAAGGCGGGCCGTCGTGGAAGACGAATGCGGGCGCGTTCTCCGCCTTTCGTTTGGCGCGCAGCTTGCCGTAGACATCGAGCTTGTCCCAGCGTTTGATGGACGCGGGCTCGTTCTGCACGAGGTTGGCCTTCATGGGGAAGGCGGTCTGCGGCAGGTTCAGCGTCTTCTTGTAGCGCTTGGGGTCGGCCTGTGTGGATTCGCTCATCGTCGTTCTCTCTAAAGCCCGCGGCGTGACGCAGTCATGCTGCGGGGTCGATTCGGTCTATCTGTCTCTCGATACACAAAACAAAAAACCCCTACCTCGCGGCAGGGGTCGTGGGGTTCAAGGATAAACGCCCGCCCTACCGCTGGTCAGGGTCGCTCATGATAATCGCAATAATCACCGGGGCGTTTGGCATGGCTCTGAGTATATCGGCGGGAACTGTAGGGGTCGACAACAAGGGAGCCCACAGCGATACGCTGTGGGCTTCTCAAAGTGATGATCGGGGTTGTTATCGCTCGGTCTTGGCGGGGATGACCCAGTCCCAGGTCGGGCGGGTGCTGCCGTCCTTGAGTGTGACGCCGGCTAAGTTCATCGGGTGGATCCCGTATTTGCCGGTCTGGCGTGTGGCGAGGGATTGGATGGCGGTTTGATCGATGGGCGTGACTTCCCCGGAGTCGGAGATTCCGTTGGTATTGCGGTCGTGCCAGAGGGCCAGGCCCTTGAGTTCTTCGCCGGCGAGTTGGCCGTCGCGGTTGTCGTCGAGACTGTCGAGCGCGCGGTAGCCGTCGGAGAAGAGCATGAAGAAGGTCATGTTGCCAAAGAGCTGCTGGCCGCTGGTGATCTTGCCGGTGTTCTGCGGGTCGTAGACGAGGATGGCGGTGTCGGGGTTGACCCAGGGGCGGCGCTCGGCGGTGCCGTCGGCGTCAAGGTCGAACCTCACCGCCTTACTCGGCGCGATCAGATCATCGAGCTTGCTCGGCGACTTCCCTTCGATGCGCAAGACGATGGGCGTGATGGCCTTGGGCTTGCTGTCGATCGAGGCGATGTCGGCGTTCATCTGCTGCACGAGCCGGGTTTCGTACTTGATGTTGTGATCGGTGACGAGCTTGATGTAGGCCTTGGCCGCCTCGTACGCGATGGGGTAGAAGGGCAAGAAAACGCTGTCTTCCTTGAGCGCTTCATCGCGGCCCAATAGGTAGGCCTTGTGGTTCTCGGCGAGCGCCTCACGGATGAATCGGTCGCTCTCGGAGACCGCTTCTTCATTCGCGCCCTGCTCGGGCTCGGGGTTCGGATCGATTTTTGCCGCGAGCGGCGCGGACTGTTCGTATAGACCGGCCAGGCCCAGGTGGTACAGCGCGCTGTCTTTTTTCAGGTCGATCGCTTTCTTGAATGAATTGATCGCAGCGACGGCGTGTTCAATCGCCTGCTGCTCGTTCACTTCTTTGCCCTCGGCCTTTCCGTACTGCCGCGGGTCGGTCAGCTGGGGCAGTTTCTTATTGCTGCCGGGCTCGTAGGAGCGGACCTGATCGACGCGGTCAACGAAGACCATGTAATGGACGCGTGCGAGCAGGTAATGGGCCTCGGGGTCTTCGGGTTTTTCTTCGAGGTAGGCCGAGATGTTTTTGATCAGCCGATCGGCCGGGACACTTGGCGACTGCATGAACATGGCGGAGGCGGTTGTAGAACAGAGCATGACGGCGAGGCCGAGGGCAACGAGGGCCAGTTTTCGTATCAGCGTCAGGTGCATGTGAATCTCCTCTGGGGTTTACTGCATTAGATGCGCGAGTCTTTGAGTAGTTCCATGATCGGCCCGGCGTGCTGCGTGAAGGCCTTGGCGGGGATGTTGACGGTGTCCCATTTGCTCGAGCGGTCACGCATCTGCCGGGTGTAGTCGCTCAGCCGTACGGCCAGTACAGCGTACCAGCGATCGCCATAGGCAAACACCTCGTGGAACAGCGCGTCGGGCGGCTGGGCGTCGCACCAGAAGAGGAACGCGAACGCGGGCTCAAACCCTGGTCCGAAGATGGCCGACCATTTCTGCAGTGACTCGACATCGTCGCGTGTCACCCAGTTTTGAAAGGCCCTGCCGGTCTTGCCCGAGTGCTTTCGGCCTTTGACGTCGATCAGGAGGTTGGGGCCTTTTTCGCTGTAGACGACAAAGTCGAAGCTCTTGAGCTTGGTGGTCTGCGCCTTGTTCTTGTTGTCGCCGGTCAGTGCGCGCTTGGCTTCATCAACGGCGACATAGGGGATCGCGTTGGCGCGGAGGTAGTGCTCGAAGGCGCGGTCGTAGTGGAAGCGTCGGTTGGCCACGGCGCGAGTGTATCGCGCCGGTTGGCGCACGCGACTTGGTTAACCTGCGTGCAACGACGTATCAGCGGCCCAGAAATGAAATGAGCTGCTCAATCGCAATAGGCTGCTGCTCGCCTGTTGAGAGGTTCTTGATCTGGGCCTGGCCCTGAGCCGCTGCGTCATCCAGAAGGACCGCAAATCGTGCTCGGCTGGTCTCGGCGTCTTTGAGCAGCTTACCGACCTTGCGCGTGGCCTTGTAGTTCATGCGTGCGTGCAGCCCCGCGCGGCGGAGCGACGACACCACGCCGGACATTACTGATTCGCCGGCCTCGGTCAGCGCCATCACGAACGCATCGGGCTGGGGCATCATCGATGCGGGCAGAAGCCCCTCGTCTTCGAGTAGGTTGGTGAGCACGACATCGCCCACGCCAAAGCCCACCGCAGGAGTGGCCGGCCCGTCGAAGAGCTCGATGAGTTTGTCGTAGCGTCCGCCGCCGCCGAGCGCGCGTTCCTTGCCGGTGGTGACGTGCAGCTCGAAGACGGTGCCGGTGTAGTAGGCCAGTCCGCGCACGATGCCCAGGTCATACACGCACCACTCGCTGAGCCCGAAGCCTGTCAGCGCCTTGTCGATCGCGACCAGGTCGTCGAGCGCGTCGCTGATGCCCGCCGCCTCGCGCAGCTTGTCGACCTCGCCGATCGCGTAGGTCCGGCTGCACATCGCGTCGAAGCGCTGCACCTGGCTGTCGCCCAGACCAAGGGCCTTGGCCTTCTCGATAAAGATTTCGGGAGGCATCTTCGCCTTGCCGTCCAGGAGCGTGAACGCCGCGGGAATCTGATCCGCCGGCACCCCGAGCGAACCGAGCACCTGACGCACGACCTCGCGGTGGCTCAGGCGAACCTGCACCAGCCCCGGCCCGATGCCCAATTCTTTGAGCAGGTCGCAGGCGACGGCGATCACTTCGGCGTCGGCGATCGGGCCGGGCTCGCCGAGCATGTCGATGTTCCACTGGTCAAACTCGCGCAGGCGTCCGCGCTGCGGGCGCTCGGCCCGGCAGAGGTTGGGCATGCAGAACCACTTGATCGGCTTGGGCAGTGCGCTGGCCTTGGCCGCGACCATGCGCGCGAGCGTCGGCGTGAACTCCGGGCGGATCGCCAGCTCACGCTCGCCTCGGTCGGTGAAGTGGAACAGCTCGCTGACGATGCCTTCGCCGGACTTGACCTTGTACAGGTCCAGGAGCTCGAAGATCGGCCCATCGACCTCATCAAACCCGTGGCGCACCGACACCCTCCGCCAGGCGTCGTGCAGGTAGCGACGACGGGCCATGTCCTCGGGGTAGAAGTCGCGCGTGCCTTTGGGGGCTTGGAGTTTCATTTCAAGTGCGATGGGGTGAATTTGATTGGGTGAAGTACAAGGCGAGACGAGCATAGGGTAGTCTTGCCTTATCACTTCACCAAATCACCCATTCCTGCTTCTTACTTTCTAGCCACGACGTACGCGATCCAGCTCGGGTCGGCAGGTGCCTCGGTCGCCGGCTCAAACTCGCCGGTCTCCTCGCCGTCCTCGTCCAGCACCTCCCAGTACACGGTCACGTCGCTGAAGCCCGCTTCCAGCAGCAGCTCCTTGAGCTCGGGCAGCGTCCAGAAACGCCAGTCGTAGGTGAAAGCCTTCTCCAGGCTCGATCCGTCCTTGAAGCGGAAGTGGATATGGAAAAGCCCGTCTGCGGTGATCGGGTTGAAGCGGTTTTGTTCCCAGATGTACTTGAACTTCTTGTAGCCCGGCAGGTCCGACTCGATCACGCGCACATCTTCATGGTCTTCGATGTGGCAGTCGCTGCCGCCCATCATGTCCATCACCATGATGCCCTTGGGGGCGAGGTTGGCGTGAGCGTGCTTGAAGTAGTCCCGCAGCGCCTCGCGCGTCTTGAACAGGAAGAACGAGAAGTTCTGCGCCGCTAGGACGTCGGCCTTGACCTCGGCCTTGCTACGGACGTCGTCCAGATGCAGCTTGAGCCGACTGCGCTGGTTGTCGGTGAGCTTGGGCTGGAGGTTTTCTTTGCCCCAGTTAAGCGGCTCGGGGTCCAGGTCGATGCCGTAGGCCTTGTTGGACGGGTGGAGCTTGACCCACTCGCAGCAGACCGCGTGCGTGCCGCAGAAGTCTTCGCGCAGGACCCTGGGTTCGCGGCCGTTGATCTTCTTGTAGGTACGGGTGAAGAACTCTGCTTCGTTGGCCGGTTCCTGCACCGACAGGCCGTAGAGCGCGTACCGGTCGGCTTGCTCGGCCAGGGAGTGCTTGGGGGGCTTGGCGGTCTTGTGTTTACTCTTCTTCTTGGGCTTGTCTTTGAGTTTGGGCATAGTGCGGAGTTTAGCGTGACCGGCGGGGCAAGGTGGCTGCGGGGCGTGGTCGAGGTTCTCAGGCTCCGCTAAACTTCTCCGATGCGCATCATCGCGGGCGATCATCGTGGACGGGCCATCCTCCCTCCGGCAGACGCGAGGACCACTCGGCCGATCACCGACCGGGTCAAGGAGGCCCTGTTCAACAGGCTGGTCTCGCTGGGTCTGCTGCAGCCCGATGGCGAGAACGAGGGCTGGGCGGTGCTGGATGTGTTCAGCGGCACCGGCTCGCTCGGACTCGAAGCGCTCTCGCGTGGCGCATCCTTCTGCACGTTCATCGACCAGGACCGCGACGCGGTCGCACGTCTGCGGGAAAACCTTCAGACGCTTGGCCTGACGGATCGCGCGAAGATTGTGCAGGGTTCGGCGCTCGCGGGCTATTGGGCCGACGCCCTCAAGCCCGGTTCGGTGCAGGTCGCGTTCTTCGATCCGCCCTACGCGATGGTCGAGGAAGACAAGGGCCAAGAGCGCGTGCTGCAATTGGTCGAGCGTCTGTTTCCCGCCATCGAGCCCGGCGGTGTGGTGATGGTTCGGACACCAAGCGAGGTGCACCTCCCCGAGCTCTCGTGTTACGAAGGCCCGGGCGCTACGGACTACGGCGGGATGCGACTGCACTTCTATCAGGCCGCGCTGCCCGACGAAGCCGATCAGACGTCATCAGATTGATCGCAGGGCGGCTACTACTCTTCTTCTTTCTTTTCTTCTTCCTTGCCGCCCAGCAGGTTCTTCAGGCCGCCGCCGACGCCCTTGAGTACGTCGCCCGTTCCTTCGCCGACGCCCTTGAGCAGATCGCCCACACCCTCGCCGAGGTCGACGCCAAGGTCGCCGATGGCTTTGACGTGATCGCCCAGGTTCAGGTCTTTAAGTGTCTCGCCGAGCTTGTCTGTGCCCAGAGTATCGACGAGCGAATTGGCCAGGCCCTTCATGTGTCCGCCCAGGTCGCCGGCGAGGTTGGCCATGACCTGAACCATGATGTCCGTGATGATGTCCGCGGTGATCTGGGGCATCGGCACGCCGCCGGCGCCGACATTGGTCAGCACCATCGGCTCGTCGTCGGCGATCACAATCTGCTTTGGCCCCATGGCGATAGCGCCGAGCGCGGGGTCCGCATCGAAGTAGTAGTTCACCGTGATATTGCGGATGATCAGCTCCTTGATGACGATCTTCTTGCCGCCCTCGGATTCCTTCGGCGGGTTGTCGCCCTGGAAGCGCTTGAGCGATTCAAGGATCACTTCGTAGTTCTTCTTGCCTTCCAGGCCGACCAGGGAGAGCTCGATATTGCTCAACTCGACCTTGGGGATCACGATGGTGTCGGACATCAGTGAGCCTGCGCTGATCTGTGCGGTGCCGGTGCCCAGGATCATGAAGCTGTCGAACTTATCACGGAACGGGCCGTTGGGGTTCTTGATGTCGAGTTTTTTGATTTCGCCTTCGGTGCTGAAGAGCTTGACGTCGATGCCTTCAAGCTCGACATCGGTCTGGGTGGCGAACTCGGCCCCGTGCTTGACCGCGGCGGTAGCGATCGAGTCGATCATCAAGATCCCGCCAACGGCCAGGACCACGACCAGCACAACGACAATCAGTACGATCCGGATCAGCCATTTCATTTCAGAGTCTCCCATGTCAAACAGGGTAAATTCTTGCTCGATTCGCAATTTTATCGCATTTTGCGCGCGATGGCGTATCATGAATATGCGGATAGCCCAAGTTCGAACAAACGGTTTGTCGATCGATGAGGTTTTCGCAAGTTCTTGTGCTCCAAGTGTGAGCGCTCGTCACAATATGTCTCATACTAGCGCTGAAGACGAGGCCTGGATGTACCAGGCGCTGGCCCTGGCAGAAATGGGGCGTGGCCGAGTCGAGCCCAACCCGATGGTGGGCTGTGTGCTGGTGCGCGATGGGCGTGAGCTGGGCCGGGGCTATCACGCGCAATATGGCGGAGCGCATGCCGAGGTCGCCGCGGTGGAAGACGCTAAACGTCGCGGCGAGTCGATCAGCGGCGCCACCGCCTACGTCACGCTCGAACCCTGCAGTCATTTTGGCAAGACACCGCCGTGCGCCAACCTGCTCATCGAACAGCGCGTTTCTCGCGTGGTTGTTGCGATGATTGACCCGCACGAGCGCGTTTCGGGCCGCGGCGTTGAGCGTCTGCGCGAGGCGGGGGTCGAAGTCGTTCTGGGGGTCTGTGAGCCACAGGCGCGCCGACTCAATGAGCCGTTCATCAAACGAGTGACGACCGGGCTGCCCTGGGTCACGCTCAAGTGGGCCTCGACACTCGACGGCAAGGTCGCGACGCATACCGGCGACAGCCGGTGGATCAGCAACGAAGCCTCGCGGCGTTTTGTCCACGAGCTGCGTGCCCGAGTGGACGCGGTGATGGTCGGTGTCGGCACGGTGATCGCTGACGACCCGCAGCTCACCGCGCGCGATGTCGACATCAAGCGTGTCGCTCGCCGCGTTGTAGTGGACCCGGAGCTTCGCACCCCCCCGCCGTCCAAGCTGGCGCTGGGCTCGGAGCCGGGCGACCCGCCGGTGACTTTCGCCGTCTGCCGATCGTTCTACGAAGGCCCAAGCCAGCGCGCCAAGGACTACACCGCGCACGGCATCGAGCTTTTTCCGCTGCCCCGCCGTGAAAATCACTACCTCCAGATCGAGTCACTGCTGCGCCACCTGGTCGACGCCTACAACGCGACGAACGTGCTCGTTGAGGGCGGCGCAGCGCTGATCGGCTCAATCATTGATCAGGGGCTCGCGGACCAGGCGCTGGTCTTCATCGCGCCAAAGATCCTGGGCGATGAACGCGGGGTCTCATCGGTAACCGGCCTGATGCGTGACGCCATCGACCAGAGCACCCGCCTGGAATTGCGCGGCTTACGCCCCTTCGACGGCGACGTCATGCTCGACTACCGCTTCATTCGCAAACAGGGCTAGGCCGACTCCACCGGCTCGACGTAAATCAGATAACCCTGAATCTCCACCACGCGCACGGATGTGCCCGGCTCGATGAAATCGCCGGTGGAGGTCACCTCGACCGGCTCATCACCGATCATCATGCGCCCGGTAGGGCGCAGCCCCGTGCTGGCCACGACACCGGTCATCCCGACATGGACGGCGCTTTCGCGTTTGCCGTTGTTCCCGCTGATATGGATCTGCGGGGGCGCGGCGCTGCCTTCAAGCCGACGTGTGATATCTGCGCTCTCGGTGAGTACGAGCTTATTTAATATGGGCAGCGAGCCGAAGTAGCGCGTCATCAGGATCAGCATGGGGATCGTGAGTACGATCGCAGAGACAAATGACATCGCGGTGACCAGGACCTGTCGGGCGCTGCCGGGCGCGGGCAGGCCGTTGGTCGCGCTCTGCACGCCCGAGAGCACCAGCCCCGTGAGGAACATCAATAGGCCCAGCACCGCCAGCACGCCGAAGGTCGTCATCGTGAAGATCTCGTAGATGACCAGGGCTGCCCCGATGACGATCAGCACCAGGTGCCAGGTCTGCGCCAGGCCAACGAGGAACGGCGCGCCGACCAGCGTGACTAGCGCAAGTACGCCGATGATCCCCGGGATGAACAGACCCGGGCTGAAGTATTCGATGAGGATTCCAACGATGCCCAGGAGCAGCAGGCAGGCCCGCACGACCGGGTGGATCAGGAAACCGACCAGCGACTCGGACCAGGTCTCTTCGTAGCGCCCTGCGGTTGCGCCGCCGTAGAAGCGCAGAAGTTCGGCTTCGCTGGAGACCGTTGCGCGTGACAGGCCGAGCTTGAGTGCTTCGACTTCATAGAGAGTTAGGAGCGTGCTGCCGTCGTGGACCTTTTCGATCAGCTCCCATTGGCCGACCTCAGCGTTGGAGGTGACCGTGGCGGTGGCGCGGGCGACCAGCTCGAACTCGCTGGGGCCATTCACCGCGCTGTCGTGGATGTCAGTAATCCCTGCGGCATCGACGGGCGATTTGCCGTTGACCATGACCTCGTAGTCGGCGTGGTTGACCAGCCGGACCTCGCCGGTGATAGGTTGGCGGACCCGATAGACCTCGACGCCGAGGGCGCACATCGCATGAAACAAGGCGTAGTCGTTGGTGGTCGGCCCGGAGTAGTTGTCCTGCGCGTTGGCGCGGAACTCCGCGAGCAGCGGCGAGAGTGCCTTGGCCCGCTCGGTGGGGGCGAGGTTCATGCCGGGGATGATCGGCGCGCAGTCTCCTGCCAGAGAGGCTTTGGACATCACCAGCTGGTCGCAGGCCGAGGCGATCAGGACCCCCGCCGACAACGCGCGGTTGTTCACCCAAGCGACGGTGGGCACCTGCAGCGTGCGGATGTACTGGCTGATGTCCAGCGCGACAATCAACGCGCCGCCGGGGGTGTCCAGGTCGAAGACGATGAGGTCTACACCATCGTTGACTGCGCGATCGACCCGGCGCTTAATGCTGTCGAGCTGGCTTTCGAATTCGATCGGCCCATGGATGTCGATGATGCCGATGCGCCCGCCGGTCGGCACGGTCAGGCCGGTGGAGCGGGTCGTCGCTGCTGCGGGCGTGTCTTCGCCTTCCTGCGCGAGCACAGGAGTTGATGGCACGATCCACGGCGCAGCCGCGGCCAGGAGGACCAGAACCAGCAGCAACCGGCGGATCAATTTTTCCATGCCCTGAATTATAGAGCCGTTAAACCGCGGGCTGCTGCATACTCAAACAGTGCAGCGCCCCGAGCCCCACGACCAGGTGCTCGGCCCGCACCGGCACGATGGATCGGCCGGGAAGAACCTTCTCCAGCACGCCGCAGGCCACTTCGTCGCTCGCCTGATCGAAGACAGGCACGAACACCGCCTTGTCGGTGATCAGGAAGTTGGCGTAGCTTGCGGGCACGGGCGCCGGGCCGGGCGTCTCGACGCTTGGCAGCTCGGGGAAGTCGTAGATGATCGGCTCGGGCACGGGCAGGCCGACGATGTGCAGCGGCTGGCCGTCCTGATCGCGTGCTTGGCGAAGCGCTTCAAGGTTGCGCGAGGTCACGGGGTGGTCGGGGTGTCCCGGGGGCGCGACGACGATGGCGACGCAGTTGGGCGAGACAAAGCGAGCGACGTCGTCGATGTGCCCGTCGGTGTCGTCTCCCGCGATGCCACCGGGCAGCCAGACGATGTGCCGGACCCCGAGCGTGTCGTGGAGCATCTGCTCGATGGCCTGCGGGGTGGCCCAGGGGTTGCGGTTAGCGTTGAACAGGCACTGCTGCGTGGTCATGAGTGTGCCCTTGCCGTTGAGCTCGATGCTGCCGCCCTCAAGGACAAAGTCGTGGATCCATAGCGGCAGGCCGAGTTTTGCAGCCAGGTGCTGAGGCACGACGTCGTCGTTGGGCCTAACGGCTTCGTACTTGGCGCCCCAGGAGTTGAAGTGGAAGTCGTGCGCGGCAATCTGTCTGGTCTTGTTGTTGACGACGAAGATCGGCCCGAAGTCGCGGATCCACGAGTCGTCGGTGTCGATGCCCAGCGAGCCGGGCGTGCGGACCTCGACGTAGGGGCGCATCAGGTCGACCCAGTCGGCGTGCTGGGCCTGCGCCGCCTCGAAGCAGCCGGGCCAGGTCTCCTCATTGTGCGGCGGGACGACCCAGACGCACTCGACCGGCTCGAACTCGGCCGGGCAGCGGAAGCCCAGCTCGCGTGCGGACTTGGTCGGTCGCTCGATGGCGTCGATCGATTCAATCGTGGGGTGGGGTTCGAGCATATTCAGCCGTTCTTGAAATACGTGAGCCAGATCTCGTATAGCAGCACCGCGAGCATGAAGCCGCTGATGATCAGCATCTGGGCCATCCACATCTTTCGGCCGGCGCGGTAGTGCATGACTGCGCGGACGATGGCGTACGCGATGCAAAAAGGCAGGATGGCGAGCAAGAGGTTCATGCGGTCGGTTGGTTGTCGCTCAGCCGATGGAGCAGGCCGTGGTACGCATCGATCCGCCGGTCACGCAGGAAGGGCCAGCCGCGGCGCTGGGGCTCGATGCGGTCCAGGTCCAGCTCGGCGTGCAGCACTTCTTCGCGGTCGGTCGAGGCCTGGGCGATGATCTTGCCATCGGGCCCGCAGATGAAGGACCAGCCCCAGAACGTGAGATCGCGCTCGGTGCCGATGCGGTTGGCCGCGGCGACATAGACACCATTGGCGATCGCGTGGCTGCGCATCATGGTCTGCCATGCGTCGCGTTGCTGCTCTCGGACGGCGGGAGGTTCGCCGTGCTGCGGGTGGTTGTAGTAGCCGATCGCGGTGGGGTACAGCAGCAGCTCGGCCCCGCGCAGCGCGGTCAGCCGCGCCGCCTCGGGGAACCACTGGTCCCAGCACACGAGCGTGCCGACCTTCGCTTTCGCTTGGCCGGCGTTGCAATCAAAGGTCTGCCAGCCCAGGTCGCCCGGCGTGAAGTAGTACTTCTCGTAGAAGCGCGGGTCGTCGGGGATGTGCATCTTGCGGTACTTGCCGATGGCAGCGCCGTCGGGGCCGAAGGTCACGGTGGTGTTGTGGTAGATGCCCGGTGCGCGCTTCTCGAAGAGCGAGGCGCTGATCGTGACCTTGAGTTCCGCGGCGAGTTTTGACAGCCGATTGCTCGTCGGCCCGGGGATCGGCTCGGCGAGATTGCAAAGCGACTCGTCCTCGACCTGGCAGAAGTAGTGTGCGGTGAACAGCTCCTGCGTGACGATGAGCTGCGCGCCGTCTTTCGCAGCCTGCCGCGCAAGCCGACAGCACGTCTCGAGGTTCTCGGCGGGTGAGGCCTCGATCGGGGCGGCGTGCTGGAGAAGCGCGATGTGGAGTGGGCGTGTCATGGACTGAGCATGCTATCGGATTTGGCGTTTTTCGTGAACGTAAGTAATCATGCGCCCGGCTATGATCGGCTCTGGCCAACCGATGTCTCCGCCCACCCACCCACAACACGACGACCACGAATCGCTGCAGGACCCGGCCCATCGCCGGCGCTGGCTGGGGATCCCGGGCTTGCGGGGGGTGCTCCTGGGGACCGGGGAGCCCGCACCGCCCGCCGGCCCGGACCGATCGCGCGTGGGGCAAAAAGAGCTCAGCGGCAAACTCGCGGGGCTGTCGCTGACGCGCCAGGTCTGGGTTTTGTCGGTCTGGCCCCTGCTGGAGCAGGTGCTCAACTTCCTGGTAAGCACGGTGGACTATGCGATCGCGGGTCGGCTGCCCGGCGCCGAGCTCAGCCGTGAGGCGTTCAATGCGATCGGGGTCGCCAGCTACTTTGTCTGGCTGATGACGGTGCTGCCGGCGGCGATCGGGGTCGGGGCCTCGGCGCTGGTTTCGCGTGCGATCGGCGCAAGCCATCGCAGGCTCGCAAACGCCGGTGTCGGGCAGGCGCTATTGATCGGGGTAGGCACCAGCGTATTCGCCGCAGTCGTCGTGTATCTCACGGCACCTTGGATCGCGCGCGGCTTCGGGCTTGAGGCCAATTCGGTGCCGATGGCGCAAACCTACATCCGACTCACCGCGCTGGGCATCCCCATGTGCGGTGCGCTGTTCGTCGGCAACTCCGTGCTGCGCGCGGCAGGCGACGCGCTCAGCCCCTTCTACGCCATGCTGCTGGTTAATTTCATCAACGTCGTAGTGAGCATCGGCCTGGGCGGGATCCACTACGAATCCAACGGCGTATCCCACACCCTGGGCCTGGGCATGGGCGTCAGCGGCATCGCGCTGGGCACCGCGATCGCCTGGACCGTCGGGGGCCTGATGATCCTCACCATCCTGCTGACCGGCCGATCGGGCATCCGCCTTCGCCGACACCGCCTCAACCCGCACTTGCACACCATGCAGCGCATCATCCGCGTGGCGATGCCCAACCTCGGCTACCAGCTCGCGTTCTGGTGCATCAACTTCGGCCTGCTGATCTACCTCAGCAAACTCGATAACAAGGACGCTATCGGCGCCCACTCCCTGGCCATGCGCATCAAATCGATCTCGTTCCTGCCCGGCTACGCGATCGCCGTCGCCGCGTCGACGCTGACCGGCCAGTACCTGGGGCTGGGGGATCCCTCGCGCGCGCGCAAGGCGACCTTCATCGCCCTCGCGGCGACGATGGTGCTGGTCTGTGTCTGTGGGCTCATGTTCTACTTCATCCCCGAAACGCTGGTGGCTCAGCTGAGCCCGGACAATCCCGAGTACATGCAGATGGTCCCCCCGCTCCTGCGTATCGCGTCGCTGGTGATGCCTTTCCTGGCGGTCAACCTGATTCTAAATGGCGCGCTGCAGGGCGCGGGCGATACGCGCAATGCTGCGGCCATCAACCTCGTGGGCCTGATCCTGTTTCGGCTGGGCGGCTCGTACGTGCTGGCGTTCCCGATGGGGCTGGGGCTGCGCGGGATCTGGATCGCGATCATGATTGATATCGCGGTTCGTTCGGTGGCGTTCAGCATCTACTACCGCACCGGTCGATGGGCCCGGGTTTCGGTTTGAGGTGTAACATCGGCAGGCGGGATATCATCCTTCTCCACCATGCCCCAACACACCTCGACCCTCGAGCCTGAAGTTACCGGCGGAGCCCCCGGTCGTAAGGCCGATGGACCGCGGCGGCTGGCGGGCCGGTTGGCGGGGCTGCCCCTGGGCCGACAGATCTTTGTGCTCACCATCTGGCCCTTCTTGCAGCAACTGTTGAGCTGGCTGGTGTCGTTTGTGGATACCGCGGTGGCAGGGCACATCACCGAGCAGGCCACCAGCGCGATTGCGGTCGGCGGCTACATCAACTGGTTCATGGGCCTGATGGTCATGGGCGTCGGCGCGGGCGGCGCAGCGCTGATTGCGCGAGCGGTCGGGGGCGGTCACAAGCGCTTGTCTAATGCCGGTGTCGGTCAGTCGCTGCTCCTTGGCACGATCGTCGGCGTTGGTGTTGGGCTGTTGATCTTCCTGATCGCGGACCCGATCGGCATCGCGGCCGGGCTTTCGGGCCATTCGCTCGAGCTCTGCAGGCAGTACCTCTGGATCACCGCGGCGGGCGTGCCATTTGCTGCGATCCTGTTTGTCGCCGCGGCCTGCATGACCGCGGGGGGCGATACACGCAACCCCTTCTACATCATGCTCATCATGAACCTGGTCAACCTCGTGTTGACGGTGATGCTCGCGCTGGATCGGTTTCATATCCCGCTCCCGCTGACCGAGTACCAAGTTGTGCTGCGTGGAGCGGGCTGGGGCGTGACGGGCATCGGGCTGGGCACGCTTGCCGGTTGGTTCGTTGGCGCGGTGCTGATTACAGCACTCATGCTTAGTCCAAGCGCCGTCGTTCGGCTGCACCTGCACCGCCTGCGCCCGCACTGGCACACGATCAAGCGTATCTGGCGCGTGGCCTATCCAAACCTCCTGGACCGCGGCGGGCACTGGGCGGGCAACTGGATCGTCATCATGCTTGTAGGCATGATCGGGCGGCGCGCTGGCATCAGCGACACGATCCAGGGCGCGCATATCATCGCCATACGCATCGAGGCGATCAGCTTCCTCCCGGCCCTCGCCTTCGCCGCCTCCGCGGGCACACTCACCGGCCAGTACCTGGGCGCCAACGACCCGGTCATGGCCCGCCGCGCCGCGAGGCGATGCTGGCTTCTGGGCTCGGGCATCATGGGCCTCTTGGGCATCGTCTTTATCTCCGTGCCCGAAGAGCTTGTTCGTGTGCTGACCGACATCCCTGTCTTCATGGACCTCAGCCCCAAGCTCGTGCGCATCTGCGGCTTCGTCCAGTTCTTCTTTGGCAGCGCCCTGGTCCTGCAAGGCGCGATGCGTGGCGCGGGCGATACACGCATGCCCGCCATCCTCACCAACGCACTGACCTGGGGCCTGCGACTGCCGCTGGCCTTCCTCCTGGGATGGGTATTGGACCTCAGGCTCGTCGGTATCTGGTACGCCCTCTGTACCGAGCTTGTCGTGCGAGGCATCGTCTTCATCGCCCGCTACCTCGGCGACGGGTGGTTGAAAGTCAAGGTGTAGGCCATGAGCCCGCAAGCCAACAGCACGACGCGGCGAGCCCCGCTGCTCATGGGGATCCTCAATCTCACGCCCGACAGCTTCTCGGACGGCGGACGCTTCACACGCATCGATGAAGCGGTCGCGCACGGCCTGCGCATGGCGCGCGAGGGCGCAGCGATCATCGACGTCGGCGGCGAATCCACCCGGCCCGGCAGCGAGCGCGTCAACGAAGTAGAACAGATGCGCCGCGTTATCGAACCGATCCGACGTCTGCGGGCCGAGCTTGATCATGCAGGATTTCAGAAGGTTGTTATCAGCATCGACACGACGAGCGCCAAGGTTGCTCAGGCGGCGCTGGATAGCGGCGCCGGGATACTCAACGACATCTCGGCCGGTCGCGAGGACCCGGGCATGTTCGGGCTTGCGGCCAGGCGTGGCGTGCCGATCGTGCTGATGCACATGCTCGGTGAGCCGGGCACGATGCAGGACCAGCCTCGCTACGAAGATGTGGTCGGTGAGGTGCTGGGGTTCCTGATTCAGCGTGTTGAGGCGGCGGTTGCGGCGGGCGTCGAGCGGGGCAAAATCTGGATCGACCCGGGCATCGGCTTTGGCAAGGCCCTGGATCACAACCTGGCGCTGCTGGGCGCGTTGGATCGATTTGTAGCCACGGGTTTACCCGTGCTGCTGGGGGTCAGCCGAAAGCGTTTCATCTCGGGCTGCTGTGCCGATCTGGGCTTTACGCCGGGGCCCGAGGATCGTCTGCCGGGCACGCTTGCCGGGGGGCTGATCGGGGCTGCGGCAGGTGTTCATGCCCTGCGTGTTCACGACGTGTCCGAGCACCGGCAGGCGCTGGGGGTGTTCCTATCGGTCGAGCTGAACACTTCCCGAACATAGTGCCAACATTTTTTGTGATTTTTTGGTTATAAACGGGGCCGCCCGGCGGCGATGAATCGCGATCAAACTGTGGATAAGCTGTGGAAAATACTGTGCTTGCGCTTTTCCGCATCAGTATTGATCCGCTTTGCATTACCGGACTACAAAAAACAAAGTTCACGCGCAACTTGTTGTTTAATAGGCACTTGCCGTTGTTAGCGCGTATCGACCCTTATCTTCAAGCCCGCTCAAACCCTTGGGCGATAAAAACAACAGAGACACAGGAAGTCAATATCGCAGCCTAGAGGTCATGCGATGTCTCGCGAACGAAGACCTACCGATTTGCGTCCAGTCCGGCACCGCGCCCGGGAGTATTGAAATGACAGACATCAACCCTATTGCACGCCCACAGCACACCACGATCGAGAGCGCATCCAAAGCAAAGCGCCCAGGCAGCGACTATCACGGGCCCTCACGCGGCAGTGATACCGTGCAGCTCTCCGACCAGGCCCGACTGCTGAGCAAACTCAAGCAGCTGCCCGAGATCCGCGAGGGGCTTGTCAACTCGGTCAAGTCTCAGATCGAAGCGGGCAGCTACGACACCGATGAACGCTTCGATACCGCCATCAACTCGCTGATCGAGGATCTGGAACTCTAGTGAATCGGATCGGTTTCATGCATCGCATCACGCGCGGCCAACAGGCCGCGTTTTTTTATGCGATACAAATCCGCCTGGATCGGCAGCATCTCCTCGGCCCTCGAAACAAAGCCGAGCGCACCGGCGTTGCCAAGTATGAATCGATACGCGCATCGTCTAGCCCTCTTTGTCGCGCAGGTCCGCAAGCCCCAGCGGATCGCTGGGCACTTCGAACAGGCTCGCTTTCACCTTTGCCCCCGCCTCCATCTGCACCGCGGGCGCCTTGAGATCACCTCGGTACGTCGAGCCTTTCGCAAGCACGAGTGTGCCCCCGCTGATCACGTGCTTGGCATCGATGATTCCTTCACAGATGATCCCGCCGTGCGCCTCGATCCGGTCGGCCATGATTCGGCCCTTCTTCTTGACCGTGATCGAACCGCAGGTGCGCAGCTCGATCAGCCCCGCCTTGAGCTTGTCGACCACGATGTCCTCGACGATCAACGGCTTGTTGCAGCCCGGGCAGGACGTGCTCTGCGCGCGACCGCCGACCTCAAACCGGTGTCGGCAGTGGTAGCACTGGATCGTACGTGGGCCTTTATTCCGGGCCATACGCGCAGCAGAACAGGGGCAGAATTAACCGGAGAACGACGCATCGCTTACACCACCGCGCGGCGCGGCATGCGCGATACCACGCGGCAGCCCACGTCAAAGCACGGGCCGCCGACGGATCACAACAACTTCATCCGGTTATTTCTTGCCCGGGTCACCGCCCCGGCTCGGCTCGCCCTGTGGCGCACGCGACGCGGCCTGGCCGGCGTCCGGACCCACCGCGCACATGCCGTAGAAGCTCGCGCCCTCCTGCATCACCATCTTCGCCGCGGTGATGTCACCCTTGACCACCCCGCTGCCGTTAAGGCGCACCGTGTCGTTCGCCTTCACGTTGCCTTCGATCCGGCCGTCCACCGCGACGGCGCCGGCATTGACGTCGGCCTTGCACAGCGCGTTCTGCGAAACCTGCAGCTCGCCCTTGCCGACGATCGTCCCGTCGAACTTGCCATTGATCTTCGCCGTCCGTTCAAAGGTCAGCTCGCCCTTGAAGTGCGAGTCCGCCCCGACAATCGTGATCTCACCGTCTGCCATGATGGGCCTCCAAAACTTTCGCGCCTAACGGGCGCGTAACTACAGAACCGCACCGCCACGCCGGCCGTGCGCCGGGCCCAGTGTAGCCGCCACCGATCTACGAACCACTTAAACTCTGGGGAACCGCGCCCGCCGCCACGCGTCCAACACATTCCCCTTCCAAGGAACAGCCCATGACCTTCACGAAAAAGCTAGTCCTGCCTCTGCTGATCCTCGCCGTCACCTGCGCTACGCGCGCCCGGGCCGAGGATGAGCCCGCCGAGCAGCCCCAGCGCCCCGGCATCACCAGGGTCGAGCCGGGAACCAATATCAGGGACATCCCCTCCGACCCGTTCAAGATGGGCGAAGTTGTTATCGCAGGCGACATCCTCAAGATCACCGTCAGCTACGCCGGCGGCGCGGCCGAGCACGACTTCACCCTCTACTGGGACGGCATCGTCGCCCGCAGCTATCCCGGACAGACCCGCATCGCCCTCAAGCACAATGCCCACGGCGACGGCGCCGAGGCGCTCATCACCAAGACACTCGAGTTCGATCTCACCGCGATCAACAAGCCCATGGTCATCACCGTCTACACCGACCACGGCGACAAAGCTAAGGTCCAGTACGGCGAGCGCTGACACGCCTAGGTTTTCGAGTAACGAAAAGCCCGCAGCAGACGCCGCGGGCTTACTCGTTATTTCGCTTTGATTAAGACCGCCGATGACATCGGCGGCTTTGCTTAGTACACGATCGCGACCGCGTCTTCGACCGCTTCCACGACCTGGCGGACATGGAAGGGCTTCTTGAGGTAGCCGTCGAAGCCGTTGTGCAGAAGGTGCTGCGCCTGGCCGTCGGTCAGCTTGCCGGACATCGCGATGACCTTGGTCAGTTGGAGTTCGCTGTTGGAGCGGACGAGCTTGAGCACGTCCTCGCCCTTGACATCACCCAGGTGCATGTCCAGCAGCATGACGTGCGGGCGGAACTTCTCGCACTCGACGCCGGCCGCGAAGCCGGAGTTGGCGACCTGCACCTCGTACCCGGCCTGCTCGGCCAGGACCTTGTTGAGCACGTCCACAACTTCCGACGCGCTGTCCACGATCAGCACGCGGGTCTTGCCCGACTGCAGACCATCCAGCGGGATGTTGTGCTGCTTCATGAAACGGATCAGGTTGGCCATCGGGATCCGGCGGTCCTTGGACCCCGGGATCCGGTAGCCCTTGAGCTGACCCGAATCGAACCACTTGCTGACCGTGCGAGGAGCGACGTTGCAAATCTTCGCGACTTCGCCGGTGGTGAGAATGTCTTTTTGTCTTGCCATGTATGTGCCTCTCTCCGGTTCTCCGGGTACACGCCCTCAAAGGCGCCACCAACAGAACCATCGACCATCGGCACACGTCGATTAACCGTCACAGCACGAAAACAAAGGGTTTCCCCTACACATAACCAATCCGGACCCGCCGGCGCATACGGTCCGGCGTTCACAGACCTGCTTACTGAGGCATCGACAACCCCGCGCTACGCGCTGGAATCCGGTTCGGCCGCGACCTTATCGGACGATCAGCCCAAACGCATGATCAGCCCCACGATCTGGGCCAGCGTCAGCGCGATCGCGCCACCCACCAGCAGGATCAGCATCAGGATGTCGCGGTCGGTCCCCGTGCTCTTGCGGATCCGCCAGAACCAGCAGACAACCGCCAGGAGCCAAGTCACGGCCAGCCCGGCCAGCTGCACATACGCAAGGGTGTCGAGTTCAGGCATGTTCAGACTATAAGCTACGCCGTCACGTTCAGGTCCTTGACCTTCTTATTCAGCGTGTTGCGGTTGATGCCCAGGAAGTCGGCCGCACGCAGCTTCACCCCGCCGCAGTAGTTCAGCGACTCGCGGATCAGCTGCCGCTCCAGCTCGCCGACCACCATCTCGTACACCTGCCCGTCGTAGACCTGCAGCTGCTTCACCGCGTGCTCGGCCAGCTTCGCGCACAGCGCCTCGATCGACTCGTCCGCCACCTCGCCACGCGTCTGCTCGGCAAACATCCGAACCTGCAGCGGCAGCAGCTCCAGCGTCAGCTCGTCGCCGTTGGACAAGACCACCGCGCGCTCGATCGCGTTCTCCAGCTCACGCACGTTGCCCGGCCAGGGATAGCGCAAGAGCGTCGTCATCACGTCCCGGCTGATCTTGTGCACGTTCCGCGCGTTCTCCTTGTTGTAACGCTGCAGGAAGTGATCGATCAGCGACGGGATGTCCTCTCGCCTCGAACGCAGCGGCGGCAGGTGGATCGTCACCACATTCAGCCGGTAGTACAGGTCCTCGCGGAACGTCCCCGCACGCACCTCGTTCTCGAGGTTCAGGTTCGTCGCCGCGATCACCCGGCAGTCCACCTTGATCGTCCGGTGGTCGCCGACGCGCTCAAACTCACGCTCCTGCAGAACACGCAGCAGCTTGACCTGCAGCTGCATGTCGAGCGTGCCTACTTCGTCGAGGAACAGCGTCCCGCCGTCCGCCGCCTCGAAGCGCCCGATCTTGTCACGCAGCGCGCCGGTGAACGCGCCCTTCATGTGGCCAAAGAGCTCGGATTCCAGGAGCTGGGGCGAGAGCGCGCCGCAGTTCACGCGGATCAGCGGCTTCTCTTTGCGCGGCGAGTTGTAGTGGATGGCTTTGGCGATGAGCTCCTTGCCGCAGCCCGTCTCGCCCAGGATCAGGCAGGTGGCGCGCGACGAAGCGACCTGCGCGATCGTGCCCAGCACGTCGAGCATCGCCGGGCTCGAGCCGATGATGTTGTCGAAGGTGTAACGCTTGCGCAGGTCGTCGGTGAGCTGCTGGCGTTCTTCTAGCCAGTGGTCACGCTCCAGCCGGATCTGCTGGTGGATGCGGATCGTCTGCGCGATTAGCCCGGCAAAGATCTTCAGCAGCCTTGCGTCGGCCTGCAGCGTGGTCGGGTTGATAAAGCGTTTGAGAACGCCGATGGTGCCCACCGCATTAGGCCCGTCGAACACCGGGATGCAGATATAGCTGTGCGGGTTGGCCGAGGTCGGGTCCGTGTTGGCCGTCTGCGTCCGGTTGAGGAAGCCCTTGTGCTCCGCAACGTTGGGGATCACCGCCGACTGACCGGTCTTAAGAACCTGCCCCGACACCCCCTCACCTACGTCATAGCGCCCACGGCTCTGCTCCTGCGGGGTCAGGCCGACCGACGCGACAATATGCAGCTGGCTTGTTGTCGGATCTAAAAGCGTAAGAGCCGCCTTCTCAATGGATAGCTCTCGCTCCAGAACGCCCATTGCTCGCTGAAAGACTTCGCTGAGTTGAAGTCCGCCGCCAAGGATCTGGCTGATCCGTTCAATAATGTTTAATTCTTGTTCAAGCCGGTCCATAGCTGCATATTCTTGCAGCAATTCCGCCGGACGCAAGTCAAAAGCAATCTTATTTTGGCCGTGCGCATGTCCCGTGCGCCGTTTTTTCTCAAAGCCGGATAATTTTAATAATCATTGAACATTGTCATTTATGGGGTTACATCGCGCATCCACCGGCCCCAACCGGGTTTGTGCGCATCGATTCGGGCAGCCAAACCCCATTGGCGGGCCAAATACGACCACCAAGCTCACTCAAACTACATGGACCCGGACACGATGAGCCAATCCACAATATCTGTGAACACCGATCACACCCTTCAGGCCCTCATCGCCCGGCATCTGAGCTACGACCTGCCTCGCCTGGCCAAACGCTGGCGCTATTACCGTAACCCCACGCTCCAATCCAACGGCACCGAATCCCTGGCACAGTCCGAGGGACTGCCCAAGCGGCTCCAGCCCGCCGCCGGCCGCGCCCGCGAAGTGGTCATCGAAAACGACATCGCCTGGCGCGTTCACACCCTGGTCGACTTCATGTTCGGCAAGTCCGTCGAGATCCGATCCCTGGCCAGCTGCCCGAAACGCGCCTCGCTCATCTCTCGATTCCTCTCGGCGGTGTTCGAAGTCAACGGCGGGCCTAGCCTCTTCCAGGACACCGCGCTGCTGGGCACGGTCTACGGCCACGTGGACCTCATGCTCCGGATCCGCGGCGGAGGGCCCTTCAACCTCGCCAACCCCGATGACGCCGCCAGCCGGTTCCTCATCGAGCCCGTCGACGCGCAGCGTGGCATCCCGCTCCTTGCCGACGACGATTACCGCCGACTCGAGCGCTACATCCTCCAGGTCCCGATGACTGACCCCGCGAGTAAGCCCACACTGCTGGACCGCGTGCGCAGCCGGCTCAGCCGTGATGCTGCATCGTCGTCAAACATACGCAGACATGTGCAGGTCTGGTCGGCGAACGAAGTCGTGGATCTTATTGAGGACGCGGGCGGGCGCGGCTACCGCAAGGTCAGCGCCGCGATCAACCGCCTGGGCCGAGTCCCGGTCGTGCATATCCAGAACATGCCCCAGCCCCTGAGCTACAACGGGCTGAGCGAGGTCGAGCCGCTGATCCCGCTGCAGGACGAGCTCAACACGCGCCTGTCTGACCGCGCCAACCGCATCACGATGCAGGCCTTCAAGATGTATCTGGGCCGGGGCATCGAGCAGTTCACCGAGCGGCCGATCGCGCCCGGACAGATGTGGCACACCGATAACCCCGACGCCTCGATCCAGGAGTTCGGCGGCGACGCAGACAGCCCGTCAGAAGAATCGCATATCCGCGAGATCCGCGATGCACTGGACAAGACCTCCGGCGTCTCGCCCGTCGCCGCAGGCGTGCTCCGCGGCAAGGTCGGGAACCTCTCCAGCCAGAACGCTATCCGGCTGGTGCTCATGGGCCTGCTCGCCCGAGTCGAACGCAAACGCGTCACCTACGGCGCTGGACTGCAGCGACTCTGCGAAATGGTCCTCCACGCGGCGGATGTCTACGGCGTGCTGCCCAACACACCCGACCAGCGCAAGGTCCGTATCGACTGGCCCGACCCCATCCCCGAGAACCACAGCGAACAGATCGCCCTGGCACAGAGCAAGATCAAGCTCGGCATCCCCCGCGAGACCGTGCTTACCGAGCTGGGCTACGGCGGCTGCTTCACCCACACCCACGACAACCCCCACGAGCCCCGGCAGGCAGAGGAGTAGCAAGATGACGGTTGTGACGGAATCACTTCAACAGGAGCAGGACCCCGCTATGCAGAACACGCCTATCGAATCTGAATCTGAAACCAACGAGCAAGCCCTCGAGCCGAATCACGACCGACTGGTTCCCGTTGTCGAAGCGATCCGCTACCGCAAGCGGGCGCAGGCGGCCGAGCAGCAGCTCGCGGCGCTGCAGTCCCAGCTCGATGATTCACGCCAGCGCTACGAGCAGGCCGAGCAGACCATCAACTCGCTCGAGCGGCGCCAGCGGATCGATGAACTGCTTTCTCAAGCCGACGCGATCGACATCGAGGCGGCAAGGCTGCTGACGGAAGTCGCGGTGCAGGCGATGGACGAGCCCGACATCGCCGCCGCCGTCGAAGACCTGCGACACCACAAGCCCTTCCTGTTCCACAAAGAAAGCTCGGGGCCACTCGGCCTGGCGCTCGCCCCGCGCATCGAGGGGGCAGATAGTCCCCTGGCCCAGGCGGCCGAACAAGCACAGCAATCCGGCGACCGCCGCGACCTGCTGCGCTACCTCCGGCTGCGTCGGCGGCCGTAACGCCACGAACGGTTTAGTCCCCGCTGATACAGCGGGGCTCGCAACAATTCCCTATCAACACGCAAGGACACACACCATGAGCTTCACAGGCAAAGCAACCTACTCCGCGGGCGCCACCCTGCCCGAAATGGCCGAAGACATCAGCGACGTCGTCGGCATCGTCAGCCCCTATGAAACCCCGCTGCTCGATCACCTGGGCGACCCCCAGCGCGCCGCAACCTCGACCGTCCACCAGTGGCTCGAGGATCAGCTCCTGCCGAACACCGATGTCATCGATGACGCGTCTATCGCCGTGCCCATCAGCGAAACCAGCTTCGATGTCGCCAACGCCGACCGCTTCCGTGTCGGCGACCAGGTCCAGGCCCAGGGCTCGGCCGAAGTCATGTTCGTCACCGGCGTGGCGAGTAGCACCCTGACCGTCGTGCGTGGCTACGGCAGCACGACCCCCGAGGCGATCAGCGACGCCCAAGCGCTGCGCATCCTCGGCAACGCCGCGCTCGAAGGCGACGACGCCCCGACCGCACGCTTCACCAACCGTGTCCGTCAGAGCAACTACACGCAGATCTTCACCGCCGGCGTCGAGGTCTCGGGCAGCCAGCTCGCCGCCAAGCAGGCCGCCATCGCAGACGAGCTCGACTACCAGAAGCAGGAACGCCTGCGCGAGCTGGTACGTGACCTGGAAAACTGCGTGATCAACGGCGTCTCCCCGGCCGCAGACCCCCAGGGCTCATCGTCCGTCCGCCGAACGATGCGCGGCATCATCCCGTCGATCGTCACCAATATCGACGACGCCGGCGCGGCCGAACTGACCGAAGACCTTCTCAATGCCAACCTCCGGGCGATCTGGGAAGCGTCCAACGGCGGGGTCGATACGATCCTGGTCGGCGGGCTGCAGAAGCGCGCGATCAACAGCTTCATCGCCTCATCGCGCGGCTACGACGACAAGAGCACCCGCTTCCGTGACATGGTCAGCGTCTACGAGAGCGACTTTGGCATCTGCCGCGTCGTGCTCAGCCGCTGGGTGCCCAGCGACACGGTCGTGCTGCTGGACAGCTCACGCATCGACGTCCTCCCGCTCACTGGCCGAAGCTTCTTCTACAAGCCGCTGAGCTCCGATGGCGACCGTGAACGCGGCCAAGTCATCGGCGAATACACGCTCGAGCTGCGTAACGAGCTGGCTCACGGCGTGATCAAGAACCTGGCTGTCTCCTGATTCGCTTCTTTCCTCCTGGTCTCGGCGATGCTGCCGCGTCGCCGGGGCTTTATGGGCCTGGTCGTGATGTCTTAGGTGAGCACCTCCGGCCGCATATCTGAAAGACAAACCTCCCTGCGAGTGCCCCATGAACTTCTCGACCGACCGTGATTTACTGCTGTACGAGCCGACGCTCTTTAATGACGTGCCTTGGGTATCCCAGCAGCGGCTGAGTGTCGCCGATGGCGAGGTCACGGGTACGACACTGACATCCGCCCAGGCGGACTTCGAGGCTGCGCAGGTCGAGGCGGGCTCGGTGCTCCTGATTGACCGGCTCCCGTTGGAGGTGGTGGAGCGACTGGACACGATGACGCTGAGGGTGTCCCTGCCACGCACACGCACCAGCGACCCGGCGATCCCCCCGGGAGATGTCTCTTCCAAGCCCGTGATCGCTCGCACGTTTGCGCCTCAGGCGGAATTGGTTTCGGGCTCGCTCCTGCGTCTGCTTGGGCTTGACCCCGAGGATAGCGAACAGCCGCTGGACGCCGAGGCGGTCGTCTCGCTGACGGTCATGGCCCGGCTCGAAACGCTGGGCACCCTCGAACGCATCTTCAGCAGCGCCGCGGCTCTCACCGGCGACAACGATGCGCTGCTTTTTAAAGCCGCCGAGTACCGCCGGCGCTTTGTCGAGGCCGCGTCGCGCAGCCCGGTACAGATCGACACCAACGGCGACGGCCTGCCCGACGAAAAACGCTACATCGGTCTGAGCCGACTGACCAGAGTCTGAACACGCAATACCACTCCGATCAATCCGAGGTCAAGCCTTGATCACCTATAACGGACAAAACCTTTTCAGCAGTGGGCCATGCACTATCCGACCAGGTGCGCTACAAACCCGCGACGCCGTTTCTGACGCACCGGGCACGATCGGCTCTACGGTGATCTCGCAGGGCGTGTCACCACGCACGGTTGAACAGACCGGCATGCTGCTGGCAGATACCGAGGCGGAATTGCGGGCTCTACTCGACGCGATCGCGATACAGGTCGGCGTCGGCCCGGCGACACTCGTCGACGAGCAGGGCAATGACTGGCTCAACTGCGTAATGCGCCGTGTCGAACCCGGCCGAGCCACACGCCTTGGCCCACGATACGCACAGCCCTACTCAATCACCTACCTGCAGACGACCCCATGAGTGCAGAGCTGTCCTACAACGCGATGCAGAGCGTGATCGAGCGCGTGATCGCCCGCGCAGTGATGCCGCCCGATCCGCAGCATGGCCAGCTGGTCCACCTGCAATGGTTCGCAACACTGCAGGCCGACCGACTCGTCCAGATCTATGCAAACGGGCAGCTAATCGATCACTCGGCATCAAGTGCTGATCGAGACGCCTGGCTCCTTCTGCCGGCGGAGGAGCACACTCAGATCGAGCTGCTTGCGGTCGCGGCGGAATATGCATCTGTACCGCTGCAGGGATTACTGGCCGGCTACGACCCGCCGACGCAGCCGGTCGCATCGCTCGCGCTGCTGCGTGACTACGCCTTGCCGGTGGGCACTGTCTTGTGCGTGCAGTCGAATGCTCAGCCGCATGCAGACTGCTCGCCGCTCTTTTCGCAGGCCGATGCGCGTGGTGGTTTTGGCGCGGTGTTCGGTGAGGGCGGGTTTGGTTTTGAGGCTTCAGTCGGGCCAGGCCTGGGCTACGGCGAGTTGGGCTATGGCCCGCTGGGTATCGACGGCGATGCACTGCGATGGCGTGAGGCTGGTCTTGCCGACGGCCCGCACACGTTGACCCTTTCCATAAACGACTCCGCTGGTAACGCGATCACAACAGAACTCGATATCGACATCACGATCCGTCACCTGCCCGCGCCGCCGACCAACCTCGCATTCTCGGACGACCTCATCCTCAGCTGGAATTAAAACCATGCCCGAATCCTACCCCGATGACGCAAGCCTCCTGGCAATCGATCAGGACGACGCGACCGGCGTTGAGTACATCCCGACCGGTCAGTCGCCCTATGTGATGTCCTATCGGCGGATGCTTTACCGGCTTCTGCGTGCAGCCGAGCGAGCGAACGACCTGCGGGTCTATGCGATGGGCGGACGGCTCGTGGGCGTGCGTGCGGGCCGATGTTTTGTGGGGGATCTGCCTCGCGATGTTGCTGAGCCCTCGCCGATCGAGTTGGCGGCGGATGCGACAACGCATCTCTACGTCAACCAGTCCGGCGTGGTGACCACCTCGACGACGGGCCTGCCCGCTGACCGCGCGACGTTCATCCCGCTCGCACAGGTTGTCACCGACGCCGATACGGTAACGCAGATGACGGATCTGCGTGGCGAGGCGATGCTTCAAGCCCAGACCGCGGCGCTCGCGGGGATCACCGCGACTTCATCAGAAATCAACCAGGCGCTCGACGGCATCAGCGCAGGTGTTACTGCAGTCAATCTGTCGATATTGACAGATGGTGCGGAAAGCACCGCAGACTCTCAGCACCGCCACCTCACGACCAGCCAGGATGTCAATGCCGCCGCTGCGGTTACTTTCGCAAACTACAACAGCGACAGCGCCGCGGGGATCGGGCTGAACCTGTCGATGCCGTCGATCATGCCCGATGTCACCCGGCTAGAGGTCGATCGAAACAATGGATACCTGCGACAGAAGCACCTGGGTCAGGTCTACCACATGCTCGGGTCGGTCTCCCTGCAGTGGGTAAACGCTGGCGCATTTACATCCACGATCAGCGGCCGGCTTGTAGGCACCGTACCTGTTGATGGAGAAGTCGTCGCGGTAGTCCTATCCTGCGCAAACAACACGCAGTCCACCATCAGCGGCGACGGGCTGAGCCTGAATGCCTATGTCAATGGAGCCGCACTGACCAGCTCACCGGTCGCACTTACATCCGCCGCCGGCAGCGGGTTCCGCAGCACCGACCAGGGCGACGGCTCGTCGGGCACGATCGTCAGCTCCGGAGTCGAAGACGTTTCGCGCGGCGACTTGATCACGATCAACCTTACGTACACCGCCAGCGGAACTATTTCGCAGCAGCCGACCGATGTCGGCGTGATCGTTGTCATCAAGGCCGCACAACCCATCTAATCGCCTATTAAACGAACAGGAGTTTTCGATGCCATCGCTTGATTTAACCAGCCAGGAGATCGCCGCGCTTGTCGGAGAATCGCACCCGGTGACCGGACTGATCTACCCCGAGGCGGGGCTTCAGCCTTACTACGAGTGGCTGATCCGTTCGCTGTACCGTCTGGCCGAGGCGTCGGCGGGCGACCTGCGTGTCTGGCACGACGCGGAGGAGGCGGCTTCCGTTTGGATCGCCCCGGGCCGATGCTCGATTGCTGGCGTGGCGCTGTCTTATGCAGGCGGGTCGATCGAGTTGGGTCTCTACAACAACAGTACCGCGCTGATCTGGCTGGAGGACAACGCGGGTAACGCACAGATCGGCACCGCCGACACGGAAGAGGGCTGGCCTTTGGGTGATCACCTCAAGCTTGCCGAGGCTCAGCTTGAGAGTGGCGAAGTCACATTGATCACCGACCGACGCTTCGAGACCCTCTTAAAGGCCTGACAAGATGACGATTTTAAAACACGCTGATTTTGAAGTGCCAGAGTTCGGCGAATTCGTCAGCCCGCCGATCGCCGTGCCGGGCTATGCGCAGGCGGTCAACGCGATGGACCCCCTGGCGTATTGGCGATGCGGGGAAACGTCGGGCACGACACTCGCTGATCAGACCGGAGCGCATAACGCAACCCTCTACGGCAATTACGCCCTGGGTCATGCGGGGGCGTTGAGCACGGATACCAATGGCGCAGTCCAGTTATATAAAGGCGAAGCCATTTCATCTATCCCGGTGTTGCCCGGATTGACCAGCGCGCCTTTTTCGATCGTGCTGTGGGTCCGCCGCTATACCAACGACTCCAAATCGGGTGTCTTAGTCCGACAATTCACAACAGATACAACCGGGGATCTGCGACTGATCCTCCAATCAGACGGACGAATCCGCTACCTGCTGCATGGCGATACCGACTTCTATTCGACCCAGACGGTCAGCACGGCTTGGCGCATGGTGGTGCTGACCCGGTCTGCATCGGGTGTTGCGAGCTGGTATTTCGATGGCCTGCTCGATGTTGCGAACTCCGGATGCACGACCGCGGTCAACGCGGCGTCGTTCATCATCGGCCAGCTCGGATCCACCAAGCCGGACCTGCTTTTTGATGAAGTCGCAGCCTTTGACTCGGCGTTGTCTGTTGAGCAGATCCGCTGGCTCTACGGCCTGGGCAAAGGAAAACTCAACCTACCGACCGAACTCTGAGGATCAGGCGTGACGACTTCACTTACACAAACCTCTGACAACTCCCCTCCGTTCTTGCCCGGTGACACCGTGCTGCGTGCAGATCTGGATGCGGGCGGCAGCGCATTATTCCATGATCTGGGCGTCGGCCGGCCGCTTTTGTACATGCGATGGATGGTAGATCTCAGCCAGGCCGACGGCGGCGAGGTGACGATCGCTGGCGGCATAGACTCAAGCCGATTTTCGACATGGCAGGTTGTACTGGATACGACCAGCGGCCTTGTAAAGCTCCTTGCCGGGAGCGCTACTTGTACCGCTTATCTGCCGACCGCACTCGCCTGGCATACGATCGAGGTGGGTATCAATTCCACATCGGGCTCGGCAAGCCTTCGACTTAATGGCATCGTACGTGGCACACTTAGCGCAACGATCAGTGCGACACGCTATGCCTGGCTGGGCGCTGCATTCACTTCTGCCTCAATCTCCGGACAAATCGACTTCGATCGATGGGTGCTCTCGACGGCGCCGATCGGCCTGCCACTTTCTGCTCCACAATTCGAGCACGGTGCAGACCCACGACGCTGGCTGGTCGTCTACAACCGCGATACACCCGACAGCGTCCTCTGGGCCGATGCATACCGCGAGCGGCGTAGTGTGCCGTATGCAAACCTCTGCGGCCTCTCCCTGCCGACAACGGAAGTCATCAGCGCCGCAGAGTATGAATCACTGCGTCAGCAGATCAGCGACTACCTCAGCGACAACGCGATGGGCGATCAGGTCACGGGCGTACTGCTCGGATATGGCGTGCCGGGCTATGCCGACGTCGCTGCGCAAGGCACGCTGACTCCTGTTGCGTCCTACCTGCACACCGACAACACCCACGGCCTGCCGGTGGTCAACGCGCTTTATCAGAGCTCGATCGGTGATCGCCCTGAAGCGGAAAGCTTCGGCGGATTGCGGCTCACCGGCCGTATCGACGCGGTCAACCTGGCCGAAGCGATTGCTCTAATCGATCGTGCAGACGCCGTCATGGCCCAGACACTGGTACACGATGGTGCAGCGGATATCGCCATTGACGTTAACCCCGACAATGCCAACGTCGGCCCGGTCTACACCGAGCCTGTCATGGAATGGGCCACAGGGCAGGGCCTGGCTCGCCTTCGTCTGCCCGGCACCCTTTTTGATGCCGATGCACCGCTTTCGGTCAGTGGCGAGTCTGTGCTCTGGGGCTGGCGCGATGCAGCGCCGTCGGCGGGATTCTTTGTCGAGCCCGCGGGTCGTCGCGCAATCTGTGTACAGCTCGACCCCGAGCCGCTGGCCGCGGTGACGCTGCGCACACCCTCGGCGACCGATTGGCTCACGGCCGCACTGCAGGCGGGATATGCCGCTGCAGTAGCGCCAAGCCGGGCCTATTCGCTGAGCTCGATCCCGCTGCCTCATCTGTTCTTCGAAGCGCTTCGGCTGGGCTGGACGATCGCCGAGGCATGGATGGTTTCCATGCCGTTTTTGCGCGATGGTCTGCAGATCGTCGGCGATCCGCTCATGACCATCCCCTTCCCCAAGGCCGGCTACGACGTCTTTGGCCCGGTGGACCGCGTGGACCAGATCGATTTCGATCAGCCGATCGCCGTGCTGCATGAGGGCCAGCGATCTTTTGCGCTGGAGACTGAAGATGCACCACAGCCCGGACAGCCCAAGCGGTACCTGGTCAGGCGATACGACACCGAAGGCCGATCGGATGAATCTGTCGCCGCGGTGTATGCGGCGCTTGAGGCGGGGGAGGTCGTGCAACCCGCGCTACCCGCCTGGCCCGGCCGAGCATCGTGGCGTGTCGTCGAGCGTGGCGGCGGGCTGATCCTCAATAGCACCTGGGCGGCATCCCTCCGCTCGATGGGCGTAGATCGCGTCCTGCTTCAATCGCAGGTCGGCGTGGAAGACCCTCTGAGCGTCGCGCAGCAAGTCCCCACTCAAGGCCAACGCAAGGTCTCGCTGACCATCCCACACCCAACACAGGCCACACGCTATCGATTCCGTGTGCAGCAGGGCTCGGCCACATTTGACTCTCCCTGGTCGCGGTGGGTGTCGCCCGTGCCTGCCGCGGATCAAACAATTCAACTCCTGGAGGTGCAGCCATGAATCTTGCGCTCGCGGCCAGTCCGCCCAAAGTTTTGAGTTCGGTCATGGAGTCTGTGCAGCCGGTCGCGCTGGTCGGTGGCGCGATGGATCACGATATAGAGTTGCTTGAATTCAAGGCCTCGCTGCCGCTGGACGATCGCCGAGCGATGGTTCAATTGCCGGACGGCTTTGCGCCACATTCAGAACAACAGGTCACGGTTGTCGTGCCGCACCGGCTCTGTGATGGCGAGTTGCGCTGGCAGGTTCTGCTTCAAGGCCGGTATGTTTCTGACACGCAGCAGAGGTCGAGCGGCGTCGAGTTACAAAGAGGTGAGCTGGTTGATGCGCTTGCGCGGGTGCTGGCGGATCGGGCGAGTGTGATCAGCGGCTGGCCTCAGGGTGGCTTCACGCTTCGTGAACTGGCCGAGCGGATCGCGCAGCTCATCGGGGCGGAGGCGGTGTTTGCATGTGAAGAGGTTTTGCTTAATCGAGTGATTGATTCGAATTCGCCAGAGACGGATACGCTTGCGGGCAAGCTCAGACCGGTGCTTGAAGAGGCGGGCCTGATGATCCGTCAGTCGTTGTCTCTCGAAGGCGATCAGGTCAGGCGGGTGTTGATGATGATGCCTTCGCGATCGGGCCGACGTATCGCGCTGCCCTGGCCGGATAGCGAAGGCTATGGCGGTCTGGTGCAATCGGTGGAAAACCATGCGGAGGATACGCCAGTACGACTCTGGATCGCTCGCGGCGATCGGCCTGTGGTTGAAGATACGTTTATGCTTGAGCCCGGGTGGGACCCGTCGCTCGCCGGCGAAGCCGACAGCGCGTACGGCCGGCTGACCAGCACGGATTTCAGTCTCTATGGGCCGGTCTTCCGCTCGTGGGTACTGAATGAAGATGGCGCGTATAACGACTCGCCCTACGACCTGGTCCAGGCCTTCGATGTGGGCGCTTTGTTTGACGCGCCGGGCACGATCACTGCAGCGCTGCGTTTTACTTCTTGCCTTGCGCGCAACTCATCGGGCCGGGCTGTTTCGCCGGTGATCGAATCGAGCACGGACAGCGGCGCTACCTGGTCGGCCTACCCCGGCAGCGCGCAGGTGATGACCGATCGCTGCGGCGTCACGCTCACCGACGACACCCTGCCGGCCGGCATCCTCTCCGCGGCACAGGCCGGCACGCTGCGCCTGCGCGTGACCGCGACGATCGCGAGCCCCAGCCGTATCGAAGAGCGGCGCTGGGACGGCAACCCCTTTGCGGGGACGGGGCCTATACGCGTGGTCCCGTATGGCGAGCGTTTTGCCTGGCGACGCGTGGCCGGCACGAGCATCCACGCCGCCGCGATCGAGTCCGGCACGCTCCGCGCAGATGTGGCCGATGACCGCGCAGCACTGCGCGCCGAGGTTCAGTCGCTGGTCGCGCGCCAGGCCGGGCACAGCTGTTATGCCACGCTACGGCTGCACGGCGCATGGACCTCGATCCGGCCCGGCGATCGGGTGGCGGAGGTGCTCGGTCCGGGCAAGGCCTGCGACGGCCGATCCGCACGCTTCGTTGGCGGCTCCGCGCGTGTTCGGGAAGTATCGATCCGCTTTGGCGTAGGCTCGGCGTCTCCAAACACCACCCTGAAGATGGACTAAATCACCATGAACGACCCCGCATCCTTTGAATCCTTTACGCAGTTTGGTGTCGCGGGACTGATGGGCGCGCTCTGGCTTTGGGAACGCTTCTACTCCCGCAAGCGCGAGCAGGAGCTGTCCCAGGCCCATCAGCGCCTCATGGAACAACAGGCCGAACTGAACACGCTCATCGGCCTGGTCCAACGCAACACGATCGCGCTCGAGCGTTTCGAACAGACCCAGGCCCGCTTTGCAGACCTGCTGGACAAGCTGGTTGAATCGCGGCGTGTGGCCTAGCCGCTTGTCGCTGGGCCGCAGCGGGTCTATGCTCAAGCCATGCGTAAATGGGTTCCAAGGGTTTTACTCCTGCCGGTGCTGGTTTTCACGGCCTGCGCGCCCAAGGGGGTTCCGGTCAACCCCGACACACGGCAGGCGCAGCCCGAGGACGCCGAGAAGCAGGACTGGCCCAGGTGGTTCCCGCACGCGGTCGATGTGCGTGTACACCCGGCCTCGCGCTACGTGAAGGAGCGAGAGGACCTGAGGCTCGAAGCACGGATCGAGCTGCTGGATCAGTTCAACGAGCCGATCAAAGATGTTGGCTACCTGATGGTCGAACTTCGGCTGCTCGATGCCGACGGCCGGATCGTCATGGATGCGCAGGGCCGGCAGCGCGGGTTCCGCTGGGCGTTTGACCTGACGACGCAAGAGCATCAGCTTGAGTTCTGGGACCCGATCGCCCGGGCATACATGCTTCCATTAAAGATCGGCCCGCAGGATGCTGACCTGCCCAAATATCGTTCGGTCCTGCTGGTTACTTTCGACCCCACCTGGCCCGACCTTCCTACACTCCCGACCGGCGAGCGAGCGCGTCAGCCGGTGGAGATCCGCACGGTTTGGTAGTGCAGCGTCTAGCGCTCAGGGCCTGGCGTATCGCGTCAACCCGGTCATTTTCAGTTTCAACGCCAGACGCTAGACGTCAGGCCCTACACGCTATGCAAGCCCGAGTACGCTGCGCACTTTCGCGACGAGTTCTTTCGCTTGCGCTTCGTTGCCTGCCTCGGCGATGACGCGGATGATCGGCTCGGTGTTGCTGGGGCGGACATGGACCCACTTGTCGGGCCAGTCGATGCGTACGCCGTCCTGCAGGTCGATGTGCTGTTCGGCGAAGGCCTGTTTCATTTTGGTCGGCATCGACTTGAGGACTTCGGGGTCGACGTCGGCCTTGTCTTTGACGATCGCGTAGGCGGGGATTTCGCTGACGATGGCGCTCAGCGTTTTTTTGCGTTTCGCGAGCAGTTCGAGCAGGTAGGCCATGCCGATGAGCGAGTCGCGGACCTGGCTGACGCGGTTGTCGATGATGCCGCCGTTGCCCTCTCCGCCGAGGGTGGCGTTGTTGGCGCGCATACCGGCGGTGACGTTGGCTTCGCCGACGGGCGTGCGGATGACTCTGCCGCCGACGCGAGCGGCGATGTCGTCGATCATGCGGCTGGTGGAGAGGTTTGCGGCGACGGCCTGTCCTTTGACGAGCTTGTGCAGGGTGCAGAGGGCGAGGGTGTATTCCTCGCCGATGTAGGTGCCGTTCTCATCGACGACGGCCAGGCGGTCGGCGTCGGGGTCCTGCGCGAAGCCGATGTCGGCTGCGAGGGCTCTTGTTTTTTCGCTGAGTTCGGTGAGGTTCTCGCGCGTGGGCTCGGGGGTGTGGGGGAACTGGCCGGTGGGCTCGGCGTAGAGGTGGTGGCAGGTGACGTCGAGGGCGTGTAGCAGTTGCCGAGCTTCTTCCCCGCCCGCGCCGTGGACCGAGTCGACGACGGCGCTGAGGTTCGCTGATTTGATGAGTTCGACATCGACCAGTTCCAGGACGTCATCGACGTGGAACTTGACGCCGCCGGGGAAGTCTTCAAAGTCGATGAGTCGAGGGACTTCGACGTAGTTGAAATCGTTTTCGTGGAAGCGTCGGATGATGTCGGCGGATTGATCGGGGGGTGGTGCGACGCCGTCGTGTCGCAGGGGCTTGACGCCGTTCCAGGGCAGTGGGTTGTGGCTGGCGGTGATGACCATGCCGCCGTCGGCCTTGAAGTGGTCTGCGGCGATGGCGACGCCGGGGGTCGAGAGGATGCCCACGCGGATGACCTTGCATCCGACGGAGGCCAGGCCCGAAGCGACGGCGGCCTCGATCATCGGTCCGGACTGCCTCGAGTCGCGACCGAGCGCGACGGTGGGCGGTGTGTTGGAGTCGTTGCCCGGCCTGCGTTGGGTCCAGAGCCAGGAGCCGAAGGCGGCGCCGAAGCGCGAGGCGACAGGCGGGGTGAGTGAGCGCCCGACGAGGCCGCGCATGCCGGAGATCGAGAGCATCAGAGGGGCGTTAGTCATGGGGTGATCTATAGAAGTGTGATGGGGTGAAGTATGACGCGAATCAGGCTAAACGCAAGGAGAAGCGGACTCTTTTAAACCGCTCGACACCTGTCTAGCCCATGCGTCACGGGTACCACTTGTTGAGCGTACTGAGCGTGACACCGCTGAGGTCTTCGATGACTCGGCCGGCCTTGTGTAGAACTTCGATGGGCGAGGTCGTGGTGAGCGCGAGGGTCTGCAGGCCCGCGCCCTGGGCGGACATCAGGCCCGCCTGCGTGTCCTCGATGGCGAGCGTGGTCTCGGGAGTCAGCCCGGCATTGGGGTGCTTCTTCTTGAGCTTTTCAAAGGCGAGGCGGTAGGTCGTCGGGTCGGGCTTGGAGTGCTCGACGTGGTCGGCGGCGACGATGATGTCAAACTTGTCGCGGATGCCCAGCAGTCGGAGCATCTGCTCGATGTCGGCCCGGGTCGCGCCGCTGGCAATCGCAATGGGCAGGCGTGCGGCGTGAGCCTCTTCGATCAGCTCGACGCTGCCGAGGATCGCGGCGGTGCCCAGCTCGGCAAGGGCCTCGAAGGCATGGCGTTTCTTTTCGATGAGCTGGTCGAGTGTGGCCTGCAGGTTGGTGACCTCGGGGGTGTGGCCGGCCTCGATCGCCTGGGCGAGCATGTATCGGAAGGCGTCGCGGTCATCGAACCCGATGAACTGGGCCATGTACTGCTCCCAGGTGAATTCGAAGTTGATCGCCTTGCCGACCATGACGAAGGCCTGGTAGTGCAGCGGTTCGGAGTCGACGATGACGCCGTCGAAGTCGAAGATGATGGCATTGGGCATGGGACGGGCTGTGATGTTGAGATGGTTTGACCCCACCGAGTGGCCTGACCATTCGGTGGACGAATTCGTAGGTATATCGGCGGATCAGAGCGTGGCGGCCAATTCGGTGGCCAGGCGCACGCCGAAGGCGGTCGGGCCTTTTTCCATGAGGGTGTCGCCTTCGGTGTTGGCGGTGCCGGCGATATCGAGGTGGACCCAGGGGATGGTGGGCATCTGCTTGGGCGCTTCCTTGCCGACGAAGTAGCTCAGGAACGCGGCGCCCTGGATGGGGTGGGCCTCGCGGACGGGGGCGGAGTTATGCAGGTCGGCGTGCTTGGCCTGCATCATCTTGCGGTAGTCTTCGTTGAGCGGCAGTTGCCAGACCGGTTCGCCGACGGCCTGGCCGGCGTCGCTGACCTTCTTCATGAGCTTGGGGTCGTTGCTGAATACTCCGGCGATCTTTTTACCCAGCGCGACGACGACCCCGCCGGTGAGCGTGGCGAAGTCGAGGACGGCCGCGGGCTCGTAGGTCTTGGTGCCGTAGGCCAGGCAGTCCGCTAGAACCAGGCGTCCCTCGGCATCGGTGTTGGTGATCTCGCAGGTCACGCCGTTGCAGAAGGTGATGATGTCATCGACGCGGTAGGCCTCGCGGTCGATCATGTTTTCTGCCAGGCCGATGATGCCGACGACGCGGCGCTTGATCTTGAGCCCGGCGATGGCCTGCATGGCGCCGATGACGTTCATCGCGCCGCACTTGTCGTACTTCATGCCCTTGCCGCCGTCGGTCTTGAGCGAGTACCCGCCGGTGTCGAAGGTGACGCCCTTGCCTACGAGTAGCAGGGGCTTCTGCTTCGCGGTTCCCGCCGGGGCGTGTTCGAGCACGACCATGCAGGGCGGGGTTGAGCCGCCGGCGCCGACGGCGAGCAGGCCGCCCATGTTGAGTTCTTTCGCGCGCTTGGCATCGATGAGGGTGTATTTGAGCGAGGTTTTCTTGGCCAGGGCTTTGCAGGCGCTCGCGATGTATTTGGGGTTGGCGACGTTGGGCGGTGTGCAGGCGAGTGTGCGGGCGGTTTCGATGCCTTCTGCGACCTTGAGGCCGAGCTTGAATGCATCGCGTTGGGCCTGGGGCAGGACGATTTCAAGGCTGCCGGGCTTGGTGCGCTGGTCTTTGTCCGGCCGCTTGCTCTTGCCGTGGTAGGCGTTGAAGGTGAAGTTGGCCAGGCTCAGGCCGTCGGCGATGGCGCGGCCCACCGCATGGTCGGTCAGAGAGGCGGGCAGGTCGACGGCATCGATCGAGGCAACGCTGACCTTGCCGGCGTCGAGCAGGCGCAGGGCTTTTGCGGCGGCCTGGCGGATGGAGTCGGCGGTGAGCTTGGCCTTGTCGCCCAGGCCGATGATGAGCGTGCGTGCGGGGCTGCCCTTGAGATGGTCTAGGCTGTGGGCCTCCTCGAGGGCGAGGGTCGTGCTGGGCTGACTCAGGAGGTTGGCCAGGCGTTCGGGCTCGACGCAGGTCTTCGCGGCCGAGGCCTTGGTGCCCGCGGGCATGAGCAGGACAGAGGCGTCGGGCTTGGCGGATTTTGAGGCGGTTTGGATCGAGCGGTACATCGCGATTTTGCCTGTTAAGGGTTTAGGATTGAGCAGGATGATAGCCCATTGTGGTTTGAATGACCGCAATAAGAGGCTGGCGTGCGATGCGGGCCGGATAAGCCGGAGGGTATTGAGTCAGGTGTGTTTGGCGTCCCTAGCTTTTGCTGATGCATTGACTTACGCAAGGTACGCGGTTACTTTTTTAAGGCCCCAGTGGCGTCGAGGTGGGAAACTGACGCCGCATCCAACCCAGCCCGCCTGCGTGGAGTTGTGCTTGATGAAAGTGTTTGATCGACCGTTATGGGTTGCCGTCTGCCTGCTGCTGACCATGTGGACAGGGTTCAGCGCGTCGGCGCAGTTCCTGCCTACGAGCATCATCAGCGCACCTGCAATCACCGCGCAGATGAAGCAGACGATCAGCAGCAAGGTCGGTCCCGAGATCGCCAAGCTCGAGAGTGAGGACTCCGCGGAGATTACCGAAGCACGGTCGACCCTCGTGCGTGTGTTGCAGGACCCGGGTGCGACGCCCGGCTTCCAAGACGCTTTGTCGGATGTGATTACGCAGCAGCTCACGCCCGCCTTGACCCACAATAGCGATCACGTCCGCCTCAACGCGGCGATCTTGCTGGCGTCCATGACGGATGCCGGCTCTATGTCAATGATCCAGACCGCGCTTAGCGACAAGAACGTAGGAGTTCAGCGCTGGGCGGCGCTGGCTCTGGGCAAGCGCGTTGAGTTGTGGCGCAAGCGCAATCAAAATTCAACCACGCTGCCCCCGCAGGTTCTGGCCGACATCACGGCCGTGGTTAAGCAGCTCAAAACCACACTGGAGCAAGTCCCAGCGCCGCACCCGGTGGTTGCTGGGGCTGCGCTGCAGTCACTGATGGTGATCGATACATCTGATGCGCGCAAAGCGCTGGTTGAGCAGCTCAACAACCGTGTGGCGCTGCACGCTGTCGAGCCGGGCCTGCCCTACTCCGGTGAGTTGATCGTCGTCGAGCGGTTTGCTTCAAATCTCTCGCTCAGCAGGCCTTTCGACGTGGCCTCGGCAACCCAGCTCAACCGTGCCGTCTATCGCATGTCACGAGTCATTCTCGAGCACACCCGGCAGAAGGCCTACAACGAATCTCAGGCCAAGCTCGCGCACTCCATGCTCCTGCAGTGTGTCCAGGCCCTTTCCAGCACTTCGGCAGGCGCCGGCCTGAACTCCCCGCCCAATCAGGCTCTGGCCAAGAGCTGGGTCATCAACAGCCAGTGGAACGAGTTCAATTCTCTGATTGAAGATCAATGGCCGCCTATCCTGACCGGCGCGCCATTCAGGCTTACCGCGCAAGACTTGGCGGTTAAAAGCGAATGAGTCTTGCGTGAATTGAGGCGTCGTTAGCCGTCTACGGCCGGGCAATTGCCGGTCCGGGAGGCATCGTGTCGATGTGTGCGCCTCCCGCGCCTACGATCGCCGCGTCCACCTTACGAAGCAGGTCCACGTAGTCCATCTCCGCACGCTGCATGTTCGCCAGCAGCGGGTTGGTAATGACCAGTTGCTGGAGCTGTTCGAGCTTGTGCTTGTCCTGGACCTCGATGGGGGCGCCCTGCTGGGCCTTGAGCTGCAGCGCCTGTGCGAAGCGCTGGTAGTCGGTCATGGCCCGCTGGGCGCTGGTGTCTGATTCGAACGCGCGGGTGGCGCTATCGAGTTTTTTGGTTGCGGGGTGTTCGGCGATGAGTTCGCCGAGCTTGGTCGCCTGTTCGATGATGTCGGGGTCGCTGGCCATGGCCTGCCTTCGGTGAGGGGGGTTGTTCTCCGGTAGCATAGCCGCCAAGGCATGATCAGGCCGGCCGGGTATGGCGGGTGGCCGACTCCGCTTGTGATGCCTATGTGTTTGCTGTCCGACCTTTTTCCCCTCCTTCGCACGCCCATGCCTGATCGCTTTGCCCGACGCATCCTGGACCACCTGTCCGACCGCCGATATCAGCCGCGCACCCTGCGCCAGCTGATGGCCGATCTGGCGATCCCCGAAGACCAGCGCGACGACTTCGCGCAGGCCGTCCAGCAACTACTCGACAACAGCCAGCTGGTCTGTGGCAGCACCGACACCATCGGGCTGCCTCCGGTCGGTGACGAGATGGTCGGCCGGTTCCGATCACACGAGCGCGGCTTCGGCTTCATCGTCCCCGACTCGCTGACCGAGCACGGGGACCTCTTCGTCCCGCCCGGCAAGTCGCTTGATGCGATGGACGGCGACCGCGTGCGCGCCAAGGTTGTCCGTGACCGTGGTCGCGCCGGCGGAGGTCGCTCGCCTTTCACCGGCGTCGTCATCGAAGTGCTCAAGCGTGCCGAGCGTCAGTTTGTCGGCACGCTCGTCCGCAAGGGCAAGACCTACCTGGTCAACGTTGACGGCCGCGCGATCTCCGAGCCCATCGTCATCCGCGACGCCGAGTCCACCAACGCAAAAATCGGCGACAAGGTCGTCGTCGACATCCTCGAGTACCCCGACGCCAGCCGCAACGAGCTGGCCGAGGGCGTGATCGTCGAGGTGCTCGGCGAGTCGGGCCTGCCCGATGTCGAGACGCGCTCGGTCATCCGCGCCTACGGGCTGGCGGAAAAGTTCGACAAGGCCGTCGTTGATGAGGCCCGCGCCGCCTCGCAGAAAATGCAAGGCACCGAGCACTCGATCCCCGAGGACCGCGTCGACCTGCGCAACGAACTGATCCTCACCATCGACCCGCCCGACGCCAAGGACTACGACGACGCCATCTCCCTCCGCAAGATCGACGACGGCGAGGCCGCATGGGAGCTGGGCGTACACATCGCCGACGTCGCACACTTTGTCGAGATCGGCAGCAGCCTCGATAAAGAAGCCTACACGCGCGGCAACTCGACCTACCTGCCCCGACATGTCATCCCCATGCTTCCCGAGGTGCTCTCCAACGGCGTGTGCTCGCTGCAGGAGGGCGTCGACCGCTTCGCCAAGTCGGTCTTTGTCACCTACGACGCGCAGGGCCGGGTACTCGGCCAGCGCTTCGCCAAGACGGTGATCCGCTCGGCCAAGCGGCTGACCTACCTCGAAGCCCAGGCGCTGATCGATGACGACATCCGCGAGGCGCGCAAGCACTGCAAGAGCGAGGCGAAGTACCCACGCGAACTGATGCAGGTCCTCAAGCTGATGGATGAGCTGTCGCGCACGATCCGCCGGCGACGCTTTGAGCAGGGCATGATCGTTCTGGGCCTGCCCGAGGTGGCGCTGATCTTCAACGACGCGGGCCACGTCATCGACGCCGAGCCCGAGGACGACGCGTACACCCACACGCTCATCGAGATGTTCATGGTCGAGGCCAACGAGGCCGCCGCGAGACTCTTCCATGAGCTGGGCATCCCCATGATCCGCCGTGTCCACCCCGACCCCGATGCGCACGGCCTCAAGGACCTGCGCACCTTTGCGCGTGTGGCCGGGTTCAACATCCCCGCGACGCCATCACGCAAAGAGCTGCAGTGGCTCCTGGACAAGGTCCGAGATACGCCCGCGCAGCACGCGGTCCACATGGCGGTGCTCAAGACCCTCAGCCGCGCCGAGTACGCCCCCGCGCCCATCGGCCACTTCGCGCTGGCCAGCGAGCACTACACCCACTTCACCAGCCCCATCCGCCGCTACCCCGACTTCGTCGTACACCGCGCACTCAACGCCGTCATCGACGCCCAGCGCGAAAAATTCGGCGACACCCGCAAGCCCCTCCTCGGCAAGGCGCTCAAGCAGATCGGCAAGGCCGTCGCCAAAGACCCGCGCGTGCCCGGCGAGGACGAGCTCAGCGAGATCGGCCGGCACTGCTCCAACACCGAGCGCAACAGCTCCGACGCCGAGCGCGAGCTGCGAAAGTTCCTCGTGCTTCAGCTGCTCGAAACCCGGCTTGGAGAAGACTTCCCCGCCACCGTCACCGGCGTCAGCGGGCAGGGCGCGTTCCTCGAGATCGATCGCTACCTCATCGACGGGTTCGTCAGGCTCGCCGACCTGCCCGGCGACAAGTCCGACCGATGGAAACTCAACCCCAACACCGGCGCGCTCGTCGCGCAGCGATCGGGCAAGACCATCAGCATCGGCGACCGCTTCACCGTCCGCATCGCCAACATCGACCTCCCGCGCCGTCAGATGGAGCTGGTCATCCTCGATGATCGAAAACCCCGACGCCAGCAGGACAGCGCCGGCGAAAGCACGGAGACAAACGCCCAGCGCAAGAAAAAGCGCCACGCCGCGCCGCAGGAACAGGCGATGTTCAAGCCCAAGGACGGCAAGGACGCGAAAGTGTCGCGCAGAAAAAAATCTTCTTCAATGAAGAAACGTCCCCACCGCCGCAAGCGACGATGACGACTAGCGCAGCTTCACCCTGCTCAGGATCGATATCAGCTCGTTGACCGACTTGCGGATCTTATTCATGTCCGCAGCGTTGTCGTTAAGCGCCAGCAGCACCTCGCCCGCCTGCGTTGAGATAGGGGGCAGGCCGTAGCCGCTGCCCGCGCCCTTCAGTGTGCGCGAGACTTCTTCGAGCGTTTCGTAGTTGTTGGTCGAGTTGGCTTCCTGAAGCTGCTCGATGTATCCCGAGAGCCCGCGCGTAAACGCCGTCAGCAGTGGCCGCATGCTCTGATCGTCGTTGAACTGCGAGACGATCGGCTCGTGGCTGTCGGCGTTGGAAACCCCCATCAGCTCGTGGGCCCTTTCGATCAGTTGTTCCGCGGTGAAGGGCTTGACCATGAAGCTGTTGGCCCCGGCCTTGAGCGCCCGCGACTCGACGTCTTCCATGTCGTTTGCGGAGACCGAGAGGATCGGCGCGACAAACTGCGAGTTGCGCAGCTTGCTCACCAGGTCCGGCCCGGTCTCCTGCCCCAACTGACTGTCGATGATCGCCAGGCTGAACTGCGTGTCTTCGATCCGCTCCATCGCCGTCTTCCCGTCCGCCACGGCAACGACCTCCATCCCCGCACGCGTCAGCCAGTAGCTCAGCAGCTTGCGGTCGCTCGCAAAGTCGTCCACGACCAGCACGCGGTGCGTCACCTGGTTCATCCGCTGCAGGTCTTCCGCGGGCATGTCGTCCGCCAGCTCCTGCAGGTGCAGCGATTCTTCCTCCGGCGTGAGCACCACAAACTCACTCAGATCGATATGGTTGTCAAAGCTGATCCCAAGGTTGTGGATCAGCCCCTGGACGTGTCGCACGTGGCGGATCTCACCGTGCCGTGTATGCACGGTCCCGTCGAGCGACTTCAGTTCCAGCTCGCAGCGCGTGCCCGGGTAGATGTAACGCCCGTGCACGATCGACGCGCCCCACCGGCTCAGGTCGCGAACCAGGACCGCCAGACGCGTGCGCGTGCCCGTGTCTCCGATCAGCGTGAGAATGCCTTCGTTGTTCGTGGTCGTCACGCGCAGCCGTCGCTTCGAGTCATCGACCTTGCGTCGGCTCGACTCCTCGATCGCCCAAAGCAGCTTCGCCTTGTCGCGTTCGCTGATCCGCAGCGTCTCGATGGGTTGGTTGTCTCGCCTGTTCATGACTTCTAGACCCCATCCCCGAACGAAAATCCTCAAGCAATTCCGTCTTTTTCGTTATCGACAATGCCGAGTCTGCGGTTGATAGCGGTTAAAGGATTATCAAAAATGATTTACTTAGGGCCCGGATAACCGCGTTTTGTATTCACTTGCCCTTCACGCTCGGCAAGGTGTGCGCATGATCGGCGTAGAAAATTTCCGGCTGCTCTAAAAACGAATCAATGTAAGTCCCAATAAATGAGCGACTAAAAGCGAAATAAAATCGTTTTGAACGATTGTGCGCACGCCGACGTGATTCGTCGCTCTGCTGTACGCCCTGCTCAACTTCAAATCCGGCTCATCCGCCACACCGCCCGAAACAGCCCCGCCACCTGCTCCCGATCGACGACCCGCGCCCGGTACGCCTTGTTCAAAGGCTGCAGGCGGATCGTGTTCTGCTCCGGGTCAAAAAACACACGCTTAAATGTGCTCTCATGGTCCGGCTCCAGCCGCGCAAAACAATCGCAGCCATCCACCACATCCGCCAGCGGCGAGAACACCACCACGTCTCCGGCTCGGTACTCGGGGAACATCGAGTCGCCGCACACCGTCGCCGCGAATGCATCGGGATCGTGCCCGCCATGCAGCCCGGTGTAGCCGGGCACGACGACGACATCATCACTGGCCTGCGCCGGGTAGCCCAGGTCCGTGAACTCCGTGGGATAGCCTGCGGAAACCTTGTTGATCAAAGGAACATTCGCGATGACCGGACCGACCGCTACACGCTCGCGACGCGCCTGCTCCAGCGCTTCACGGATCGGCTCGGGCGTCCGCTCCCACTGCGCCGCCTTGCACAGGCCGTGGTCCTTCACGCCCAGCGCCGCCTCCAGCCGCGCGAGCACCTTGATCGAGGGCGGGTTGCTGACACGCTGGTTCTCAATCATCGACAGGTAGCCCGGCGTAACGCCCACACGCTCGGCTAGCCGAGCGAGGGTTAGCCTGCACTCGCGCCGAAGTTGCCTGAGTTTGTGTCCCAATGATCCGTCCATCGCAGTACCCCTGGCTTCTTCAAGTGAGTTAAATAAAAATTGAAAAATGCTTGACACGGATCATCCGGCACGTTCTAATACCTAACATAGCCCAAACAACAGGTGAGGTCAAGCCCGATTCCGTTTCTTGATTCAAGGAGTATTCGCCATGGCGCTATACGAAGCGCAAGCCACCCCCGCTAACCTCAGTCGACGGACCCAGGCCCGCCTGGCCCCCGAGCAGATCGTCAGGCTTGCCCAGGCCCTGCCCGCCGAGGACCGGCTGCTGCTTGAAAAACGCTACGCCGACGGCATCCCGGTCGCTGAGCTGGCCCGAAACAGCCGACGCAGCGCCCACACCATCAGCCGGCGGATCGACCGCCTGACCCAGAGACTCAGCAGCCCCGAGTTCCGCTTCACCGTCCTGCACCAGGACCGCCTGCCCGCCACCATGCGACGAACCGCAAGCCTGCTCTTTGTCCACGGCCAGTCCCTGCGCGAAACCGCACGACTGACCAACCGAACCCTCCACCGCGTCCGCTGCGACTGCGCCACGCTCCAAACCCTTGCTCGCGTTGAAATCCTGCGCAGTCAGTAACCCCCCCTCCCCCATTTCAACTCCCAGCATGGCTGTCACCCTCCAACTGCAGCACGATGTGCACACGCGTGCATCTCTATCAGACCGCACGCTCCAGATCGCCGCGATGTTCGGCCTGTCACTCGAAGGCGACAGCACACACACGATCCTCCCGCCGATCGAGCTTACGCTTTCACCCGGGCAGTTGGTCTTTGTCACCGGCGTATCGGGCGGCGGCAAGTCTACGCTGCTGCGGAGGGTCGCTGATGAACTTATCGAACTATCACCGCAACCTGGTGCGCCGGGGCTGGTCTGGGACCGGCAGCTCCCCGCCCTGCCCGATACCGCGCTGGTCGATGCGCTGGCCCGACCCGAAAAGCCGGACGACGACGCGGCATCTTTGGAAGAGGTCTGCCGCTGGCTGAGCCTGGCCGGGCTCAATGACGCGGCGGTGATGCTGCGCAGGCCTGGCGAGCTTTCAGAAGGTCAGCGTTATCGCCTGCGTCTGGCGCAGGCCATCGGCGCCGCCGAGCGCAGGGCCGAGGGCTGGTCGGTCCTGCTCGTCGATGAGTTCGGCTCGGCGCTGGACCGCACCACCGCGCACGCGCTGGCGCGCTGTGTCCGGCGGTGGGTCTCGCGCAGCGGCGTCTGCCTGGTCGCTGCGACCGCTCATGACGACCTGCTCGAGCCGCTTGAGCCCGACGTGCTTATCGAGCTTGAGCCCGGCGGGCGCTGCGGGGTCTATCAGCGCTAGCACCTCTGTTTTCTTACAAGCGTGATGCAAACACTCCAGGATCGATTCAGACGGGTCGGCCCGGCAGGCGCCCTGCCGATTGTTGAAGGCGGCCGCGAGGACTACCTCGCGCTCAAGGCCCACCACTACCGCGCGGGCCACCCGGCGACGATGCTGCGCGTGCTGGTGATCCGCGAGGCGCAGGCGAACGCGGGGGATCGTTTCCTGTCGCGCCCGCCGACCCGCCGGCCGATCGCGGTGCTGGTCGAGTCGATGCCGGTGCTCTCATGCACGCTGCGCGAGTATGCGCTGCATGAGCGTTACGCGGGGCTCGCGCCTCGGCAGCGTTCACGACTGTTGAATGAAGAACTGCGATGCATCAGCCGCGTGATCGTGGACCCGCGATGGCGCGGGCTGGGTCTTGCGGTCGCCCTGGTGCGTCACGCGCTGGCGACGGCTACGACGCGCTACACCGAAGCGATGGCGGTGATGGGGCGTGTCAGCCCGTTCTTCGGCCAGGCGGGGATGACCGCCTACCAGCGCCCGCCGCTCGAAGTCGATGAGCGTGCGATTGCTGCACTAAACCACATGGGCATCGACCCGGGCCTGCTGGCATTACCCAGTGCGATGCAAGAGCGTCTTGATCAACTCGACGCTTCGCATCAGAGTTTTCTCAAGCAAGAGCTGATGCGCTGGTACCGCACCGCCGGCGGACGCGGCGCTTCATCAGACGCTCTCTTGAGTGATGTACTGCAGGCCGCCCGCCAGCGCCTGCTTGCTCGCCCCATCTACTACCTCCACGAGAACAAGCATGTCCACTACTGACGCTTCGCGCACGCACCTGTTGCCGCTGGATCGGCTCGACGCGCACCCGGCCAACAGCAACGTCATGCCCCGCGCCCTGATGGACAAGCTCTCCCATGAGATCCGGCGCACCGGCTTCTACCCGCCGCTGATCGTCAGATCGATCGGCGATCGCTTCCAGATCCTCGATGGCCACCACCGCGCCGCCGTGCTGCGCGAGCTGGGGCACACCGAGGCGCAGGCGGTGGTCTGGCGCGCGGACGACGAGCAGGCCCTGCTGCTGCTTGCCACGCTCAATCGTTTGCGGGGTGACGACGACCCGCGCAAGCGAGCGGCGCTGCTGGCCGAGCTTCGGAAATCGATCGAGGTCTCTGAGCTGGCGCTGCGTCTGCCCGAGCGTCGCGAGCAGATCGGCAGGCTGTTGGAGCTGCACGAGACGCCGCCGGCACCGCGATCGCCCCGTCCGATCGACCAGATGCCGGTGAGCCTGCACTTCTTCCTTCTGCCGGCTCAGCGTCGCGCAGTTGAAGAGCGTCTGCGTGGACAGGGCGGCACGCGTGAAGAAGCGCTTCTGAATCTATTGAGGATCAAGGAGGCCGCGGATGTCTGAGCCCGTGGCGGAGCAACAGACCCGTGCGCTGCTGGATGACCTGGCCTCGGCCGAGCACGACATCCTGTCGCTGGCCCAGAGGCACGGGCTGACGCTGTCGGGGCTGGTCGACTGGGCGTCGGACCCGCAGACGCGTCGCACGGTCGCGGGGCTGTGCGTGCTTGCCGATGCGCAGACGCAGCTTCTGCTCTCGCGCTACCGGCTGGTGGCGGCGACAAGGTTGATCGAGCAGGCCACGGCCGGCGCGGACACGCTCTCGCCCGAGCAGGTGCGTAAGGCTTGCGTGGACCTGCTCAAGACCGAGCTGAGTCGTGCGGCGGTGCTGGACCGTGCGGAGAAGGACAGCGAGGACGCCGAGCTCGACGCGCTGGTGCAAGCGATGGGTCGTGGTGAGCCGTTGTCAGGCGCTGCGGATGTAAAGGAGTGTGCAACCGACGATGCCGAAGGTGATTGATAGCCAGAGGCCCGGTGCGCGTCTGCGTCGTCTTCAGGCGCTTCGGCCGCGGAACAGGGCCGAGCTTCATCGTTTTGTGGAGGCTTGCTTTGGCCTGCGCGTTGCGGGTGGGTCCGCGGGATCGCCGGGCGTGGGCGGTCCGTTTGATTACCTGTGCGATGGTTTTTTTGATCGGCCCGGCGACGCGGTGGTGTGGGCCAACCGAGGCGGGGGCAAGACAATGCTGGGCGCGGCGGCGACGCTGCTGGACCTGCTGTTCAAGCCGGGGATCGAGGTGAGGATCCTCGGCGGGTCGCTGCAGCAGTCCGAGCGGATGTACGCGCACCTGCGGGCGCTGCTGGATCGGCCGGTGCTGCGCAAGGGCGGCGGTGTGCTCGCGTGTGATCCGACGCAGCGGCGCGTGGTGCTGCAGAACGGCAGCCGGGTCGAGCTGCTCGCGTGCAGCCAGCGTTCGGTGCGCGGCACGCGCGTGCAGGTGTTGCGGTGCGACGAGGTCGAGGAGATGGACCGCGAGGTGTGGTCGGCGGCGCAGATGGTGACGCGGTCTGCGGTGTGCGGGGGCGTGCTCGTGCCGGGCCGCATCGAGGCGCTCTCGACGATGCACCGGCCGACGGGCCTGATGTCGGAGCTGACGAGCAGTGATAGCCGACGGCTGTATCGATGGAACGCCCTGGATGTGGCGGCGCGTTGCCCGGATTCAATCAAGTGTGATGGATGTGTGCTGTGGGAGGATTGCCGGGGGCGTGCGAAGCAAGCGAGTGGGTTCGTGCCGATCGCGGACCTGATCGGCCAGCGAAATCGTGTGAGTGATCGGGTCTGGGATGCAGAGATGATGTGCCGTCGGCCGATCACGCTGGAGGGGGTGTACCCGTCGTTTGATCCCGAGCGCCATGTGGTTGCGGACGAGCCCTGGCGAGTGGATGAACGGGGGAGCTGGTGGGGCGGGATGGACCTGGGGCTGCGTTGTCCCACGGCGCTCTTGTGGGCATGGTCCGCCGGTCGCGGGCCCGATGAGGTCTTGCATATCGCGGCGGAGTACATCGCCAGCGACCGGACGGTGGAGATGAACCTGACGATGGGCGACGAGGCCGCGGCATCTTTGTCGCTGCCACGGGCTGAGCAGTTGCACCGCCTGGCGGTGGACCCTGCGGGGCATCAGCGCAGCGGGCAGACGGGGGTAAGCGATGTGCAGGTGCTGCGTCGGCGCGGTTGCACGGTGGTGGCTCCGCGTGCGCCGCTGCGGCTGGGGATCGAGGCGGTTCGCCGGCGATTAGACCGAGGTCTGTTGCGGATCCACCCGCGCTGCACCGGGCTGATCCGCGCGTTGATGTCGTACCGGTATGACCCCGAGCGCCCCAGCCGGGAGGAGCCCTTGAAGGACGGCCCGGACCACGCGTGCGACGCGCTGCGCTACCTGGTGCTGGCGTTTGATCGCGGGGCGGATCGTCTCACGCAGCGCGATTACTAGGCTCACCTTTGAGGCGTCGCCAGCTCGCGCTCGAGCAGGTCGTAGTAGGCCTTGAAGTACTGGGGCCTGGCGAAGCGCTGCAGCGTGTTGATCTTTGCGACCGACTCACAGGTGTAGATAAAGCGCTCGGCGTGCGCCTTGCGGGTCAGCTGCATCTCCATGTCCTCATTGAGCTTTTGCAGCTTCGCAAGCGTTGCCTTGAGCGAGGCGTAACTGGGCTCGTCGGCTACCGCCTCAAGGATCGGCTGAGACTGTTCAAGCACGGTCTGCAGGGCCTGAGGCTTACTTCTTTCCTTGAGCGCGGGCCAGCGGTCGCTGAGTTTTTCGACCAGCGGCTTTCGCTCGCTGCTCAATTCGCCCAGCAACTTGCCTTGTCTCTGTTTAAGCGACGCGAGTTCGCGATCCACTTCTGCCAGCGTGTCGGCGGCTTTGGTCGGGCGGTCGTCGCCGGTCAGTTCCATGCGCTGGCTGAGGCCTTCGAGGATCGCGCGGCGGATCGGGTCGGCCGCGGCAAGCAGTTCGGGGTAAGAGCTGGTTTTCGTCAGCAGACCCGTCTGTCCCTCGGGGGCGTCGACCTCGATACTGCGTACCAGGCAATCGGTGGTTGTCATCGACAGGTCGCTGGAGTCGGACTGGATCATGGCGTAGGCGTGTGCCTCGAGGTAGCTGGTGACGCCGTCGTTGTTGTAGTCCGGCCGCTCAACAGGCTGGCCCATGCGGTTTTCGCCGCTGAGCGCGGCCCAGAAGTACGAGCTGTACTCCTGATAGTCCGCCTCGTTGACGTGAGCGGTGCAGCCCGCGGCGGTGCGGTCGTGTACGGCGGCATAGAAGCCGCAGCGGTTGTAGTCGGTGATGCCTTTGGTGGGGTCGCCTTCGTTGAAGATGACGTTGGCAAAGCCGCCGGCGAAGCACTGAACCATCACGAGCACGACGGGGGTATTTTTGTCGAGCTTGTCGAGTTCGCCGGTGAATTCCTGCATGCGCATCAGCTGTTTGGACCACAGGTGGAGTCCTGTGTTCTGCAGATTGTCCTTGGTCCCGCGCGAGCCGTGGCCGGTGAAGTAGATCAGGACGCGGTCTGCGGGTTTAATTTCTTTTGCCTGCCGGTCAAACCACTGCGTGATGTTTTGCGGTGTGGAGGTGAGCTCGTTTTGTGCGCCGATATCGTGAGGGCGGTAGGCTTTCGAGGAGCTCAGGCTCGTGCCCAGCAGGGCTTCGATGAGCGTCTGCACCTGCGGGTCTTCGCTGGCGACGGCGAGGTACTGGATGTCGTTCTCGGCCGGGCTCACCCCGCAGGCGAACAGCACATCGCGCTGGGCATCGGAGAGTCCCAGCCGACCGATGATGCGGTGGAAGTAGAGCATATTTTTTTCGAGCGAGATCTGGTTGCTCTTGGGCTCGGGCCCGCCGCCCATGAGCAGCAGGTGGGTCTGTGCGGTTGTGGTGCAGCCGAGCGTGCCGAGCATGCAGCCGAGCGCCAACAGCAGGCGTAAGCCCTGAGCAGTAAGGCCTTTCGCATTCGATTTACGGTTATACATCGTGTGCCCTTGGTAGATGGAGGTCCGCGGCTGCGACTGCGGGATCGCAATGCGCATGGGCACGAATTATAAGGCCGGTTGATACGTGCAGTGCAGGGTCTCAGGCCGCCGAGGTTTGCGCCTTTGCATCCGTCTGGCGTGGTGATTGAGCCGGAGGGGAGACGGGCTTGTCCGGCGTGCTGTGGCGCTGGGCGAGGTGGTCGATGACGGTCTGGGCGCAGCGGGCCCAGCTGTTGCGGCGGGCGAAGGCGATGCAGGGTTCTTTGTCGATCTGGAGGGCGTCGAGCGCGGCCTGGCGGAGGTCAGTGTAGACGTAGCCGGTCTGGCCCTGCTGGACGACATCGATCGGCCCGGTGACGGGGTAGGCGGCGATGGGCAGGCCACAGGCGTTGGCTTCGAGCATGACCACGCCGAAGGTGTCGGTGCGTGAGGGGAAGACGAAGACGTCGCCGGCGGCGTAGTGGGCCGCGAGTTCTTCGCCGAACTTGTAGCCGACGAACTTTGCGTCGGGGTACTGTTTCTGCAGCGACTCGCGCGGCGGGCCGTCACCGATGACCAGCTTCGTGCCCGGCAGATCGAGCTGCAAAAACGCCTCGATGTTTTTCTCGATGGCGATGCGTCCGGCGTAGACGAAGATCGGCCGGGGCAGGTCTATGAGCGCGGCGGGCGCCTCGTGGTTGGGATTGAACAGGTCCGTATCCACACCGCGCGACCAGACGACGGTGTTGTTCAGTCCCTCACGGCTCAGTTCTTCGCCGACCTGTTTGGTGGGTACGAGGGTGTGGTTGGCCTTGCCGTGGAACCAGCGGATGAATCGGTAGCTCAGCGACTTGGGGATGCCGAAGTACTGCTGGAGGTAGTGCGGGAACTGGGTGTGGTACGAGGTGGTGAATGCGACGCTGTTCTTGACGCACCACTTGCGTGCGGCCATACCCAGCGGTCCCTCGGTGGCGATATGTACCGCGTCGGCGCTGAGTTCATCGAGCATCCTGCGTACTCGCTTGCCCGGCAGGATCGCGAGCCTGATCTCGGGGTAGCGCGGGGCGCCGAGGGTTTTGAACATGCCCGGCTGGATGATATGTGTCTGGTGCCCGAGCTTGCGCATCTCGCGCGTGACGTGCTGCCAGGTGCGCACCACGCCGTTGACCTGCGGCTCCCATGCGTCGGTGATCAGTACAAATCGCATTACTCGCCCTCCCCGGAAGTCGGGCTGGTAAGGGGTGTTCTCTCGTTTCGCATGGCCAGACGGCTTGCGTCGAGATCGTTCTTGGACTTGGGAAAGATCGGCGGGAACGCGCCGAACAACGCGCGATCGGAGGGCACGATGCTCGGCTCAACTTCGTCAACATCCAGGAGGTCTTCGTCGTCATCAGCCCAAGTGTCGGTGCCGCAGCCCTGTCGTCGCGCAGCCCTTGCCGCCTTGAGATCGTCTACCGCCTTGATGCCGTCGAGGATCTCAAGCCGGCCGTCCGCATGCTCGACCAGCGCGGTGCAGCTCTCGACCCAGTCGCCGCAGTTGAGGTAAAGCACGCCGCCCGGCATGACGGTCTGCTCGGCCTTGTGGATGTGGCCGCAGACAACCCCGTCCATCCCGCGCTTGAGCGCCTCGTTCGCAAGGATCTTTTCAAACTTGCTGATGAACGTGCAGGCGCGCTTGACCTTGAGCTTGATCGCCTGGCTCAGCGAGGCGTAGGGCAGGCCCATCCATCGGCGGACGACGTTGTAGTAGCGATTGAATTTCAGCAGCGTCTCGTACGCCACGCTGCCGAGCACCGCCAGTAGCCGCGAGTGTTGCACGACCAGGTCGTAGTGGTCGCCGTGGGTGACAAAGAGTTTCTTTCCGTCGGCGGTGGTGTGCCGGGTGTGGGTCTTGATATCCACGCCGCCGAAGGCCATGTGGACGAACTGTCGAGCCGCGTCGTCGTGGTTGCCGGGGATGTAGACGACTTCCGTCCCGCGGGAGGCGTGCTTGAGGATGCGGCGGACCACGTCGTTGTGCTCGGCCGGCCAGTACCAGCGAGACTTGAGCCGCCAGCAGTCGATGATGTCGCCGACCAGGTACAGCTTTTCGCAGCGGACTTGTTTGAGGAAACGCGAAAGCTCCTTGGCCCGTGCGCCTTTGCTGCCCAGGTGGGTGTCGCTGATCCAGACGGTTCGGTATTCGAGCTTCATCAGGCGGGCTTCCCCGGGTACACGCAGTCGGACAACGGCGCCCTTTCTCCATCCCTGCAAACGATAGTCCTCCTATCGAATGGTCATGTGAGTGTTGGGTTAGTTCTGTGTGAAGAAGCCGATCAATCTGTATCGCGCAACAAAAAACCGGCTTCCGTAGACGCCGGTTGTTGATCGTGAGATGGTTGATCTGCTTAGCCGGGCATCTGGAAGATGGCCTTGGCTTCTTCGATCGCGTCGGGCAGCTGCTCGGCGACTTCGTTGACTGCGGCCTCGGTCAGGCCCAGCTCCTTGAGCAGGGCCGGTTCGACTTCGGTGACCGTGGTGCCGGCGGTGAAGCCGATGCCCAGCTTCTTGGTCAGGATGTCGGCGACGTGGACCAGGCCCGTCAGCGTGCGCTGGTTCTGGGCGAGTTCCATCGGGCGGTGGTGGAAGCCGGTGACGTACTGGAAGGACTGGGGGAACTTCCAGAGCTTGCACAGGCCCTGGCCGAACTGTTCGTGGTTGGCGCCGAGGACCTGGGTTTCCGCTTCGAGCAGGGACATGCCCGGGTTTTCTTCGAGCTTCTGAAGGACTTCGACGAACTGGGTGCGGCGGGCCTGGATCTCAACCATGATGCCGATGTCGTGGATCAGGCCGGAGAGGAAGGCCTCGTCGGGCAGGCCCAGGCCGACCTTCTGCGCGAGCTGCCGGGTGGCACATGCGGAGGCGATGGCGTTGGACCAGAGGTCGCGTGCATCGAAGTTGGCTGCGATCTTGCCCCCACGGAAGAGCTTGGCCAGCGACGCGGCGATGGCGATGTTCTTCACGGCGTTGAGCCCCAGCAGGACGATCGCGCGGTTGATCGAGCCGATCTGTCCGGGCAGGCCGTAGAACGCGGAGTTGACGACCTTGAGGATGCGTGCACCCAGCGCAGGGTCGTTGCTGATGACGTTGTTAAGATCCTGCGCGGTCGAGTCGGGGTCTTCGACCAGCTTGATGATCTTCATCGTCACCTCGGGGAGCGTGGCGATGTGGCTGATTTCCTGGATCGCCGACTGGACGACCGATTCGATGTTGGCCGATGTGGCGGCGGGTTTGACTTCTGACATCTGGGGCTCTCCCTGGCGTGAGTTTTAGACGCTAGGGTGTGCATCGACCCTCAGGCTGGTGGACTTAAGCGGTTGTGAGGATTAGTAGCGCTTTTCCGCCCCCCCCCTTTCAACCTGCGCTACCGGGCCAGCCAGGACACGACCTGTTCCAGGGCCTCACGGTCCACGTCCGAGAACGCATCGAGTTCTGACGAGTCGATATCCAAAACCGCACAGACCGCCCCGCCGGCGTCCCGGACCGGCACGACGATCTCGCTCCTACTTAAAGCGCTGCAGGCGATGTGGCCGGGGAATTTCTCGACGTCGGGCACGATGAGGGTCTTATCCTGAGCCCAGGCGCTGCCGCAGACGCCCTTGCCCTTGGCGATGCGGGTGCAGGCGACAGGCCCCTGGAACGGGCCGAGTACCAGCTCCTGCCCCTTGACCAGATAGAAGCCGACCCAGTGGAAGCCCAAGGCCTGATGCAGGGCGGCACTGAGATTCGCCAGCGTTGCGATGGTGTCGCTCTCCGCCTGGATCAAGGCTTGAAGCTGGGGGAGCAGTTCGCAGTAGCTTTGGGCGCGGTCGCAGCCGGGGGTCAGTGTAAGTGGGCTAGCCATATCGGGACCCGTTTCTCTAGTGAAGGTGCAATACCCGTCAGGAGGTTTCGTCTGTTCTGTATATTAGTATCACCCCGGGAAAAGCCGGTCCCCGCTATTAAGCAAATACAAAGAAAGTGAGCCTGCCCATGAATCGCTCTATCCCGACCCTGACGGCAAGTCTGGCCATGTTGGGCCTGATCGTGTACGCCTCTGTCCTCCCCGCCAGGAGTGCTGCGGAAGACAAGGCTGCAGACGACGGCTACACCTCGCTGATCCCCACCGAGGGCCTCACGGGATGGAATGCAAAAGACCAAGATACGTTCTGGAAGCTCCAGGACGGCGTGATCTTCGGCGACAACATCGACCAGAAGGGCTCGATCCTCTGGACGGACAATCAGTACGGCGACTTCGAGCTGATCGTCGAGTACAAGACCCCCAGCGAAGACTACGACTCGGGCGTGTACCTGCACGGCACATCACACCAGGTGCAGATCGGCGTGTCGCGGCAGTACAAGATCGACCTGACCGGCTGCATCTACTGCCCCAAAGACTCGGAAGAAAAGTACCCCCTGCGCCCCGCGGACACGGTGAAGGCAAATCACAAGCTCGGCGAGTGGAACACCCTGCACATCATCACCAAGGGCAAGAGCATCAAGACCTACCTCAACGGCGAGCTGATCAACGACTATACCGCCGTGAACTACCCGGACATGGGCAAGATCGGACTGCAGCTGCACCCGAAGGTTGACATGAAGATGTACTTCAAGACGGTGAAGATCAGGCCGTTAGTAGAAAATCAATAACGCAGTATCTGCAAAATAAAGCCCCGCCAACGCGCCGCGCTGGCGGGGTTATTTATTGATTGATCTGGAAAGACGAAATTAGAGCACCTTCAGCCGTGCAATCATCTCTTTCTTCGCGGCCTTGAGCTGGTCGTGCTCGGGCGCGAGCTTGTAGAAATCGTCCAGCGGGTAGCAGCCGGAGATGATGCCGTTGCGTGGCGCGGTGGTGCAGTCGCTGAAGGTTCTGCAGATGCGTTTGCCGTTGACGCCCTTGCCCTGGGCGACGTCGGCGGGCAGGTCCCAGTAGGACAGGGCCATGCGCCCGATGCCGATGAAGTCGACCCAGTCCTCGCGCACGAGCGCCTGTCCGACGTGGGGCAGGAAGTCCTGGAAGTAGGTATAGGCGCTGCCGACCATCGGCAGGCCGGGCACGGCGGCGCGGAGCCGGCGCACGGCATCGATCTGTCGCAGACAACCCTTGAGCGGGTCTTCGGGGGGCTGGTATCCGTCGCTCGGCGGGAAGTAGGCCGGGCGCTGGAGGTGGGGGTTGTAGTAAGGCGAGCCGGCGGAGAGGTTGACGATGGCGATGCCCATCTCGTCGCGCATGAGGGTGAGGAGTTTGACGGGTTCAGCGAGGTCGATAGTGCCGGGCTCGTCGCGCTTGAGGCCGAAGCCGGGGTAGGCGCTGCCTGCGAAGTCTTCGGGGATGCCCGGTCCAAGGCGACCGCCCTTGGACTGCGCGTTGTCGGGTTTGTGCGGGAGGTGGTCGAAGGCGCTCAGGCGCACGCCTAGGATCAGGCCTGGGCACTGCTGGAGGATTCCCTTGCAGATCAGGCGTAGGAAGCGTGTACGGTTGTCGAAGGATCCGCCGAAGTCTCCGGGCCGGTCGTAGGCGGAGAGCAGCTCGTGTCCGAGGTAGCCGTGACAGTGCTTGATATCGACGAAGTGGTAGCCGGTGTTTTGCGCGGTCTTGGCCGAGGCGATGTAGAGGTCGATGAGCTGGTAGAGGTCATCGTCGCTGAGCACGGCCGAGTCGTCGGTGATGCCGACGCGGCTATCGAGGATGGGGTGCCGGTAGGCGACGCGGGGCTCGATCTTCTTTTTGTCGTTGGGTCTGGAGAATCGGCCGGAGTGCGTGAGCTGCAGTCCGATGAACAGGTCCTGCGCACTGCTGCTGCCGAAGCGCTGGACGTGTGCATCGACAAGCGTGTCGCGCAATTGAGCGAGGCCCGCTTCGTTTCCTGGTGCGAAGTAGAGCTGGTTGGGGTTGGCGCGGCCGTCGTGGCGTACCGCGACCGCTTCGCCGCCCCAGATCAGCTTGGCGCCCGACTGGCCGAAGTGCTGCCAGCGTCGCAGCGTGTAATCGGTGGGCTTGCCTTCGAGCGTAGCGTCCCAGCCCTCCATCGGGTGGATCGCCCAGCGGTTGCCGACGGTGAAGCCGCCCACGCGGATCGGCTGATTCAACGGCGAGGCGCCTTCAGCCAGCGGCGCTTCATCGACGGGGATCGAGAAGCCGGTCTCTACGCAGGCTAGTCGCAGCTCGTTGGCGGACTTGTACTGATTGATGCGTGGGATGGGAGGCATTCGATTCTCCGTGTTTTGAAGAAACAAATAGTGATGCCGAGCTGATCGAAGACGCCAGCGAGGGTGACCGCGTGCGACACTGGGGTCGATCCCCGCCTATTTAATCGGGCTTGTTGAAAGGAATAGCTAGAGCACCGCAGGCATGCCCAGCGGCTTTTTGTATTGGCTCGATGGCGTGGTCATCAATCGTGAGCTTAGGCGTCCTGCTCATCGACCACGCGCTTGCGGGCGGGGTCGTAGACATAGACCTTGCCGGTGTCGGGCTCGGCGTGTCCGCATTTTTTGTGCGAGCCATCGCATAAAGGCAGGGTCTGAGACAGGCCACAGGCGCAGACCCAGACCGATTTTTCCTGGGGCTTGATTTCGATCGGGCCGGTGGCGTTGAGTTGGACGAGTCGGGGCATAAGGCTACTCCTGGTGTCGCAAGGTTAGGCAAAATCCGCACGAATATCTACCACAATACTTATGGAACGCTCAGATATTAGGCAGGGGCAATAAAATTATGCGTAAATATTTAGCTAAAACGGTGTTCTGGGGCTTGCAAAGCCAATATTCATTGCTATTTTAACGTGAAGAGATCACAGTTGCGTCCTTTTCAAGGTGCAGCTGATTGTGCTTTTGATCAAGGCCTGTTTGAGTTTATGCAAGAGTCGGTACGTGGTGGGAACTGCCTGCTAGCTTGCGTGGTTGTTGTGCTGCTTGGTTGGAAGTGAACGTTTTGAGGGAAAGTGCAGAAATGCGTGTACTCATGCTCGGCTGGGAGTTCCCGCCGTTTATCACGGGCGGTTTAGGCACAGCCTGCTACGGGCTGACCCGGGCGATGTCCTCGCGCGGCACGGAGGTCACGTTCGTGCTGCCCAAGACTGTCGGCACGGAGTACACCGAGCACGTGAAGCTGCTGACGCCGCAGTCGCGCGAGGCCGAGCGGGGCGATCGCTCGCCCCAGGCCGTCGCCAGTTCTTTCGAACTTACATCCAGCCCCAAGCCCGTCGACCGTGAGGGACAGGAAGCGTTCCGCAATGTGGTGTTCAAGGCGGTGCCCTCGCACATGGCCAGCGTGTACCCCGGCGGCGGGCTGCAGTACGTCGGGCGGGGTCCGTCCAACCCCGAGGGCATCGGCTTCATCCACAGCAAGCCGCCTGTCCAGGCGAGCGCGACGGTTACAACCAGTGATACCCCAGTATCGATTCCGACCGGGGAACTGCCCGAGCTGGGCTACCGCGGCGATCTATTTAATGAAGCGCACCGCTACGCGGACCTGTGCGTGGACCTGGCCAGGGGCGAGTCGTTTGATGTCATCCACGCGCACGACTGGCTGACGTTCCCCGCGGCCGAGGCGCTGTCGAAAGTGACAGGCAAGCCCTGGGTTGCGCACGTGCACTCGACCGAGTACGACCGTGCGGGCGAGGGCGCTAACGCACGCATCGTGCAGTTTGAGCGTGACGGCGTGCAGCAGGCCGACCGCGTGATCGCGGTGAGCGAGCTGACCAAGACGATCCTGATCAAGCGCTACGGCATCGCGCCGACGGGCTGCGACGTGGTGTACAACGGCGTTGAGCGGGCGGTCAAGAACGGCACGGACCGCAGCGAGCCCATCGCCCCGACCGCGGGGATCAGGAAGGATGAGAAGGTCGTGCTGTTCCTGGGCCGGGTGACGATGCAGAAGGGCCCGGAGTACTTCATCGCCGCCGCGAAGAAGGTGCTTCAGAAGATGGACAACGTGAAGTTCGTCGTGGCCGGCTCGGGCGATCAGATCGAGCAGACCATCGAGCTCGCGGCCAAGGCGGGGATCGGCAGCAAGATCACGTTCACCGGGTTCCTGCACGGGGACGATGTCCGTCGCGTGTATGAGATGGCGGATGTGTACGTGATGCCGTCGGTCAGCGAGCCCTTTGGTATCGCGCCGCTGGAGGCGATTGCGCACCAGGTGCCGGTGATCATCTCGCGTCAGTCTGGGGTGAGCGAGGTGCTCGAGCATGCGCTGAAGGTTGATTTCTGGGACACGCACGACATCGCGAACAAGATCATCGCGGTGCTGCGTCACCCGCCTCTGAGCAGGACCATGCGTGAGCACGCGGACCTGGAGGTGCGTGAGCTGACCTGGGACGGCGCTGCGGCCAGGTGCGAGTCGGTGTACGCGGGACTGGTCGGGGCCGGCGCCTAGCCTCATTCATTACGCCACGGGCCACGGGCCGATAGGAGCGGTATGCGCTTCCTGCCGCTCATGGTTGTTCTGTGCCTGTGTGCCCTGCCCGGCTGCGGCAACGCTTCGGATGTATGGGGCACGCCTCAGGACCGCGCCAAGATCGGTGAGGAAGGTCCCGGCCTGCAGTCTTTCGAGATCGGCCCGGCGAGCAAGTGGGCCAGGCCCGGGTTGTATTTAGACTACGCCGCCAGCCACAAGGTCGCGCTCAAGTCGGACTACGGCATGCTCGTCGCCATCCTGCTGGTCAGCCCCGAGACCGGCTCGACGGTGCGCTACGACCGCACCAGCAACATCTTCAAGGACCCGCAGAACGGCGGGATGTATACGGTCGACGGCGTGAAGTGGGGAGGCGACGCCGACCGCACTTCTCTGCCGCGATGCAGGATCCGCCACCTCGGGCCGCTGGACGATCCGCAGGTCGGGCTGGTGGTAGACCCCTCCAAGCTGTTCTATCAGGAGCAGCAGCAGTGGTCCAAGGCCGCGAGCAACCACCTGTTTGTGGATAGCGATAGTTCGAAGAAGCCTTGATCTTTATCTCAGCGCCGCTTTGCACAATGCCCGATCTGTTCAACAACGCGATGCACCCGATCGACTGGCTGATCATCGCGGGCTATTTCGTGCTCATCATCGCGATCGGTGCGCTGGCCTCGCGCGGCGGGGCGGACGATGGGCAGGGGTATTTCCTGGGCAACCGCAGGATGCCGGCCTGGGCGGTGGCGATGTCTTTCGCGGCCACGGCGCTGAGCGCCGCGACGTTCATCGGCGGGCCGGAGTATTCCTATCGGCAAGACCTCACGCTGCTTGCCGATGAGCTGAGCAAGCTCGTCGCCGCCGTGTTCGTCGCGCTGGTCTTTCTCCCGGCGATCTACCGCAGCGGCAGCGCCACGGTCTACGGCTACCTCGGCCAGCACATCGGCCCGGGCGCAGCGACCGCGGCGAGCATCGTATTCCTTTTCGGCCGCCTGCTGGCCTCGGGCTCGCGGCTGTTCATCGCGGGCATCGCCTTCTCGCTGATCCTCTACGACAGGCTCGATACCAACAGCCTCATCACCGCGATCCTGGTCTTCGGCGTCGTCGGCACGCTCTACACCGCGATGGGCGGCATCAAGGCGGTCATCTGGACCGACACGCTTCAACTCTTGATCGTCGTCGGCGCGGTGGTCGCCGCGATGGTGCTGCTGGTCCGCGCGATCCCGATGCCGCTGGGTGAGATCGTCGACGTCCTACAGGCCTCGGGCAAGACAAGGGTCATCGAGACCTCGACCGACCTGACAAAAAACAACACGCTGCTCGCGGCGGCGGCGATGACGGTCTTCTACGCCGCGGCCTTCGGCGCCGACCAGGACATGGCCCAGCGCCTGCTGACCTGCAAGACCCTGGGACAGAGCATGCGCTCGCTGCTCAGCGCGATCATTATCGCCATGCCGATCACCTTGCTGTTCATGCTCACGGGCCTGCTGCTCTACATCTTCTACAGCAGGCCCGACCTCATGGGCGACGCCGCGCCGACCTACGCCATCGACGACCCACGCAAGGTCTACACCAAGTACCTGCTGCACGAGCTGCCGACGGGTGTGCGCGGGCTTGCCCTGGCCGGGCTCTTTGCCGCAGCGATGAGCAGCCTCGACTCGACGATCAACGCGATGGCCTCGTCTGTGGTGGCCGACCTGATCCGCCCCAAGCGCGATTCGGCGCGGATCAACCGCGCGGCGGTCATCGGCATGGGCGTGCTCCTGACCCTCGCGGCCGTGGGCATGGTCTTTGTATACAACCCCGAGAAAGACTCGCTGATCAAGTTCGCGCTGGGTGTGATGACCTTTGCCTACGCCGGTCTGATGGGCGTGTTCCTCTGTGTCGTGCTCACCGGACGGGGCAGCACGGTCAGCGTGATCGCGGCGCTGGCCACGGGGCTGACGGTCATCGCCTGCTCACGTTATGTGCCGGTGCTGGCGGGCTATGGCTTGGCGTTCCCGTACTGGATGCTGATCGGCACGGCCGCGAGCTTGGGCGTCTGTGTGATGGGCCGGCGGGTGCGGGTTTTGCAGGTGTAAGTGCGCGGCCGGGCGTTCGTCGTTATGATCCTTAGGCCGTTTACCCCACCTGAACAAACCTGGAGATCAAATATGAAGCGTACCCCCGTGACCCTGCTTACCTTTGCCCTGGTTGCTCTGATGACTCTCTCGATGCTGCCGACGCAGCAGCCCGCTTCGGCCGCTCAGAACGAGAAGGGCAACGACGCGCTGCACGAAGCGATGGTGCAACTCGCTGGCAACTACAAGCAGGTCCGCAAGCAGATGAAGGACGCCTCGCTCAACGCCGACACCGCCGACAAGCTCGCCGCGATGACCGCTGCGGCGATCCACGCCAAGTCGATTATCCCCGAGACCGCGACCAACGATGAGCTCAAGAAGACCTACCGCGTGCTGATGAACAAGCTCATCGCCGTGCTCTCTGAGGCCGAGAACGCCGCGCTCGCCGGTGAGCAGGACAAGCTCGCCGAGCTCGTGCTCGCAGCCAACACCGTCAAGGGCGAGGGCCACGAGCTGTTCCTCAAGGAAGATTAATTCCAAGTCCTCCAGTTTGAAACATTAAAAAACCCCTGTCATCCGACGGGGTTTTTTTAATGGGCAGACCTGTTGCGGGCGAAGCGCAGTGTCCAGCGGGGGCATCTAATTCATCTTCGGGTCGGTGGGGATCAGCCGGGGGTTGATCGCGAGCATCGCCATCGCGCGGTCGATCCCGGTGATGACACGCATCCATAAGCCGTCGTCGGGGTCGGGGTCGAAGACGACCGCGGCGCTCGCCGGCGTGACCAGCCATGAACCCGTTCGCAGTTCGCCCTCGAGCTGGCCCGGGCCCCAGCCCGCGTAGCCCAGGAAGAAATTCACCGTCGCGGGCCGCTCCTCCAGCAGTTCATGCACCAGGAGCTGCTCGCTCGTGTAGCACACGCCCTGACACACCTCGATCTGCGCCAGTGACGAGTGGTTGTGCAGCAGCATCAAAGGCCCGGGGCAAGGCCCGCCACGGGAAATCGTCTGGTCGATCGTGCAAGGCCCGGAGCTGATCTGCGACCACACCTCATCGATGTGTGTGTCCGTCGGCCGGTTGATCACCAGCCCCATCGCGCCCTCCGCGTTGTGCTCCACCAACAGGATCACGGTGTGCTCAAAGTTCGGGTCGTCCATCCCCGGCGACGCGACGATCAGTTTGCCCGCTAACGAATTCTTCAATGCCCAGCTCCTCAGGCCCGCTGCAGTTCCGCCCAGCATACCACCAACCCCGCGCGGTTAGAATCCATTCTTCAATCGATTTGCACCCGCACTCTCCGCTCTTGACTCGCTTGTTCAAATGACCCAAGGCATCGACCATCTCGCCACGCTCATCGACCGGGCGTTGCCGGGCGAACGCCACCGTCTTCGCCGTCGGCTTCGCGCGATACGTCAGGCGCAGCAGTCGGGCCGGGCGATCGATCAGAACCTGGGCAAACTGGAGAAGGATGTCCTTGCCTCGGTCGATCGGCTCATTGCGCGGGCCGGGGGTGTGCCGAGGGTTGAGCTGCAGCCGGACCTGCCGATCACCGCGCGCGCTCAGGAGATCGCCGACGCGGTGCGCGAGCACCAGGTCGTGGTCATCGCCGGCGAGACGGGCTCGGGCAAGTCGACGCAGCTTCCGAAGCTGCTGCTGCAGATGGGCCGGGGGGTCGGCGGGCTGATCGGTCACACCCAGCCGCGTCGACTGGCGGCGCGTTCGGTGGCTCAGCGTGTGGCCGACGAGCTCGGCGCGCCGCTGGGCACGCACGTGGGCTACAAGGTCCGCTTCACCGACAAGACCAACCCCCGGACCTACATCAAGCTGATGACCGACGGCGTGCTGCTGGCCGAGGCGACGCGTGACCGGTTCTTCGACGCCTACGACACGCTCATCATCGACGAGGCCCACGAGCGCTCGCTCAACATCGACTTCCTGCTCGGGCACATCCACCAGATCCTCCCGCGCCGGCCGGACCTGCGCGTGATCATCACCTCGGCGACGATCGACACCGCGCGTTTTGCCGAGCACTTCGGCGTCGCAACACGCGAGGGCCTTGAGCCCGCGCCGGTGATCGAGGTCACCGGCCGCACCTACCCCGTCGAAGTTCGTTACCAGCCGCCCGAGCTTGACGAGGAGGGACAGGCCGAGGAGGTGCCCGACGCGGTGGTGCGCGCGATCCGCGGGCTTGAGCGCGTGGGCGATGTGCTGGTGTTCATGCCCACCGAGCGCGATATCCGCGAGTGCTGCGAGCTGATCGAGCGTGCGCTGCCGGGCAACGATGTGCTGCCGCTGTACGCGCGCCTGACCAACGAAGAGCAGCAGGCGATCTTTGCGCCGCACGCGAGGCGTAAGATCGTGGTGGCGACGAACGTGGCCGAGTCTTCGCTGACGGTGCCGGGGATCCGGTACGTGGTGGACACGGGCACGGCTCGCGTCAGCCGGTACTCGCCCAACTCGAAGGTGCAGCGTCTGCCGATCGAGCCGGTGAGCCGAGCGAGCTGCGACCAGCGTAAGGGCCGGTGCGGTCGTGTCGGCCCGGGCGTGTGTGTGCGTCTTTATTCGGAGGAGGATTATCTGGCTCGTGATGAGTTCACGACGCCGGAGATCCTGCGTTCGAGCCTGGCGTCGGTGATTCTGCAGATCGCGACGCTGCGTTTTGGCGTAGTGGAGGATTTCCCGTTCATCGACCCGCCGCGTCCGAGCATGGTGCGCGACGGGTACAAGACGCTGCACGAGCTGGGCGCGATCGACGACGCGAATGAGGTCACGCCGATGGGCAGGCGTCTGGCGCACGTGCCGGTGGACCCGCGCGTGGCGCGGATCGTGCTCGCCGGCGCGGACGAGGGCGTGCTGGGCGAGGTGCTGGTGATCGCCTCGGCCCTGGAGCTGCAGGACCCGCGTGAGCGCCCGATCGATCAGCAGAACAAGGCCGACCAGACCCACGCGCAGTTCGCCGACGGGCGCAGCGACTTTCTCTCCTACCTCAACCTCTGGTCATTCTTCCACACCCAGAAGCAAAAGCTCTCGCACAGCAAGCTGCGCAAGGCCTGCACGCAGAACTACATCAACTACGTTCGCATGCGCGAGTGGGTGGATGTTCATCAGCAGCTTGGCCGGATGGTGAAGGAGCTGTCGGATCGGCCGGTGCCGATCGAGTTTGAGGGCGGCGAGGTTCTACCGGACTCAAAAGTCGACGCGATCCACCGCGCGCTGCTCACGGGCTTGCTATCGAACATCGCGACCAGGGGCGAGGGCTTTGAGTACAACGGCGCGGGCGGTCAGAAGCTCAGCCTCTGGCCGGGGTCGGCGCTGTTCGACTCCAAGCCCAAGTGGGTCGTCGCCGCGGAGCTGGTCGAGACCACACGACGCTATGCGCGCACCCTCGGCAGCATCCAGCCGGGCATGATCGAGCCGCTCGCCGGGCACCTGGTCAAGAAGACCCACAGCGACCCGCGATGGGTGCGTGAGACCGGCTCGGCGATGTGCAGCGAGAAGGTCTCGCTCTACGGCCTGGTCCTCGTGCAGGCCCGCCCCGTGCCCGTCGCGCGCGTCAGCCCGGTCGAGGCAAGGCAGATGCTCATCCAGCGCGCGCTGGTCGAGGAAGACTGGGACAGCGACCTGCCTTTCTATAAACACAACCGCGCACTGCTCGACGAGGTCCGCGCGATGGAAGCCAAGGCCCGGCGTCACGGCCTGATCGCCGACCAAACCGTGCGCTACGCCTTCTACGATCAGCGCCTGCCCGCCGAGGTCGTCGATGCAGCCACGCTCAAGCAGTGGCACAAGAAACTCACCGACCCCGAGCGTAAAAAACTCTGCTTCGATCGCAAGATGCTGCTGGCGGTGCCCGCGGACGACGTCACCGCGCAGGCGTACCCCGACGCGCTCACCGTCGAGCGCGGCAAGCATCGGCTGGACTACAGCTTCGACCCCAGCGACCCGCACGACGGCATCACGCTGACCCTGCCACGCGAAGCGGTGGGACAGATCGATCCGCGCCGCCTGGGCTGGCTGGTGCCGGGCATGATCGAGCAGAAGCTGGTGGGCCTGATCAAGGCGCTGCCCAAGGCGCTGCGCAAGACGCTGAGCCCGGCGCCGGACGCGGCACGCCGGGCGATGGGCCTGATCCGATTCGGCGAGGGCTCGTTCGAAGACCAGGCGGCTGAAGTGCTCAGCAGGGTCGGCGGGCTGAACATCTCGGCATCCGACTTTGACCTCGCCGCCTTGCCCGAGCACCTGAAGATGAACGTGCGTGTCGTGGGCGAGGGCGGCAAGACGCTGGCCGAGGGGCGCGATTTGCAGGCGGTGCGTCGCGCGGTGGGCGCGGGCGCGATGCCCAGCTATGCCGGGCTTGATGAGGACAAATGGTCTGCGCCTGCGGTGAAGGACTGGACGTTCGGGGCGCTGCCTAAGCACGTCGAGACGCGTCGCAGCGGCGTGTCGATCCGCGCGTACCCGGCGCTGATCGATGAGCGGTCGGGCGTTGCGCTTCGGCTGGTCGATACGCGCAGCAAGGCCGGCCGACTGTCGCGTGAGGGCCTGCGTCGGCTGTTCTCGTTCGAGGTGCTGCGTGATTTCCGCTATCGGCTGGAGCGCTGGCCGCAGCTGAGCGCGATGCGTCTTCACTTTGCGTCGGTCGGCGAAACAACGGCGTTGCAGGATCAGCTTGTTCTGCTGATGAGCGACCGGGCGTTTCTATTTGATGGGTACAAGATCGCGGACCGCGAGGGGTTCATCACGCGCCAGCGGGTCGGGCTCCAGCGGCTGGACCGTGCCGAGCAGGAGGTGCAGCGTGTGGTGCCCGCGGTGCTGGAGGCGATGCACCGGGCGCGGGTGTCGGTGGACCGGTCGGGCCTGGCGGAGAAGCACTACGCGCGTGCGGACCTGCGGATCCAGATGAATAATTTGTTTGGTGAGCGTTTTCTGCTTGAAATGCCGTGGGATCGGCTGGCGTCTTATCCGCGCTACACCGGTGCGATCCAGCGGAGGCTGGAGAAGCTGGGGCGTGGTGGTGACGCGACGGCTGCGGATGCTCAGGCGTTCAAGGAGCTTGCGCCGCTGTGGAACCGGTACGCGGCCCGTGCGACGGCGATGCGCGAGGCCGGGGAGTACGACGTGGAGTTGGAGCGGTACCGCTGGATGATCGAGGAGATGCGCGTTTCGCTCTTTGCACAGGAATTGGGCACGGCCGAGAGGGTCTCGCTTCAGCGTCTGGACAAGCAGTGGGAGAAGGTCGGCCGGTCTGCGGCGGAGGGCGAGCAGGCGACCTAGAATGAGCACCGTGTACAAAGCCTGCACCATCGTATTGATCGCGCTAACCGCCCTGCTCGGCTGTGAAGAGAAGGCGGGTGTGCGTGTGTACGAGGTGGCGCAGCCGGCGGCATACGAGTGGCCGACGACGCAGGCTCGCTTGTCCACGCACAAGGCTGACGGCATCGACTGGGTGTGGGAAGTCCCCGCCGGCTGGGTGGATGCGCCGGAGGTGCCTGAACAGATCATCGCGGACTACCGCTTCCCCGGCACAACGCAGAGCCTGCCCGGCCGACTGACCGTGTCGATGATCAGCGGCGACGCGGGGGGCGTGCAGGCGAACGTGCTGCGGTGGAAGCAGCAGATGTTCCTCACGACCGTCAGCAAGCTCGGCCCCAGCGACAAACTTTCGGACCCGATGCTTGTGCCCGTCGGCCAAGCGGTGTTTGTAGACATGGTCGGCCAGTACCAGGGGCCTTATATCCCGACGAACCTGCTGGCCGCGATCATCCAGGTCCCGGCGCAGGACGGCAGCGTGTACCAGACGTGGTTCTTCAAGCTCGTCGGCGACGCGCAGACGGTGGAAGCCAACCGCCTCAACCTCGCGCGCATGGTGCTGACGCTGCGCCCGGCCGATGCGCCGCCGGTGGATCTGCCGGAGAACCTGGGCGACCTTGTTGAAGAACACGCCGTTGAAGTGCCAGCCGCGCCTGCTGAAGCTCAAGCACCTGCACAGGAGCCCCGGCCGTGAGCGCGAAGGGCTCGAACTACAACCCGCTGATGTGGCTGGCGTCGCTTCGGCTGACGGTCGTGCTGCTGGCGATGGGGATGTACCTGATCTTCGTCGGCACGCTGGCGCAGGTGGAGCTGGGCATCTGGGAGGTCGTCTCGACTTATTTCCGTTCGTGGTATGTGAAGGTGCCCTTCGATGTCTTCCGCGCGCTCTTGTACCCGGGTAGTGACACGCACTGGAAGGGGAAACACCCTTTCCCAGGCGGGTTCCTGATCCTCGCGGCGCTGATGGTCAACCTGCTGGCGGCGCACGCGATGCGGTTCAAGATCGTGGGCAAGGGCAAGGCACTCAGCGGCGGGCTGGCGCTGATCTTTGTTGGCGCGGCGATCACCGGCTACACGGTCTACGACGAGAAAATCTCCGCGATGCTGCAGGCCGACGTCATGCTGATGCTCGGCGTGTGGGCGCTGCCGATGCTGCTGATCGCCGTCGGCTGCCACCTGGTCTTCGGTTCGCGCAAGTCCGGCATCGTGATGCTGCACGCGGGGCTGATCCTCATGCTGCTGGGCGAGTTCATCACGGGCCTGGCCGCGAAGGAAGGCCAGTTGTGGGTGCCCGAGTTCGGCAGCGCCAACACGGTGATCGACATCCGCGAGGCCGAGCTTGCTTTTGTTACGGATGCTAAGCAAGGCGCAGAGCAGCATGTCGCTGTGCCGCAGTGGATGCTCGAGCAGTCGGACGAGGACGACAAGCCGATCGCCGACGCCGCCCTGCCGCTTTCGGTTCGTGTGGATGCGTGGATGGTGAACTCGCAGATCATCCCGCAGTCGTTTTCGAAGGACATGACGCAGATCGACTGGAAGTCCCAGGCCCTGCCCGCGGTGACCGGCACGCAGCAGCAGTCCAACCGCCCCTCCGCGGTGGTGACGCTGTTCAAGGGCGATGACCGTCTGGGCCAGTACCTCCTGAGCACGTGGGAGTTCGTGAAGCCGATCGAGGTGGAGGCGGCGGGCAAGACCTGGCGCGTCGAATTGCGATTTAAGCAGACGCCGCTGGATTACACGCTGCAGCTCAACGACTTCCGCCACGACACGTTCACCGGCTCGCGCACGGCCCGGAACTTCTCCTCCGACATGCGCCTGGTGGGCACCGCACAGACCGGCACGCGCGAGGTCTACATCAAGATGAACCAGCCGCTGCGCTACGACGGCAAGGCGTTCTTCCAGTCCGGCTTCTTCCAGCAGCCCCTGAACAAGAACCTCGGGACGATCCTGCAGGTCGCGGACAACCCCGGCGCCTGGGTGCCTTACCTCTCGTGCGTGGTGGTGACCGTCGGCCTGACGGTGCACTTCTTCGCGTCGCTGCTGCAATTTGCCCGTCGATCACGCAGCAGGGCCTGACTTCTTACATGTAAAGCCATGACTGCAAAAGCAAGCAAGAACAATACGATCGATCGCAAGGCACACTGGCTTGTGTGGGTGCTGCCTCTGGCCTTTGTTGCGGTGATGGGCGTGTACCTGCTGATGGAGGTGGGCAAGGCGGCCCGGCCCGAAGGCGTGTACCGCTACGACTTTGCTGCGCTGGGCGCGGTGCCGGTGTCGGAGGACGGCCGCGTGAAGCCGCTGGACACGGTAGCGCGCAACGCGCTGCTGATGATCAGCGGCAAGCAGTCGCTGACCGGCGAGATGCTGCTCCCTGAGGAGGCGGGCGTCGACTCCAAGCCCGCGGTGGTGTGGCTGGCGGAGCTGATCTCGAATCGGCCCGAGTCGCGTGCTCGTCGGGTGCTTCGGATCGATGACCCGGACGTGCTGGGTCTGATGGGTAAGTCGCCGGAGGACGGCAAGTACTACTCACTGGATGATCTGGGTCAATCGCCGGGCGAGGGCAAGCCGCCGGCGTACATGGAGATCGAGCGGCTGTCGCGCGAGGCCAACGAGGTGCGTGACGATCAGCGAAGCCGATTCCAGGAGCACGTCATCGGCCTGCGTCGGCAGGTGGGCGTGATGGTCGAGTTGCAGTCGCTGGCCAGCCCGTACGTGATCCCGCCGAGCGGCGCGGGCCAGTCGTGGGAGCCGATTGTCATCAATGCGCAGCGAGAGTTAAGCGAGGCGGCGAGCGAGCGCGAGGCTGCGCGGACGTGGCTGGAGATGATCGATGCGCTGCGCAGCGACAAGCCCGAGCTGTTTAATGCCAGGCTGACCGAACATCTGACGCTGATCGATCAGTATGTTCATAACGATGCGCGGAAAGCGAGATTCGAGCAGGGCTTTAACCGCTACGAGCCCTTTGTGAAGGGCGTTGTGTTTTATCTCTTGGCCGGGGTGGTTGCGCTGGCGGGGCTTTTGCTGCGGCCGGTGGTGCCTGCTTCGGCGTACAAGGTTTTGTGGCGCAGCAGCATCGGCCTGCTTGCGTTGACGTTTGCGCTTCACACGGCGGCGCTGCTGGTGCGCATCTGGCTTCAGGGCCGGCCGCCGGTGACGAATCTTTATTCCTCGGCGGTGTTTATCGGCTGGGCGGCGGTAGGCGGGTCGATCGTGCTCGAGCGGATCACACGGCTCAACGTCGCGTCGCTGGCGGCGTCGGCGTTCGGGGTCTGCACGCTGCTGATCGCGCACAACCTGGCGAAGGACGGCGACACGATGGGCGTGATGCAGGCCGTGCTCGACTCCAACTTCTGGCTGGGGACGCACGTGATCTCGATCACGCTGGGCTACGCGGCGACGTTCCTGGCCGGCTTCATCGCGATCCTGTACATCGTGCTGGGCATGGCCACGCCGCACCTGGACCGCTCGAGCGCCCGCGCGATGGCGGGCATGATCTACGCGGTCGTCTGCTTCGCGCTGCTTTTCAGCTTCGTCGGCACGGTGCTGGGCGGGATCTGGGCGGACCAGAGCTGGGGCCGGTTCTGGGGCTGGGACCCCAAGGAGAACGGCGCGATCCTGATCGTGCTGATGAACGCGATCATCCTCCACGCGCGCTGGGGCCACATGATCAAGGAGCGTGGCCTGGCCGTGCTCGCGGTGGGCGGGAACATCGTCACGGCCTGGTCGTGGTTCGGGACCAACCTGCTGGGCGTCGGTCTGCACAGCTACGGCTTCATGGACGGCGCGATGCGCTGGCTGGCGATCTTCGCGGTCAGCCAGATGCTGATCATGGCGGCGGCGCTGATATTGCCTACAAATTACTGGTGGAGTTTCTACCGTAAGCCCAGGCCCGACGCGAACAACGATCTGGCCGACCCATCTCAACAGCCCGCCAGCGCCCGGGGCTGATTTCCTTTAGCAGGCTGCTGCAAAAGTCTTTTGGGAGGGCGAGGCTCCTGCCGAGCCGCGAACGAAAGGGCGTTTGCGGCTCGGCAGGAGCCTCGCCCTCCCGTTCATTGGCTCGGTGCTGCGGGGTTGTGGGGTTTTGCAGCAGCCTGTTAGCCGCTTTTGCGTCACGGGACGCGATTCAAGCTCAACCAGGTCAGCCTTTAATCCATACGGAATATCGCCATAAGAAATCAGCAGCCGGCCCTGTTGTAGCCGACGATTGTCTGTAATAATTAAGACGATACTGCGTCGTCCGTGTTGAAGGATCTCGCAGCAGCCGTTCGATCTGTTCCTCTCAGGCCCCCGCAGTTCTGCGGAAGGAGCGACAAGATGAAGCATCGTAAGCAGCGCCCCGATCAGGTTTTCAATCCCTGTGGCTGTGCGGATCACGCGATGCGGCCGTCGCGTCGGGAGTTTATCTACGCCGGCCTGATCGGCGGGATCGGCCTGACCCTGCCGCAGTACTTCCAGGCCCGAGCGCTCGCGGAACAGAAGAACTACGCGCTCAAGACCCCGCAGTGCGACGGGGTCATCCACATCTTCCTGCCCGGAGGCATGGCGGCGCAGGAAACGCTTGACCCCAAGCCGCTTGCCCCCAGCGAATACCGCGGACCGTTCTCTCCCATCGATACCAAGGTCACCGGCATCCAGCTCGGCGAGCTGATGAAGAACACCGCCAAGGTCGCGGACAAGATCACACTCATCCGTTCGATGACCCACGGCGAGGCGGCGCACGAACGCGGCACACACAACATGTTCACCGGCTACCGCCCCAGCCCTGCGGTGAAGTACCCGTCCATGGGCTCGATCGTCTCGCATGAGCTGGGCAACAAGACCGACCTGCCGCCCTATGTCTGCGTGCCCAACCAGCCCAACGAGTTCGCGGGCAGCGGGTATCTGTCCAACCGCTATGGGCCGTTCTCACTGGGTGCAGACCCGGGCAAGGGCGACAAGTTCAAGGTCCGCGACCTTTCGCTGCCCGAGGATATCGACCACCAGCGCTTTGCACGACGCCAGGCCATGCTCGACGCGGTGGACGAACACTTCCGCTCGCTCGAGGCCTCCGATGCGCTGGTGGCGATGGATGATTTTTATCGCCGGGCCTACGCGATGATGTCTTCGACCCAGGCGCGTGAGGCGTTCAACCTCGCCGCCGAGCCCGAGGCGGTGCGTAACAAGTACGGCATGACCCCCGCGGGGATGCGCCTGCTGCTTTGCCGTCGGTTGATCGAGGCGGGCGTACGCTTTGTGTCGACGACCATCGGCGGGTGGGACCACCACCAGAACATCCAGCAGGCGATGCAGCAGCGTGTGCCCGAGCTCGACCAGGCCTACGCCGCGCTGATCAGCGACCTGTCGGAGCGCGGCATGCTCGACCGCACGATGGTGATGATGAGCAGCGAGTTTGGCCGAACCCCGAAGATCAACAACGACGGCGGGCGCGACCACTACCCGCGTGTCTTCTCGGTGGCGATGGCGGGCGGCGGTTTCAAGGGCGGCATGGTCTACGGCAAGTCGGACGCGACCTCCACGGCCGTGGGCGACGACCCGGTCAGCCACGCCGACCTGGCGACGACGGTCTACAACCAGCTGGGCATCGTCGCGGACAAGGAGCTGATGGCCCCGGGCGATCGGCCGATCGAGATCGTCGCCGGCGGGCGGGTGCTCAGCGAGACGCTGGACCGCGAGGCTTGATCCCCTTTCTTTTGCTGGGTTCTGAGATGAAGGACGCGAAGAGATTTTGCTGCCGGATGCTGATCGGCGCGTCAGCGCTGGGTTTTTCGTTCTGTGCTCAGGCCGGCTCACCTCAGCTCACGAATCTGCTGCCGATCGCCGGACAGCGCGGGCAGACGGTCGAGGTGAAGTTCTATGGCGAGAGACTCGTGGACGCGACGGGGGTCTTGTTCCACGGCCAAGGAATCCGGGCAGACGAAGTCGCGATTAAGGACAAGCAGCTCACCGCGCGGTTTGTGATCGATGCCGACGCGTCGATCGGTGAGCACGCGCTGCGAGTAGTCACTTCATCGGGCGTGAGTGAGCTGATTACATTCCGGGTGGTCGACCGCCCGATCGTGCGCGAGAACGAGGAGCAGCCGGGCACGCTTGCCCAGCCGCAGGCCTTGGCGATGGGCTCGACGGTGATGGGCCGTACATTGCCGGAAGAAGTTGATTTTTACGCGGTGGAGCTGGCTCAGGGCCAGCGCCTGTCGGTGCAGGTCGATGGGATGTGCGTGGGCCGAGGCTTCACCGACTCGTATCTATCGGTGATCGGCCCCGACGGGCGCACGCTTATCTCCTGCGACGACACGCCGCTGTTTCGGCAAGACCCGTATGTCTCGCTGATCGCGCAGCAGGCGGGCCGCTATGTCATCTCGCTGCGTGACTCGGGCTACGAGGGCGGAGAAAACAACCGCTATCTCATGCACGTGGGCTCGTTCGTTCGGCCCGCTGCGGTGTTCCCGCTCGGCGGCAGGCCGGGCGAGCAGGTCACGCTCAGGTTCATCGGCGATCTGTCGGGCGAGTTCACGCAGTCCGTGACCCTGCCTGCGCAGACAGACAACCGATTTTTTGTTGTGCCCGAGCGCGATGGTCTGGCGGCGCCGTCGGGTCACGCCTTCCGTGTCAACGATCTATTGAATATCCTCGAAGACACACAGGCCCCCAACGACAAGATCGAGCAGCTGGGCTCAGAGGTGCCCGCCTATGACGTGCCGGTCGCACTCAATGGCGTGATCGAAAAGCCCGGCGACATGGATTACTACAAGCTCAGGCTGAAAAAAGGCCAGGCGGTGAACTTTCGAACCTACGCCAAGTCCATGGGTAGCCCGCTGGACCCGGTGATCAACCTCTACACCCTGAAGGACGGCAAGCACATCCAGGGCAACGACGACCAGAACGGCCTGGACAGCCAGCTGAGCTACACCGTGCCGGAGGACGGCGAGTACGCCATCCGGATCAGGGACCACCTCAATCGATCGGGTGCCGATTATGTTTATCGCATCGAAGCCACGCTCGCGCAGCCGACGCTGTCTACGTCGATCACGCGTTACGACCGCAATCGACCGCAGGACCGCCAGGCGATCGCTGTGCCACAGGGCAACCGTGCTGCGGCACTGATGTCGATCGATCGTGAAAGTGTCAACGGCGACCTCACGCCCGAGATCGCGGGGCTGCCGGCGGGCCTGTCGTTTGTGGGCCTGGGCCCCTCCGATCAGGGCAACATGATGCCCGTTGTTTTCGAGGCCAATGCCGATGCGCCGCTCGGCGCAAGGCTCGTTGATATTGAGGCGGTCAGCCTGCCCAAGCGTGAGGGTGATACGCCGGTGCGTGGCGGGATCACGCAGACGATCCCGCTGGTGATGGGCAACCCTAATCAGACGGAGTACTACTTGACCACGCTCGATGCGATGCCTGTTGCGGTGACGCATGCGGTGCCGCTGTCCATCGAGGTCATCGAGCCCAAGGCCCCGCTGGTGCGTAACGGCAAGCTGCGCCTGAAGGCCGAGCTTGTGCGGGGCGAGGGGTACGACAAGCGCGTTCGTCTGTCGATGCTCTGGCGGCCGCAGGGCTTGGGCGCGACCAGCCAGGTGCAATTGGAGAAGGATCAGGTCGAGGCTTATTTCGATCTCGATGCGACGAACGCGACGCCGACACGCCGCTGGCCGATGGTGGTCGTTGCACAGGCCGATACCGCCGAGGGCCCGGTCTGGGTGTCGAGCCAACTGTTTGAGTTAGCGGTCGAGGAGCCCTTTGTCACCGGCTCGATCGGGATGACCAAGTGTGAACGCGGCGGTGAAGTGGATATCACCGTGAAACTCGAGCACCCGCGCGACTGGCAAGGCGAGGGCCAGATGACGCTGCTGGGCCTGCCCGGCGGGTGCAAGGCCGACCCGGTCAAGGTGCAGCCGGGCCAAAGTGAAGCGGTCTTTCACGTGGTGGTTCCTGAAGATGCGCCGTCGGGGCAGCATAAGTCGCTGGTATGCGAGCTTACGATCCAGGTCAACGGCGAATCAGTTATTCACCGCTTTGGTCAGGGCGGCACGCTCCGGATTGACAAGCTGCGCAAACCCAACAACGCCCAGGCGCGATCGGATGGAGGGCAGTGAAATCATGCGGCTAACATCATCAAACATCTGCGCACTAGCCTGCAGGCTGACCGGCCTGTCGCTGCTTGCTGTGGCGATGCTATTAGTTGCCCCGATCCTCTTAACCGATGCGCGCGCTGCCGGGGGTGGAGACGCACAGCAGTCGGCCCCGTTCGAAGTCTATCCATCCGCGATCAACCTCACGACACACGCAGACCGGCAGGCGGTGGTGATCCGTGCGCGACGTGCGGACGGGGTGACGGCGGATCTGACGCACGAAGCCAAACTCTCTATCGAGAACCCGAGTATCGCAAGCGTTCAAGATGGCGTGCTGACGCCGACATCGGACGGCTCGACCAGCCTGATCGTGCAACACGCGGGCCAGACCGTCCGCGTTCCTGTCACGGTCGCGCAGGCTTCTGAAGATCGGCCGATCAGTTTCCGGCTGGACGTGCTGCCCGTGTTCGCCAAGTCCGGCTGCAACAACGGCGCCTGCCACGGCTCGGCGCGCGGGCAGGACGGGTTCAATCTCTCGCTGTTTGGCTTCGACCCGGCGGGTGATTACAAGCGGATCCTCTACCAGCAGCCCGGCCGGCGTGTGAACCTCGCCGATACCGCGCAGTCCATGCTGCTGACCAAGGCGGTGGGCGCCGTGCCGCACACCGGCGGCAAGTTGTTTGATACCGACCACGCCTACTACGCCACGATCAAGCGCTGGCTTGATGCCGGCGCGCCGCAAGACCCCGCCGACGTCGCAAAAGTCAGCGGCCTGGAGATCTACCCGCAGGACATCGTGCTCGAGGGCGACGGCACATCGCAGCAGATCACCGTACGCGCGGTCTACTCCGACGGCAGCGACCGTGATGTGACTTCGCTCGCGGTCCTCATGACCAGCAACGACGCGTCCGCATCGATCAGCAGCGATGCCGTCATCCACGCGGGCAAGAGCGGCGAAGCGTTTGTCATGGCCCGCTATGACGCGTACACCGTGGGCACGCCTGTCATCGTCGTCGATCCCGGCTCCGCCAAGGACTATCCGCCGAGGCTCGGCGCCGCGAACTACATCGATGAGCACATCAACAACAAGCTGCGCAAGATGCGCATCGTGCCGTCGGAATTATGCGACGACGCGACATACATGCGGCGGGTGACGATCGACCTCAACGGCCGCCTGCCTGGGGTCGATGAGCTCGAAGCGTTTATCGCAGACCCCGCTCCCGACAAGCGGGCAAGGCTGGTCGACCGTCTGATCGCGGACCCGGCGTTTGTGGATCTGTGGGTGATGAAGTGGGCCGAGCGCCTGCAGATCCGCAGCACGAACGACACGCTGAGCCCGAAGGCGGCGGTGCTCTACAACGCATGGCTACGCGAGCAGATCGCGGCCCAGCGTCCGATCAACGCGGTGGTCTACGACCTGATCGCCTCGCAGGGCGGAACGTTCGAGTCCCCCGCGACCAACTTCTACGAGGTCGAGCGTGACAGCCTCAAGCTCTCCGAGAACGTCGTGCAGGTCTTCCTGGGCTCGCGCATGCAGTGCGCCCAGTGCCACAACCACCCCTTCGACCGCTGGACGATGGACGACTACTACGGCTTTAGCGCGTTCTTCGCGCAGGTCGGGCGCAAGAACGCGGCCGACCCGCGCGAGCGCATCATCTTTAATCGCGGCAACGGCGAGCAGAAGCACCCGCTCGACGGACGGGAGATGACCCCGCAGTTCCTGGGCGGATCGGCGGCGATAATCGATCGCGACCAGGACCGCCGCGTGGTGCTGGCGCAGTGGCTGACCTCGCCGGACAACCGTGCATTTAATCGCAACACCGCGAACTTCATCTGGGAGCACCTGCTGGGCCGGGGCATCACGCACCCGATCGATGACGTACGCATCTCCAACCCGCCGGTGAACGCGGCGCTGCTGGATGCGCTGGCCGACCGGCTTGTTGAGTCGAACTACGACATCCGTGCGTTGGTGCGGGACATCTGTGCTTCGTATACGTATCAGCGATCGGCGTTGACCAACGCGACGAACTCTGGGGACAGCACCAACTTCAGCCACGCGCAGCTCCGCCGTATCCGCGCCGAGGTGCTGCTGGACTGTATCAGCCAGGTGACGCGGGCCGAGGACGACTTCCGTGGCCTGCCGCCGGGCGCACGCGCGGTGCAGATCATCGACGGCAACACGAGCACGTATTTCCTCACGACGTTCGGCCGATCGACGCGTGAATCGGTGTGTACCTGCGAGGTGGTCATGGAGCCCAACCTCAGCCAGGCGCTGCACCTGATCAACGGCAGCACAACCAACAGCAAGATCCGCCAGGGCAAGCTGGTCAGGCAATTAATAGAAGAAGGCCGATCGCCCGCGGATGTGCTGATCTATCTGTATCAGGCGACGCTCTCGAGGCCGCCGTCCGAAGCGGAGCTGCTGCGTCTGATGCCCGCGATTGAGTCCGGCGAAGACAAGAGGCAGGCTCTGGAGGACGTGTTCTGGGCGCTGCTTAATGCCAAGGAGTTCATCTTTAATCACTGAGTGATGGGTGTGATGAGAAGAAGATTATTAACCGGCTCGATGGTGCTGATGTTTGCGTCTGCTTCCGATGCAGCGGACGTGATCAGCTATGCGCAGCACATCCGGCCGATCTTTGAGCAGAACTGTTTTAACTGCCACAACGCCGACAAAACCAAGGGCGGGCTGGACCTGACCAGCTACAGCGCGGCGCTGCGTGGCGGGTCGAGCGGAGAGATTGTTTCGGCGCGGTCGGTCGATGACTCGGTGCTGTTTGGTGTGATGTCACACGCGATGTCGCCGAAGATGCCGCCGCAGGGCGACCGGGTCAGCGATGATCAGCTTGCGCTGGTACGTCAGTGGATCGAGCAGGGCCTGCGTGAGACGGCCGACGGCAAGGCGAGAGAAAAGCCCAAGCCCAAGGCGGGCCTCGCGTTGGGCAAGGCCGCGGTCGGTCGCCCGGACGGCCCGCCGATCATGCCCGACGATCTGCCGATGGGCCCGATCTATCAGACGCCGCGCCCCGGCGCGGTGCGCGCGATCACGGCCCATCCCTGGTCGCCCATCAGCGCCAGTGCCGGCGAAAAACAGATCCTTATCCATCACACGCAGACCGGCGAGCTGCTGGGTGTGCTGCCTTTCGCATACGGCCAGCCCGAGACGATGCGATTCAGCTGGAGCGGCAAGCTGCTGATGGTCGGCGGCGGCATCGGCGGCAAGAGCGGGACGGTCGCGCTGTACGACGTGGTCAGCGGCAAGGAAGTAGCGCGCGTCGGCGAAGAAGTCGATGCGGTGCTCGCGGCGGACATCGATCCGGGTCAGCACATCGTCGCGCTCGGCGGGCCGAGCAAGCTGGTCAAGGCCTACGACCTTGCGACCGGCGATCTGCTTTACAAGATCGACAAACACACCGACTGGGTTACGGCCATCGCGATCAGCCCGGCGGGCGACTACCTGGCGAGCGGCGACCGCAACGGCGGGCTCTATGTGTGGGAAGTCGAGAGCGGCATGCCCGTGCTTTCACTGGAGGGCCACAAGGAATCGGTGACGTCGCTGGCATGGCGCTACGACGGCAAGGTGCTTGCGTCCTGCAGCGAAGACGGCCAGGCGCGCCTGTGGGAGATGCAGGAAGGCAAGGCGATCAGGTCATGGGCGGCTCACGGCGGCGGTGCCATGTCGATCGCGTTTGCCGAGGACGGCCGGGTGGTAACGACGGGTCGCGACCAGCGTGTGAAGGTATGGAGCGAGAGCGGCGGCATGGTCGCTGAGACCCAGCCGTTCAAGGGCCTGGGCCTGAGCGCTGCGTTCGACACGAGCGGCAAGGCGGTCATCGCGGGTGCGTTGTCGGGGGAGCTGGTGCGCTGGTCGCTTGAGGGCAACGCGCAGCGGACGGACTTATGGCAGAGCAACCCGCCGACGGCCGAGGTGGCTGCGGAGCAAAGCGTCAAGCGCGCTGCAGAGTGCGCCGAGGCGCTCAAGGCGTGGGACAGCACTGTTGAACAGCGGCACGCGGCGCTCAAAGGTGCGGATGAAGCGCTGGCCGCGTCGAACAAGGCGCTGCAGCAGCTGCGTCAGTCGGTGCCCGAGGCTGAGCGTGCGCTCAAACAGTCGGAGCAGGCGAGCAAGGAGGCGACTGAGCGCCGTGAGCAATCGCACCGCGTGGCGCGCGAGGCGGTTCAGCGTCAGAACCAGGCGGAGCAGGCGGTGCGTCAGGCGGAGAACGAGTCGGGTCGGGCGCAGCAGCAGACGCATAAGGCGTCGAAGGATGTCGAGCGGGTGACGCAGGAATTGTCCAAGGTATCCGAGCTTGCGGCGCAGGCGACGGAGCAGGCTGCGGCCTCGCCGGAGGACCAGGGCCTGGCGAACAAGTCGCGTGAACTGTCGCGCAGGGCGGATGACCTGCGAAAGACGGCGGAGCAGTTGTCGCAGACTCTGGACCAGAAAACGCAGGCCAGCTCGTCGTCACAGGAGCGCGTTGAAAATCTGAAGGCGGAGCTGCAGGCCAAGCGGCTTGAAGCGGACAAGGCGCAGCAGTCTGCGGATCAGGCATCGCGAGAGATAGAGCAGGCGGCGAAGGCGATCGAAGAGGCGCGTAAGGTGCTCAATGCCCGGCGTGATCAGCTCGGGCCGACGCAAGAGCGGATCAAGAAGGCGCAGGCCGAGTTGGACGACGCGAAGAAATCTGCCGCTGAGGTTGACGCGCAGCAGGCCCAGGCGCTTGCCGCCCTCGCGCAGGCGCAGCGCGAGCAGGCCAAGTGGCAGGCGGCCGTGCTGCGGCAGCAGATCGATCCGTTGCGAGATCGGATTGCGCAGGCCAAGTCGCAGAAGGAAGCCGCGAAAATGCAGGAGCAGCTCAGGCCGCTCGAAGAGCGGTACCAGGAGCTGCGCAGGCAGGCGCGATGAGCAAATATTCGTTGTTGATTTGCACTGCCGTGGCTAGAGATTCAGCCCTTGATCGGACGGCTTGCGCTCGGGCTTGGGGCCCTCGGGGCGGTCGCCCTGGCCTTCGTCGGGTCGTGGGCGACGGGGGCGCTGCTCGAGCATTTCCTTGACCTTCTGCTCGATGAGTTCTTCGCTGCTGTTCTCGATCTTGGCCAGGTCTTCCTCGGCCTCTTTGAGTTGCAGGCGGATGCGCTCGATTTCCATGCGCTTGAGTTCGACCCGGTTCTCGAGCAGGCCTCGCACGCACTCACGGATCTGCGGGCGGATTTCCTCAAGCTTTACCGCGTTTTCCTCGCGCTGGGCCTCGCGGTACTCCTTGATCAGCGGGAAGATCTGGCGCATCAGCGTGGACTGCCTGATGTAGAGCTTGAACTCCTCGGGCCTGTTCGCGTGTGCGTCGATCACTTCGATGATGTTTGGGAATCGGCTGAGGCGCCGTGCGGCTTCGGCGGGGTCTTGCTGTGCGAGCTCCTCAAGGTCTTTCATCCATTCGGGCTGATTTTCGCCGTGCATCTCGCGCAACGCGGCGATCGCTTCCTGCACCCTTTCGGGGGGCAGCGGGTTCTTGCTCTGGAAGCGCGAGGGGTCCGGCTCGCTCTGGTCCGGTCGGCCGGGGCCGTGATCGCGCAAGCGTGGCTGTTCGCCGTCGCGCTCGGGGCGTGGGCCGCGCGGCTGGTCTTCTTCTTGTGCCCACATCGACATCGCGGGCGCGACGGTGAGGGCGATCAGCAGGACGAGCTTGAAGAGCTTGGCGGTCATGGCGGACTCTGGGTTAAGCGTTGCTTGGGTGCGCGTTGCAATGGCTCAGGTAGCGGAGCTGCCTTGCTGGGGCTCGGTCTCGGAGAGGAACTGCTCGTAGGCGTCCATGTCGGACCAGATCGAATCGACTTCGAGTGTGCCGCTGCGGAGGTCTTCGCTGAGGGTTTCGATGGTGTTCTGGACCGGGCTTGTCGCGTCGGCGAACAGGCCGTTGCCGTAGCTCAGGGACTGCGTCCACGCATCGGCGGTTTCGGCAGTCGGATCGTCTGAAGGGGTAGTGATCACATTGGCCAGGCGCGGGGCCTGGGGTTCGCCGCCCTGCTGCGCAACCCACCACAGCCCGGCGCCCGCGGCCAGGACGATGCCCGCAGCCACGGCGTAGCGCCATGTCGCAAACCCAAAGCCGATGCGCGCGATCACCATGGGCTCTGCGCTGTCGGCGTGTGCCGATGCCCCGGCCGTCGCGGCGAGGATGCGCTGAGCCAGGCCTTGCGGTGCAGCTTCGGGGGCGCACGCCGCGTCCAGCAGCGAAAGCATCGCAGGGTCGGTCAGGCACAGGATCTTTGCTTCGAGGTCCTGGGGCGCGAACTCGGGCTGCGCGGCCTCATTCAGAAGCAACGGGTCGATGCCTGCGTTCAGCGGTTCGGGATGTTCGGGGTTGGGGTTCATGGTCGGGCCTCTTATGCGGGCCGGGTCTGGGGGTTGGGCTGGGGGTCCATGATCTTCTTGAGTTTGGCCAGGGCTCGGTGGCCCCGCGCCAGCACGGTGCCCAGCGGCTGTTCGAGGGTCTCGGCGATCTGGGCGAAACTTAGACCGGCCGTATGACGCAGGTGGATCACTTCGCGGTCGGCTTCGGGCAGGCTGGCAATCGCCTGGCGCAGCAGGTCCACCTGTTCGGCCCGGTTGAGCTGTTCAAACGGGGTTTCGGGCTGCCAGGGGCCACCGACCACGCTCTGCTCGGCTGCGGCCCATCCGCTGGCGGTTTCGTTGCTGCCGGAGGTCGCGGCCGGGCTCATGTCCATGGGCCGGGCCTGGCGTCCGCGCCTTCGCATCTCGTCCCGCAGGTTGTTCATCGCGATACGGAACAGCCAGGGCTCGAATTTGCCCTGCTCGCGGTAGCCGTCCTGTCGGGTGAGCTTTTGCACGACTTTGACAAAGGTTTCTTGGGCCAGTTCTTCTGCTAAATCACTGTCACGACATTGTTTATAAAGCATCCCGTAGACGCGGCCACTGTATAAGTGCACCAGCCGGGCCCACGCCTGGCTATCGCCATCCGCCGCCGCTTCGAGCGTCTTATCCAGTGCAGTGCTCGGTTGTTCGGGCATGCTGTCTTCCTTAGAGATCAACGCTCACCTGCATGGATTATTGCCGGGCCAGGATTAAGAACTTAGCGGGATGGGCCTGAGCGGTCGATGATAAGTCTAGCCCCCTGTTTTCTCTATCGACATCTGATGGCGACCAAGCCCTACATCATGCCCGGCAGCGATCTGGACCTCGAAGACCCCCAGGCCGCGGCAGACCTCCTGCACCTGACCGCCCAGCTCAACCGGGACGACCCCAAGCGCAAGGGGGCGACGGTCCACCTGCCCGCTCCCGGCCAACTGCTGGTCACCGGCGACCTGCATGACAACACCCCTTTCCTGCAACGCGTCGTCAAACGGGCCCGGCTCGAAGACTCCGCAGACTGCCACCTGGTTCTTCACGAACTGATCCACGGCCCGACCCGGCTCAACGGCATGGACCTCTCGATCCGCACGCTGCTGAGAGCCTGCGCGGTCAAGGCCGCATTCCCCCAGCAAGTTCACTTCCTCCTGAGTAATCACGAACTGGCCCAGCGCAAGCAGGAGCACGTCTTCAAGGAAGGCGGCAGCGACGTGGACGCGTTCAACGACGGGCTTGAGCATCTTTATGCAGAAGATGCCGCTCTGGTTCAAGAAGGATTTAATGATTACGTCGACTCGCTCCCGCTCGCGGTGCGCGGCGAGAACGGCGTGATGGTCGCGCACTCGCTGCCCTCGCCGCGCAAGCTCGAAGAGTTCGACCCGAAAGTGATCGCACGCAAACTCCGCAGTGCCGACTACGAAAACACCGGCTCGGCCTACCACATGGTCTGGGGGCGGCACCACAACGCGAAACTCGCGACCGAACTCGCCGAGGCGTGGGACGTCAAGGTCTTTCTCCTGGGCCACCAGCCGGCGGAGATGGGCTGGGAGACGATGGCTCACAATATTCTTATTCTCAACTCAGACCACGGCCACGGCGTGTGCCTGCCGATCGACCTGGCCTGCACTTACGAGCGCGATGCGCTGATCGACCAGGTGGTCCCGATCAACGGCATCCGGTTGTAACCGCGGGCTTGGTTACAATAGCCTACGATACGATCTAACCTGAACATAAGGATCTTCCTCATGCGCGCTCTACTCACAGCCTTGTTTTCTGCATCCATGCTCGCCGCGACCGGCTGCGGACCCTGCAAAACACTCACCGCCACGCCGCCGCCCGGCGCGTTTGCCGAAGTCTCCAAGGCCGTGTGCGTCCTGACCCCCACCGAGGGCAGCGAACTGACCAGCGTCAGAGGCACCGTCACCTTCACGCAGACCAAGTCCGGACTGCTCGTCCAAGCCACCATCACCGGCCTGGCGCCCAACAGCAAGCACGGCTTCCACGTCCACCAGTGGGGCGACCTCACGAAGTCCGACGGCACCGGCACGGGCGGGCACTACAACCCCTCGGGCAGCGACCACGCACTGCCCACACTCACCGAACACGATGGCCACATGATGGGCACCACCGGCGGACACGCGGGCGACCTGGGCAACATCGAGGCCGACGACAAGGGCAACGTTACTTACAGCAAGACCTTTGAAAACATCACGCTCACCGGCAGCAACGCGGTGCTGGGCCGAGGCGTCATCGTGCACCTCAAGGAAGACGACGGCGGCCAGCCCACCGGCAACGCCGGCGCACGCGTCGCGCAGGGCGTCATCGGTATCGCCGAAACAAAGTGATTCGTGTTTAGCGATGACAGGCGTGTGGCATGCGACGCGAATCGCCCCGTGCTCTCGAGCGAAGAACTGAACACCTTAAAGGGGACAGACATTTTTGTCTGCCCTTTTTTTATGGTTAGATATCGTCATTTGTATCGAAGGGCGTTTTCTGAGGTTACGCATTATCGTTCATCGCGGCCGCGGTGAACTGCATCGCGTCCTTGGTGTGGTGCCAGTTTTTGCTGGGGCCAAAGCGTTTTTCGTAGCCGCGCCACAGCTCAAACCAGTAGGCGAGGAAGGCATACGGCGCGTACTGGCCGTAGTGCTTCTCGATGCGATTGTGCAGCCTGCTCGGGTCCTTGGGCCGCTTGACGTTGTAGGTCTTGCAGTAGTGGCGGTAGGTCTCGGTGTCGATCGCGAGCCGGTCGTAGAAGCCCAGCAGCATGCAGATATTCGCCGCCGCATAAGGCCCTATTCCGCTGATCTCCAACAGCGCCTGGTACACCTCGTCGCTCGTGCGCCCCGGCTTCTCGAACCACGCCAGGTCGAGCTTGCCATCCGCGACATCGCGACCGAGCTTGCAGATGCGCCCCGCGCGGTAGCCGACCCTGCAGCGTGACTTCAATCGCTCCTCGCCGAAGTCCGCGACCTGCTCGGGCGTCGGGAAGCCGCCATCGCCCACGTGCTCTACCAGCATCCGGTTCATGTTCACGGTGTTGGGCCAGGTCACGTTGCACGAGGTCATCGTCTTGACGATGTCCTCGAAGAGGTCCGTGCCGCGGAACAGTCGGCCGAACCCGCGGCGCCTGGCCGACGTGTGCAGGCGGTACCACGGCAACACGTTTTCATCCACGCGCAGCATGCGCGTGACCTGCTGCTTGATGTGCTGATGGTCTTCACGCTCAAGCGTACGGTCGCAGTGGATGATGAGCGGCCCGCCTTTGCCGCGCTGGTTGAGGCGCGTTCTTACAACCCGTCCGCGCACGTCGCGCAGTACGCGGTGCAGCTGCTGCGTATCTCGGTCCCACTGGGTTGGCGCGAGCAGGAAGTGGCCGTAGGAACACACGGCCTTAAAGAGCTCGAAGTCGGCCGGCACCGCGATGGTCAGGCGTGAAGGCATCCGCTCACCCGCCTAGTGCCTGAAGTTCGCGACCTCGACCCGCGTGGGAGGCAGGCGCTTGTCCAGCGGGAACAGCAGGTCGGCGATGTTCTTGCATAGCCGGTCGCCGAGGTGTCGGTACAGGTCGTAGTGCGTTTCAATCGCCTGTTTCAACTCGTCGCTTGAAACGCCTATGGACTGGACCCAGCTCGGGCTCTTGTCGATGATTTCGAGGCAGCGCTTTTTGTTCCACTCGAAGTGGTACTGGAAGCCGTAGGTCGTGAGCCCGACGCGGAAGGCCTGGGCCTTGCACCCTGCGGAAGAGACCAGTGGCGCTGGCGTTCCGTTGGGCGGGCACTTGGTGACCTCGCAGCCGTGCGCGTGCATCTGAGTGCTGTTCCACGGGATGCCCGAGAGGATCGGGTCGGTCGTGCCAAAGAAGGAGAGCGTGGTCTTGGCCATGCCCAGCTCGGGCTTGGCCATGCGCTGCACCTCGCCGCCCAGCGCCACCGCGATGAGCTGGGCCCCGAGGCACACGCCCAGCACCGGGATCTTTGTTTCATGCGCCTGTTTGATCAGCTCGATCTCACGCGCCATCCACGGGTGCTGGTCCACCTGGTCGGTGTCCTGCGGCCCGCCCATGCTGATCAGCCCGTCAACGTTGTCAAGGTCCACCGGCAGCGCGTCGCCCGTATGGACCCGCCGCACATCGAGCTTGTGCCCGTGGTCGCGCAGGGTCTCGCCAAGCCGCTGTGAAGAGTCGATGTCCGCGTGTTCAATGATGAGGATGGCCATGGCAACCCAGTGATGAGTAAGGGGCAGATCGTTCGTTGCTGATCTAAGGATAGCTTAAGCCCACGCCGTGACGAAGTCACGGCGTGGGTCGAAGACGCACGAACTGTATTCGCTGTCGAATCGAAGTTCTGAACGCCGATAAACCTTGAGTATGCAACACACCGCCCACCTCCTGGTGCTGCACAACGGGGGCCTCCGCTCGCTGGTCGCCTGCGCACTGCTCCTGAGCGATGAGCCCAAGCCGCGCCTCACCTTCGTCCACCTCGACGACGGCCGCGAGGCGCGCATCACCCGCAAACAGTTCGTCCGCAAGCAGGCACAGGCCCTGGGCGTCACCCGAGTCACCGAGCTCGCCATCCCCCACCTCTTTGGCCACGGCTACGGCCGGGCACCCGACGGCGGACCGCTGGGCCTGCTCACCCGGCCCCAGCTCCTGCTCGCCGCGCTCGCCGAAGCCAAGCACCAGCAGGCCGAGGCCGTGGTCTGGCCCGTGTCGGTCAACGCGGACTCGAAACAGGGCGCGCTCGCCACCGAGCAGGCCGTGCTCTGCGAGCACCTCGCGCAGGCCGAGTCCGACCGCTGCCCGCGCATCGAGACCCCGCTCGCCGAGATGTCCGATCAGCAGATCATCGAGCTCGGCGATCAGCTCGGCGTCGACTGGCGCCTGGCGTGGACCTGCACCCGTCCCGGCGAAACCCCCTGCATGGCCTGCGCCGGCTGCCGACGAAGAAGCCAGGCCTTCGACAAGGCCGGCGTCGTCGACACCCTCACCGAGCCGGTGCCGGGCGCGCGCTGACCCACCCTGTATGCGTGATCATGACGCGCGCGAGGAGCTTAGCCACTTCATCAGCGTGGCGGCGGTCATGCAATTGATGACATCATCTTTAGAAGCACCGGCCCGTCTTGCCGTCAGCACGCCGTAGATCAGTTGGTTGGGGTCGGCCGGGCCGTGGGCGTCGGTGTTGATGGCGAGCTTGACGCCGTGGTCGAGCGCGACGCGCGCGTGGGTGTCGCGCAGGTCCAGTCGCCAGTGGTTGGCGTTGATCTCCATCGCGATGCCGCGCGCTGCGGCGGCCTTGCACAGCGCCTCGATGTCCGGGCTCAGGCCCTCGCGTCTTAGCACCAGCCGGCCGGTCGGGTGGCCGATCATCGTGACGTACGGGTTCTCGATGGCCTTGAGCAGCCGCGCGGTCGCCTTCTTATGCTCTTGGCTGAGCGAGGCGTGGGGCGAGGCGACGACGACATCGAGCTGGGCCAATAGCTCATCGGGGTAGTCCAGCGAACCGTCGGTGAGGATGTCCACCTCGCTGCCGGCCAGGACGGTGATCTTGTCCTTGAGTTTCCTGGCGACGGCTCGAACGGCTTCGATGTGCTTGATGAGGCGCTTCTCATCGAGGCCGTTGGCCTGGACCTGCCCCTTGCTGTGGTCGGTGATGGCGACGGTGTGGAAGCCGCGTGCGGCGTAGGCCAGCGCGTTCTCCTCGATCGACCAGGTGCCGTCCGACGCGGTGGTGTGCGTGTGCAGGTCGGCGCGGATGTCGTCAAGCTCGATGAGTTTGGGCAGTTGGTGCTTCTCCGCGAGCGCGATCTCGCCTCGGTCTTCGCGCAGCTCGGGCGCGATCCATGCCAGGCCCAGCTTCTTGTAGATCGCTTCTTCGGTTCTTGTCTCGATGTGCCTGGCCTTGTCGTTTTTGTCGGCCAGGGCGTACTCGTTGAGCGTGTAGCCCATCGTCAGCGCGCGCTCGCGCAGCTTGACGTTGTGTTCCTTGCTTCCGGTGAAGTACATCAGCGCGGCGCCGTAGTTCTCCGGCTCGACGACGCGCAGGTCGACCTGGATATTGCGGAACTCGTCGGTGGATCGGATGGAGGATTTTGTTTCGCCGTGGCCGAGCACCTCGCCGACCATCGGCAGGCTGATGAAGGTTTGCATGATCGCTGCCGCCGCGCTTGGTTTTGCGCCGACGAGCAGGTCGATGTCGCCGATGGTTTCCCTGCCGCGACGCAGCGAGCCGGCGTAGTCGATTTTTTCGACGCCCTTGATGTCTCTGAGCTGCTCAATGATCGCGAGGGCCAGCGGCAGCGCGTAGCCCAGGTGCGTGCGGTCGCCGGCCTTTTCTGCGAAGGCGATGGACTGGCTGAGTTTTTCGAGCTTCTTCTTGCCAAAGCCCTTGAGCGATTCGAGCGAGCCGTCGCTGATTTTTGTTTTGAGCTGGTCGATGGACTGCACGCCGCCGTCCTGCCAGAGCTGCGCAACGCCCTTGGGCCCAAGGCCGGGGATATCGAGCATCATCAGCACGCCGGCGGGCACCCGCGCGATCATCTCCTGGTGCTCGGCCACTTTGCCGCTGCGGAGGAACTCCTCGATCTTCTGCGCGATGCCCTTGCCGATGCCCTCGACCTGGAGCAGGTCCTGCGGCGGAACATCGGCGACGTCTTTGACCAACTCCTTGAGGACGCGGGCGCCTTTTTCCAGCGCGATGGTCTTGAACTTGTTGCCGCCGACGACCTGGTTGACGTCCGCCATCTGCTGAAAGATCGTGGCGAGTTTTGCGTTATTGGAGGGCATGCCGGCATGATAGCTCGGCGAATCTCTTGGCAGTTCAAAACAAATTACATCCGGGTACAATCCCCGTCTATGAACATCAAACTCTTAGAAAAACTGTGCCTGACCGCAGGCGTGCCCGGCCGCGAGCACCGCATCCGCAAGCTGATCCTGGACGAGATCAAGGGTCTGTTTGATAAGGTGACGGTCGATCCGATGGGCTCGATCATCGCGGTGAAGAAGCCGACGACCAAGGTCAAGGGCTCGCCGAAGAAGGTGATGCTCGCGGCCCACATCGACCAGATCGGTTTTCTGGTGTCGTACATCGACGACAAGGGATACCTCTACGTCAACCCCGTCGGCGGGTTTGACCCGCGCAACCTCTTTGCCCGCGCGGTGACGATCTGCCCGGACCCCGAGGACCCGAAGAAGGACCTGGTCGGCATCATGAACCCCAGCGGCAAGCCGATCCACGTGGCCAGCGAAGAAGAAAAGCGTAAGGTGCCTCAGGTCCGTGACTTCATCATCGACCTGGGGATCCCCAAGGACGAGGTGGATAAGAAGGTCAAGAGCGGCGACATGGTGGTGATCAACGCGCCGTTCTACAAGGTGGGCAACCACCTGGTGAGCCAGGCGATGGACAACCGCATCGCGCCTTGGGTCTGTATCGAGGCGGCGCGCAAGCTCAAGGACCACGCCTGCGAGATCCACTGCGTGTTTACCGTGCAGGAAGAAGTCGGTCTGCGTGGAGCGATTGCCGCGGCCAACGGCATCCAGCCGGACATCGGCATCGGTATCGACATCACGCTGGCGTGCGACACGCCGGGCATCCCCGCGCCGGACATGGTCACCAAGCTCGGCGAAGGCGCGGCGATCGTCGTGATGGACGCCTCGGTGATCTGCGACTACGAACTGGTCGAGGCCTTCGACGCCCTGGCGAAGAAGCACAAGATCAAGGCCCAGCGAGCGATCATGTCACGCGGTGGCACGGACACCGGCGGGATCCAGCGCGCGGGCATCGGCTGCAAGGCCATCACCCTCGGCGTGCCCGGCCGGTACGTCCACACCGTCACGGAAATGATCCACGGCGGCGACCTCGAAGCCGCGCGCGACCTGCTCGCGAAGTACCTCGAAAGCGTGAAGTAAACGCTGCAGCCCACCGCGTGCACGCAAGACGCACTTCAGGCCAAGCGATTTAATGTGCGGACCTGAGCAGTTCCCGCGCCCCGCGCTCCTCGAGGTCCGCGATCAAGCGCTTGATCAGCCGGCGAAACTCGCGGGTCTTGCATTTCTCATCGACTTCAAGCATCCGGCCGCCGTCGGACGTCAGGACCCGTGCGCGAAGGCGGAACCAGTGCGAGTCGGCGTTGCGCGCGGCACGCGTCTGCTCGGGGTCCATCTGCTGCGCGAGCACCGCGATCGACGAGTGACAATCCGCGCCCAGCCCGGCGACCAGCTCGCGCTCGGCGTGGATGGCCGTCGAGGTCGTCGGGTCGTTCAGCGGCAGCAGGCGCGTCAGCGAGATGTGGTCGTCCCGCCTGCACTGGATCCCCAGCGCGCCCTGACACGCTGCGGGGAGAATCTGCTCGACCTCCAGCGGTGTGCCGAGGTGCTGGCGGTAGCCCATGCGCGACAGGCCGGCCACCGCGAGCAGCGTCGCGTCATGCGTCGGCATCTCGCCCATGACTTTTGCCAGGCGGGTATCCAGGTTGCCACGCATCGGGCTGAGCACGATGTCCGGGCGAAGACGCTTGAGCTGCGCAGCGCGGCGCGGGCTTGAGGTGCCGACACGCGCACCCCGAGGCAGCGCGTCGAGCGTGATCGCGCCCGATCGGCCGATGAGCACATCACGCACGTCCGCGCGCTGAGGAACCGCGGCGATCTGAAGCCCCGGCGTGATCTCGTCCGCGGGCAGGTCCTTCATGCTGTGCACCGCGATATCCGCCTGTTTCTCCAGCACGACCCGCTCGACCGCCTTGGTGAACAGGCCCTTGCCCCCCACCGCCGACAGCGGGCCGGTGCTGATCTTGTCGCCCTCCGACTCGACCCAGATGTACTGCACCTCGATGCCCGGGTTTAGCCGAGCAAGTCCCCTGCCCACCATCTGGGCCTGGACCCGTGCCAGCGGGCTGGTACGCGATGCAATAACGATGGGTTTACGGCTACGACGCAAATCAATAACTCCCAGATTGACCATACTATACAACGCATACGTCAGAGCGTGTCCTGCCCGCCCGGATCCCCCTGCCCAGCATGTGAACCGCCGATTTTTTCGGCCCAGCAGCCACGCCGACGCCATACAATCCGGGCCATGCAAATCGCCCTGCTTATCGTGCTCATCCTGCTTGCTGTACTCGCGATCGTGCTCCAACTCATGCTCCTGCGACGTACCTCCGCCGGCCAGGACAACACCGGGGCGCTCGAGCGCGTCGAGCAGGCCATCGCAAAACTGCCTACCGCGGCCCTCTTCCGTGACGACGCCGCCGCGACGCGACGCGAGCAGGCCGACCACGCCAAGGCCCAGCGCGACGAGCAGGCACAACAGTCCAAGTCCCAGCGCGAAGAGCTCTCGAAAAAGTTCGACAGCTTCGGCAGCAAGGTCTCGGCCGACATCGACACGCTGGGCAAGATGCAGCGCAACCAGCTCAAGGACTTCTCCGAAAACCTGGACAAGCTCACCAAGGCCAGTGAAGAAAAAGCCAACGCGCTGCGCGAAGCGGTAGAGAAAAAACTCGATCAGCTCCAGCAGTCCAACGAGCAAAAGCTCGAGAAGATGCGCCAGACCGTCGACGAGAAGCTGCACAAGACCCTCGAGACGCGCCTTGGCGAGTCGTTCAAGCTCGTGAGCGACCGGCTGGAGCTGGTGCACCGCGGGCTGGGCGAGATGCAGGAACTTGCCGGCGGGGTCAGCGACCTCAAGCGCGTGATGACCAACGTCAAGACGCGCGGCACGTGGGGCGAAGTCCTGCTGGGCAGCCTGCTCGAACAGATCCTCACGCCCGAGCAGTACGAGAAGAACTGCCGGGTGCGCCCGCGCTCGGACGTGCAGGTCGAGTACGCCATCAAGATGCCCGGCCCCGACGACGACGAAAAGCGAGGCCACATCTACCTGCCCATCGACGCCAAGTTCCCGCGCGAGTCGTACGAGCGCATCGTCCACGCCGCCGAGGCCGCCGACGCCGCGGCGCTGGAGCAGGCGGAGAAAGAACTCGAGGCCTCGGTCATCGGTTTTGCCCGCGATATCAAGGAAAAATACATCGCCCCGCCGTACACCACGGACTTCGCGATCCTGTTCCTGCCGACCGAGGGTTTGTATGCCGAGCTGCTGCGTCGGCCGGGCCTGGCGGATCGTCTGCAGCGTGACTTCCGAGTGAACCTCGCGGGGCCGACGACCTTGGCGGCGCTGCTCAATTCGCTGCAGATGGGTTTCCGCACGCTGGCGATCCAGAAGCGTTCGGGCGAGGTGTGGAAGCTCCTGGGCGGGGTGAAGGCGGAGTTCGGCAAGTTCGAGGACTGGATCGCCGCGGTGCAGAAGAAGCTGCACAGCGCCAGCCAGGAGATGGACAAGGCCGCGGTGCGTACGCGGCAGATCACCAAGAAGCTGGCGAAGGTGCAGGAGCTTCCGACGGGCGAATCGCCCTTTACCGAGGAGCTGTCTGGTGATGACGCCGGCGGGATCGAGTCGCTGATCGATGGCGAATCGCTTTAGCAGCCTGCTGCAAAAGTCTTTTGGGAGGGCGAGGCTCCTGCCGAGCCGCGAACGAAAGGGCGTTTGCGGCTCGGCAGGAGCCTCGCCCTCCCGTTCATTGGCTCGGTGCTGCGGGATTGTGGGGTATTGCAGCAGCCTGCTAGCTCTTTATCTGCGGAATAGAATGCTGCTGCTAGTCGTTGTTGATATGAGCATGACCAACCACGCGCCTAAGACTGCAACGGATTCGCAATCACCCTCCAGGCCCGGCGTCGGCTGGCTCGTCGCCTTGCTGGCGGTGGTGGTGCTCTGGGGCGTGGCGATGATCGTGCGCAGCGGCGGGAGCAAGGAAATCCTGCCGGGATGGGCGGACGGGCTGGACGCGGGCAAGGCGCTGGCCGCTGCACAAGATCGTCCGATGGTCGTGCTCTTTACCGCAGGGTGGTGCGTGCCCTGTCAGCAGCTCAAGCACGAGGTGCTGACGAAGAAGGCGGTAGACGATGCGCTGCAAAAGCGGTTCGTGCCGGTGCAGGTGGACCTGACGGATCGTTCTGCGCAGAACCTCAATCAGGTGGTGGCGATGGACTATGGCGTGCGCGGCATCCCGACGATCATCGCGATGACGCCCGAGGGTGAACCGATCTCGTACTACAACGGCGGCCCCTCGATCGATCAATTCTTCAACTGGCTTGACCTCGTCGCGCTGCCGGCCAAGAGCGATTAATCATTGCATACTTTCCTGCATCGGCATGAGCACCGCGATGGCGATGTTCATCGCGTTGAACCCGGCGTGCGCAAGCGTGGACGTCAGCAGCGAGCCGGTGCGTTCATACAGGTAGCCAAAGACCAGCCCGAGCACGAACAGCGGCACCAGCCCCTGCCAGGGCACAACCCACGCGTGCGTCAGCGAGAAGACCCCCGCGGTCAGCACCACCGCAGGCCAGCGCATCCCGCCCAGCAGCCGAACCCAGCAGGTCTGCATCAGCCCGCGGAACACCAGTTCTTCGAGCACGGGCGCGATGATGACGGCGAAGATGCTGACGCTGATAAGCAGCTCAATACTGAAATTCTCTCGTAGATTGCGCAGCGTCTCATGAGCCACCTCGGGCACGGGCATGCCCAGCCGTGTGCTGATCGTGTTAACGACCACGCCCACGCCCCCTGCCAGTCCAAGCCCGACGAACATCCCGGCAACGCCCCAGCGCGTGTCACGCTCGGGGTGCCGCGGCAGCAGCCCGAGCTTCCGCAGGCCCGCGTCGACACGCAGCGCCCGGCCGATCATCAGCCCGATCAGGACGAACGGGGCCAGCTCAATGACGAACTGCAGTTTCTCTCCGCCTGATTCTCCCACGATCGCCCTGCTGCCGCAGTAGCCAAGCACCGCGGCAAGGCCCAGCAGATACATCATCGGGCTCTGCTCCAGGTCGCGCTCCGGCCCAAGTGCCAGCGAACGCTCGCGCAATGCGCCGCGCAACAGCATCACGCCGAAGACAACCAGTGCCGCGGCGATGATCACCCCGTTCACAATCGTGAGGACCAGTTCGATATCCATAGCCGCCAGCTTAGAGCACGGGCGCGAGCTTTGCGCGGCGCTCAGGCCAAGGCCGGATAACTCCATAGCCGTTACAGACGGACCTTATCTGTCCATGTATTTCGCTCATGCCTCGCCCGGCCCCGGACCCCGCCTCGGACAGTCGATAACAAGTCCAGGCCCGGAGGCAGGCGATGGCATTGAACTTCAAGCGATGGCGCACCCGGCTCGTGCTGGGGTTTGTCGCGGCGGCGCTGATCGGCGCAGGCACGACGGTTTATCTATTGAAGCGCCCCCCGGCCGTCTGGCGTGAGGCGCAGCAGGTTCTTAAGGACACCACGCCTCAGCAGCGCAAGCTGCTTGCCCGGGACGTCATGCGGCGTCTCTTTAACCAGGACCAAGCCCCGCAGAATTCGGACGGCAATGAAGCCCAGCCCGGCAGCGGGAAGCACGCAGGCCTTCTGCCCGGCAACGCGCGGGGCAACGGCACGAGCTTCGACAAGACCTACGAGGTCCGGATGAGTAACCAGGAACTCATCGCCGTCGCAAGCGAGATGGTGGAAGACTGGATGACGCAGCGCGGGTACGTCATGCCGACGAACCTGCGCAGCCCCGTTGTCGTGGTCGAAAATGGTCAACTGACGATCGCTTTCGAGCTGACCAGCGGCGCGTGGTCGCAGGTGTTTTCCGGCCGGATCGAGCTGAGCTTTAATCCCGACGGGATGGCGCACGGCCGGGTGACCGAGCTGACCGCGGGCTCGCTGCCGGTGTCTGTAGTCACGATCGGCGATTTCCTGGCGGACAACGCGCCCGCCGCAGAGCTTACTTCCGTCGAGCGCGCCGGCGAGTGGATCGAACAGATGGAGTCCTTCGAGTTCCGGCCGGTGCTCGAGCTGGAGGACCGCAGTCGGCTGCGCGTCCTCGATATGCAGCTCGAGGAAGAATCGCTGGTGCTGACCGTTCGCCTGCAGGACGGCCTGACCTACAAGCAGCACAACGAGCTGATGAAGAGCGGCGCCGTCGTGGTCACCGACCCGCTTGATAGCCCGTATTCAGACGGCAGCGCGCTGGTCGATGTCCCGACCACGACCGACTAGCCCGATCATTTTTTCGTTTTCAGGTCCGAGTTCTGCACCACCGGCTTGATCGGCCTGTTGATCCGGTTGGCGATGATGTCGTCCGTCGCCTTGCGCGCGATCTCGGTGACGCGGATAGCTTCTTCGCCGGTGCACAGGTCGCCGGGCTTGCCGTCTGTCAGGGCCCTGGCGAAGTGGTCGTACATGACGGCGAAGTTCTTCTCGCCGGTGTGTGTGAGCTTCCGCGTGGCCTGGTGGGTGCGCAGCTCGAAGAGGTTGGTGTTGCGTTCGTAGCGGATGATGCCGTCGGTGCCGATGAGCTCGTAGATGAACTCGTTGTACTTTTGCCTGGTCGTGTGGGCGTAGGAATAGGACATCTCGACCATGGTGTGTGCTCCGCAGTCGTGGTCCATGTGGAGGAAGACGTGGTCGGGCGCTTCGTACTCGTCGCACCATGAGCCGTGCCCGTGGTAGCGGACGACCGGGGAGTTGAGCCACCACTGAGCGAGGTCGATCTGGTGGACGCCGCAGTCGACCATGGGCCCGCCTTCGAGCATGCGGTCGATGCGACGCTGGTACTTGCGCCACTTGCCGTCGGGCCCCTGCTCCCACTTGCCGTGGCAGTCCCAGTTGTAAATCAGTCGGATCGTTCTTACTTCGCCGATCGCGTTGTCGTGTACCAGGTCACGGATGGTCTGTGCACAGCCCGAGAATCGGTAGCAGAAGCCGACATAGAGTGGCAGACCTGCTTTTCGCATCAGGTCGACAATCTGCTGGGCCTCGTCCGCGTCCATGGCCAGGGGCTTCTCGCAGAGCGCGGGGAGCTTGTGTTTGGCGCATCCCTGGATGTTGGGCAGGTGGAAGGGCGCGGGCGAGCAGATCGACACGGCGTCCAGGCCGCTGGAAAAGAAGGATTCCTGATCGGTATAGCCCTGCGGCACGCCGAAGCGTCGCTGGTAGTCTTCCAATCGATTGCGGTCGGGGTCCATCAGTGACCGGACATCAAACAGGCTGCTATCGCGCAGGGGGGGCAGGTGGCCGTATTCGGAAACGACCCCGCAGCCCATGACCCCGATTCTGATTTTATTACTCATAACTAGCTCCGCTTGATATTGACTCGGATCATAACAGCCCAGGCCGAGCTAGTTGTTGATCTTAAGGGGGTTAAGGTCTACACCTGATTCTGCATGTCCTAACCAAAAACGGCCTATTTTCGATCAAGGAATTGGTACATTAAAACAGATAAAGGTATTGCCGAGTAATTTTGATTCAGAACCTTTGTCTTTACTTGATGGCGATGGAAAACTAATTGGGTGCATGGGCGCACTTCAGTTCTGGTCGGGAAGCCGATCTGAGACTGATTTCCCCCGGCTGGCGTGAATCCGACCCCCCCCGACACGCTGGCTGGGGATTTTTTTTGCATCTAAATAAACAAATTCTTTGAAACTCTTTCTTTTTCGCTACCGTAAGGTTAGGAAAACATATGAAAGCAACATCTATCAGGTTATTGGCTTTTTATGGTGTGATATTGTCACTTGTGCTTGCGGCTGTCGTCGTGGCGGAGCCGCCGCCGGCGGGGATGTCGGTCCCGCTCGGAGATCGGGTGAGTTTTGATCCCGGGCCTTATGAATTAGGTGACGAATCCAAGCCGCACCCCGGCACGCCGCGCGGAACGATCAGCCATCACGTCCACATCGAATCGAAGGTCTACCCTGGCGCGCTGCATGAGTACTGGGTCTATGTGCCTGCGCAGTACCAGGCTGATGGCGACAAGCCCGCCGCGGTCATGGTCTTTCAGGACGGCCACGCCTATGTCGGTGACGACAGCAGCTTCCGCGCAACCACCGTCATGGACAACCTCATTGCCAAGGGCCAGATGCCCGTCACCATCGGCATCTTCATCGAGCCCGGACACATCGGCGAAGAACTGCCCGAAGGCTACTTTAAAAGCCGCAACAACCGCAGCGTCGAATACGACACGCCCGACGACACCTATGCGCGATTCCTGATCGATGAGATCCTGCCCGAAGTCGCCAAGTCGTATCGCCTGACCGACGACCCCGAGATGCGAGCGATCTGCGGCACCAGCTCCGGCGGCATCTGCGCCTTCAAGACGGCGTGGCATCGGCCCGACGTGTTCCGCAAAGTCCTCTCCACCATCGGAAGCTTCACCAACATCCGTGGCGGACACATCTACCCCGCACTTATCCGCAAAGAAGAAGTCCGGCCGATCCGTGTCTTTCTTCAGGATGGTCTGAACGACCTGGACAACCAACATGGCAACTGGTGGCTGGGCAATCAGCAGATGGCGCGTGCTCTGGCTTATCAGGATCGGTACGACTACAGATTCGTCGCGGGCGTCGGCGGGCATGACGCCAAGCAGGGCTCGGCGGTGTTCCCCGAGGCGATGCGCTGGCTCTGGCGTGAGGCGCAAGCGCCTAAGGCCACCGAATGAGGCTGGAAAATAAAACCGCCTCTAGCGAGCAGTACTCAGCTAGAGGCAGCTTCCGGGGTCTGGATTCTCAATACTGCGAACAGGTTAATCCATTGTTCACGCGTATGCAAACGGCCCCCTGAATCAGGGGGTAGGCCCCCCCAAGACCCCCGCCTCCCCCTCTGATCGGGCGACGACAACCGCCCCGACCGAGTCGGAGAACACGTTGACCGCCGTGCGAACCATGTCCAGGGGCCGATCGACCAGCCAGATGAGGAACAGACCTGCCACGAGATTGGTCCCGACCTGATCGGACACCGCTTCGAGGATGAGGACGATCGCGACGATCGAGGCCGAGGGCACCCCCGCCACGCCGATGCTGCTCAACAGCGCGACCAGGACGATGAAGAACTGCTGACCCAGGCTCAGGTCGATGCCGAAGGCCTGGCAGATGAAGATCGACGCGACGCACTCGTAGAGCGCTGTGCCGTCCATATTGACCGTTGCGCCCAGGGGCAGGACGAAGCTGGAGGTGCGGTTGGAGACGCCTGCCCGCTGCTCGACGCAGTCCATGGTGACCGGGAGGGTGGCGCTGCTTGATGCGGTGGAGAACGCGGTGAGCAGGGCCGGCAGCATCGCTCGGTAGTGGCGGAGCGGGTTGACCCGCGCAACCACGCACAGCACCAGCGGCAGCACGATCAAGAGGTGCAGCAGCAGCGCCCCGAACGTGACGCCCGCAAACGCAGCGATCCCGCCGACCAGGTTGTCCAGCCGATCATCGGGCACCAGCTGGGCGTACTGCATCGCTGTCGCGGCGGCGACCAGCAGGCACACGCCGATGGGAGCAAGACACAGCACCAGGTCGGTCACTTTCAGCGTCAATTCGTAGACGCCGCGGGTGAACTGCAGCACGGCCGCGCGCGGCTCGGGGGTGATCCGCGCCAGCATGTAGCCGACCACCAGCGCGACGACGATCAGGCCCAGCAGCTGCCCGTTGTCGCCCGCCGCTTCGGTGAGGTTGCTGGGCACCATCTTGCGAAAGACATCGAGGAACGACGTTGCGCTTTTGCCCGAGGTTTTCTGGCTGATTGCGCCGCTTTCGCTGGTAAATGAAGAGAAATCCGTCTGGCCCTCGAGGATGCCCACCCCGCCCGAGGTGCCCGGCGAGAACAGGTTCACCACCGCAAGCCCGATGAGGATCGCGATCAGCGACGTCGACATGTAGTAGACCAGCGTCTTGAGACCCAGGCGACCAAACCCCTCGCGCTCGCCGATCCCCGCCACCGCCAGCACGATCGAACTCACAACGATCGGCACGATGATCAGCTTGAGACCTTGAATGAACAGGTCGCCCACCAGGTCATAGATCAGGTAGTCCCATCGCTCGGCGAGCAGTGCCCCGGCCCCGTTACCGGCCTGATCCACCGCCGACATCCCGCTGACGAGTCCCAGCCCCACACCCAGCACCAGCCCCGCAAAGATCTGCACGTGCAACGGCCATCGCCAGGGCATAAGCCCGCGACGCTTCTGATGGACTGGGGTATCCGCGGCTGTCATGAATCCCGATCATAACAAGACATGCACCCAAGCCGGGCCAGAGCGCAGCGCCGGCCCGGGTCGAAGCACTCTAGATTTGTACCCGGGCCGGCGCTGCGCTCTGGCCCGGCTTGGGTGTTTACGATGCTGTTGTAGGAGACGATGCTCTGTCGATGTAGTCAGGGTCAATACGGAGTGAGCTTTGCGCCTGAAAGAACTGATCACCGATCTGCCGCTGACCCTGCTCGCCGGCTCAGCAGATACCCAGATCCTCGGCCTGACCGACGACAGCCGACAGGTCACGGCCGGCAGGCTCTTCATCGCCCGGCCCGGTGCCGACGGCGACGCCCTGCGCTTCGTCCCCGGCGCGGTACAGGCCGGGGCCGCCGCGCTGATCCTTCCCCAGACCGATCGCGCGGCGATTGCATCGCTGAACCTGCCCGACGGCGTCGCGGTGGCCTGTGCCACGCCCGGCGTCGCGGTGGATCAGCGCTTGTGCGGCAAACTTGCCGAGCGCTTCTTCGGCCAGCCCTCACGCAAACTCAAACTCATCGGCGTCACCGGCACCAACGGCAAGACCACCACCGTCACCATCACCCGGCATCTGCTGAACACCACCGGGCACAAGTGCGGGCTCATCGGAACCGTCGAGCTCGACACCGGATCGCCACAAGGCCCGCGCCCGGCGACACTCACCACCCCCGGCGCGATTGAGCTTTCGCAACTGCTCGCGGAGATGGTCGCCCACGGCTGCGCGTACTGCGTGATGGAGGTTTCCAGTCACGCGCTGCACCAGGGCCGGGCCGAGCACCTGCGCTTCGCCGCCGCCGCGTTCACCAACCTCACGCAGGACCACCTTGATTACCACGGCACGATGGAGGCCTACGCCGACGCGAAGGCGATCTTGTTTGAGTCGCTGGATCAACATGCGACGGCGGTGCTTAACGCCGAGGACGCGGGATCAGAACGGATGGCGCGTGGCTGCGTCGCGGCGGTGATCAAGACGCGTTTGAACGATGGCAGATGCCATGTGAAGCCGACACATCTGAATGCGGGATCGAGCCTGGCGCATTTCGTCGGTCCATGGGGCGCGTTTGATGCGACCGTGCCTACGCCGGGGCTGCATAATCTTTGTAACGCGATACAGGCCGCGGCGCTGGCATACGCAGCGGCGGGGCTCACGGCGGATCAACTCAGGAGCGGGTTGGAAACCTGTCGTGCCGTGCCCGGCCGACTCGAGCCGGTCGGCCCCGACTGGCCCGCGCCCCAGGCCTCAGGCCCCAGGCCTCAAGCCCAACTCCCCACCGTGCTCGTGGACTACGCGCACACACCCGATGCGATCATCAACGTCGGCAGCGCGATGCGCTCACTGACCCGGGGCAGGCTCATCATCGTCTTTGGCTGCGGCGGCGACCGCGACCGCAAGAAACGCCCGCTCATGGCCAAGGCGGCGCAGCAGTACGCCGATGTCGTCGTTCTTACGAGTGACAACCCGCGCACCGAGGACCCGCAGCAGATCCTCCGTGATGCGCAGTCGGGATTCGACGCAGCATCAAATACGCAGACACACACCATCGCCGACCGCGCCCAGGCGATCCGCTTTGCCATCAACATGGCAAATGCAAACGACACCGTGCTGATCGCCGGCAAGGGCCACGAGGACTACCAGATCATCGGCAAGACCAAACACCACTTCGACGACCGCGAGCAGGCGGCGGCATCGCTGCGCAACAAACAACTCACCTGAAGCCCACGGCAATGCTTCGCATCGCGGTGGGGTCGCTCCACAAGCACACCATGACTTTCTGGACCTATCAAAACCTCGCTGCGGTCACGAAAGGCCGATGGCTCGCTCAGCCCGAGCGCCTGGGCGACGGACTGGGCGACGTCGTCGCCGGGCTTTGGCATGACACGCGCGACATCAAGCCCGGCCAGGCCTACCTCGCCATCAAGGGCGAAACCTTCGACGGCCACGCCTTCATCGGCAAGGCCTTCGCCGCCGGTGCCTCCCTCGCGATCGTCAGCGACCCCGCTAGCCTCAAGCCCCAGGCCTCAGGCCCAATGCTCTGCGTCGATGACACGATCAAGGCGCTGCAGGACCTCGCACGTGCCTATCGTGACACGCTCGCTGCGGGCGGCTGCAAGGTCATCGGCATCGCGGGGTCCAACGGCAAGACGACGACGCGGCACCTGATCCACCACGTGCTGACCCATGCCGGGCTCAAGGGCATCCAGAGCCCCAAGAGTTTTAACAATCACCTGGGCGTGCCGTTGACCCTGCTTAGCGCTAAGCCGAAGGACGATTTCGTCGCGGCCGAGATCGGCACCAACCACCCCGGCGAGATCGATTTTTTATCCGCGATCGCCCGGCCCGACATCGCGGTGATCACGTCGATCGGTGAAGAGCATTTGGAGTTCTTCCATGACCTCGACGGTGTTGCGGATGAAGAGCTGACGATCCTCAATCACCTCGCCGGCGAGCGCATCGTGATCACAGGCGACCTTGGTAAGTATCAGCCGCGCGTCGCACACGCTGATGCGGGCAAGTTTCTCGATGCGGCAAGGAGCAGTTACAACCCCCCCGCAGCCATGCCGGTGCGCGGCAAGCACAACCGCATCAACGCGCAGATCGCCAGCGCGGTCGCGGCTTGCCTGGGCGTTACTACTCGGGCGTGTGATGCCGCCCTGCTCACCGCCCAGCCCGAATCGCACCGCGGCGTATTGATCACGCTGAGTCAGGGCGTGCGGATTTATGACGACTGCTACAACGCCAATCCCAGCTCGATGCGTGCGGCGATCGATACGGTCCTGGCCATGGATCGCGGACCCGGCCGAATGCTGGCGATCCTCGGCGATATGTTTGAGCTCGGCGAACACTCGCCCGAGCTGCACGAAAAGGTCGCCCGCTATGCATCTGAACGTGTGCCGTGCGTACTTATTGGCGAGATGTTCTCGCAGATCGATCTGGATTCAGACTCACTACTCGCATCGCATCGCTGGTCCGATGATCTGCCGGATAAGCTCGCGGCGATGATCGGGCCCGGCGACACCGTGCTGATCAAAGGGTCACGCGGCATGCGGCTTGAACGGCTGATCCCCGCGATTGAACACCGTTTTGGGCGTTACGACGACGAAAAGCCGACATAAGGGTTGTTGTGATGCGCGCGGGGGCGCGGCGTAGCCGCGTCGCTTCGTCTGCTCGTCTCAACATCCTATAACCAACACCCAAACCCAAACCCAATACCGAACACCCGCCCCCTTGCTCTACCTGCTCATCCAATCCATCGAACACAAGATCGACGGAACGGTCTTCAGCTTCCTTCGCGTGTTCTCATATATTGAGTTCCGCGCGGTGCTGGCGCTGATCCTCTCGTTTACGGTTGTCGTCGTGTTCGGCAAGAGGGTGATCCACTGGCTGATGGCCCAGAAGATCGGGGACAACCCCGAGTTTTTTAATAAGGACATCAACGAGCTGATGAAGTCCAAGGCCAACACGCCGACGATGGGCGGGATCATGATCGTCGGGGCGATCACGCTGGTCACGCTGCTCTTGTCGGACATCAGCCGGCAGCACGGGTTCTATGTGTGGATGGGGCTGATCTGCCTCTTGGGGATGGCGGGGATCGGCATGGCCGACGACTGGCTCAAGCTCACGACCGCGCGGCGCAAGCCCGGCTCGCGTGACGGGCTGCGCTCGTGGGAGAAGCTGCTGTTCCAGGTCGGTCTGGCCGCGGTCCTGGGGATCTTTGTCTATCACCACGGCGGGACGAAGTTTGAAGGGGCCGAGTTCCAGCACCTTCAAGAGATGTCGCGCTCGGTCAACCTGCCCGGCGTCAAGACTTGGGTGTTTGATGCCGCCGAGCGCGACTGGGTTCCTTCGCCGGGCCTGATCGTGCTGCCGTTGGCGGCGTTCCTGATACTGTCGATCCTGTTCATTGCCGGGACGAGCAACGCGGTGAACCTGACCGACGGGATGGACGGCCTGGCGGGCGGGATCACGCTGATCGTCTCGTTTGCGTTCATGGTGCTGTGCCTGATCGCGGGCTATCAGCGGGGCAGCTTCATCCTGGCGCAGTACCTTCTGGTGCCGCACATCCCCTACGCGCAGGAGCTGGCGGTGCTGGCCGGGGCGATGGCGGGCGCGTGCCTGGGCTTTCTGTGGTTCAACTGCCACCCGGCCCAGGTCTTCATGGGCGACACCGGCTCGCTGGCGCTCGGCGGGACGCTGGGCTACCTCGCGATCGTGATCCGGCAGGAACTGCTGCTCCTGATCATCGGCGGGGTGTTCTTCTTCGAGATGCTCTCGGTCATCCTGCAGGTGGGCTCGTTCAAGCTTCGCGGGGGCAAACGCATCTTCAAGTGCGCCCCGGTGCACCACCACTTCCACATGATCGGCTGGACCGAGCAGCAGGTGGTCGTGCGCTTCTGGCTGATCACGGTGCTGCTCGCGGCGATTGCGCTCTCGACGATCAAGCTGCGCTGAGCGGGCTGCGATCGTACGAAAGAAAAACGCGGCAGAGCCGCGTCGCTAACGGTTTAAGTTTGTGATTGAGACGACGGTTCAGGCCGCGCTGCGGTCCGACGGCTTCTTGTCTGAGCCGGTGTCTGCGTCGGCGAGCTTGAGCGGCGTAGCGAGCTCCTTCGCGGTCTCGTCCAGCCACACCTTCGCACGCTCGTCGATCCGCACGCGGCGTGCGGCCAGCTCCTCGGCCTGACGCTGGATCGACTCACGCTCCTGCTGGACCGCCGTCCACTCACGCGACATCGCCGACTCTTCCGCACGCAGCTTGCTCGTCAGGTCCACGAGCTTGATGCGCTGGTTGTTGATCTGCTCGATGCGCTCAGCAAGGATCTTGCGCTGGTCTTCGAGCTCCGCGTCACGCTTGTCCAGCAGCTGGCGGAAAGCGTCGAGCTGCGAACGCTCGGAGTCGATCTCCACGCGCTTGACGCTGAGCGCCTGGTGCTGCTGTTCGACCTGCGTGCTAAGCACGGTCTTGTCGGTCTCGAGCTGGCGCACCTGCTGGGCGTGCCAGGCCATGAGCTCAGCCATCTTCGACTCGACCGCGGCGATCAGCCCGCCGACGTCGGTCGTGCGCTGCTCCGACTTCCCGGCGACCGGGGCCATGCCATTATCACTTGCAACTTCCTGCATCACGACTCCGTATCTATAGGGCTTGCTGATCTGACTCATGGTCAGGATCGACACACTCTATAGATGACTTAACAGCCCACCGCTAACAGCATGCAGGGGCGGGCCATTATCGGAGCGGACCCACGCCGCGCAGGTTGGTGTTACGCCTCGCTCGCGTGGATGAACTGGCGGTAGAGCTGGGCGTAGCGTCCGCCCTCGGCCAGAAGGTCGTTGTGGTTGCCACGCTCGATGATCCGTCCGTCCTCGAGCATCAGCACGACATCGGCATGGCGGATCGTGCTCAGCCGGTGCGCGACGACGAAGCTCGTCCGCCCCGCGAGCAGCTTGGCCAGCGCCGCCTGGACACGCGCCTCGGTCATCGTGTCCACCGCGCTGGTTGCCTCGTCGAGGATCAGGATGCGCGGGTCGGCCAGCATCGCGCGGCAGAAGCACACGATCTGCCGCTGGCCCAGCGAAAGGCTCCCGCCCTTCTCGCCCACCTCCGTGTCCAGGCCCCTGGGCAGGTTTTCCAGGATGTCCAGGCAGTCGAGCTTTCGCACCGCTTGAAGCACTTCGTCATCCGTCGCGCGGGGCCGCACCACGCGGATGTTGTCGCGCACGGTGCCGGTGAAGAGGTAGTTGCGCTGGAGCACCATGCCCAGCTGGCTTGCGAGCGAGTACGTCGTCACGCCGCGTGTGTCGTGCCCGTCGACGAGCACGCGCCCGCTGTCGGGCAGGTAGAACTTTGCGATGAGGTTGATGATCGAGGACTTGCCGCTGCCGGTCTGTCCGACAAGCGCGACGGTCTGGCCCGGCTCGGCGGTGAGCGAGATGCCGTGGAGCACGGGCTTGCCGGGGACGTAGCTGAAGCTGACGTTCTCGAGTTCGACCCGGCCGGCGATCCTGGGCAGGTCGTAGGCGTTGTCGGGGTCCAGCTTCTCGGGCTCGGTGTCGAGCAGGCCGAAGACACGCTCGGCCCCCGCCATCGCCGTCAGCGCGTCGTTGTACTGCCGACCGATCGTCGCGATCGGCTGGAAGAACTGCGGCATCATCAGCGCGAAGACCAGCAGCGTCTGGAAGCGCTCGGCGTCCGATGCCGCGGCGTAGTCGGCCATGAACATGCCCAGCAGCACCTGGCCCCCGCCGATGGCCAGCAGGATCGCCATGAAGAACTGGCTGTTGAGCTCGAGCAGCGGCAGGAACACCGCCTGCAGCCGCGAGGCACGCACGTGGTACGACGCGTGGCTGTAGACCAGCTCGTTGAACATCTCGGCGTTGACATCCTCGCGCACGAAGCTCTGCGTCACGCGGATGCCGTTGACCGACTCGGCCAGCGTGGCGGTGACACGGGAAAAGCTCTCCTGCTGCGCGCGGTAGGCCACGCTCAGTCGGTCGCGGAAGTACCGGCTGACCCACCAGAGCACCGGCGCCATCGCCAGCACGATCGCGAACAGCGGCGGGTCGTAGTAGAGCATGATCGCGCCGGCGATCACCAGCGAGCCGGCCTGCACCATCGTGACAAACAGCACGGTCTGCACGCCCGTGCGCACGTTCTCCGCGTCGGAGGTGACCCGGCTGATGATCCGGCCGAGCTTGGTCGTGTCGTAGAAACGCATCGACATCCGCTGGAGGTGGTTGAAGATCTCCTCGCGCATGTCGTGGATCACGTCCTCGCCCAGCTCGAGCGCGAGCTTGATGCGGTACTGGAACACGACCGCGGTCGATAGCGCCAGCACGAAGAACCCCGCCGAGCCCCAGAGGATGCCCGACCAGTCGCCGTTGAGCACCGGCCCGTTGAGCACCGCCGCCAGCGCCCACGCCGTCGCGGGCATCTGCACCGCACGCGTCAGCGCCAGCGCGATGAGGATATTGCGCTTGCGCGCGTAGGGCCGGGTGTAGCCCAGAAGACGCTTGATCACCGCAAAGCTCAGCGGCTTCTGCCTTGCTTCGTCGTCGACCGGCTTCACGTGGGTGAGCAGGCGGGTTGGCTGGGGGACGTCTTTCATAGTGATTGAATAGCTGTCTTAGCCGATCCCCAACAAACGCTTGGACTCGTAGTCCGCAAGCTGGATCTCCGCGGCGCTGCGGTAGTGGTCGCTGGTTTCCATGAGCTGGTCGTGCGTGCCGACCTCGGTGATGCGGCCGTTTTCAATGACGATGACGCGGTCGGCGCGCTTGAGCGTGCTCAGGCGGTGGGCGACGATGAAGGTGGTCCGTCCGGTCATCGCGCTTTCCATTGCCGACATGATCAGGTGCTCGGTCTCGGGGTCGATCGCGGCGGTCGGGTCGTCCATCAGCAGGATCGGCGGGTCGAGCAGGAGCGCACGGGCGATGGCGAGGCGTTGGCGCTGTCCGCCGGAGAGGCCGTTGCCGCCCTCGGTGAGGATGGTGTCGTAGCCCTTGTCGAGCTCTGTCGTGACGAAGGTGTGCGCCTGGGCGATCTTGGCGGCCTGCTCGATCTGCGCTTGGGTTGCGTTGGGCTGGCCGAAGGCGATGTTGTTGCGTACGGTGTTGGAGAAGAGGAAGGTTTCCTGGAAGACGATGCCGACGCTGCGTCGGACATCTTCGAGGTCGAGATCGCGCAGGTCGTTGCCGTCGATGAGTACGCGGCCGGCGGTGGGGTCGTAGAAGCGCGGGATGAGCGAGAGCAGCGTGGACTTGCCCGCGCCGGTCGCGCCGAGGATGGCGATGGTTTCTCCGGGATTTGCGGTGAAATGGATGGCTTGAAGCGCGGGTCGAGTGTCTTCGTTGTAGGCGAACCCGACGTTCTCAAAAACGACTTGTCCTCGGGCCCGTGGCAGGCGTTTTGCGCCGGGTTTGGACTGAACCTCCATGGGCTCGTCGAGGACCTCGAAGACGCGCTGGGCACCGATGACCGAGCGCTGCACGGCGTTGGTGATCTGTGCGAGGTTGCCGACCTGGTTGGAGAACTGCTGCAGGAGCCCGGCGAAGACGAACAGGCCCGAGCCGAAGGCGAACGAACTGTCGTTCTTGTAGAGGTACCCGCCGTAGATCAGGAGGATGAGCAGGTTGAACGCGGTGATGAGCCCGACCGTGGGCACGAAGAATGAGACCTTGCCGAAGATCCAGCGGTGCTGATCGGCGACGGCGTCGTTGGCCTGCTTGAACTTGTCGGCCTCGCGGTCCTGGATCGCAAAGCCCTTGACCACGTGAACGCCCTGCGCGTTCTCGGAAAGCACGAGCACGGCCTTATCGAAGAGTCGGCGGTTCTCGCGGTACGCCGGACGCACGGTTTTCGAGAACTTGGCGGTCATGTACCACAGCAGCGGCGTGGTGGCCAGGCACGCGAGCGTCAGTGTCACGTGGATGCTGAGCATGTAGATCAGGTAGAAGGCCAGCGTGAGTGTGAGGGTGAGGATTTCGACCATCACGCCGGAGATGAACTGTCGGACGGCCTGGACGTCGCCGGTGACGCGGTTGATCAGCGAGCCGGACTCGTTGCGGTCGAAGAAGCGGAAGCTCAGGCGCTGGAGCTTGTCGTAGACGTGGTTGCGCAGGTCGACGATGATGTCGCGGACCAGCAGGGCCTTGGTCACTTCGGTCTGTCTTTCCAGTATGAAGCGCAGCACGGAGATGAAAACGACCGCGCCGGCGATGGCGAGCACGCGTGTCATCGCCGACCAGTCCTCGGGCGGGTGCAGGCCGAAGGGCCAGCGGGCTTGCTTGCCCGAGGCGCCGATGCCCTCGCCGATGACGTCGATACCCAGCCCGACCAGGCCCAGGCCCGAGAGCGCCATCGCGAGCAGCGCCATCTGCAGGAGCACGACGATGATGACGCCCCGGCGGTAGCCCCAGGTCAGCTTGACCATGCGCAGCACAACCGCCGCGGTGCTCTGTCGGCTGAGGCTTGTTTCGGAGGATGGATCGGCGCTGTCGCTCATCAAACAACTTTAGCTGGGGATAGCGTACTTATCGCTGCGGATTGTGCCAGGTCTTGGCGAGCGCTGCGGCGGCGTAGACCTTGATATCAACAGCCAGGCCCGAGTTTACACGCTGCTGTAGCCAGATATCGACTTGGCGAAGGGGCACATGGTGGACGCGGATATCTTCTTGGTCGATGCCTCCACCTTCGTTCTCGCGTGTCAGGCCGGTGGCGCGGTAGAGGTCGATCGACTCGCTGGTCAGGCCGGGGCTGGTGACGGCGGGGAAGAGGTGCTCGATCTGCGCGGCGCGGTAGCCGGTCTCTTCGTAGAGCTCGCGCTGCGCGGCATGGAGGAACGACTCGTCGGGGTCATCGTCCAGGTCGCCGGCCAGTCCCGCGGGCAGCTCGATACACGCCCGGCCCAGCGGCACGCGGTGCTGCTCAACAAGGATCAGCTCTTGGTCGTCGGTCACGGCGATCACGGCCACGGCGCCTCGGGTGTGCGGTCGCTCGGCGTACTCCCACCGCCCCTGCCGGACGAGGCGGAGGTAGCGGCCGCTGGCCATGATCTCGACGTGGTCGGGCTGGGGCATGTGCATATCGTACTTGCTTCGGATTACGTCATGCTATCGGCGGGGCATGGCCGAGAGATTGCTTGTGAAGTTGAGCCAGAATCTGCTGGTTTTATAGGATTGACGTGTTTATAGTTGAACACGGAGGGGTAGTGCACGTCGCCGGTTCAGTGATAGGTACAACTCGGTAGGGAGAGGCCCGCATGTCTGGCAATCTGATCCGATCGATGTGCGTGTGGGGTTTGGGGCTTGCCGCGCTGTTGTGCGCGGACGTTTGTGCTGCGGCTGCGGAGAAGGAGTCTGACCAGGGCCCGCCGCTGTCTGAGCGTGAGCGCGTCGCGCACGTGCTTAACCGCATGGCCTTCGGCCCGAGCCCCGGGCAGGTCGACCACCTCTTAGAGATCGGCGTCAAGAAGTGGATGCGCGAGCAGCTCAGCCCGTCGACGATCGATGATGCCGGGGTGGATCAGTACATCAATGAGAATTGCCCATCGCTGCGGATGACCAGCGGCGAGATCTTCCGCGCCTACCGTCCGCCCTATGAGAACGACCCGCCGACGATGGAAGAGACCCAGCAGCGCAGCCGTATGAGGAATCAGGTGCGCGAGGAGCTGCGCGAGTCGGTCTGCTACCGCGCGGTCTACTCCCAGCGTCAGTTCCAGGAGGTGATCGTCGCGTTCTGGCGTGAGCATTTCTCGATCGACCAGAACAAGGACGACGTGGGGTACCTGGCCAACAGCTGGGAAACCGAGGTGATCCGACGTTTTGCCTTCGGGAAGTTTGAGAACCTGCTGCTCGCGTCGGCTCGGCACCCGGCGATGCTCATCTACCTGGACAACATCATCTCGCAGAAACCGCTGACCGAGTCGGAGCAGAACTTGGTCGACCGCTACGGCACGCGCGACAACGTGCCCAGCTCGGTGCGGGCGCTGCAGCGCTACCGCGGGCTCAACGAAAACTATGCGCGAGAACTGATGGAGCTGCACACCCTGGGCGTGGACCGCGGTTACACCCAGCAGGACGTCACCGAGCTTGCGCGCGTTCTCACCGGCTGGACCGCAAGATGGTCCGACGGCTCGAGCTACGGCATGGAGCCCGACCGCAAGGGCAACCTCCCCGACTACGCCTTCTATTTCAACAAGGAGTACCACGACCGCGGCGAAAAAACGCTGCTGGGCACATCGCTGCGCGGCGGTGACGAGGAACAGGGCGTCGAGGTTATCCGAAGCCTGGCGTGCCACCGTCTCACCGCGGAGTTTGTATCACGCAAGCTCTGCGCCTACCTGCTGCGTGATCAGCCCAGCGAGGCGCTGGTGGCGCAGGTCGCTGAAGTTTTTCTGAAATCGGGCGGTGACTTGCCGAAGGTTTATGAGGCGATCGTTTTTTCGGACGACTTTTTTTACAGGCAGAACCACCGCGTGAAGTTCAAGACGCCGTTTGAGTTTGTCGTGTCCTCGCTGCGTGCGACGGGCGCGGAGATTGAAGATTTCAGGGGGATCGACCGCGAGCTTCGGCAGATGGGTCAGGCGACGTATCAGTGCCCGGACCCGACGGGTTGGTATGACAAGGCCGAGGCCTGGCTGGACCCGGGCGTGCTGGTGTACCGCTGGACGTTCGCGCTGGACCTGGCGGGGAACAAGTTGGACGGCGTGCGTGTGCCCGAGTCGGTGCTGGCCAATCTGCCCGGCTCGACGCTCAGGCACAAACTCACGCGGGCGGTCCTGCCTGCGGGGCTCAGCGAGCGTACGCGCGCGATCATCGACGACACGCTGGGCCAAAGCCCCGAGTCGCAGGAGTTGTTGGGCGTGCTTCTGGGTTCGCCGGATTTTCAGCAGCAGTAACGCATTCAAAGGAATCCACCATGTCACCAACCCGCAGACAGTTCCTCGCTGGCTCGAGCGCGTTCATGGGGGCCGCGGCGATGGGTTTTTCGACGCGAGCGCTGGCCCAGGCGCTGCGTGAGCAGGGGCACCCGCCGACGCTGGTGGTGATTTACCTTCGTGGCGGGGCCGATCCCTTGAACGCCATCGCGCCGGCCGGTGATCCGCTGTACTCCAAGGTGCGTCCGACGATCGCGTTGCCCGCCCAGTCCAACAAGCCGGACAACCCCGCGGTGCTCCCGATGACGCAGGTCTTCGGCATGCACCCGTCGATGAAGCCGATCTACGAGCTTTATCAGCAGAAGAAAGCCGCGGTGATCATGAGCACGGGCTCGACGCACCCGACGCGAAGCCACTTTGATGCGCAGGACTTCATGGAGCGCGCGGCGCCGGGGATCAAGAGCGTGACCGAGGGCTGGCTGAACCGCTACCTTACGGCGACGGCGTCGACGGAGGACCGTCTGCTCCGCGCGGTGTCGATGCAGCCGACGCTGCCGCGATCGCTGCGGGGCCAGTACCCGGTGCTGGCGGTGCCGACCGAGGGCGCCGACCGCGCGATGAAGGCGTTTGAGCGGATGTACAGCTGCGACGACAACGCAGAGGCGCTGCGTAAAAACACGCAAGAAGCGCGTCCTCAAGAGCCCGCACCGGAGCAGGAAGGCCCGCGCCTGGGCTCCGGCCCGGCGGTTGCGCCGGTTGAGCTTGCGGAGCAGGAGGTCAATCAGGTCATCGCTCAGGCCGGCGCGGACAGCATCGAGAAGCTGCGCCATCTCAAGGGGATCGTGCGTGGTAAGGCGTCGGGCGACTACCCCGATACGAGTCTTGGGCGACAGCTTTCGGATATCGCGAAGCTGATCAAGGCCGGTGAAGGGCTCGAGGTCGCCGCGGTGGACTACAACGGCTGGGACCACCACGCGTACCAGGGCGGCAGCAAGGGCACGATGTCGGACATGCTCGGCACGCTCTCGAGCGCGGTCCGCGCGTTCCATGACGACCTGGGCGCTGACATGGACAAGACGCTGGTGCTGGTGATGTCCGAGTTCGGCAGAACGGTCTACGAGAACGGCACGAACGGCACGGACCACGGCCACGGCAGCTTCATGCTCGCGGTCGGCGGGATGGTCCGCGGCGGCGCGATGTACGGCAAGTGGACCGGTCTGGAGAAGCAGTCGCTCTACCAGGGCCGGGACCTGCCGGTGCATGTGGACTTCCGAACGGTCTTTGCCGAGACGCTCAATGCGCTCTTCGGCTTCCGCGCGGATGAGGCGGATTTCTTCCCGCAGTACAAGGCGAACGAGAAGCCGGTGGGGTTTCTCACCTCGCTGACGGGGTGAGCGCATCGGTTTCGAAGTTATAGAGTCTCGTGGCGCCTATGCGTTTTTACTGCTTCTTGTCTGCCACGATCTGTAGCACGCGCTGTTCGCCGTTCTGTTCAAGAAGCACCCAGTCGTCGGCGATCTCGACGAGTTTCTGGCCGTTGATGATGGTGCCCTGTTTGTAGAGCTTGCCGTTGATCACGGCGAAGCGTCCCTCGTGGCTGGTCACGACCGACTGCAGTTCGAGCTTGACCGGCTTAGGATTCTGGTCGACTGAACCCGTCGGGACCAGCACGATCTGCTGGTCTTTGGCGATCGGGGGGTCAGAGGGCAGTGAGGAGGTGGACTTATTGCTGAACGCGTCGCGCATCGTCGCGCCGGTGCTTTCGTCGGCGCTCAGAGGCGTGGTGGAATCAACGACGGTGAACAGGTCTGTTCCGAAGATCAGTTCCTGAACTTCGGCGTGGACGTTGTTGGGTTCGTGGACGAGGACGAAGTAAGCCCCCGCAGTGATAGCCAGGAGGACGACGAGGATGAAGCTGAAGGCCCGGAAGCCCGAGTTCTCGTCTTCGCTCAGATCACGCCGAGTCGCCGGCGCGGCGTAGGTGGGTCTGCCAAGAAACTCCAGGACCGGCTCGGGCTCGGGGCGCACCGGGCGGGTGACCACCTGCGGCACAGGAGGCGGGGGCGGGGGAGGCGCGGCCTCGACAGGCGCGATCACTTCTTCGATCAGCTTCTGCGTGCGCTTGGAGGTGAGCGCTTCGGCGGCCTCGGCTGAAAAAAGCTCGTGCTCGCTGGGCGGGGTCGGTTCGGGCTGCTTCAGTCGCACGATGTGCGTGGTCTCGATGTTCATCTGCTCGGCCTTGACCTCGGCGGCGGCCTTGGTCGCGGCATCGATCACCACGGAAACGTCCGACCCGCTGCTGCGGTTGACGCCAACCACTCGGAACTGTTCCATCTGCACGGGCATTTGAAGACCTTTCTGAAGTACCTGTTGGCGGTTATCGGGCGTTTAGGTGGCAGGGTTTAGCGTCGGCGTGGCTTTGGTAAGCGGTAGCGGTTGTAGGGGCAAACCGCCCACGGCTGCCGCAAGGATCTGCTGTCGGTATCGCCTCAGACGCCCGGCGGTTTACAATTGGGCGATGGATCAGACGGCATCTATATCGATGCGCCCGGACCGCCGGGTGACTCTGCGCGACTGGCGCCGATGGGCCGAGCAGCGCAACCCCTTTGCGATGCTCACGTGCTACGACGCGACGACGGCGAAGTGGCTCTGGCGTGGCGGTGTGACGAGCATGCTGGTGGGCGACACCGCGGCGCAGCTGATCCTCGGCCACGACTCGACGCTGCCGGCGAAGATGCCGTTCATGCTGGAGCTGACCGCGGCGGTCCGTCGGGGCGCTCCGAGCGCGCTGGTGATGGCGGACATGCCCTTTGGCAGCTACCAGGCGGACGAGGCCGAGGCGGTGCGTAACGCGATCGCGTTCATGCAGGACGGCGGCGCGGACTGCGTGAAGCTCGAGGTGGACGGCAGCCACGCGACGCTGGTGGAGAAGCTTTCGCAGGCGGGTGTGCCGGTGGTGGCGCACATCGGCAGTCGTCCGCAGCAGGTCAGAATGGATGGCGGCTACAAGGCCGCGGGCCGGACCGGTCGCGAGGCGGACATCCTTGTGGATACGGCGCAGCTGATGATCGCGATGGGCGCGACGGCGCTCCTGGTCGAGGCGGTGCCGGACGAGGTGAGCCGGCGCATCGTCGCCAAGGCCAGCCACCCGCGCACCGGCGAGCGGGTCCCGGTCATCGGATGCGGCGCGGGCCCGGCGTGCGACGGCCACGTCATCGTGCTGCAGGACCTCCTGGGCCAAAGCGACTGGCAGCCGCCCTTCGCGCCGCCTGTCGCGCAGATCGGGCTGGCGATCCAGAAGGCCGCCGAGCTCTGGTGCACTCAGGTCCAGACGGGCACGTACCTCCGCGATGGCGGGGTCTACGGCATGAAAGATTGATTCCCGATCCGATCGTTCTACACTTCGTATAAGTGTTCAGACGCGCCGCGTCTTGTCAGCCAGACCCTCCCGCACGGAGCTTCCATGTCGCGCATCCGCTGGTACGGCCCGACTCTCCTGCTGCTGATCACGCTCGTGATCGCCATGGTCCTTGCGCCGGGCATGGTGCAGCGCATCGCACGCTCCTACGAGAACGCCCGTATCGCGCAGGTCCGCAAGGACCTGGTCGAGAACCCCACCCTGCTCACGCTCTCCGAGGCTTTCAAGGACGTGGCCACCGTCGTCCGCCCCAGCGTCACCAGCATCTCGCTGCAGGCGCGTGACCGCTTCTCCGCAGCATCGACCGGTCGGCTGATGAACGTGAGCAACGGTTCGGGCTGGGTTTACCGCTACTTCCCGGATATCGACAACAAGCCCTCAGAGTACCGCGACTACATCATCACCAACCACCACGTCGTCGAGGACCTGCTTTCGGGCCGGGCGGAACAGGCGATCGTGCGCTTTGATGACGGCGGCGAGTACCACGCGACGGTTGTGGGCATCGATGCTCAGTCGGATATTGCGGTGCTGACGATCAACCGTGACGGGCTTGTTCCCGCGGCGCTGGCGACCGAGCCGGCGCGTCAGGGTGAGATTGTTTTCGCCGTCGGCTCGCCGTTCCAGTTCGAGTTCTCGATGAGCCAGGGCATCGTCAGCGCCACCGGCCGGCGCTTGCACGCGAGCTTCAACAACTACGAAAACTTCATCCAGACCGACGCCGCGATCAACCCCGGCAACTCCGGCGGCCCGCTGACCAACGTGCGCGGCGAGGTCATCGGCATGAACACCGCCATCGCCGTCGAGGGCAACCCCGCCGCGACGTTCTCCGGCCTGGGCTTCGCGATCCCCGTCGATCAGATCGCCAGCGTCGCCAACCAGATCATCGAGAACGGCAAGGTCAGGCGTGGCTACATCGGGGTCTTCATCGCGGACATCGATTTTGCCACGGCGAAGGAGCTGGGCTTCAGCGGTAAGGGCGTGTTGTGCGAGCCGGTGCCAGGCGGACCGGCCGAACGCGCGGGGCTTCGGCTGGGCGACGTGATCACGCAGGTCGATGGCAAGAGCGTGACGACGGCTGAAGAGCTACGTATTGCGGTGTCGATCCATCCGCCGGGCGAGGAGCTGCCGATCCGCTACTGGCGTGAGGGGCGGGAGCGCAGCGGGAGGGTTGCGCTGGTCGAGGACCCGCGCGAAGGCGGCGTTGTCGTCACGCCCAGCACGATCGACAACCCCTTTGAGCCCGGCGAAGACAGCCTGGCCAGCCGCGTCGGGCTCGGACGCTACGAGAACTACACGCCCGGCCTCGCGGTGAGGCTGGGCTGGCCCTACACCCCGGGTGTGCTGGTCCGCCTGATCGAGGACGGCTCGACCGCCGACCGCATGGGGATGGAGCGCATGTCGATCGTCAGCGCGGTCGATGGCACGCCGGTGCATGACCTGGCCAGTTTCACTGCGGCGATGAAGGCCGCGAAGGACAGCGGCGTCGAGCTGACCGTCAAGCGGTGGAACCCCCTGGGCGAGGGCCAGTTCGAGACGACTAAGGTCGTGCTCGCGCCTCAGTAGCCGCGTTATCATGTGGCCATGAGTATCGCCGCCCCCGCCGCTCACGCCCGCAATGCAACCAGCAGCAGCGCACCCAAGCCGCTGCTCGAGGTGCGCAACCTCAAGACCTACTTCCCGGTCAAGCGTGGCCTGCTCCGCTCGCACGTGGGCAACGTCAAGGCGGTCGACGATGTCTCCTTCACCGTCGCGCAGGGCGAGACGCTCGGGCTGGTCGGCGAGTCGGGCTGCGGCAAGTCCACCGTCGGGCGCACGATCCTGCGTCTGATCGATGCGACGGCCGGCACGGTGCGGTTCGACGGCGAGGATGTGCTTACCGCCCCGGCTTCACGCATGAAGCAGCTCCGCCGAGAGATGCAGATCATCTTCCAGGACCCCGGCGGCTCGCTGAACCCGCGCATGACCGTCGGCCGGATCGTCGGCGAACCGCTCAAGGTCCACAAGGTCTGCGCCGGCGCAGAGCTCGAAGCCCGCGTGCGCGACCTGCTCAAGAAGGTCGGCCTGCAGCCCGAGCACTACGACCGCTACCCGCACGAGTTCTCAGGCGGGCAGAAGCAGCGCATCGGCATCGCCCGCGCGCTCGCGCTCGAGCCCAAGTTCATCGTCTGCGATGAGCCGGTCTCCGCGCTGGACGTCTCGGTGCAGAGCCAGGTGCTCAACCTGATGCAGGACCTCAAGGACGAATTCAACCTCAGCTACCTGTTCATCGCGCACAACCTCGCGGTGGTCGAGCACTTCTGCGACCGCATCGCTGTGATGTACCTGGGCAAGATCGTCGAGCTGGCCGACCGCGACACGTTGTACCGAAACCCGCTGCACCCGTATACGAAGGCGCTTCTCTCGGCCGCGCCGAGCCCCGACCCTGATCGTCACAAGAAGCGCATCATGCTGCTGGGCGATGTGCCCAGCCCGATCAGTTATTTTAAGGACGAAGCCCTCGGGCACACGCACTCGATCGAGACCACGGCCGAGGAAAAAGCGGAGATCAAGTCCGAGCAGATGAGCGGCACCCAGTTCGTCACGCGCTCGAGCCTGCTCGACCGCCCGCCGCTGCTAGAAGTCCCCGGCGAGCCGGGGCACTGGGTGAGCACGCACGGGTTTGATTGATCTATCTTTAGTTGAACGAAATGAACAGACGCGGCGCGATCGGTCGCTGGTTAGCCTTTATCAATGTTTCATGGCTTGCCGGCGAGGCATCACGCCGCGGCTATGGTCGTGAGCCAAACTTCTCTGCAAGCACCTTCGCACGGTACTCGAAGATGCTTTTGACGTCGCGTTCGACGGCGAGTTTGTTGATGAGCGGCGCGAGCGGGCCGCCGGGCGGGCGGTATTCGACGTGGTCGTCGCAGCGGGTTCCGCCGGCCTCGGGGGTAAAGGTGTGGGTGTGGTGCCAGAGCGCGTAGGGCCCCTTGAGTTGGAGATCGCTAAAGCTGTTCGGCGGGTCCCAGGTGTCGATGCGGGTGGTCCAGCGGAGGGGTATGCCACGGACCTTGAGCTTGTAGTGGATCAGGGTCCCGGGCTTGATGTCGATCGGGGCGGGGTTTATTACGTGAAAATAGAGTATGGCCGGGGTGATGGACTCGAGCTTGTGGGCGTCGCCAAAGAACTCAAAGAGCTCTTTTGGGGACCTGGCAAGCCATTGACTCATGTTCAGGTGCCAATTTCGGCCAACTTTTTTAACGGTCGGAGAATTCACGCTCAGGGCCCATGTTTAGTGTTTATACGGCATGTACTTTAGGCCAATTCTAGGAACAAGGGTGCAATCCGGCGAACGAAGTGGACGATATAAACACTAAAAGACTTGTTATATCTCATAATTGGGATTAAACTTGAACGAATAGGATGACTAGAAGGGGCGGCCCCAAAGCCGATCGACTGTGAAATATCTCTCACCAAAACAGCTCGGACAGGCCATCGGCGTCAGCGAATCCTCCCTCAAGCGGTGGATCGACAGTGGCGTGATCGAGGTGACACGCACCAGCGGCGGTCACAGGCGTATCGAGCTGCCCGAAGCGGTGAGGTTTGTGCGTCAGCGCGGCTACACGATTACGGACCCTGCGGTGCTGGGTCTGACAGCGGCGGATGACCAGACGGGTCGGGCCGACGCGGCGCAGCGCGCTGAGCACTTTCACCAGTTGCTCATCAGTGGCCGGGACAAAGAGTTTCTCTCTGCGGCGACGCGCCTGTACCTCGATGGCCTTGGCCTGGCGGAGCTGATCGATGGTCCGATCCGCGAGTCGATGCGTCGTATCGGTGAGCTCTGGCATAACAACCCCGATGGTGTGGGCATCGAGCACCGGGCGACCGACATCGTCATCCGCACCCTGAGCCACCTGCACACACTGGTTAAAGCGGCGCCCAATGATGCGCCGCTAGCGGTAGGCGGTGCGCCGCCGGGAGATATGCACTTGATCGCATCGCTTTGTATCTCGCTGGTGCTGGCCGAGCAGGGCTGGCGCGAGGCGAATCTCGGTGCAAACACGCCCTGGGACCAGCTTGAGCGTGCGGCGACGCGCGAGAAGGCGACGCTGGTCTGGGTCTCGATGGCTGCGGAATCCACCGCAAAATACGAGCCTGATCTCCGCAGATTGTCCGAGTCACTGGCGAAAATCCCCGCGCAACTGGTGGTCGGTGGCCGGCAGTTGGACGAATCGATCACCCGCATCAACCTGCCCAACTTCCACTGGGCCCGCTCGATGGGCGAGCTGATCTCGTTTGCCCGCGGCCTGCTCGTAGCCAAGCGGACACTGACCGGCAGTTCCAACAGCAACGGCAATGGAAACGGCCAAGGCAGCTCAAGCCATCACCACGGCTGACGCCTGTTTTGGTTGTTTTGCGGGCCGATCTACTTTCGGTCCACATTTCAGTGATAAGAGCGCTGTCCTTTTACCGATTAAATGGGACCAGCACGTCCATTTTGACGAGCTATAATGTGATCCCACCCTCAGGTAAAGGACCTCCATGGCAACCAAGCAAAGGTTCAACCCCCTCCGGGCTGTCGTTCGGGCCGTCTGCCAGTTCATTGACGGTTCGGCCTCGGTCAAAGAAATCGAGCTGCCCGGGCCCAAGAAGGTGGAGTGGGTCCGCAACATCCCCTACTTCGCCATGCACGGCGCCTGCCTGCTCATCTTTGTCGTCGGCTTCTCTTGGACGGCGCTGGCGATCTGCGTCGCCCTCTACTTCGCGCGCATGTTCGCCATCACGGGCTTCTACCACCGCTACTTCTCGCACAAGACCTTCAAGACCAGCCGGGCCTTCCAATTCGTTATGGCGATCTGGGGCCTGACCGCCATCCAGCGCGGACCGCTCTGGTGGGCCGCTCACCACCGCCACCACCACCGCCACTCCGACGAGCACCCGGACCTGCACTCGCCCAGGCAGCACGGCATGGTCTGGTCGCACATGTTCTGGTTCACCACCGAGGCGGCCTTCGGCACCAACCAGAAGGCCGTGCACGACCTGGCCAAGTTCCCCGAGCTGCGCTTCCTCGACCGCTTTGACACCTTTGTCTATATCGCCTTTGCCGGTGCACTGTTCGGCTTGGGCGTCGGGCTTCAAGCGCTCGGTCTGAACACCTCCGGCTGGCAGATCCTGGTCTGGGGCTTCTTCGTCTCGACCGTCCTGACCTACCACGGCACGTACACCATCAACTCGCTGAGCCACAAGTTCGGCAAGCAGCGCTACAAGACCGGCGACGACTCACGCAACAACTTCTGGCTGGCGCTTCTGACCCTTGGCGAGGGCTGGCACAACAACCACCACCACTACCAGTCCTCCGTGAAGCAGGGCTTCTACTGGTGGGAGATCGACATCACCTACTACGTGCTCAAGTCGATGTCTTGGATGGGGTTGATCTGGGAGCTTCGCGGCGTGCCGGAGAAGAAGCTCAACACCAACCGTGTTGATGAGGGCGCGATGTCCATGGCCGAGGCCGCGACCGCCGTGCGCCCCGAGCATGCCGCCGTACCCAAGAAGAAGACCAGCATCGCCAGCACGCTGGGCAAGAAGGCCCATGATGCCGGTGATCGGCTGAGCAAGAAGGCACAGGATGCCGGCGATCTGCTGAGCAAAAAAGCGCACGACGCAAGCGATCTGCTGAGCAAAAAGGCCCAGGATGCGACCGACGCCCTCGGGCAGAAGGCCAGCGACACCCTCGGCCGACGCGCCGGCGGGACGGCCTGAGCCATGCGCATCGCCATCGTCGGCACCGGCATCGCGGCGATGACCGCGGCCTACCTGCTGCATCAGCAGCACGACATCACCGTCTTCGATAAGGCCAACTACGTCGGCGGGCATACCCACACGCACGATGTCACCTTCGATGGCGTCAACTACCCCGTCGACACCGGCTTCATCGTCTTCAACGACTGGACCTACCCCAACTTCATCCGGCTTCTCGATCGCCTGGGCGTTGAGTCTCGCGCCTCGACGATGAGCTTCTCCGTCTCCTGCGACCGCACGGGACTGGAGTACAACGGCGGATCGATCCGCGGCCTCTTCGCACAGAAACGCAACCTCGTCAGCCCGCGCTTCCACGGCATGATCCGCGACATCCTGCGCTTCAACGCCCTGGCCAGGCGCTTTGCAGACCACGGCGACGACGCCACGCCCATGTGTCGATTCATCGAGCGCCACGGCCTGGGCCCGATGTTCGTCGACAAGTACCTGGTCCCCATCGCAGCCTCCATCTGGTCGACCGACCCTAAGCAGGTCGAGCAGATGCCCATGAAGTTCATGGCCCAGTTCTTCCGCAACCACGGCATGCTCAACGTCTGGGACCGCCCGACCTGGCGCACCATCACCGGCGGCTCACGCACCTACATGGGCGAGCTGACACGCCCCTTTGCCGACCGCATCCGACTCCGTGAAGCGGTCATCTCTGTCCGCCGATTTGAAGACCACATCGAACTTGACACCGAACATCAGCGAGGCCAGCGCTTCGACCACGTCGTGCTCGGCTGCCACAGCGACCAGGCACTCGAGATCCTCGGCGACGGCGCGACACTAGACGAACGTGCCGCACTCTCGTCGATCCCCTATCAGAAGAACCTCGCGCTCTTGCACACGGACGAGCGGGCCCTGCCCCGTCGGCGGTCGTGCTGGGCGGCGTGGAACTACCGCGTGCCTCAAGAAAAGAATCGCCCGGTCGCGCTCACCTACAACATGAACATCCTGCAGGGCCTGGTCACGCCAAGGACGCTGTGCGTCACGCTCAACGATGAGGCCGGGATCGATCCAGAAAAAGTTCTTGCGCGTATCCCGTACCAGCACCCGGTGTTCACACCCCAGCGCCGCGATGCGCATGCGCTTTTTGAACAGATCAACCACCGGAACCGTACGAGTTTCTGCGGCGCGTACTGGCGCTACGGCTTCCACGAGGACGGCGTGGCGAGCGCTCTGGACGCGGTCAGGCCGTTTGGTCTGTCGCTGTAAGGCCTGTTGCACCGCCAAGGCGCCTTGGCGTTTCACAAACAAGCTAGGATTGATCAGTGAACTCAGCGATCTACGAGGGTGTTGTTCGGCACCGGCGGTTTGAGCCCAGGGCTCACGCGCTGTCCTACCGCATGTTCATGCTCGCGCTGGACCTCGATGAGCTCGAAGATGTCTTCAAGGGCTGGGGCAAGGTTCTTTGGTCGGTCGGGCGGTTCAATGTCGCGTGCCTGCTGCGTAAGGATCACTTCGGCGACCGGCATAAGTCGATCAAGTCCTGCGTGCTGGATGCGGTGGAAAAAGAATCGGGCAGGCGCCCGGCCGGTCGCGTGGTGATGCTCGCGCACCTGCGCTACTTCGGCTACGTGATGAACCCCGCGACGTTTTACTACTGCTACGACCGGGCGGGTGAGCGGGTGGAGGCCGTAGCGGTGGAGATCCACAACACGCCGTGGGGTGAGCGGCATGTTTATGTGCTGCCGCGCGAGCGAAACGAGGACAAGTCCGGCGTGACGCTCCGCTTTGGGTTCCGCAAGGCGTTTCATGTCTCGCCGTTTATGCCGATGGACCACGACTATGACTGGCGGTTCACCGAGCCGGGCCAGAATCTGGTCGTGACGATGCGGAATCTTAAAAACGGTCAGCGGGTGTTTGATGCGTCGCTGTCGATGCGGCACAGGCCGATGACCGCGGGCCGGCTAAACCTTATGTTGCTGAAGTACCCGCTGATGACGTTGAAGGTGATCGCGGCGATTTATTTCAACGCCCTGCTGCTCTGGCTTAAGCGTGTGCCTTTCGTGCCGCACCCCAAGGGTTCGCCGGGGTCTGGAAATCAGGGGTAAGACGTGCGAAAATCTTTTGCCCGCGTGGTCCGCCCCGCCTATGCTTTCGTGACTATAAATGGCTGACACCATCATCCCCGCCCCCCGAGACCTGCCCGCCGCCGATGATCGGCCGGGGCTGCTCACGCGCGCCTGCCGACGCGTCCTGCTCTCGCAGCTCGCACGCCTGCATGATGCGCAGATCACGCTGCTGGAGAGTGGTGAGCGTCTGACCTTTGGCTGCGTCAACACGGATGATGACCCGCGCTGCACGATCACCGTCCGTCACCCTCGCTTCTACCGCGACGCGGTGCTCGGCGGGCACCTGGTGGCCAGCGAGGGCTACGTGCATGGCCTCTGGGACTGCGACGACCTCGCGGAACTGGTCCGTGTCTTTGCACGCAACCTCGCGCTCTCGGACCAGATGGACCGGCTGTCGGTGCGCATCGGCGGGGCGCTGCTGAGGCTGGGCCACGCGCTTCGGCGTAACTCGCTGACGGGCAGCCGGGACAACATCGCGGCGCACTACGACCTGGGCAACGATTTTTTCGAGATGCTGCTGGACCCGACGCTGACGTATTCCTGTGCGGTCTTTGAGACACCAGAGATGTCGCTGATGGATGCTCAGGTCGCAAAGCTCGATCGGTTGATCGACAAGCTCGGGCTCTCGCCGGATCAGCACCTTGTCGAGATCGGCACGGGCTGGGGCGCGCTGGCGGTGCGCGCGGTGGAGCGGACAGGCTGCCGGGTGACGACGACTACGCTTTCGCGTCAGCAGCACGACCATGCAGCTAAACTCATCGCCGATCGTGGGGTCGGCGACCGCGTGACACTGCTGATGCGTGACTACCGCGAGCTCGGGGGCACGTACGACAAGCTCGTGAGCGTCGAGATGATCGAGGCGGTCGGGCACCACTACTACGGCGCTTTTTTCAAGAAGTGCGGCGAGCTGCTTAAGCCCGGCGGGCGCGGGATCATCCAGTCGATCACGATCCCCGATGCGCGTTATGAATACGCACGCCGATGCATCGACTTCATCAAGAAGTACATCTTCCCCGGCTCGTGCATCCCCGCGGTGGGTGTGCTCGACCGGGCGATGGCTCAGCACAGCGACCTGCGAAGAAGCCACCTCGAAGAGCTCGGCCCGCACTACGCAAGGACGCTGCGTTACTGGGCGCACAACCTGCACACCAACCGCGAGCGCGTGCTTGAACGCGGATACCCCGACCAGCTCATCCGGCTGTGGGCGTTCTACCTCGCCTACTGCGAGGGCGCTTTCACCGAGAAGAACATCGGCCTGGCGCAGATCGAAGTGCGCAAGCCCGGCTGCACCGACGCGCCGCTTCAGAACGCATCGCTCATGGCGGTGCAGGCATGAGCCCCTGGCTCTGGCTGGCGGGGTGGTGGCTCATCAGCGCGGTCATGTTTATCGGCTTGTGGGTGTACTGCCGGCGGAGGAACAACGTGGGCTACATCGACATCGCGTGGTCGGCGATGATCTGCGTCGGCGTGGTCGTTGCGACCCTGATGCTTGAGGGCGAGCCGACGCGACGCTTCATCGTCGGGTTGATGTCGGGCTTGTGGTCGCTGCGTCTTGCGGTGCATCTGTTCAAGCGCATCCACGGCAAGCAAGAGGACGGGCGCTACAAACACATGCGCAGCCACTTCGGCGATCGCGCGTCCTCTGTTTTCCTGATCTTTTTTCAGCTGCAGGCCTTGTTTGTTGTGCTGTTTCTTTCGCCGATCGTTGCGGGGCTGACGAGAGGCGGAGGCCTGGACTGGCGCGATGCTTTGGGTGTCGGGGTCTGGCTGATCGCGTTCATCGGCGAGGCGATCGCGGACCGGCAGCTTGCGCTATTTAAGAATGCCCCGGGCAGCGCTGGCCAGGTCTGCAGGCGTGGCCTGTGGCGCTACTCGCGGCATCCGAATTATTTTTTTGAGTGGGTGCACTGGTTTGCGTATCTGGCGATCGGGGCGAGGCTCGGTGAGTCGATCGGCTATGCGGCGCTGGCCGGGCCGGGTGTGATGCTTTTGTTTCTGTTGTTTGTGACGGGGATCCCCTATACCGAGATGCGTGCGGTGCAGAGCATGGGCGAGGCGTACCGTCAGTACCAGCGAGAAACCAGCGCGTTTATCCCGTGGTTCCCGAAGCAGGAGCGCAACAGATAATCTGCGTAGTGGATAGACCGGGCGTGAGTAATCAGGCTGTATCAACATCCGTGTTCTCTGATTTTTCTCAGGTAAACTTCCTCATCGGCGTAAGAAGCATGAATCTATCTAACCACCAACCCTGTGACACCGATCCTGAGCCCGGGCTGATGGGCTTGGCCGAGCGGGGCTGGCTGCCTGATGTGCTGATCCGTTACGGCATCCGCAGGCTTCTCGCGCAGCGGCTGGCCGAGGAATCGCGTGACGGCGACGCCGCGGCAGAGCGGCGTGCCAAGGCGCTGTGTGATCGCCTGGCAAAGGGTCCTGTCGCGGTAAAAACCGCGCACGCCAACCGCCAGCACTACGAGGTGCCGGCCGCGTTTTACAGGCACTGCCTGGGGTACCGCCTGAAGTACTCGGGCTGCACCTGGCCCGAGGGCGTGCGCTCGCTCAATCAGGCGGAGGACGCGGCGCTGGCGCAGGTCTGTGAGCGTGCGCAGATCGCCGACGGCATGGACATCCTCGAGCTTGGCTGTGGCTGGGGTTCGTTGACGCTTTGGATCGCGGAGCACTACCGCAACGCGCGGATCACCGCGGTATCCAACTCGGCGTCGCAGCGTGTTTACATCCTGGACCGTGCCGGTCGGCTTGGGCTTGGCAACGTCAGCGTCGTTACCGCCGACATGAACGACTACGAGAACGACCGCCGCTTTGACCGCGTGGTGAGCGTTGAGATGTTCGAGCACATGGCCAACCATCGAGAGCTGATGCGTCGTGTCGCGGGCTGGCTGCGTGAAGACGGCAAGCTCTTTGTTCATGTGTTCAGTCACTTGAAGTACACCTACCTTTTTGAAGAAGAGGGCCGGAGCAACTGGATGGGCCGGCACTTTTTCAGCGGCGGGATGATGCCGGGGCACAACTACCTGCCGGGCATCGATGGGCACCTGCGATGTGAAGAGGGCTGGTGGCTGGACGGCACGCACTATCAGAAGACGGCCGAGGCCTGGCTGCGGAACACGGACATGGCGCGGGGTGAGATCCTGCCCGTGTTTGAAGAGGTGTACGGCCGATCGAGCGCTGGGCTGTGGCTGCAGCGCTGGCGTATCTTTTTCATGGCTTGCGCCGAGCTCTGGGGCTACGACGGCGGCCGGGAATGGGGCGTTTCGCACTACCGTTTCGTGAAGTGTTGAACGAGCGGACTACACAGAAATCTGTCAAATCAGGACTTGCGTGCGGTCCCGCGCAAAAATCTACAGCAACTATTGGAATAACTCTTGATTTATGCGGGTAAGACCGATAGATTCCTGCGAGCCGAGGCTTGTTGCTTCGGCGAGGATTGAATCATGAAGACCAGGCAGCACCCCATCTCGACCCACCTTCAGCGCATCGCCGATGCGCTGCTGCCTGGTGGCTACTGGCAGGCCGACCGTTTCAAGGTCGCGCTGTGCCCGGCGGGAGTCATCGCCCATCGCGCGATGAAATGCCCGGCCATGCGTAATCGCGCCATGTTTATTGGCGCCCGCAAGGCCTGACCCCGCCACCGCTCACCACAACACAGGCAGCGCGGTGTGATCCCCAAGAGGGGTTTTGCGCTCTGTTTTGACCGGCCCGGATTGGGTCTGGATTCAGAAGATTTTTATAGCCGAGGCGTTCTCGGCTGATTCTTTGACAAGTCGGTGACAGCGGATTTCAGCCGGGCGCGGAGGCGCCCCCGCCCGGCGGTTTACAAGCTCTTGCCGACGCAGCGTAAGGAGGCCTGTCATGGCCACTCTCGAAACACGGACCTTCAGCATCGGCGTGCTCACGCGCCGGTTTAATGTGTCGGCCGAGTCGCTGCGCAATTGGGAGCGCGCAGGTCTCATCCCACCGGCACACCGAACCCCCGGCGGCCACCGCCGCTACGGCCAGTCGCACGTCGATGCGGTCCACAAGCTGCTCTATGCCCCGGCGGTCGACCTGGGCGCGTACGACCCCGAAGCGGGATACGCGCAACAGATCGACTTGCGCGAGGCGGTGCTGGTGTGATTGAAGATGCAAACGTGTATCAAACCACAGGCGTGGCGCAAATGCGCTGCGCCTGTTTTTATTTGTTTTAATTACATAGCTCCCGGTGGTAGCCGGGAGCAGTCGTTAATCATGCTTTATTGCCTGAAAACAAGGGCAACATCGCGGCTCCCGGCTTCCGCCTGGAGCTATGATGCAGCCTTGCTTACAGGAGACACCTATGCCCAGCCCACTTACTCATGAACAGATCCAGTCCGCACTCGCCGGCCTGCCCGGCTGGTCATTCGCGGACGATCGGCTAAGCAAGACTTACAAGCTGGCGGACTTCCGTGCGGCGATGGCGTTTATCGTGCTCATCGGGTTCGAGGCGGAGTCGGCCAATCACCACCCCGAACTCTACAACGTCTACTCCACGGTGCGCATCGCGCTGAACACGCATGACGCCGGGGGCAAGGTGACGCAGAAGGATGTGGACCTGGCGCGGGCGATCGAGGGGGTGAGCGCGTCGCAGCCACGCGCATGAAAAAACGCCCCGATGGGGCGTCGTTTCTTCAACGGGTCGAGCGCGTCAGGCTGCTGCTTACTTCGCGGCAGGACGACGGGCGGCCGGGCTGCGCGGGGGCAGGTCGGTGCGCTTGGTGGTCTTGCGGCGGGCGCGCTGCTTGCGTTCCGAGGGCTTCTCGTAGTAGGCGCGCTTCTTGATCTCTTTGGTGAGACCTTCCTTTTCGCAGAGCTTCTTAAAACGGCGGAGCATCTGCTCGGCGGATTCACCGTTGCGGGCCTTGATCCGGATGGCCATGGGGGCTGCCTTTCGTCGGCGGGGTCTGGGGTCGGGGCAAATCGAGCGGGGTATTGTGCCAGTTCCTCCCGCCGGATGCAAGTGGGTGGGTCCCGGCGCGGATAGGCCGTGGCCCCGGCGGGCTTACCCAGGCCGTACAACCGGCCTAGTATCCCGCTTTTGACACAGATGAACCGCGTTTCACTTGATCCAGAGATTGGCCCTACCGATGTGGGGGTCAGGCTTACCGCCTTGCCCAAGGGGGGTGATGGCGCCCATTAGGTCAGCCAAGTGAGGACTAAAATGCATAACACTCCGCCCCAATCCGCCGCCCGCCGCGGTTTTACCCTGATCGAGATCCTGATCGTCGTGGTGATACTGGGGATCCTGGCGGCCATCGTGATCCCGCAGTTCTCCAACGCTTCGCAGACGGCCCGCGAGTCCGCGCTGCAGCAGGACCTCTTCCGGTTGCGTCAGCAGATCGAGATCTACCGAAACCAGCACGAGGGCAACTACCCCCTGCTGGCCGAATTTATCGACCAGATGACCCAGGCCAGCAACGCCCAGGGCCAGACCGCCGTGGTCGGCACGCCCGGCTACCCGTACGGCCCGTACATGCCCTATATCCCACGCAACCCCTTTACGGAAACCGTCCCGATCAGTGACGGCGCGGTGGGTACATCCGCCTGGTACTACGACCAGACCTCCGGCCACATCGCCGCGAACGACTCGGCCGAGCACCGCGCCTGGTAAGCGGTCCACGCCTGTCCATCACCCGGGTCAGCGGGTGTGCGACTACTTGCAACCCCCGTCCGGTTCTGAGCGTATAGAATCGGGTCATGACCCAGGCCCAGACCGCTGTCGCTGCTGCCGAATCGCCCTCTCACGACGAGGTCGTCGTCAAGGCCATGGGGTTGAGCAAGGTCTTCAAGGACTTCTGGCTGCGTGACAAGGTCCGCGCGGTCGATGCGATCGACTTCGAGATCCTGCGCGGCGAGGTCTTCGGGCTTCTCGGGCCCAACGGCTCGGGCAAGTCCACCACCATCAAGCTCATCCTCGGCCTGCTGCACCCGACCTCCGGCCGACTCTCGGTCTTTGGCAACCTGCCCCGCGATGTCGCCACCAAAAAACGCATCGGCTACCTTCCCGAGGAAACCTACCTTTACAAGTTCCTCTCCCCGACCGAGACACTGGACTACTACGGCAAGCTCTTCCACCTCGACCGCACCAGCCGCAGAAAACGCATCGGCATGCTGCTGGAGATGGTCGGGCTTGAGCACGCGGCGCATCGGCCGGTCGGCGAGTTCTCCAAGGGCATGATGCGCAAGGTCGGCCTGGCGCAGGCGCTGATCAACGACCCCGAACTACTCATCCTCGACGAGCCGACCTCGGGCATGGACCCCATCGCCAGCGACGACGTCAAGAAGGTCATCCTTCAGCTGCGCGACCGAGGCAAGACGATCCTGCTCTGTTCGCACCTGCTCGCGGACGTTCAGGACGTATGCAACCGCGTTGCGATGATGTACGGCGGCAAGATCCGCCGCGCAGGCGAGATCGATCAGCTCCTGCAGGTGCAGGACAAGACCACGATCACCACGAGCACGCTCGATCAGGTCAGCGACGAGCAGATCATCGCGGCCCTGGAGCGTCTGGGTGTCACCGATGTGTCGCTGGATCACCCGCGTCGCACGCTCGAGCAGGTGTTCCTTGAGATGGTGGAAGAGGCCCAGCGCCAGGGGGTACAAACTTTTGGTGCGCGTTCGGGCCGAGACGTTGCCGCGTTCCTCCAAGGCCAGGTGCACGAAGTCGCGCAGGCCAACGAGCAGTTGCAGCGTGAGGTGCTGATCGAGTCGCTGGTCAGTGGCGAAGTTCCTGCGCCGCCGGCCGCGCAAGCGCCCGCGCGCAGCGCCGCACCGATCGAAGCGCCGACGCAGCCCAGTGCGACGCAGGAAGCTGCGCCCGACAGCCTGCTTGCCGAACTCACCGGACAAAAGCCCGTGGCCCCCGCCGCCCCTCCGCCGTCCACACCGAAAACTCCAACTTCAACCATGCCCAGCGATAACAAACCTCAAGCGGACAAAGGCGTCATCGACGATCTCTTAAACGGCTGATGTTCAAGCTCACCTGGAAATCCTGGCTGGTGGTGTTGCTGGCGATCGGTCTGATGACCGGAGGCCTGACGGTGCTGCTGCGTGCGCAGGGGGCCGTGACTGTTGCATCCTGGATGGACCTGGTGGGTGGCGTGCTTGCCAACGGCTGGACGCTGTACGGCTTGTACCGCTGGCGCGAGGTGCCCTGGGTCAAGCGCATCAACACGTACGTGCTGACGTCGGCGTGCTTTGGTTTTTTCATCCTGCTGTTTAGCGCGACGGGCTGGATGACCGGCCGCAACACAGCGATCTATCTCTACGCGGCGGTGCTGGGTTTCCTGCTGGGGATCGATGTGCTCCGGCTGCTGCTTAGGCCGGGGCTTCCGATGCTCGGCGTGGCACGCACGATGATCGAAGAAGCGCTGCGCATGGGGATCGCGCTGCTATTTATCGTCATGCTGCTGGGGATGCTGGTGCTCCTGCCGATCGCGCTGGGAAGCGAGGACCGCGTGACCTACATGGTCCAGCGCTTCCTGACGTATTCGACCGCCGCGGTCTTCTTTGTGCTGGGCCTGATGAATGTGTTTGTCGCGGCCTACTCGGTGTCGCACGAGATCTCCACGCGGCAGGCGCACATGACGCTGACCAAACCGCTGTCGCGAGGCCAGTACCTGCTGGGCAAATGGCTTGGCATCGTGCTGCTCAATGCGGTGCTGCTGGTGGTCTCCGGGGTTGCGATCTACGGGTTCACGATGGCGATCGCACGCAACCCCGCGCTCAACGACATGGACCGTTACGCGGTCGATCGTGAAATTCTCACCGCCCGGTTTGCTCGCACCGCCGATCCGGTCGGCACGACGTGGGACAAGATGCGCGACGCAGTGCTGATCGAGCGACAGCAGATGGATCCGTCGACGTTCGGCGATGCCGGCGAACCGTTCAACAGGCTGCCTAATGATGCGCAGCAGCAGGTCATCGCCGAGACGGTCTCGCGTTTTTACACCGTCGATGGAGGGACGAGTCAGGACTTTTTATTCACCGGGCTGACCGAGGCCGCCGCCGCCGCGGAGCGCTCGCTCGACGCCGGCCGAAAGTTCCTGCAGGAACAGGCGGGTCTCACCGCGGCCCAGGCGCAGCAGTACGTGAACTACGTCGTGGGCCGGCCCAACGAGCTGACAAACGAGGCCATCGCGAAAGTCACGCGTGATCAGTTCGATGAGCTCAAGCGCATGCTCGAGCGTGAGGTCATCCAGCTGGTGATCTCGCCCGACACCGCGCCCGAGCCCGAGGACATGTTTGTCGAGCTGTCGATGCGGATCAACGGCCAGCCCTGGCCACGGACCGCGAGGCCGGGCGATCCGGATATCCGCCAGAAGCTGGTCCTCGAATCGAAGAACGAGATCGCCATCCCCTCAAGCATGATCAAGCCTGATGGAACGCTCATCCTCACCCTCACCGCCCCCAAGCAGCGCCTCGACGGCACGCCGCAGCCCTACCTCCAGTTCAACCCCAAGGACAAGCTGATCGAGCTCTACTACCGCGTCGGCTCGTTTGAGGGCAACCTCGCCCGCGCGATGACGATCATCTGGATCAAGCTCTGGTTCCTCGCGATGTTCGGGCTGATGGCCGGTTCGCTGCTGACCTTCCCCGTCGCCGCGATGGCGAGCCTGATCGTCTTCATTGCAGCGACCTTCAGCGGCGTCATCAGCGAATCGCTCAGCGACTACGCCAGCGTGCGTGGCGCGGGCAGCACCTGGAGCCTCATCAGCGGGACCGTCTCTTCCTTCTTCGAAAATCTCGGCCGCGGCGATGTCTACGAATCCTTCCGCATCCTCATCCGGCTCATCGGCGAAAGCTTCATGCTGATGGTCCCCGCCTTCGGGCAGTTCCCCACAGCAAAACTCTTATCCGAGGGCCAGGTCATCGAATACGGCATGGTCTTGTCCGCCGTGATCCGCATCGGGCTCCTTTGGACCGGTGTCGTCGGACTCTCGGGGCTGTATCTGTTCTCCCGCAAGGAACTCGCCCGCGTCACGGTGTAGCGGCGTCCGGCGTCAGGGGCCTGGCGTATACCGTGGATCCTCGTAGCATGCTAAAAAACGGAAGACTTAAACACGGCGTATAAAAACAGGGACAATCAACTTTTTCTGAAACAGACCCCACTTGCACCTCGCATAACAACGCAGACACAAAACGCTAAATGCACGACCGTCTGATCCAATTTGTCGCACTGCTTGTGCTGATCCTGGGGCTTGGGGGCTCGTTTGCGCTGACGCCGACGATCAATCAGCAGCGTGTGGATCGTCAGCTGACCTATGCCGTGGACCTGGGCGAAGACGCCAGCCCGCAGTACACGCTGGTCGCGGCGCTGGGCTCGTTCCGTGGTGTGGCGATCAACATCCTCTGGCAGAGGTCCGAGGCGCTCAAGCAGGAAGAAAAATTCTTCGAGGCCAACAATCTCGCGGAGATGATCACCACGCTCCAGCCGCGCTTCCCCGAGGCTTGGAACTTTCAAGCATGGAACATGGCTTACAACATCTCGGTCAAGTGCAAGACGGCCGAGGAACGCTGGGACTGGGTGAACAAGGGCATCAAGCTCCTGCGCGACCGCGGGATCCCCAACAACCCCAACTCGGTGGTGCTCTACCGATCGCTGGCGTGGATCCTCGGGCACAAGGTGGCCGGTCAGACCGACGACAAGCACTGGTACTACAAGGCCCGGTTCTGCGAGTCATGGCAGACCCTGCTCGGCGCACCCGACCCGCGCTGGCAGCTTCGCCCCGAATTCCTCGACCCCGCCAAGCGACCGGCGGACGATGAGCTCGACCCGCTCAAGCACGGCCAGTGGGTGGCGACCGTCCAGTTCGCGGGCATCGCCGATATCGCCGACCGATTCTTCAAGCGTGAAGACCGCGATAACAAAGATTTCAACCCCGCCAACTACTTCAACACACTCAGCCCCGAGCGTCTGCAGGAGTTTTATGCCCAGTACCCCGATTGCGCCACAGCGGTCTCGCAGTTTGAAATGCTAAGCGACGCCGATGGCAAGCCCCTGGGCCTGGGACTTAATGCCAAGACCCTGCGCGCCTTTGGCAGGCTCATCATGTTTGAAGAAGCGGGATACCCCATCGACAGCCCCGTGGTCAGCAACCCCCAAACCCTGGGCGTCGATGCGATGGCCATCAACGCATGGCTTAGCGCTCAGCCCAAGAACCTGCAATTCAATTTCGACCCTAATACCAACGTCGACGCCACCAACGCGCAGCTCAAGCAGACCAACCCCGACGCGCGATTGATCGACCTCGTCCCCCTGCTCAACCTGCTCCGCGCCCAGACGCTCATTGCCGACTACCACATGGACCCGGCCTTCATGCTCGAGTGCATGAATCGCTTCGGCCCGATCGACTGGCGCCACCCCTCTGCTCACTCCGTCTACTGGACCGCGCTGGGAACACTCCGCGCAGAGCAGTGGGCGCAGAATAAAGAACGCATCGACTTCATCAACGCCAACCGCGCCACCATCCACGCCCTGCAGAACCTCGCGCACAACGGCAAGATCAGCTTCAGGCCCGAGGTCCCCGGCTTAGGCGAGATGGGCAAAGAGTCCATCAACCACACGCCCGACATACGCATGATCCCCGCCTATGCAACGGCCTGGGAAGAAACCATGCAGAAAATCGACGCCGGCGAATTCGGCGAAAAGCACAAGGGCCAAACCGACACCTACGCCAACGGCCACGAGAACTTCCTCCAAGCCGCAACATATCTCTACTACTTCTCCGGGCGACAGGACCTCGCACGCAAGTACTTCGATCAGGCCAAGAAACTCTACGCCAGCAGCAAATCCTCTCCCGCCGCGGGCGACGGACAATACAACCTCTCGCTCAGTGACTTTGCTCGAGTACGTCTTGAAGACGACCTGGGCTTTCAGCAAATGCAGATGATCAATTACTGGATCAGGCTCGCGTGGACCAACGGCCTGGCCTCGCGCGATCGCAATGTGATGGCCCGCTATCTCGGCGCAGCGAAGCAGACCTACGACAAATTCCTGGAAGACCGACAGACCTCAAGCAAGGGCGAGGAAGGTGTCCAGGGACGGCAGGCGATCCCTCCGTTTGAAGACCTTGTGCTCGGGCAGTTCCTGATGATGATGAATTCATCAGAGTTCAGCCTGCCTCAAAAGTCGGGCATCTGGCAGATCGGTGCCCCGCTGCTTGCTTCGCTCTCACGCGACAGGCCGATCATCTATGAGGCCTACGCGATGATGTTTAATTTCATCCAGTCCCAGGCCAAGGCCGAGGGCTGGGGAGATCAAATCTACAGTGCATTCCCTGAGCCCAACGGCTTCCGCGAGTGGTTCCAGCAGCAGCAGAACGCGCAGCCTGAGGGCACGCCCCCGCCACTGCTCCCGGCTCAGTGATCACCACGCCATCCCACCCTACGCAGCGGACAGTCACGAGCTTTGGCCAAATGTTCTTCACCATGCAGCCGAGCTAGTGCATGAACTCGCAACGCGTTGCCTGCGGTTTGTTTGCTAAGCACAGCGATCAGCGTCTTTACTTCATATCACCGAAGTTCGTCGTTTAGCCCCCGGGCAACACCCCGGGGGTCAAGCCAACGAGGGCACGCACCCCCGAGCCGATGCAACCCCGAGTCTTTTCACCCACGAGCCGTTGCTCGGGGGCTGTACTACGCACCGAATGAAGATAATTGACACAGCTGCTCTAATTCTCTCAGCGATACGTGCGCTCACTCGGAGTTCGGCGGGATGGTGATGCTTCATCGCGCATGTCGCAACTCAACACCAGCCTCATCCGGCTAAATACCCTATCTATCCAGCACTAAAAAAACCACGCCTCGCAGACGGAACCCGCGGGGCGTGGCGGAGGAGAAAAGACGATTTTGTACACCAAGAACGGATCTAATAGTTCTTACGTTAGATTTCATCGACGCGTTCGCGTCTCTATGTTCAATAGTTTACCCAACTTTACTTACCCGAACACAGTAGTTGAACGAATTTTTTTCACAAGGCGTTTTAACTACTGAACATATCGGCATTTTTGAGAATGGCGGGCCAAATCTTGAACGTTTTTTGGCTCTATATCATGCCATATATTTCGTAAATATATTTATTTAAGATAGTTATGAAAAAACGCCCATCTGGAATCCGGCTCAGATTATTCCTAAAGGGCTTTGCTGGCTTAGAATGAGTCGTCCTATAAGCCTGAAGAGATGTTTCGTAACCAGAGACAATTGCAGCGGAGGGGCCTGCGTGTGGAGGCGTTGACTGGCGGCTGACGGAGCCGAGGCTCCCGAACACTGATGCGGTAGTCAGTCTGATACGCGGGCAAAAGCCGTCCCTGGCCTTGCCTGAGTACCTTCCAGGCCGTCCACACGGGGCCGATACGAGTCCGTTCGGCCTCCGCTGCATGTCTGTCGCGCTCGGTCCCGAATCCTTCCGGGCCGCGGCGCCTCATCCAACCGGTCGTCCGTGGCGATCCTTGCCTGGCCGACCTTTTTTCCTTGTCCAGCCGCCTATTCCTGCGACGGCTTTTTCGCCCCCCTGCCCAGCATCATCCTCGGATTGACCAGCATGTTCGGCCGGTCTTTGAGGATGTTTTCCATTCGCGCCTGCCATGCCGCGCGGTCGCGGATCTTCAGGTGGTCGCCCGCTCCTGCGATGACCACCTCTCCCGACAGTCCCGTCTGCTTGAGCAGGTGCTCAGGCAGACGCACTCGGCCGGCACTGTCCATCTCGATGCGCTTCGAGTTGGCATAAAACAGTTCTTCGTAGTCCAGGAGCTGCTCGGGGTCGACTTCTGACTCCCGCAGCTCCTCCGCCAGCCTCTGGTAGCCCGGCTCGGTGTAGAGGCACAGCACGTCCGGTCCGCCGAGCACGCAGTACAAGACCACCGCGTCTCCCTCGCCCGTGCCCAAACCCCGCTGCAGGTCGCGGCGGATGTCGGACGGGATGGCGAGTCGGTGTTTGGCATCAATCGCGTGCTCGTAGGTTCCCGTAAAAACCAAGCGTGATGTGTCTCCCAACAGGCTGAGAGATTACGACACATCGCCCCACAATGCAACACAAATACGTTCAGTTACGCCCCATCTTCTACGCTCTTCCACCACCTCAGAGAGTAATTGTCTGTTAAGTTAAATTTAGACATATATTTATATGTCTCTTGCGGATGGCGACTCAATGTGACAACATCAGCTCTTTCGGCTTTTTCAGTCCGATATTGTTAATAACTGGTTGATAAACTATCGTTTGAATCGGATTTCTTTTGACTTGCGCATGTGAAGTCAGATTTTTTGCTCTTTTGAGCCGTTGCCGAGCTTGAGTCGGACTTCGAAGCTGGCGCCCCTCTGGCTTGAGTTCTGGACCTGGATGGTCCCGCCCGTCGATTCCAAAAGGTTTTTGCAGATGCTTAGGCCCAGGCCGCTGCTCATTGCGCCCGTGCTTTCTGCCCTTTCACCGCCCTGCTCGTCCTCGACATGTGCCGACTGGGTCACGTAGGGTTCAAACAGCCGATCGGCGATCTGGGCCGGGATCCCGGGGCCGTTGTCTGACACGCGCAGCACATACGCCCTTTCACTGCCTTGGCCCTGGATCGAGATCCGCTTGTTCCCGCCCTGCCCGCGCATCGCGTTGCACGCGTTGGTGATGAGGTTGATCAGTATTTGCTGCAGCGACAGCGCGTCGATGTGCACTTCTTTTTCTTCGCAGCTCACTTCGAGCGTTACCTTCTCGCGCACGAGCATCGGGCTGACACAGAGCTGTGTATCTGAAATCGCTTTGGAAACAAGGCAATTCTGAGCTTCGTGTGGTGTCTCGGGTGATGCCAGGCCCAGCGTAACTTCAGCGAGCCGGCTTGCGCGTGCGACGCCCTGGGCCGCGGCGCGCAGCGCTTTTTGCGTCAGCTCTGCATCGCCGGGGTTGGCCAGCGCGAGCTGTGCGTAGCTGCCGATCGGAGCGAGCAGGTTGTTGTATTCATGCGAGAGCACGGCCATCATGTTGCCCAGCACACTCAAGCGGTTGGACCACGCGAGCTGCTCCCGCAGTGCATCGAGATCACGCTGCAGTGTCTCGATGAACGCCAGCGATTGTTCGAGCCCGCTCGGGCCGGCGTAGGTCGAGACGTCGTGCTGTGAACTGTGTTCATCCAAGGGAATATGTTCTCATCGGAGCTCTCAAGCTCATCATCGACGCGCCAATAGGGGCGGGTTAGGTCTGCCGTGGCGTTTCATGGCGGGAGACTTATATGTTCGGACTTTGCGAAGTCCGATAAGAAATCGATTCCTCCGCCCTGCTTTGATGGCATAAACCCCTGGGTATTCCGGATGCGGGATCTGGCCGGTGCGCCTCTGCGTCGAACGCGACAAGCGTGAGCAGAGATGTTTCACGTGGAACACGATTGAGGATGTGGCGGGCCGATCCGAAGTGATATGCGAAACAGGCGTAGTCCCAGCCCAAGAACGGCCGCTTGGCTTTAGCATCGAGATAAATGTCTGGTGCGTGATCTGTCTGATAGGCCGGGGCATGAACCATGTCACAGGCTGTTCCACGTGAAACCTTGTCGATTGGGACAGGACGCGTTATTCTCTAGCGGTCACTCAAACGCATGGAGGCAAGTATGACAGACAAAAAAACCCGTCCCACTCGGCTTGGTCGCGGTCTGAGCAGCCTGATGTCGGCCCCAGTGGCCGTGATACCAGCCGCCGCCGCCGAATCTGCTCAACCTCAGGAGCCGACTCAAACCAGGACGCCAGCTCAGGGTGAGCAGGGCAATCAAGAGCCTTCTGACGGGCTCAGACACCTGGCTGTGCATTCAATTCAGCCCAATCGTCATCAGCCTCGGCAGCGGTTTGACCCCGAAGCGATCCGGTCCCTTGCCGACTCCATCCGCTCTGAAGGGATGATGCAGCCCATCGTTGTTCGGCCGATCAAAGGTGCTGCAAATCAATATGAGCTTATCGCAGGGGAGCGTCGTTGGCGTGCAGCCCAGGAAGTCGGGCTCGTAGCCGTGCCCGCATTAGTCCGTGAGATCAACGATGAAAAGGCTGCGGAATGGGCGCTGATTGAAAACCTTCAGCGTGAAGACCTTAACCCGATCGAAAAGGCGGAGGCCTTCCAGAGGCTAGGCCATCAGTTCGGATTGTCACATGCCGAAATCGCTCAGCGCGTCGGCCTTGAACGCTCTTCAGTATCTAACCTATTGAGATTATTAGACTTATCGGACTTTGTCCGAGATCTGATCCGTGAAAACATGCTGACGATGGGGCAGGCCCGTGCGATCGCCGGACTCGTTGACCCGGCCTTGCAGCGGGGCTTGGCCGAGCGGGCGGTGCGTGAAGGCTTGTCGGTTCGGCAGGTCGAAGATGAAGTCCGTCGGTTGCAGCAGGGCGGTAGAGTCGCCCCGCCGGGGAAAGGCAATCGCGGAGCAACCCATGCGCTATCCGATCTTGAAAAGCAGATCGCGCAGCAGCTGGGCACGAAGGTGAAGATCAAGGCGGGGCGGAAGAAGGGCAGCGGGACACTCGCGATCGACTTCTATTCGCTGGATGAGTTTGATGCGCTGCTGGCGCGCCTGGATGTGAAGGCGGAATAACGCGCGAACGCTGGTCAGCCGTTATTGGGCGTGGTAGTCGACAACGAATGCACCGGCATCGTCCAGGAGCGGAAGCAGCTTCTGGACGAAGTCCTTGTGAGCGGGGTGGGGCAGGTATTCATCGAGCCCGGCCTGATCCTTGAAAGTCAACATGAAGCAGTAGTTGAAGCGCTGGTCCAGGCCTTCCGCGCTGACGTTTGGGCCGTGCTCGAACGCGTGGATGCTGTCGATCTGGCTGGGCAGTTGAGCAAAGGCGCGGACGATGTTGTTGACCTGCGCATCGGTTGCAGAAGGCTTGAAGCGAAAGACGACGACGTGGCGGAGCAGGGGGGGTGTGTTCTGCATGTCTGTCAGTGTAGTGAGAGAGGCAAGCGACCTGTGCGCCGAGTCTTTCGGATATCGATAGGGGACACTTCGCGTCGTGAGCTGGACAACGGTCGCGGATGGTCATCGGCGCGAGCGTGCTTAATCGAACCACTCGTCGTGCGGATCGAAGCGTGGGATGGGGACGTTGAGGATCGTCATGCGGCCGACCGCGCGGTGCCTGCAGCCGGGGCGGATGAGGATGCTTGAGCCCGGGCGCACGGGCACGCGCTCGCCGTCGAGCTCCATATATCCTTCGCCTTCGAGGATGTAGTAGATCTCGGTGAGGGTCTTGTGGTAGTGGGTCTTGGCGTCGGTGTCGATGGTGACGCGGTGAAGCGAGGCGGGCGCATCGGGTGTGTCGGCGAAGGCGCGGCGAGTCGTGCCGCAGGGGCAGTTGATCGGCGGGAGATCGTCGAGGTGTACGACCTCGTAGCCCGGCGCGTTTTCGCTTGATTTTTCAGGCATTTCAGGACACTTCGCGTTTTTGGAAGAGGATAGTCGCGAGTGAGAGGATGGCGGCGATGTATGAAGCTGAGTAGGCGGTGACGGTGCCGATGTAGTTAAAGCTGAGTTTGCCGTCGGCCTCATGGATGAGCGAGTTGCCCTGCGAGATCGCGTCGGCGGGCCAGTGGTACTGGAAATTGGGCGCGACGATGTAGATGAATTTCGCGCCGAGGTAGATGGACTTGCGGGCGGCGGGGAGGTCGGCGTCCATGAGCGTGCGGATGCTCTGGATGACCGGCGCGGAGGGCTCGATGCCGACGGATGAGTTGGCCAGTTGGCTGAGTGTGCCGCTGGCGATGCCGATGCCGATGATGACGGCGCAGGTCACGAGCGTGACGACCTGGCTAAAGCGTGTGGAGAGCGCGACGGCGAAGGCGGTGATGATGAGCAGTCCCTGGAGGATGAGTACGCCGCCGACGGCGACCTCCGCGATTCGGTTTCCGTCGGCGACAAAGTCGGTGATCGGGCTCTGGAACCCCCACTTCTTGTTGATCACGGTGACCAGCGCGAACCCGCCGGTGAGCGTGATCATCAGCACGTAGATGAACGTCGAGGTGAAGACTTTCTTGTAGAGGTAGTTCGCGCTGCCGGCGATGCCCAGCGCCAGAAGGACCGCGCCGAGGCCGAACAGGATCACCGGCCAGTCCAGCGGGTCCTGCTTGTTCTGAAGCACACGGTGGCGGAGCGTGAGCATGAAGACGAGCATGAGCAGGTAGGTGGCGATGGTGATCGCGCCGCTGACGCCCAGGAACTTGCCGAGGATGAAGACCGGGCGGGGCACGGGCTTGGAGACCACGGTCAGGGCGGTCTTGCTCTGCATTTCCTGGTGGATGACGCCCGTGGCGGTGAACGCGGCGAGGAACATCCCGGCGGTGAACACCATGCCCAGGCCCAGGTCCACGAGCATCTTGTTGTCCCCGGCGCCCGGCTCCATCGAGTAGCCGGAGATCGAGGGGTTGATCACCATCAGGAGCGTGCCGGCCAGAAGGAGGATCACAAAGATGGGCTGGCGGACCGCTTCGACGAAGGTGACGCGCGTGATGGAGGAGAGTTGCATGAGCATAGGGTCCTACCATGATACGTGGGATATCGGCCCGGGTTCTTGCCCGCCCCCGTCTGCTTGGCGCTGCGGTATCGGGTCGGGTTCATCATCTGTATCGTGCAATAGGATGCTTTATTCGATTTGATGCCGGTGCAACCGCCCAAAACTTCCCCATGTTTGGCTACTTCCGCAACAAACGCCGAGAACGCCTGCGTGGCACGCCACTGCCCGACGCGTGGTGGCAGGTCATCGACCGTAACGTCCCGCTGGTCAAGCGGATGAGTGGGTCGGATCGGGCTGAACTGGCCGGCATCGTTCAGGTGCTGCTGGCTGAAAAGACGTTCGAGGGCTGCGTGGGGCTGAAGATCACCGACGAGATCCGCCTGACGATTGCTGCGCAGGCCGCGGTGCTCCTTCTGCACCGGGACACGGGCTACTACCCGACACTCAAGACGATCCTTGTATATCCCTCGGCTTATGTCGCAATTCACAAACAAGAGCAGCCCGACGGCACGGTTGTCGAGCGCGAGCAGGTACGACTGGGTGAGTCCTGGCACGGCGGGGCTCTCGTGCTGTCCTGGGACAATGTCCTCGGCTCCTCTCTGAACCCTAAGGACGGGCACAACGTCACCCTTCATGAGTTTGCGCATCAGCTGGACAGCGAGGCGACAGAGATGGACGGCGCGCCGCTGCTGGCTAGCGCCGCGCAGTATCGCACCTGGGCGAGTGTGCTGGGGGCCGAGTATGAAACGCTAATCAACGACATATACAGCGGTCACAAGACACTGCTTGATCCTTACGGCGCGACAAGCCCGCCGGAGTTCTTTGCCGTCGCGACCGAGCTTTTCTTCGAGAAGCCCGCAGCGATGAAACGAAAGTACCCGGAGCTGTATCGAGAGTTGGCAGCGTTTTATCAGCAGGACCCTGCATAGATATAGAAAGATCAGGGTGTGCCGATCCGTGAAGTGAAGGGGAAGCGGCTCACTTTGCCTGGGCTCTTTGCGTCACGGTTACCGTCTTCGGGCCGATCTGAATCGTGACGCCGCTGGCGAACTCGAAGCTGCGTGTGCCGCCTTCGCGGTCTCGGACCGCTTCGATGACCGGGTGCAGCGCGTGGCCGGGCAGGCGGTCGGCGCTGACGCCGGCCCTGATGAGGTCGCGTCGCAGCAGCTGCGTGAGCACGATCGGGTTCAGTGCGCGGGCCTTGTCGCGTGGCAGCTCGTCGAGGGTGCTGCCGAGGGCGGGAAGCTGTTCCTGGACCAGTCGGTGGAGCTGGTCGAAGTGTTCGCCCAGGGCGACGGCCTTGTCGGGCGCGTCGGCGCGCAGGGCCTTGATGCGGGGGATGATGTCGTGTCGCAGCTTCGCGCGGGTGCGCGTGGTGTCGAGGTTGGTCGCGTCCTCGCGCCAGGGCTGGCCGAGTGTTTTGAGAAAATCGGTGGCCTGGATGCGCTGGACGGCGAGCAGGGGGCGGATGACGTAGAGACGCTCGCTCGGCTCGGGTGTGCGCAGCCGACGACGCCACGCGATCCCGCGCAGGCCCGCCGCGCTGGTCCCTCGGATCAGACGCATCAGCAGGGTCTCGAGCTGATCGTCGGCGTGGTGCGCGGTGGCGATGTAGCGTGCGTCGCGCTGTTGCGCGATGTCGGCCAGGGCGCGGTAACGCAGGAGGCGGGCATTGGCCTCGGTGTTGCCCGGCAGGTCGGCGGGGCGGATGTCACGGCGCTCGTAGCCCAGGCCAAGCTCGCTGGCCAGGCGTCCGACGAAGGCGGCGTCCATGTCGGCGTCGGCGGCGCGCAGGTGGTGGTGCACGTGCCCGACGATCAGCGTCAGGCCCCATCGCCGGCGCTCGGCCAGCAGCGCCAGCGCCCGCAGCAGCGCGACCGAGTCCGCGCCGCCGCTGCAGCCCACGACGATGCGCGACCCCGCGCTGACCGCACATCGCGTACGCAGGGCCCGCGCAACCTGGCGTACCAGCGGGTGGTAGTTCGTGGCCAGCGGGGTCTGCGTCATGCTAGACATTGTAAGGGCGCGGGGGCCAAGTCCCGCTGCTGATTTGGAGTCCGGCGCTTAAGTCGGGCATCTATCAGCCGCTTGCGCGTTAGAATCATGTGATGCCTGAGCCTCTGGACAGCCCGCCGACCGACGTCTTTGAGCTGGTGGTCAACCTGGACGACACGACCGGCGAGCGGATCGGACATGCGATCGATCGCATGATGTCGGCCGGGGCTTTGGACGCATGGGCGACGCCGATCACGATGAAGAAGGGCCGACCGGGCGTGATGCTCAGCGTGCTATGCGCAAGCGGGCAAGAGAGCGCGATGGCGGAGTCGCTGCTCAAACTTACGGGCAGCTTCGGCGTGCGCTACCGCGCTTGGGATCGAGTGGTGCTCGAGCGTTCGTGGCACGATCGGCCGACGCGGCTTGGCAACGTGACGCTCAAGGCTGGAGCGCTGGCGGGCGGCGTGATCACCGTGAAGCCTGAGTTTGAGGATGTCGTGCGCCTTGCGGCGCAGGCGGGCGTTGAGGTTGCGGAGGCCAACAGTGCTGCGCTCTGCGCGGCGGAGGGCCTGTTGACCGAGCTGCGGAAATCGGAAGGGGGCCGGGGTTGATCGCGATCGCGTTTGATTTTGAAAATGACGCATTGGCCTACGGGCTCGCGGTGGTGGGGATCCTGTTTGTGATCGCGGCGATGTTTTCGCTCGGGCGTGGCCGACGCAAAAAGGCGCAGACCCAGACCACCGCGCGTGACCACGTCGAGCGTGCCCGGCAGAAGCAGGGCGTGCGCGACGAGCTCGAGGCGCTGATGGTCGATATCAACCGCATGGCCCGCGACATGGGCGCGCAGCTCGACGCCAAGATCGTCCGTATCGAACAAGCCACACGCGAAGCCGATCAGCGCATCGCGATGCTCCGCGCCCTGCAGGAGCAGGCCGCCCGGCACGACCCCTACGCCAGCCCCGCGCTGAGCTCGCCACCGCCTATCGCCCCCCAGCCGACCGATCACCACGCCCACCACACCCAGGCCGACCCGCTGACCCGCGAGGTCTACGCACTGGCCGACCGCGGCATCGGCTCGGCCGACATCGCCCAGCAGCTCGGCGAACACGTGGGCAAGGTCGAACTCATCCTCGCACTGCGCCACGGATAAAACTGCGGCAGGGCGGGCTTCCAACCCTCATCAAATCTCAAAAGACCCTAAGCCCAGGCCGTGACGGCGTGGGCTTCTGTCCGCTTACTCATTACAATGCGCCCGGTTTCATCAATGGAGCAACCCCATGCAGATCGCCGGCGCCTACACCGCCCTCATCACGCCCTTCAACGCCGACGCCACCACGGTCGACTATGACCGGCTCAAGGCCAACGTCGCTTTCCAGATCGAGCAGGGCATCGACGGCGTCGTGCCCGTCGGTACCACCGGAGAGTCGCCCACCGTCTCCCACGAAGAGCACAACAAGATCATCTCCGCCGTCGTTCAGGCCGTGCGAAGCCACTCCGGGGCGGCCGGCAAGGTCCAGGTCATCGCCGGCACCGGCAGCAACAACACCACCGAAGCGCTCGCCACCACGCGCCACGCCAAGGACGTCGGCGCCGACGCAGCGCTCATGGTCAACCCCTACTACAACAAGCCCACGCAGGAAGGCCTCTACCGCCACTTCATGAAGATCGCCGACGAGGTGGGCCTGCCGATTGTTCTCTACAACATCCCCGGCCGAACCAACATCACCATGAACCCCGACACCGTCGCACGCCTCTACAAGCACCCGATGGTCGTCGCGATCAAGGAAGCCACCGGCTCACTCGACATCGCCAGCGAGATCGCCTCACGCTGCGACATCCCCATCATCTCCGGCGACGACTCGCTCACGCTCCCGCTCATGTCCATCGGCGGAAAGGGCGTCATCAGCGTGCTGAGCAACCTGCTACCCGCGAAGGTCAAGGCCCTGTGCGTCGCCGGCCTCAAGAACGACCTCGTCGCCGCACGCAAGATGCACCACGAACTCTTCCACCTGTGCAAGGGCCTCTTGACCCTCAGCACCAACCCCATCCCGATCAAGGCCGCGATGAAGATGGCCGGCCTGGACACCGGCGCGGTGCGCCTGCCGCTGACCGAGCTGCCCAGTGATCAGGCTGCGCAGCTCGAAAAGCTGCTCAAGCAGACCGGCGTGCTCGAGGGCGCGGGGGTTTAACATCGCGCCTTGATTTCACGCATAAAACGCCGTGATCGTCTCGACCACGTGCGCGAGCTGTTCTTCTCTGAGCTCGGGGTAGATCGGCAGCGAGAGCACCTCGGCTGCGGCCTGCTCGGCGTGGGGGAAGTCGCCGCGGCTGTGCTTGAGGTACGCAAAGCACTTCTGCTCGTGCATGCACAGCGGGTAGTAGATCGCGCTGCCGATGCCCGCCTCGGACAGGTACTTCATCAGCGCCTCGCGATTCTCCACACGCAGCGTGTACTGGTTGTAGATCGACGCGTTGCCCGCAGCGATGACCGGCGTCCTGACCTGCGGCACTTGCGCAAGGCCCGCGTCGTAAAACGCTGCGTTGCGGCGTCGGCCCTCGTGCCAGCTCTCCAGGTGCCTGAGCTTGATCGACAGGTACGCCGCCTGCAGCGTGTCGATGCGGAAGTTGCCGCCGACCTCGTCGTGGTAGTAGCGCTCGTACGCGCCGTGGTTGCGCAGCATCTTCAGACGGTCGTAGAGCACTTCGTCGTTGGTGGTGATGAGCCCGCCATCGCCCGCGCCGCCGAGGTTCTTGGAGGGGAAGAAGCTGAAGCAGCCCGCGTCGCTCAGCGAGCCGGCCGGCGCGTCGTTCTGTCTTGCCCCGATGGCCTGCGCGGCATCCTCGATGACTTTGAGGTCGTGCTTCTCGGCCACATCGAGCACGCTGTCCATGTCCGCCATCTGACCAAAGAGGTGCACGGGCATGATCGCGCGGGTCTTCTCGGTGACGGCCTCTTCGAGCTGGGTGGCGTCGAGGTTGAAGGTGTCGGGGTCGATGTCGACGAAGACGGGCTTGAGGCCCTGTCGGTAGATCGAGCCGACGGTGGCGAAGAAGGTGAAGGGCGTGGTGATGACCTCGTCGCCGGGCTTGAGCCCCAGGGCCATGAGCGCGAGGATGAGCGCGTCGGTGCCGGAGGAGCAGGCGACGGCGTACTTGGTCTGGCAGTAGCCGGCGCACTCGCACTCGAACTGACCCACGGCCGGGCCGTTGATCATGAACTGCGAGTCGAGGATCTGCTCAAAGCTCGCGAGTACTTCCTGTTTGAGCGGGGCGTACTGGGCCTTGAGGTCCAGGAGCGGGACTTCGAGTCGGGTCGGTGCGGGCTTGGCGGCGGTGTCGCTCACGTCGGTTTCCTTGGGCGTAACGAAGCCACACAGTAGAAGCGCTGCGCATCGGCGTCAATGCGAAAGAGCCCGTCAATTGAAAGCCTTGCCGCCAGCGCCGCCGGATCACTGATCTGCATATTGCTTGCGGTGTTCGCGGATGACGTCTTTCACGTCCGCGCCCTCGGGGACGAAGATGAGGATGTTGCCGTTGACGCAGTGGCGCAGGCCCGTGGGCTGGTCGTAGCCGTCGTTGAAGACGTGTCCGAGGTGTCCGCCGCAGCGAGCGCAGCGCATCTCGGTTCGGATCATGCCGTGGGACTTATCGACGATCGTGGTGATCGCGCCGGGCTCGACTTCCTGGTTGAAGCTCGGCCAGCCGCAGCCGGAGTGGAACTTGTGCTTGGCGTCGTAGAGCTTGTTGCCGCAGCCCACGCAGTGGTAAGCGCCCTTTTCGGATTTGTCGTTGTCCAGGTAGCGCCCGGTCCCGGCGTACTCCGTGCCCGATCGGCGGAGGATGTAGAACTCCCCGTCGCTGAGGATCGCACGCCACTGGTCATCGGTCAGCACAACCTTGTCAGAGGGGTCGGCAGCGGGGTCGATCGCGGGGGCGTTGTCTTTTGACATCGTGTCGGTCGCAGGGGGGGTGGTGTCGGGCGCAGTGTTGTCTGGAGGGGTGCTTAGTGCAGGATCGATCGCGGCGGTCTGCTCGGTATAGGTCGGGCTCTGCTGTGAACAGCCTGCCAGAGCGAACAGCACGGGCAACAGAATGAACAGGCGGGGGCCAGGGTGCATGTTGTGTGTCTCCATAGGCTTAACATCGTCCGGACGTATTATGTTCCCGCGTATCAAGTCATTTTAGGGCCGCTTGCGATGCTAATCTGGATGCAATGCGTGCAATAGCCCCCGGGCAGCGCCCCGGGGGTACAAGTGCTCTATTACTCTACCCCCGGGGCGTTGTCCGCGGGCTACCCCATGAACACCGGTGTAAGAGTCACATCCGGACGGTAGTCTGATTGCGTATCGCTCAGCGAGCGATCAAGGAGTTTTTCGATGCCACTTCGCCTGGCCGCCCTCGCCTACCCGGCCTTTGCCGCGGCGCTGTATTTGAGCAGGCCCAACGCTGTCGCCGCCTATGAAAAGGCCGGCGCATACTCTCGCGAGACCAGCCGAAGGCCCGAGAGTCTTGAGGTCCGCCGCAAGGTGCTCAAAAAAGCGGTGGACAAAGGATTACTGATTCCCGTCGGTGACGGCCGGTACTACCTCGACCGCGACGCGGTACGCCAGGCCGACCGCAGGAAAATCTACTTCTGGGTTTTTGTGCTGCTGAGTTTCCTGCCGCTGCTCTGGCTGCTGTGGTAGGGCGCAATCGCGGAATCAGCATTTGCAGGAGCCTCGCCCTTGTGCAAAGTCAAAGAACATTGACTTCGATCACGCGCACTATTCTCACTTCTCCGGCTTCTCGCTCTTCCAGAGAATGATCTTGTCGCTGGATAGGTCGTTGTGAGCGTCGGTTCCGTCGGTGGATCGGCCGCGCTGCACATCGGACTCGAGCTGGTCGAGCAGCTGCCTGAAGATCTCCGGGCGTTCGAGGTAGAGGTTGTGTGTCTCGCCCAGGTCGCTGCGCATGTCGTAGAGCTGGGCCTTGAGCGCATCACGGCTTTGATTCTCGTTAGGCGAAGACCATCCGCCCGAGCCGCGCGCCAGCAGCAGCTTGTAATCGCCCGATCGGTATGCAAAGTGCCCCGAGGCCGAGTGGTGGATCACGCCCGAGCGTGTCGAGACGATCGGCTTACCCGTCAGCGCAGGCAGGAAACTCACACTGTCTTCCGCACAGCCTTGAGGCAGCGGCAGACCAAGAAGCTCGCCGACGGTTGCGAACAGGTCGGTGTGACAGATCACCTGACCGCTGGTCGAGCCGGGCCTGGTCACCCCGGGCCAGCGCACGATGAATGGCACGCGGTGGCCGCCGTCCCAGATATCTGCTTTTGAGCCGCGCAAAGGCCCGCTCACGAGGTGGCCCTGTTTTTCGAGCTTTTCGATGCCCGCGGCCTTGGAGCAGCCGTTGTCGCTTGTGAAGATCACGATCGTGTTGTCCGTCAGCCCGCCGCGGTCCAGCGCGTTGCAGATCTCCCCGAGCGTCGCATCGGTCTGCATGACGTAGTCGGCGTAGTCCCCCAGCCCGCTCTTGCCCTTCCACTGCGGCGAGGGAACGATCGGCGTGTGCGGCGAATTCAGAGGCACATAAAGGAAAAACGGCTTGCCGTCCTTCGCGCGTTCATCGATATAGTCCACCGCCCTGCGCGTCAGGCGTGGCAGCATGTTCACGTCTTCATCGTGCTCGATCACACGGTCCTGATCGATCACTGCTTCAATATCACGCGCATGATGAAAGCCATGGAACACATCGAAGCCACGCGTCGTCGGGCCGTCCGGGATCACCGCGCCGATCGGCGGGCTGTCCAAGCCCTTAGGCGACAAGGCCTTCCCGCTGACAGGATCGTTGTAGAGGAAGTTCAGGTGCCACTTGCCGATGATCGCGGTGTGATAACCGTTGGCCTTAAGGAAACTCGCGACGGTCGGGCGCGACGCATCGATCAGGCAAGGCTGATAGCCCTGCACCACACCGCTCTGAAGTTTTGAGCGCCAACTGTATCGACCGGTTAATAGCCCGTAGCGCGTCGGCGTGCAGACGGACGAGCCCGAGTGCGCATCAGTGAACATCATGCCCTGCGCAGCAAGCGCGTCGACGTTCGGCGTGAGGATCTTGCCGTGCTCGGGGTTGAAGCAGTGCACGTCGCCGTAGCCCAGGTCATCGCAGAGGACGTAGACGATATTATGCGGCGGGGTGGTTGCCTGCGCCGCTGCCGACGCGGCATGCATCAGCAACAGCAGCCCGATGAGGCAAGAAACGACAAAGGATCGCATCATCGGCAAGCCTATCGTTAAGGGGCGCATCGCGAAAAAGAGGATGAATCGGGGCGGCCGGATTTGAACCGACGACATCCTGCTCCCAAAAGAATAATATGAAAACAAACCGATATTGCAATGCATTGTAAATCAATACTTTACGACTTGCTCAAATTTATCGACGGGTCGATTTATTGTCCTAAGTCGTCCCGATTCGACCCCTTAAGTCGTGCAAAACTTCAGCTAAAAAATTTTTCGTGACTCGAAGAAATCTACGGCCAATGCTGCGTTGTTGCAACCGAGCGCTACGTCTTGCGTGTCATGAGAGATTTCGACCTCGCTCCCCCTGGAAGCCTTGCGATCTCTTCGCCGATGATACGTTGCCGGTTGTGTTTGATGGTGCAGCCCCCTAAATCACACATCGAATAATAATCATTCTGTTGCTGTTGGCGTAGCAACTACTAGGAAGAATCTATACGGAAAGAGTCTATAGGTAAGTGGGGGGTGCCAACGACACGCAGATTTTGTTGTGCACGGGGTGCCAGCAGCACGCAGAGTAGGGGTTCCGAAGTCACGCGGATAACTCGTGTTTTCCCAAGCCTTATCCACAACACCCCGGCCTCCTCCGTAGTTAAGCCTGGGCGATGGGGCAGCGGGTCAGGCATGATACAGCCGACACCGGCCGTTTCAGTGAAGGGGGTTCCAATGTCACGCATGGTCTGCTTAACCCGACGGATAAGCGCAGATTCTGTGGACGAATCAGGCGAGTACATGATTCAAGGCTGGTCTGTCGCAAGCTGCGCTGATACACCTGATAGCAGAGTCAACGAATCCTGAAGTCCCGATGTCCATCTCAAGTACTACACTTCCTCTCCGACTGAATGACAAGCCAATCCTCCGGCGGATTGTGGACCTCTCGGACGACATCCGCCAGAGCCTGCCGGACAGCATCAGCTTCCAACACTCGGTGATGTGCCAGTTGGGGATGCCCCGCAGCAATCCCAAGAGTCGTCGCTTCGAGCGCAGCGCCGGGAACACCAGCCTGCTGATGGATGCGGGCCAGCTCTACCGTGCGGGCAAATGGGTCGAGATGCCACTGCCCTACGGCAGCCGCCCCCGCTTGGCCCTCATCCACATGAGCACTCAGGCAATCCAGACACAGTCCAAGCACATCGAGATCGGCCGATCAATGCGTGATTACATGCTGACCCTGGGGCTTTCCGTGGACGGTCGGGAGTATCAGCGTTTTCGGCGACAGATCGAAGCGTTATCCGCCTGCCGCGTCACGCTCGGGATGTCTACCGGAGGGTCTGATGTCACGCTCAACACCCAGCCGATTAAGAGCTTTCGAGCCTGGTTTTCTCACGACGACGATCAGGCCGCCTTGTGGCCTGGCGTGATCGAATTGTCTGACGATTTCTTCAATACGCTGATCGAGCACGCGGTCCCGCTTGATGACCGTGCAATCTGTATGCTCCAGCATTCGCCGATGGCCCTGGATATTTACACATGGCTTGCTCAAAGGCTCTACCGCGTCAGATCGAGTAAAGGGAATGCGGTGAGTTGGGCAGCCCTTCGTTCCCAATTCGGACACGAATACACCGACCCCAGGAACTTCAAGCGGAAGTTTAAGACCGCCTTACGGCAAGTCTACGCCGCGTACCCTACGGCTCGGATCGACGAGATCAATGGCGGATTGTGGCTTTATGAGTCACCGCCGCCTGTGCCAAAACGAAAACGGCAACTAACCTAAAATCATGGATTACAAAGAGGTTAGGACCAGGCTAACCCCCAGCAAGAGCAGGCGGCGTAACGCCCGCCTCGGCCGGTCCCGCCGTCCTGGTGGGATTGGCCACTTCATCATCCCGGCGTGAACATTGCGCAAATCTGTATCACTATCATTGACGCAAGACCCGCCCGGCAGCACAATACAGCTTCATTTTGGGGATCGCATCATGGCTCAACGGGGCAAGGCATCCAAAGAGAAGCGACACCAGCCGAAGAAGTCGGTCGCGCCTGTCGATCCGCCCAAGAGCAAATCCAAATGCTACATCACCCAAGCCCTCGCCGTCCTCGCGCTCGGGGCGTTGGTCGTCGCCATCGTCGTGTCCAACCAGCCGGGCGATCCGATCGGCAGCCGGGCGGCAGGGCTGGGCGGCGCGCAACTCGTCGAGGTGGACTTCCAAGGCGACCGTTCGACTTGGGAACTACTCGCACTGCCCGATGAAGAACTCGAAAAGGTGAGCCTGGTCGAGCTCAACCTCGCTGTCGTCCGAGAGATCGACGGCTACGAAGACCTAGATGCGTCAAAGTACGAAGCCATCGTCGATCAGTGGGCGCACGAGTTCGCCAAGGAACTGCCGACGATCGACGCCACCTTCAAGGGTCGTGAGGCCGAGTACCAGAACGACCTCCGCTTCTACCGCATCGGCCAGTTAATGGCCTGGCTCGGCCACGAGAAACACATCGAATACATCCTCGAACAGCGCGGCCTGGAGCAAGTCCATTACAAAGACCCCGGCGAACTGTTCCTGCACGGCCTGCTCGACACCAACCTCGGCACCTGCGGCAACATGCCGACGCTGCAAGCGGCGATTGCCCGACGTATGGGCTGGCCGGTCGCCCTAGCACCGATCGAGAGTCATACGGTCTGTCGCTACGACGATGGCGAAGTCGCCTACAACATCGAAACAACGCACACCGACAAGGGCGGTTTCTCCGCGGGCACGCAGGAAGACTACGCCCGCGAGTTCAAGCTCCCTGATTGCGCGTTCACCGAAGCGGACACGCTTAAAACCATGACCGCCCGCGAAATGCTCGCCTACTTCATCAGCTTGCGCGGTCGGTACTATTGGGATACCGGGCAGTGGGAAAAAGCAGACCAGGACATATCTCTGGCCCGATCGCTGCTGCCCAGGCATCGGCGGATTCTGCTGGCTTCTTTTGAGCTAGGCATCCAACGCAGCGACCAGCTTTTTGCATCGAACGAGCAGCGCCACCCGGTGAAACTGGTTGCGGCGGTCAATCAGCACCGTCAAGCCGATAAGCAGCGGGCACAAGAGGTACACGATTCTTTTGTGAGGCAGACCCAGGCCAACCAACGTCTATGGCAGCAACGCCAGCAGGCCGAGTTCGCCCGCATCCAGGCGTTAAACGAGCAGAACCGCCGACGATGGGAGAACCCATCCGGTTTTCAGGAGCCGCAGGCTTACGACCCGTACTCACCTTTCCCGCAACCACCGCAATACTGACCCAGGGGTTTGATATGAAATCGATAGTTTCCATGCTTGTGGTGCTCGTTGCCGTCTTGCTTGTATCAAGCCCAGCGCAAGCTCGCTATGCCGACGGGATGAACAGCTACGCGGCGTATTATGTGATGCGCGGCGGCCTCGACCCGATGGGCACAGATTCAATTAAGATTCTTGATAATACTCAACTTAACGAAGACGGATCATTCAAAAGAACCCAACTGGGACCAACTCATATCTGGACTGTTACAACACCAGAAACTGGTAAGTGCAAAGAAGATGAGACTCAACTTATCGAATATGAACTAATGTGGACTTCTGGACATACCGTGAACAAGACCACGGTTAGTGGCGGTTATCATGTAACAGTCCAGCAAAACGAGGCAAAGGATACTTGGCATATCAACCTCGGCTCAGGCACCGGCCACTACCAAAGCGCAAAAGAATTAGCCTTAAAAGTCTGGGAGAGCGAAGGCAAGCCGAATATTACACCGGAAGAATTTCAAGATCGAATCAAAGCACAAGAACCCGAAGAACAACGCAGAATTGAAGCACGTCAGCTTACAAATTCCAAAGGTAATGCAAGCTATCGGATTACAACATGGTGTATATGTACGGCTGACTTGGGTTCCGCTAAATTGAGCGATCCGGAAAATATTCCCCGCGCCAACGTCGAAACAGCTACTGCGAGCACGATGCCCGCTAGGCTTTTCACCCAAAACCAGAATGCCGATCCGAGACGAAGCCACCCTTGGCGTATGAGCAAACCGGTCGGAGACAATCTCCGCTCCATACAATCAACTGCGGGCCAAATCAATTGGGAATTTGGTGACCCAGCTAAGCCCGGTGGTGCTAGTGTAGTTAAGTAATACTTATTAGCCATAGACATGAATATTCACAGCAAACTATTTTGGCTATTCATCACACTGAGTCTACTCGGCTGTTCTGCTAATCATGGCGAGGCGACTTGCACTGTAAAAGACATCAAATCTGAAACTGTAGTCTCCGCCTACGACGATATCTATGGACTTAATCAAGCATTTAGCGTAAGGAATGAACAAAAAACTTACTTCGCAGAAAAAAATATTTATTCGTCAGGCGAAGTTAAAGCACGTTATATTATCTATCACATCCAAGAATCTGATCTTCTTTTTGTAATCTGCCTGTATAGCCGCCACGGCAAGAGCGGCCTAGTTTTTGCGGTTCATTCGTTGGACGAAAACGGATTGATCTATGGTCCGGACATATATGACGATTTGGCCATAAACAATAATCAAAACAGCGATCTCGAAGTTGCTGTAGCATCATCCGAGTTAGATGAAGAGATCGTCCGATTAAAGAAGATGTTGAACCGGGACCTGCCCGGTTGCGTCGATGGTGTCTTTACGGTCGCTCTGGTCCGTTCAGGTAAAAAGCACGCCTTGGTTAACGGCTGGGACGCAGAAATTTATGCACATTCGATGGAGGATATTGAACAAGCTTACGAGCGAATGTTTAAAAACGACTTAGACTCAGTAGATAAAACTGGATCCGCAATCGACAAAAGGTCTTTGCGGATCTACGATGCCATCTGCAACATGGGATCTATATTTGATGGCGATATACTTGAGAGAAAGACATTGCCTGAGTGGATTGAAGCAACTTTGGAATCAGCCGACCGGCGTCCAGTAGTTGACGGCCCATGACCCGTTCTCACCTTTTTCGCCTCAACTGCAATACTGACCAAGGGATTTGATATGAAATCGATTACTTCCATGCTCTTTGTACTCGCCGCCGTCTTGCTGCTATCAAGCCCCGTGCATGCACGCTATGCCGACGGAATGAACTCGTATGCGGCGTATCACGTTATGTACGGTGGCCTCGATCCAATGGGGACTGTATCACAACGCATTCCAACTTTTAGCACGGAATCAATACTTGAATTGGATACGCAACAATATCGTGAAGTAATTAAGGATGGTGAAAGTGAATCGGACCCAGGTTCAATTAGGAAAGAGCCTACTGGTCAATTGCAGAGTGATACGTGGGCTACTAATAAACTTGGCAATGCATTAATTGCTCTAAAGGGCGGTGGCACGGCAGTTGATGATAAAGGATTTATTTTCATTCCTTGGGATTTTGAGAATAAAGAGGGGTTACTTGGCCAAGCTCGGTATGGCTTCAGCGTCCAATACAACACCATTACATTAGACCAAGACCCGGATCGTCCCGGATGTTTTATATGTAATTACTCTCAAGTCAAAGTTTTTATGAAGGGTGCTGTAGCATATGATTCTGCGCGAAACGATCCGCGTGCAGGACATAGAGTTTATAAGACAGACAAAAAGCAAGGCTCTATCGAAGGGCAAGCTTTAACCCCACTCCAACACGAGAGAATCCATATCGAAGGAGGAGCGATAAATGATGCTTCTGGCAACCTTCTTTGGAACAATATTGGCGCTTATGGTGGAGCCAATAATACATGGGGAACATTTGCTTCTGACAAGCTAGGTCTCGTGCGAGTACGAAGAGGTCTTGCTGGAGAAGAGGCCATTAACTTTTGTAGAGGAACACTTGCATTACGACTGATAAATGGGTTCTTTGGTGACAAAGGCATTTCTCAAGCTGGAGAATTTCATTCCTCCGGTGGATATACAGAGGTGGAATTAGGCAAGGTAAATGACAAGGAAGCGGGTGATTATGGGAGATAGTGTGGTTGTAAAAAATCTATTTTTTATATTGCTTTCCTACTCATTGTTGGGATGCTCTTTTAATACGTCACGTTTATCCGAATCTGCGGCACTAAAACAGATGATCGACGATCAAGGGGCGACCCAAAAGGTCGGATCTTCTGATGAGAAGTATGCTCTCGCATTCGGTTATCCCGAAAATGAAATCATTGATATATATGGCTTGAACAGATTAAAGGGTGCTGATCGTTTAGAGTTCTATGGCGTCTATATTGCGAGTCACATTCGTGCGGAAGAGCAGATACCAGATGGTGTTAAATCATTACAGATGAGTGATATGCATGTTGATCGCTTAGATTTTGACTGGATACTTAAAGCGAGAAACATACAGGAAATCGATTTTTCATTTGCGAAGATTGATGGAGAAAGTTTGGACTATTTTTTACTCCGTACTCCATCAAGTCATATTTCATTGCAGAATGCGGATTGCGATCTGTTATTTCGTGTTTCAACAATCGTGAAGAATACAAATATTCGTTATCTAGACTTGAGATCATTTGCTGGAGCCAATGATCAACGTGTTGAAGAGCTACGAGAAAAGCGGCCAGATATTGATGTTATCTGGAATGAAAAGAGCACATCTTCCAATGAAAAATAGTTATCTATCATGACCATAGAATATATCCAAGACATTGATTGCTGTTTTAATAGTCTACTTTGAACGTCGGGCTATCTTCGGGTCTTGATCGCCTTCTGTCATAGAGCCTCGTCGTGCTGATGTTGGCATGCCCCAGCCAGGCCTGGACATAGGCAATGTCCGCCGCGTTCTCCAGAGCGTTCGTCGCAGCCGTCGCACGCAAGGCGTGCAGGCACAGACCATCGAGATTGATCCCAGCCGCAGCCCCGTACTGCTTGAGCATCCGTTAGATGCCGTCGCCGGTGATTGCCTCGTCCTGGCTGCCAGTGCTGTTGTTCCACACCTGCCGAAATTGTGAGGGCAGCGAGTAGACCCATTTGGCTTGATCAATTGTATTTGCGAGGTACAAGATCGATTGTTAGGGGGCCGGCAAGCTCCACCCCTTTGTCCAGGTGGATGCGTAGCCCCGTTTTGTTGGCGTTGGCTTCAACTCTGCCGACCCGCCTGGGCTTGTCCTCACCAAACACCATCGGTTCAAGCGCGGCGTAGACACCCTGGTCGGCCTGCTCGATAAGGTCTTGGTGTTCCTCCCACCGGTTGAGCAAGGGGTGTCCCAAGGCCGACAGTTTCTCGACCCATTTGGATTCCGAGACGAGGCTTTCTTCTTCGGTCTCGACCACCTCAAGCACCGTGAAAAGGGGGGTGTACCCGCCCTGGTGCAGACCCTTGAGCCAGTGCTGTACGCTCCCATGACCCCTTCCCATTCCTTATACCACTTAGTCTGAGAGAACCGGGTCAATGGAACACGCATGCTGAGCCGGAGGGAGGGGCGCAGCCCCGACCGGAGGCTCAGCATGCGACGCCGACGGGAA
>Ga0075347_1000008_pt1 | contig 151706 bp, 125 predicted proteins | sample RushSE_CattailNL_5_FD_120084 | JGI IMG/M metagenome (GOLD analysis project Ga0075347, IMG submission 120084) | Natural and restored wetland microbial communities from the San Francisco Bay, California, USA, that impact long-term carbon... | ecosystem: Environmental > Terrestrial > Soil >...
ATAGGCGATCCGCAACTGCCCTCTATCTGTATTAGTGATCGTGCGGATCTTCATCCGCCGGCGTCCAGCCCAGCACCACGTCCCAACTCGCAGCAAGCTCGTCGATCTTCGAGCCCTCGATCGGCTTGAAATCGGCCAGCAGCGCGGCACGCTGCTTTTCATCCTTGACCGCCCGGTACAGGCCGTCCTTCTCGTTACGCTCCGTTTCATCCTTGTTCAGCATCTGGGTCGTCAGCAGGTGCTTGTCATTCTTGCTGATCTTGACGTGGATGTGCGGGGTTCGGCCGGGATAGGGCACGGGCTTGATCGTGCGGAAGTAGTACTCGCCGGACGACGAGGTGAGGAATCGGCCGTAGCCCTGGAAGTGCATGTCACGCTTGTCCGTGTTGGCCTGTTTCGAGTGGTTGTAGATGCCGTCATTGTCACACTGCCAGATCTCGATCAGCGCATTGCGGATCGGGTCGCCATGCGCGTCGAGGATCCGGCCGGCCAAATGCGTGATCTGACCCATCGCCGGCGTCACGTCGTTGGTGACCCGCAACAGATCGTTGTCCGTATCCAGCGGGAACTTGTCGGGATAGAAAGGCCCCTCAGGAACCTTGGGGGTCTGCGTCAGCGCGTCGGCAAAAGCACCGGGCGTCAAGAAGGCCGCAGCGCCAAGCGCCGTTACTTTCAGTAGCCGTCGACGATCCCATTGCTCGATCATTGCGCTGATTTGCTGTGAATTGGGCATCGTGAATCTCGCTTTTGTAAGAGTGGTGAAAACGTTCGAGTGACGACCTGGTTCAAATTATATTACTACGTACACCGAGTTGGAAGCCTGGTGCAATACTTGGTACAGAACATGGATACAGCGACACCGCCCGCCGCACCGTCTTGGCTAAAGGCGATCACGGCTCTGCTTGTGCTGTGGGCGGCGTGGTGGCTGATGATGGTCTCGCACGAGGCTGGGCACGTGATCGCGGCCTGGCTGAGCGGGGCGCGTATTAGCCGAATCGACCTGAGCCCGGCGGGGTTTTCGCAGACCCATCTGGCAACCAACCCCCACCCCCTGCTGGTCGTCTGGGCCGGGCCGGTCGCCGGCGTGCTGGACCCGCTGCTGGCTTGGGGGCTGGCGGCATGGCTGGGCCGGCGTGACAAGAGTTGGCGCTACACGCCCCTCTTCGCGTTCCTCGCCGGGTTCTGTCTGCTGGCCAACGGGGTGTACATCGGCCTGGGCTGGATCGACCGCATCGGTGATACGGGCGACATGCTTCGACTAGGCACGCCGGTTTGGGTCATGGTCAACTACGGCTTGTTGTGCAGCCTTGCAGGGCTCGCGGCGTGGCACCGGCTGGGACCAAAACTCTGGCTAAGCAATCTCAGCAGCCGTGTCGCGACTGAGCTGCTGTGCGCATCGGCGGCGGTCGTGCTGTTGGGTTTTCTGACGCACCTGGCATTGAAGTAATCAGAAGCAAATCGAAACAAAAGCGCCGTCCCCCGAGGAGGACGGCGTGACAAAGTGTATTGAAACGATCTGCCCATCCGACACGAGGCCGGTGATCAGTTCTTGCGTCGACGCCGAGCGATCATCAGGCCACCGAGTCCCAGCAGCGCGAGTGAAGTGGGTTCGGGGACCAGGGTCGCATTTGGATTGATCAATACGCTTAGCGAAGCGGTGCTCCCCTGGTTGTCGGTCAGCAGGATCGAGCCGGGCTGATACCCAAGCAGCAATGAGATATCGAGGATGCCTGAAGACTCGGTCGAAGCGTTGGTGTAGGCGATGGAGAGCTTATTTGAACCGTCCGGATTCATCATCCAAATCTCACCCGAATTGTCATCTTCGTTGACAAAGATCAGGCCGTTGGCATAGGGCGTGCCATTAAGCACCGTAGCGGCGGTCCAGTCGACGTTGTCCGCGTTGTTGAGTGTGCCGAGCACGTCGATGCCCTGGGCTCCGATCATGGTCACCGAGTAGTTAGAAGAGCCTGCATTAAAAGTCCCGCCCGAAAAATCGAGGTTCAGGTCAAAGGTGAATACGCCGCTGGTTTGGTCACACATGACAAAATGATCGGGGATGTTGGGGTTGGTATCGACATCTTCGATCTTGTCGGAGGTGAAAGCGCCGGGGAGGGTTGTGTCAAAGGTGCCGCCGTTGATGGTCGCGCCAACACTGCCAGGGATTGAACTGTTGAGGTAGTAATAGCTGCCGTAGGCCAGGCCATTGCGCGCAAGGAAGCTGTTGGATGCGTTGCCAGCCGCGTCCTTGCCCTTTTGCCCGACATAAAGCGCCAAGGTCTGCGTGCCACCATCAGGCGAGAGGATCAATGCGACGTGGTTGTTCTCGCCGGTATCGATCAACGCGGCGTTTTCGTAAGAGTCGAAGGGGATGCCACCCAGGCCGCCTGGCGCATTACCCGCGACGCCACTGAGCTGGTAGAGGTCGGTGTTATTGATGTCTAGCGCGAAGATACGGTTAGTCGAACCTTCTTCGCCGGTGATGTAGATGTTGTCGACAAAGCCGCGGTTGGTTCCGAAGGTGTTGGGCAGATACGACTGCCCGGAACAGAAGCGGTAAAAGCTGGTCGTAGTATTGTTGCTGGTGTTGACCCAGGAGACGCCCGCATTTGCAGTCCAGCGGTCGTAGGCCTGGTGTGAGGAGGTAACGAAGCTGACGCCTCCGACGTTGCCGCTACCGTTGGCAACAACGTTGTTGATCGCGGTCTTAAAGTTGTTCAAATCCAACAGAAGTTCGCTGATCGAGGCGTCTGTCGTTTCATGATTGAGCTGAATGCGGAGCGAGGACCCGACGACCTGCGCGCCGATGCCGTCGAAGCTGCCCAGCAATGCATACCCGCTGCCGGCGGGGTCGGCGTTACCCACCGAGATAACCTCGAACGCCTTCCAGCCGCTACCGAAAACCGGGGTGATCTGTAAGGCGCCGCCATTGAGTGCAGCAGCAGGAACTCCAGCCACGAGAGAGAGAATTAGTGCTGCACGAGAGTAGAGATGCGCCATGTCCAGTCCCTTTCCTTCCTTCAAAACAAATCCGAACCTGTACTTACTCAATTTTCCCCGAACGATATGCAAATTGCAATAGATAAAAAAGAGAGTGGTACTCGAGCCATTCCGTGATACGCCATGAAGCTCAAATTTCACAATTCAGCCCGCATAAAGGCAAGGCATGGGTTGCTAGTGAAGCCAGTAAAATCCAAGACGCAACACACAGATAAAGGCAAGGTTTGAGAGAGTTACGTCTGCCTTTAGTACGACTTGGCCCACACCACGCGCGTCTTGCTCGGCTCACCTGTAAAGATGCACCGACCCTCGCCCGCCGCGTCCGCGAATCCGCATCGCTCGAGCTCACCTTCCAGCGGGATGCAGCGGATCGTCACGCCAAGTTCCTTCTGAATCTGCGCAGCGATCGCCTCGTCGCCGTTCCAGTGCGCCAGCGCGAAACCGCCGTGGATCTCCGGCTGCTCGGCGTTCTTGGGCGTGAAGAACTTATAAAACTTGTCTTTTGCATTGACCACGCGCGTGTGCTCGGCGCGGAAGGCCAGCGCCTTGGCCAGCAGGCCGTCCTGCATCGCCTGCAGCGTGTCGGCGATCGACGACAGGAAAGCCTCGCGCTTGACCGCCTGCTTCTGCTTGGCGTCCTGGTCCCGGCGGGCCATGAACACGCTGTCGTCGGCCATGTCGCGCTGACCGATCTCAAGACGGATCGGCACGCCCTTCTTGACCCACTGCCAGGTCTTGTCCCCGCCTCGGATGTCGCGGTTGTCCACCTCGACCACGATCGGCCGGCCGGCGAACGTCCTGCCGCGCAGGTCCTCCGCGAGCTTGTTGCAGTAGTCGAGCACCGCCTGGGGGTTGTCCGCCTTGAAGGTGATCGGCAGGATCACGATGTGCGACGATGCCAGGCGCGGCGGCAGCACCAGGCCGTCGTCGTCCGCGTGGGTCATGATCAGCCCGCCGATCAGGCGTGTCGAAACACCCCAGCTGGTTGTCCAGCAGTGCTCGAGCTGGCCCGCGTCGCTGAGGTACTTGATGTCCTGCGCCTTGGCGAAGTTCTGGCCCAGGAAGTGCGACGTGCCCGCCTGCAGCGCCTTTCGGTCCTGCATCATCGATTCGATCGTGAACGTCTGCACCGCGCCGGGGAATCGCTCCCCCGCGGTCTTCTCGCCCTTGATCACCGGCATCGCCATCACCTTCTCCGCAAACTCGGCGTAGAGGTCGTGGATCTTCGCCGTCTCGTGCCTGGCTTCCTCGGCCGTGGCGTGCGCGGTGTGGCCCTCCTGCCAGAGAAACTCGGTGGTGCGCAGGAACAGGCGCGTGCGCAGCTCCCAGCGCACGACGTTGGCCCACTGATTAATCAGAAGCGGCAGGTCGCGGTAGCTCTCGACCCAGCGCGCAAACGCGGCGCCGATGATCGTCTCGCTGGTCGGGCGCACGATCAGCGGCTCTTCGAGCTCGCCCGCGGGCTTGAGCCCGCCCTTGCCGTCGTCTTCCAGGCGGTGGTGCGTGACCACCGCGCACTCCTTGGCGAAGCCCTCGACGTGCTGGGCCTCCTTCTCCAAAAAACTCTTGGGGATGAACAGCGGGAAGTACGCGTTCTTGTGCCCGGTCCGCTTGAACTCGGCGTCGAGTACCGCCTGCATGTTCTCCCAGATCGCGTAGCCCCAGGGCTTGATCACCATGCAGCCACGCACGTCCGAGTTCTCCGCCAGGTCGGCGGCGCGGACCACCTGCTGGTACCACTCGGGGTAGTTCTCTTCTCGGGTCGGGACGATCGCTGTTTTCTGCTGTGCCATAGGGCGGGGATTATGGCAGATTTCCAGCCCGTGGGAGCGAGAATAGGCCCCTTTTACCCTCCCAGGCCCGTTTCAGGCTAACCCTAAAGTTTCTCATTTATGAGAGCGATATTAGAAGAACAGGTGTTCGGGATTCACCTGTTTTGAGGGACATTTGGGGTCGACTGAAAGTCATGTTTGAAACTAATACCAGGGTCCATATCCGGGATCCCCTGCACGAGGACAACCTCGTGCCGGCGGTCGTCTTGAAGTGCGATGGCATGCGGGTGAGCCTGCGCTTCCTGCAGGCGTTCTGGCTTACGCCCGACGATGCGGTCACGCTCTTTTACTACAACCACAGCAACCAGTTCAACAGCGTGTCCTGCCGATTCCACCGGATGCTCACGCCCGGCGACAACCCGGTCGGCACCGTCACCATCGACGGCGAACCGGCCAGCGCCGAAACCCGCAGCGCCTACCGCGTCGCGGTCTTTGACAACGTCGTGTCCGCGACGATCAACGGCAGCGACATGGCCGAGGTCCTCAACATCAGTTGCAACGGGATCGGCGTCGTCCTTGACCGAGAAGATATCCCGGCCCAGGAATGGATCCGTGTCGGCGTGCGCTACGAGAAGGATGTCCACGAAGGAAAGATGCAGGTCCGCAGCATCACGCCGATGCCCGACGGACGCTTCCGCTACGGGCTGCTCGCCGACGAGAGCGACCCGACGCTAATCTCGCAGTTGACGCGGATCACTCATCATCTGCAGCAGATCAAGGCCCGACGCGCCAGCGGGCTTGGCAACAATCGGCGATCCGGAGCCGCAGACAACGATGCCGATCGTTGCGGCTTGATTCAAGAAAAGAAAATTGCAGAGGAGACGCCGGTGTCACCCGATGGCACGCAGCGCATGCATATGCGCAGCCCCTGGCCGGGCAAGGCCAAGCTCTACATCCGGGAGGACCAGAACATCCGCGTACTGACCGTCGAAACCGTGGACCTGTCCAAGGGCGGGCTGAGCTTTATCTCCCAGCAGTTCATCTACGACAATAGTGAAGTGCTTTTTGAAAAGCCGATCAACGGCGGGTTTTTCCGGGTCTGCGGCGTCGTGCGCAGCAGCAGGATCGAAGACTCAGGCGCCCACCGCGTCGGCGTAAAATTCACCAGCGCCCCACTCAAGCCCGGACAGAACCTGCCCGGCTTTGAGCAGAAATTCAACGCCGCCTGACCCACGCATTCATCAATACTCCGACACCGGCAGGTTGCCGACCGAGCCCTCGCCCGGGTCGATCTGCCCCTGCGCTGCTTCGATCAGCGCATCGGCCTTCTTCTTGCCCACGATCGCAGCGATGATCGCCTCGATGTCATCGGCCACCGGGATCGGCCGGTTACTGAGCTTGCCATGCGGCTCTGAGCGCGGCGCCGACTGCTGCGCCGCCTTCACATCAATCCCCGTGTGGTACTTCACCGTCGCGTCGGGGTCCTTGAGCTGGTGGCCCGTCAGGATGCACACCACCCGCTCGTTCGGGTCGATCATGCCTTCCTCACGCAGCAGCCTCGCCCCGGCAACACTGGCCGCACTCGCCGGCTCGCAGCCGAAGCCGAACCGCCCCACCATCGCCTTGTGCTCCAAAATCGTCGCGTCGTCCACCTGACGCACCACGCCGTCCATCACGTCCAGCGCACGCAGCGCCTTGGGCAGGTTCACCGGCCGGCCGATCTCGATCGCGCTGGCCACCGTGTGCGCGTGCTGGTCCGACGCGTCCATCTTCGCGAAATAGGACGCGACCTTCTCGCGGTCGTAGCGCCCACCGTTCCAGCGCACGCCGTGGTCGTTGTACAGCTCGTGCAGCGGGTTGGCGCCGGCCGCCTGGATCACCGCCAGGCGCGGGATCTTCTTGATCAGCCCCAGGTACTTCAGCTCCGCGAACGCCTTGCCGAACGCCGAGCAGTTGCCCAGGTTCCCGCCGGGCACGACGACCCAGTCCGGCGTCTCCCAGTTCAGCGCCTCCATGATCCGATACATGATCGTCTTCTGCCCCTCCAGCCGGAAGGGGTTGAACGAGTTCATCAGGTAGATGCCCAGCTCGCGCCGCTGGGTGACGATCGTGCGCAGGTTGCGCAAGCAGGCGTCGAAGTCGCCCTGGATCTGCAGGGTTTTGCAGCCGTAGTCCAGCGCCTGCGAGAGCTTGCCGTAGGCGATCTTCCCGCTGCCGATAAAGACGATGCCGGTGCGCTGCGAGAGCGCGGCAAACAGCGCCAGCGACGCCGAGGTGTTGCCCGTTGAGGCGCACGCGACGCGCTGAGCGCCGACGATGTTGGCGTGGGTGAACGCGGCGGTCATGCCGTTGTCTTTGAACGAGCCCGAGGGGTTGAGCCCTTCGTACTGCAGGTACAGGTTGCCGGGCTTGATGCCGATCTCGCGCGCGAGCAGACGGGCGTCCTGGAGGTTGGTGCGTCCCTCGCCGACGGTGACGATATCGCTCTCGTTGCGGAAGAACGGCAGCAGCTCACGGAAACGCCACACGCCGGAGAAATCCAGCGCCCCCGCCCCGCCCTCGCCCTTGGTCATCCAGCGGTGCTCAAAGTAGCCCAGGCTCTTGGGCACCGGCAGCCGGTCCCAGTCGTACATGACATCCAGGAGCGTGGCCCGGCCGAGGTCCGCGGCCTTCGGGCAGGTGACGTGCGTCTCCTCCACGCCGTAGGCGTGCGGTGCGTCGGGGTCGATGGCTTGCTGATACGCGGCGGGGTTGGGCATGAGGCGATTTTAGCAGAGGTGGAGATGGAGTATGATGAACCGCCGATTGGACGCCTGATCGCGCGGGCGGCCGGCAAATGAGCCTTTTACGTTCGCCGCCAAATGTGGTCGCTCTCGAGTACCTACCTCTTCTCCGGAGTTCCCAATGAAATCCGACCCGAATAAGCCGCAGACGCGCCAACTGTTCCGATGGCTAGCGGGCTTAAGCTGCCCGTTCTTTTTTGTGGCAGCCATCGCAACGGCGTTTCCGCAGATCTTCGGTGGAAACGGTGAGCCGAGCTTTCTCCTTGCCGTATTACTGCTCTGGGGAGGAGTGCTATTCGCGACGATTGCGTCGACTGGCAAACTCATGAAGTAGTTTTCGCGCAACGGGTTGTGTCTGCTGCCGCGGCGAACCAACGGCTGCAGTTGACCGGCTGCGCCCGCGATATGATGTTGTTGCCGGTTTGGAGCCCGCTCTCCGCGGGCGGCCGGCAACTGAGCCTTTTACGTTAGGGGGCAACGTGATTCGCTGGTTGCTAATTGCCTCCATACTGATTGCATTACTCGTCGGCATCGCGCTGTGCAGCGGTAAGACCTACCGCAGTATGAGCTATACCTACCCGGTCAATGTACAACTCCCTGCCGACACTCAGCCACGAGTAGTCTCATATCTCTGCTTCTTCAACCGCGAACAAGCAGAATTCGTACTGGACGACTTTGCAGAATACAGCGATACATTTGAGACAGTGCCGTCCACTCACTTTGATGCGATAGTCCGCGGCCACTGGACCACTAGCTGGTGTGGGCTGTTTAGTAACAAAGGGCGAGAATCTTTTCTCGTCGTACTGGTCGAATCGCAGGCAGGTGAAACACTTGTGGGTATGACCGAACTCCCTGACGAAGAAGCTCCGGTAGTCGTAACCGTAGGAGAAGCCCCCTAACCACCGGCTGCAGTTGACCGGCGGCGCCCGCGATATGATGGGGTTGTCGGTTTGGAGCCTGCTCTCCGCGGGCGGCCGGCAACTGAGCCTTTTACGTTAGCGAGCAAGAGGTGACCGTCCGTGGGACTGATGATCCACTCTTTGGGTGAGTTGCCTGCCGAATCGAGCCGCGGCTATTACGTCTATTTGCTCGACTACGGATGGGAAGAACCCTTCGGCGACGCGATGATCCGCAACTTCGACCGAATGGCAGATCAGGCGTCACGCAATGACGCCGTTGTCATGCGTGGCGTTGTGGGTGCTCACTTCGCAGACGAAGTGCTCTCGTGGCACCATGTGAACGGCGAACCAAGTGACGATCTTCTCCCGGCAATCCTCATCACCACGCGAAACCCCCACGATTTTGCTCCCGGCGGTCTCGGCGATGAAGCGTCTAAACCGTCAGATGACAACTTGCTTCTGATTCCACTTCGCGGGCAATGCAAAACTCCAAATGACGTAGCGCCGTTGCTTGATCGAATATTTCGCGATATCCGTGAGAAGAAGCAGCTATCCGGCTTCGATGTAGCGCGTGAAATGCAACGTGGCAAGAATGGTGCGGTCACTGATGCACTTATTCTTCAACCCAACATCTACGGCATGGGGATCGACTTGAAGCGTCTCACTTCCTTCTTTTCGAGAGGTCGCCGGAATACTCGCTAACCACCGGCTGCAGTTGACCGGCTGCGCCCGCGATATGATGTGGTTGTCGGTTTGGAGCCCGCTCTCCGCGGGCGGCCGGCAACTGAGCCTTTTACGTTAGGGGGCAAACAACACCTGTTTATGAAGGTTGTTCTTCGCAATCCGAATGCTCCGGACGGTGTTAAGTACTGGTCACTGACCGTTGGGCGCGAGTACGAAGTCCTCGGCATGTCGGACGACTCCTGTCAATTGCTCGACGACACCAACGAACCAATTCTGTTCGACCTTAGCTGCTTTGAGGTGACCGACCCGCAAGAGCCAGCTTTCTGGCAGACTAAGTATGGCGAAGAAGGTGAGCGCTACGCTGGACCGCCCGGATGGAAAGTGCCGGGTTTCTTCGAGGCATGGCATGATGGAGACGAACTAATTAAGAGAGTGTTCTTTGCACAACTTGCGTTTTGGTACCCGGGAATCGAACTTCGTAGCCAAGCTGAGCGCAATCAGGCACACGATCGGCGATCCCGCAGTGTTTCGAATTCGGATGATTAAAAATGAGCCCCCTAACCAGCGGCTGCAGTAGACCGGCTGCGCCCGCGATATGATGTGGTTGTCGGTTTGGAGCCCGCTCTCCGCGGGCGGCCGGCAACTGAGCCTTTTACGTTATGCGATACCCCTTGTGCTTGAGGAATGAAGCGTGAGCGACGAGATGAGAAGCGTGCTCCTTCCCTTTTCAACCCAAGCCGCCCCATTCACATGGCTAATATATGATGTGTTCCTCCTGCTGATTTTGCTATCCGGGCTGTTGTTCTTTCCGGATCTTGATACCGATATGCAGGCACTATTCCGCGTCCATTTTGTTCATTCTGTTGCTGTATTCATGCTGTCCGGGTTACACCTTCTAGTTTACAATCGACACATCGAATCTCGTCAGATTCTTCGGCTCAACAATCCTGATACGCCGTACCTCCAGTTTCCTGCGTGGAAATCCTATACTTTATACGCTCTCAAGATCGTGGCAATGCTGCTTTTTTTATGGTTTGCGGTAACCAAGAATTTTCTAATTTGACTTCAATGCAGCAGGCAAGCGTCGCCTAACCAGCCGGTGCATTTGACGAGCGACGCCCGCGTAGCCTGATCTTCTTCGAGTCGTCCGCCCCTCCCCGCGGGCGGCTCGCAACTGAGCAGGGAGACGTTAGGCGACCACACCACACCAAAATAGAAGGACGCAAATATGATGACACTGATACTAGCAGCAGTTGTTGGCGGATTGCTCGTTTGGGCTATTCGCACCAAGCAGTATGCGCAAGCGTTGTCAGCCATCGCATCGCTCGTCGGCATTTGTTGTTGCGTCGTCGGGGCTGTGGAGATTCACCGCGACAAGCTATTGCTCGGCGTTGCGCTGGTTGCGCTTGGCTTGGCAGCGTTGCTCGGCGCGGCATTTGGGTTTATGCGTTTGAGTTCGTATGCGAAATCGAAGGTCGCCTAACCATGCGCTGCAGCGAACGGCGGCGGGCCGTCGCGGTTGCAATCGGCGCGTCGCGTGGCCGCCGTCGCTGAGCTTGGGTCGTTAGCCCGCATGAGCATCTTCTCGCGTCTATTCCGGAACCGAAGCAAATCCCCTCTGGTACGACTCCGCGAGGATCGCCTTATCCTCTTTCCGCGAGTCGACACCAAAGAGAATTATTTGAAGGCATTCTGGCGTTGGGTCTCGCTGATAGCGGAGGATGACTATCAACAGGCCCTTGAGGCACTTCAATGGCCAAACGGTACCTCTTGGACGGCCGACGCCCTCAAAGAACGTGTTACGACCTTTTTTGGGGGAAACGATCCCTGGTCCGTCGTCATCCCTAACGATCGCTTGGTCGGAGTCATTAATGACGCGGCAGACTTCAAACCACGAGACAATGATGAGTTTGGCTGGTTCATGGCGCAGATTCCTCTCACCACTCAACCTGCCGATCCGAAGAACGATGAGATTACGCTGATGGGTCTGGCGTGTTCATTCTTTGTCCGTCCTCGGGGCGAGAATTATGTAATGGAGTTCGAAATCTTCCATTTATAAACGCGACGATGCGGGCTAACCACCGGCTGCAGTTGACCGGCGACGCCCGCGAGGGCGCTAGTTGCGGCTGATCTGGATCTGGTGTGTTGCAACGTTATAAATGCACCGCCTCCCTCGTGGGCGGCCGCTAAACGGGCGGCGCGGATCATCTTGATGCTAGAGAGAATGCGATTAGCCGAACCGGCCGTGGATGTAGTCGGCGGTCTGCTTCTCGCGCGGGGCGGTGAAGATCTGCTCGGTCGCGCCGTACTCGATGAGGTTGCCCTGGAACATGAAGGCGGTGGCGTCGGAAACGCGGGCGGCCTGCTGCATGTTGTGGGTGACGATAATGATCGTGTAGTCCTCGCGGAGCTGGGCGATGAGGTCCTCGATCGCGGCGGTGGACTTGGGGTCCAGCGCCGAGCAGGGCTCGTCCATCAGCAGGGTCGAGGGGTTGACGGCCAGGGCTCGCGCGATGCACAGGCGCTGCTGCTGACCGCCGGAGAGTCCGATGGCCGACTGGTTCAGCCGGTCCTTGACTTCGTTCCACAGCGAGGCGGAGCGGAGGGACTGCTCGACGATGTTGTCCAGGTCGGTCTTGCTGAGTTTGTAGTGCAGGCGCGGGCCGAAGGCGACGTTGTCGTAGATGGACTTGGGGAAGGGGTTTGGCTTCTGGAAGACCATGCCGACGTGTCGGCGGAGCTCGACGACGTCGTTGCGGGGGTCGAGGATGTTGTTGCCGTCGATCTCGATGGTGCCCTCGATGCGGGCCGAGTCGATCTGGTCGTTCATGCGGTTGACCCACCGCAGGAAGGTGGATTTGCCGCAGCCCGATGGCCCGATGAGCGCGGAGACTTTCCGCGCGGGCATGTCGAGGTTAAGGTTGATCAGGGCCTGGAAGGAGCCGTACCACGCATTGACGCTACGAACCCGGATGGGCGATCCGCCGGTGTGCGTGATGCCGGGCGAGTAGTCGTAGGTCGTGCCTACCGTCTGCTGAGATGTTGATGTGGCAGGCATATAGGCTCTAGAGTTTAGAGGTGGTAGTTTACCCTAGCCGGGTCGATAGCACATCACAAAGAAGCGGTGAGAATTGTTAAAAATTTCTTCGATTCGATGGGCCGATTTTGACGAAAAAAAACCCAACATTTTCTTTTAACCCTATGCGAGGCCGGAAGATGACACTTCCCGTAATTGGGATCACGGTTGATAATCGGGAGAACGATGCGGGGTCGGGGATCTACGAATCCGCGATCGCGTATAGCCGGGCGGTTCATGCCTGCGGGGGCCTGCCTCTGCTGCTTCCCCATGTGCCCGACCTCGCGGGTGCCTACGTCGGCTGCTGCGACGGTCTGCTATTGACCGGCGGCGCGGACCCGGTGATGGAGCAGTTCGGCTGCGCGACGGACGGCCGCGCAAGGCGGATGGACTGCACACGTCAGGCGTTCGAGCTTGCGCTACTCCAAGCGGTGGACGACCATCGCGCCGCTTCGCTCGGTTCCTCCGCCGACGTGCCGGTGCTGGGCGTGTGCCTGGGGATGCAGCTCATGGCCCTGCACCACGGCGCGACGCTGGACCAGTACATGCCCGAGTCGATGGGCGAAGACGCGGCCAAGGCGCACATCAACAACAACGCTCACACACTCGTCTTCGGGCACGACGACAGCGTGCTCGCGCCCTCGGGCCAGTGCGTGGTTTCTTCTCATCGTCAGCGCATCACCGACCCGGGCCGGCTGCGTGTGGTCGCGCGTGCGGAAGACGGGACCGTGGAAGCGATCGATGACCCGGCCAGGCGATTCTACGTCGGCGTGCAGTGGCACCCCGAGCGAGGCGGACGCACGACCAGCGACACGCTGAGCTACGGGCTGATCCACAAACTCATCGAGTCGGCGAGGGGGGATTGACTGCTTGACGTTTGCCTGATGCAGGTCGGCGCGTCAGTCCTTGGCTTGCTTTCTGCCCTTGGCATCCGTCAGCCAACTGACCAGCAGCACCAGGCCCACGCCAAAAACCAGCGCGACGTCAGCGGGGTTGAAGATCCACGGCCAGAGCTTGGTCTGCGGCAGCATGTGAAGCATGTCGCGCACGGCGGCGAACTGGATACGGTCGTAGAGGTTGCCCATCGCCCCGCCGAGGATCAGCGCGAGCGCGACGTGATATAGCCGGGCCTGCACCGCGCTGCGGTACATGAGTAAAAGGATGACCCCGACCGCGACGACGCTGACGGTAATGAAGATCGGTCTGCCGCCCTGCCCTGTGCCGAAGACCGCGCCGGTATTCAGCGTCAGTTGCAGGTTCAAGAGGCCCGGGATCACCACCGTCGGCTCGTGCTGCGGGACCGTGCGCCGCTCCGGCGTGAGCCCGAGTTCGTACGCGCTCACCCACTGCCCTTCTTCGAGGCCCGGGATCATGACCTCCGGCCCGCCCGACTCCGCCTGCCTCACACGGATCGGCGTGTCCGCAACGTGCTCAAAGGACCATGCCTTGAGCCCGAGGTCTAGCGCGAGCACCAGCGTAATCACCGCAGCAAAAAGCGCCCAGGCCGAGAGACGCCAGCGGGTCTGTTCAACCCGCGCTTCATCGGCCCGTGGGGATGTAGAAGTAGATTGGCTGGTCATGGCATCGCACCGAGCCCGAATAGACGAGTGATTACCAGCCGCGCTTCTCACGCATCCGGGCAACTTCGATGCAGTACTTGGCCCAGGGCGCGAACTCCAGGCGCATGCGGTCGATCGGCCGGCCCGAGTCAAGGCACACGCCGTAGTACCCTTCGCGCATCCTCACCAGCGCGTCCTCGATCTCACGCAGCATCTCACGCTCGGACTCCATCAGCCCGAGGGTGAACTCCTGCTCGAAGTTGTCGCTGCCCACGTCGGCCATGTGCAGTGGCATGTGCGCGATATCGCCCAGCGAGGCGTTGCGCGCGTCTTCCATGCCCTGGACGTTGCCGATGATTTCGGAACGCTTTTCCAGCAGCAGTTGCAGAAACTCGTCGAGGTCCTTTTTGTTCAGACCGGTCTTGACGCGCTTGAGCTTGGCGACGGTCCAGTCCTGGTCCATTTCCTCTTCAAGCAGTTGTTCGTTGGTCTTTGCCGGCGGCATGGTGGGCTTGCTGGCAACGACTTTCTTCTCTGTTTTCTTGCTGGACTTTTTCTTAACGACCGGGGCCTTGGCCTGCTTCTTTGCAGGGGCCGGGGCGGCGTCTTTTTTTGTGGGCTTTTTCTTGGTGGGCGCTTTTTTGACCACCTTGGGGGCGGCGGTCTTGTTCTTGGTCACAGCCTGCTTGGGAGTGGCTTTTTTCTTTGGGGTGCCGGTTGAGGCCGAACTGCGGGATGAGGTTGTTTTTTTCTTCGCCACTGAGTACTCCGTGCCCGCCGGCGCAATGCGCCTAAGTCCTTGAATAAGAGAGCCTTACTGCCCAGAATCGGGCTCCACGGGCACAACGCCCGCGTCAGAGTAAGCGGGGAAGTTTAAGCCGGGGCCTATGAAGTGGCAAATCACGCCTGTGCGAAGATTTCGACGGGCCTTGGCATCACAAGCTCGAACAGTCAGTCGTTGTGCTTCTTGCGGAGACGCCCCGACAGGCGAAGTATGAGCTGAGCGCGTTCAAACTCGTCCACCCAGTCCTGCAACTCTGCCGCGAGTTCGCTCTGGACGCCGGTCACGCCGGGAAGCGGACAACCTGCGCCGTAGAGCTTTGCAGCCTGCGCACGATAGCGCGATAAGGGCTTGTCGCCGAACCAGCCGACTAGCTCAAAATCCTCTGCGGCGAACAGCACCACCGGCACACGCTGGCCCGCGTTGATCACGACCCGCTCCTGCAGGTCCATGTGCTCGTCGCGGTCACACCACACAAGCTTGATCTTGCCACGCGACGCCTCAGCGATCTTCTGGAACATCGGGCCCTGACGCACGCAGTCGCCGCACCACGCGCCGCTGAGCACGATGACGTTCATCTGCCTGACCGACGAGCCGAGCATTTCGCGCTGCGCTTCAGAAAGGTGGACCTGCTCGTAGACCTTCAGCCATGCGGCGCGCTGGGGCTCGGTCGCGGACGCGAGGTAGTCGTCCCAGGTCAGACCCGCGTCATGCTTGGCCTTGAGGAAGACTGCGTCCATCGATGGGCTCCGTGTCGTGTAGGAGCGGCGTCATAGGCCTATCCGGCGGACGCGGGCAAAAACACCTGGATCAGCCGCTCGATGCTCACGCGTGCGATGCGGGCCGCGTCGTCGCGGTCGTGGACGTGGCGCATGACCAGCGCGCCCTCGAAGAGGATCGTGTAGGCGTCGGCGAAGGCGCCCGCGTCCGTCGCGCCGCAGGACTCGGCCAGCCCGCGGACCCATTCCCGGAAGGCGTGCTTGTGCTTTGCGGCGGCCTGGTGGATCGGGTCGTTGGGGTTAGGGTACTCCACCGCGGCGTTGATGAAGATGCACCCGCCGTAGATCGGGTCGTTGAACCACAGGTCCAGCACATCGAACATCGCCAGCAGCTGCGCCCGCGGGTCGTCACCGGCAAGCTTGTGCACCGCACGCATCCACGCCTGCTTCTCCCACTCGTCGCGCATCTTGATCGCGGCGACGACCAGCTCGTCCTTGCTTTCAAAGTGTTTATAGAAAGTCGTCTTGGTGACGCCCGCCTCCGCGAGGATCTGGTCAAGGCCCACCGCGTTGAAGCCGCGCCGGTAGCACAGCTCGATCGCCGTCGCGACAAGACGGTCCCGCCCCACCGCCGGCACGTCCATCACGCCCAGCAGTTCGACCACGCTTCTGCCTTTGTGCTGCGATGACATACACGTATTCTCACTCATCACGGGGTGCACCACAAGTACACCGGGGGTGTACCCCGAGTGCTCTATGCCGGCGGGGAAACGTGGCGATACTTCACTCGGTTGCCTGATACACCCCAAGCTGAAAGGAGCTTAACCATGAACGCAGCCAACACCACCACGCCGGCCCTGCTCAACGGGCTCGACCCCCTCGCCGTGCAGGCCCTGATCGACTCGATCACCGCCGACCCCGCCAACGGCCAGACGCACTGGAACGTCGTCTCCAAGTGGCAAGGCGGCGCACGCGCACGGGCCACCGTCAAACGCGTCACCGTCGGCGGCGAAGCGATCGATCGCCCGTGGGTCATCGATTCGGACGAACCCGAGCAGCTCGGCGGGATCAACAAGGCCCCCAACCCGCAGGAACTTCTGCTCGCGGCGCTCAACGCCTGCATGACCGTAGGCTACGCGGCGCTAGCCACGCTCATGGGCATCGAGATCCAGTCGCTGGAGATCGAAACCAAGGGCGACATCGACCTGCGCGGCTTCCTTGGCATCTCCCCCGATGTCAAGCCCGGCTACGAGAGCCTGCAGTACACCGTACGCATCAAGAGCAGCGGCACGGACGAGCAGATCCAACAGATCCACGAGCTCGTGCAGAAGACCTCCCCCAACTACTTCAACATCAGCCGGCCTGTCCGGCTGGAAGCGAAGCTGGTCTGCGTGTGATCCGTTGTTCGGGATTTCAGTTCAAAGGGGCTCACGTGGGTATCCAGCGAAAGCGCACGTGGGCCCTTTGGTTTCAGGGTTCGAGGGCACGCCTTGTCGGTTTGCCCGCCGCATCGGAACAGTCCGCATACTAAAGAAAGCTCCAAAATGTCTGTTTATCTCATCGCCAACATCAAAGTGACGGATGACGCGTGGATCCCCGCCTACGCCGAAATGGTCCACGACATCGTCGCGAAGCACGGCGGGGCGTACCTTTCAAGAAGCGCCAATATCACCTCGCTCGAGGGAGAGCGGCCCGACCTGACGGTCGTTGCGATCATGAGGTTTCCGTCGCTCGCGGCGGCGTGTTCGTTTGTCGACGACCCGGCTTACGCGCCGTACCGCAGGGCACGCCAGGCCGGGAGCATGAGCGATTTCTATGTCATCGACGACACCGATGTTGCCGGGACGATCGCCTACCTGCCCAGCCAAGCCGTGATGAACTGATGGCCCATCCACGCGGTCAACGGCGACGATTGCAAACGATGCCGCTATGCCAGGGCCCGCTCGCCGTCCGTCTGAATGCGGAACTGGGCTGCAACTGATCCTCGCCCGCCGACGTTAAACACGCGACGGGCCCGTAGAAACCTGCGGGCCTGTCCATTACCAAGCCTTGTGTCCAACCCACATGGCCGACCAGGGCAGATTGACCACAAGTCAACCTGCGATTGACACCAAGTCAATCCAAAGCGTCGCTAAATGCGCGTATTGTCTGGAGTAGAAATCCCCGAAACACGGATCTAAAAATCAATCACTCAGAAACGGTGACACCATGCAACAAACCCCCTGCATCCAACAACTCTCGCTCGACGAACAGGGCTTCCAGATGGAACTAAGCCGATCCGCGGGCGCGTGGATCGTCCGACTGGTCGGTAAAGTCGGCCTGGAGCAGGGAGAAGCCTTTGAGCAGGCGATGCTCTGCGAGGCCGAGCGGCTGGGCGGCGTGGTTGCGCTGGACCTCACGGGCCTGCGGTTTATCAACGTGATCGGCCTGGGCGTCATCGTTCGATTCGGGCAGGCCATCCACGCCGGCGGCGGACGGCTGACGCTCCACGGCGCCGACGACAACCTCTGCAGGCTGCTCCGACGTGTGCGGCTGCACGAGTTGTTCCCGCCCCTTGATCCCACCGATCCTGAAACAGGGGGTCTCGAGCCCGTGCGCGAGCTGGCGACCTGTGCCTGACCGCGCTAACGAGCGTGCAGGAGATCATTTCTGCACGTTGAAAAACGCGCGGTCTTCTTCCGCCACGTCCAGCGCGATGTTGCTCTTGAGCGCGGGGTAGTCGACCTTGGGCAGGTACTTGCGCATCTCGCTGACGATCGGGCCGTATTCCGAGGCTTTCGGGGTCGGCTCGAATAAAAGGTTGTTCCATTCGTTTGGATCGGCCTGGTGGTCGTAGAGTTCCTCCGACCCATCGGCGTAACGGATGTAGCGGTAACGCTCGCCTCGCAGCGTGTGGTTGCCAACCCACCAGGTCGTTACCACCGGCGGGTGCGGGGCGCTCACATCCTTAAGCTGAGGCAAGAGCGAAACCCCTTCAAGGACATGACCGGGCTTGTTCAACCCGCACATCTCCACGAGCGTCGGGTACATATCGATCAGGCCCGCGGGCTGGGCACACTGGCGGCCGGGCTCGATGCCGGGCCCGGCGATGATGAACGGCACCCTCGTCGACTCTTCCCACAACGTGCGCTTGGCCCAGCGCTGCTTCTCGCCCAGGTGGAAGCCGTGGTCCGACAGCAGGATCACGATCGTGTCATCCGCCCGCCCGCTCGCATCCAGCGCGTCAAGCACGCGACCGACCTGCGCATCGACAAACGTGATGCACGCGAGGTAGGCCTGCACCGCCTTCTTCCACTGGTTGTTTGCAACCATCCACTCGTGACGCGGCGCAACGAGCCCAGCAGTCAGCCGCCTGCCGTAGTCCGGCAGGTCGTCGCGGTCGGTGTCCAGCACCTCGGGCAAGAGGATCTCATCCAGCGGCGGCTGCATATCAAACCACTTCTGCGGCGCGTACATCGGCACGTGCGGACGGTTGAAACCCACCGCGAGAAACAGCGGCTTGTCGTGACTGGCCTTGATCTGCTCAACCGCCCAGTCCGCGAGCTGATGGTCGGGTGTCATTTCATCGGTCGCGGGGTACGCGCCCCAGTCCCACAACGCAACGCCCTGCTTGTAGTTGAGCTTGTCTTGGTTCTTACTAATGACCGGCCCGACGTTGGCGTTGGGGCCGTAGGACTGGAACGTCTCCTTGTTCGCGCCCCCGTGAAAGATCTTGCCGCTGCCCATCGTCTGGTAGCCCTGATCCGCAAAAAACTCCGGCAGCGTCTTCACATCCTTAAGCTCCGGCGACTCACGCAGCCCCGGCCCCAGCAGATAAACACCCGTCGAGGACGGAAGCTTGCCCGACATGAAACTCGCACGCGACGACAGACACACCGGCGACTGACATTGCGCATTGGTGAACAGCACGCCGCGCTTTGCCAGCCGATCGATATTCGGCGTGATCGCCTGCGGGTGCCCGCCCATGCAGCCCACCCAGTCGTTGAGGTCGTCAATACAGATCAAAAGAACATCGGGTTTCGACGGCGTCTGCTGAGCGTAAACCCGCCCCGCCGTCAGCCCCAGCAAACCCAGCATGAACAGGTGTAACAGTCGCTTCACAGTAGAATCCTTTAACCGGATGAATCTTCTTATAGAATGACTGACTCGCTGACTGACCCGCATCATACAGCCCCTATCTGCAGCAACACGAGGAAACATGTACACACTCCGCGCCACCGCCCTTCTCGCACTGCTTTGCTTAACACTCCTGGGCTGCAAATCTGCCTGGGCCTGCTGCGCGGGCTGTTGCGATTCAGACCAGCCCAAGAGCTTATCGCTGTTCAACGGCAAGGACCTCGAAGGCTGGTACGCCGACGTGCCTGATGCGGACAAGGCCAAGGCCGAGGGCAAAGAAATAGACCCCAGTTTCATCGTCCGCGATGGGAACCTCGTGAGCATGGGCGTGCCGCTGGGCCACCTGATCACCAAGGATTCTTACAAAGACTACCGACTGGTCGTCGAGTACCGCTTCGCCGGGAAGCCGGGCAACTGCGGCGTGCTGGTGCATACCGATGGCAATCGCCCGCGCGTGCTGTACGACATGTTCCCCGCTTCGCTTGAGGTCCAACTCCAACACAACCAGGCCGGCGACTTCTGGTGCATCCATGAGGACATCAAGGTGCCGAACATGGCCGAGCGCCGCGGCGGCAAGCCGGAGAACTGGGGCGGCAAGGAAGGACAGGGCAGACACATCAAGAACCTCACCGACGGCAGCGAAAAGCCGCTGGGCCAGTGGAACACGATGCAGATCGAGTGCCTGGGCGACAAGATCCGCGTCTGGGTCAACGGCGACCTGGTCAACGACGGCTACGACTGCACCGCCAGCGAAGGCCAAATCTCTCTACAGGCCGAGGGCGCTGAAGTCGAGTTCCGCAAGCTGGAGATGACACCGATTACAGAGTTGACTGAGGCGAAGGATCTGGCGAAGGCGGAGTGATCATCGATTCTTATTTCCCGATTTTTCACCTAAAAAAGAAACTCTTGATCGCCCGCCCGAATGGGCGTGGGATGTGATTACTAAATGATTGACGTTTCGACCATGTAAAAAAGCCCGCCCTTACGGGCGGGCACTAACTTTTGCGATCAGTCTATTTGCGATTCACTTCGACGCGATCATGCCGTGCTTGCGGGCGTAGCCGAAAACGCCGCCGGCGTCGATGATGGGCTTCACTTCACCTAGCGGGTTGAGCTTGTAGCTCTTGCCGGTGGTCTTGTTGGTGAGCTTGCTGTTGTCGATGTCCAGTTCGAGGATATCGCCGGTCGAGACTTCGCCTTCGATCAGGCGGGTGTCGCACTCTGCCGGCAGGAGGTAGCCGCCGTTGACGCAGTTGCGGTAGAAGATGCGGGCATAGAACTCTGCAACGACGACCTGTGCGCCGGCCTCGGCCAGGGCGAGCGGGGCGTGCTCGCGCGAGCTGCCGCAGCCGAAGTTCTTGCCGCCGACGACGAAGGTGTAGTCGCATTTGAACTGGCCTTCGGGGACAAAGCGCATGTTTCCCCTGGGCAGGCCGGACTGTGCGTTGGGGACGCCGACGCAGGCGTACATGCCGAAGTACTTGCGTTCCTCGGGGTCCGAGGGGTTGTAGGCGAGGTACTCGGCGGGGATGATCTGGTCGGTGTCGATGTCGTCGCCGAGGACGAAGGCTTTGCCGGTGATGAGGTTGGCCATGGTTCTGCTCGTTAGGCTCGTATGGGTCTGCGAGTTAAACGGAGCAGTATAGCCTGCTAACCGGCGGGCGTAATCGGGGCGGGCGCGGGGGCGGGGACGGGCGAAGCGGGAAGGGCCGGGTCGGGCTTGGCGCGTTCTTCGAGCTTTCTGAGGTTCGTATTCATTTCGTCGGAGATCGAGCCGCTGAGCAGCGTACGGACCCCGGCGAGGATCTTGGCGGCGTCGGCCTTTCGGCCCTGCTCGATCGCCTCCAGCGCAGTCTCGATCAGCGTCTGGACAAGCGGGTCATCGACCGCGCCCCTTTTGAGATCGCCATCGGGCCTGAGCACCGACGTAATCAGCTTGATCGCGTCATCATGCCGGCGGTCGGCGAGGTAGGCCCGAGCCAGTCCACGCTCGACGCTGCGGATCTGCTCGCTGCTCATCTTGTCGGTAAGCAGCAGCGCCGCCTCGTAGTCGAGCACGACCAGGGCCGGCGCATCTTCGAGCACGCGCGTCTGCGCGCGGGCAACCAGCAGGCGTGCGTCATCGCGAGTGGGCTCATCGGGCTTATTCGCGCGTTCGATGCCGGCGGTGAGCATCTGCTCACGCACCTGGCGGGTCTCGCCGTCCTTTTCCGCGAGCTGGCCGACGATCTTAAGTAGCGACGCGGGCTCGATACGGCCGGCGAGGGCGATCATCGCAGGCTCCCACAGGCGGATATCCTCGGGCTCGGTCGGGCGACGCTGGGCGATGGCTTTGAGGGTAGCTTCGCGGTTGCCACGCTCCGCAATGGCCTTGAGCGCGATCGGCCTGATCACCGGGTCGTCGCTCCGCTCAGCCAGCTCCACCAGCGGGTTCTTCGACAACGCCCACGCACGCGCCGCCGACTCGCGCACGCGGTCGTCCTCCGCGTCCAGCCAGTCGGCGATACGCGACCAGTCGCTGTCGTCGTCTTCCGTAATCATCAGCCCCAGCAGCGTGATCATCTGCGACTTTGGCGAATCAACGCCATCAAGCTGATCTCGCGTGCGGTCACGCACCTCTTCCCAGAATGTTTTCTCACCCAGCCCCGCGCCATAAGCGGCGGCAAGCATGCCCGCGGCGGACGGCTGCAGCGACGGGCGCGTGAGCATGTCGTAGGCAGGCACGAGCGCTCCCCGCCGGGGCAGCTGTGTCAACGCCAGCAGGTAGGCCTGACGCACCGCGCCGTCCTGCTCCCTGTTTTCACTCAGGCGCTGAGCCATCACGTCGGCGGCATCGCTGTCCAGGAGCTGGCCCAGCAGCGTCGCCGAGGCTTCACGCAGGCTCGGCAGCGGATCATCGAGCGTGACCAGCAGTCGGCTTCGCAGCTCGGGGCCGAACTCGCCATTGTCCTCCGCCCGCTGGCGCGCAAGGTCCATGCCGAGGATGCGCACCGCATCGAGCGGGTCGCTGAGCATCTCGATCAGCAGGGCGGGCCTCAGCTCAGGGGCCGTCGCACGGTACAGCGCCCTCTGCGATTGGATCAGCCGATCACGCACCGCCGCGTCGCGCACTTCACGCTCGCCGATCAGCGCCAGCAGGTTGTCGTGAAGCATGTGCTCCCACTCGACCAGCCTCATCCGCCTCGCCGCTTCGTACCAGTTGTCCCAGGCCACCCGGTCGCGCTGCAAGCCCGGCTGATGCGTCATCTTTCCCAGGGCATCAAACGCCCAGCCCTGCACACGCAGCGGGCGGTCCTCCGTCGTGAGCCCCATCAGTGTCCGGGCGGTCTCCTGCGTGCGCCGCTGGCAGAGCGCGAGGATCGCAAGGCGGCGCTGCTCCAGCGGAGCCTTTTCATTCTCCGCCAGCTTCGTCAGCGATCCGATAACCCTTTCCAATTCATAGCGCCCAAGCACCCGCGCCCAGTCTGACTCCAGCTCGGGCGTTAGCGCCGGCAACATCGCGAGCACCGCGTCCGCAAGTTCGTCCTCGGGCAGCGGCTCATTCGTACGCGCCAGCCGCTCGAGGATCTGCTGCTTCACGCTCGTCGGGCTGTCCGCACTCAAGGACCGGATAACTTCCGCCTGGGCCTCACCGTCACCGGCCACCGCCAGCGGAAGCACCTCTTCGATCAGATGCGCTACATCCGTCTGGCAGCCCTCCACCGGCACAAAAGCGCTCTGCGCCAGCCCGTCACAGGCAAGCGCACACACCAGCGCCCCCGCGCAGAACCACAAACCACGCCTGACCCCGCGGGTAAGGCGAACCGTGTTTCCACAAGTTGTTAGGTGCTTAACGAAATCCACGCATGGTTACCGGGCGTTAGATGTCAGATCGGTCCCGCGCAACGCGGTCCTGAATAAAATGACGCTCGACACCGATGCATCATATCGCTTGGCCTGAAATTCAGACTCCCGATTCGATGTATCGGAAAACCATGGTCTGCCCCCAAGTCACACCCTCGAACCACCGATACCACCGTTAGCGGTTGCCCAACCGTCACAAACCTACCCCACCGCAATGAGCCCGGACTTAAGAATCAAACCTCAGTCACAACGACTCGGATGGGAATCGAACGATGAATGATTGGTCCATCGCTGAGCAGCACGCGGAACGCGCCTGGCGTCACTACGAAGCCGGACGATGGGACCACGCCCTGCGCCTCCTGCGCCGCGCACTAGCAATCCAGCCCGACCAGACCGAGTGGTGGTTCGGCGTCGGGCTCACGCTCGACGCGATGCAGCGCTTCGACCAGGCCGTCGACGCCTACCAGCAGGTCGTCGACCGTCAGCCCGACGACCACGAAGCGCTGCTGCACCTGGGCATCGATCTGCTGCGTTCAAGCCGGCCCGCCGAGTCCATCGCCGCGCTCACCCGCGCCCACGCCGCCGACCCCACCCAGCACGCCTGCCACTGCCACCGCATCGCCGCCCACGCCCAACTCGGCGAGCACGAGCAGGCCGAAGTCACCTTCTACCTCGCACAGCAGGACGAGCCCAACTGCCCGGTCTGCTTCGACCACATCGCCCACTCCCTGGCGATGCGCGGCGAACTGAAGAAAGCCATCTGGTGCTGGCAGCGCACGATCGAACTCGACCCCAGCCATGCCCAGGCCCGCGCCAACTGCGCACGCGCCCACTGGTACCTCGGCCAGCTCAGCCGCGCTCGATTCCTCTTCGAGCGCCACCTCGAAGAGCAGCCCGACGACCCCCAGGCCGCGCTCGAACTCGCCTCGCTACTCCTCGAAGCCGAGGAACTCGAAGACGCCAAGCGCCGACTCACCGACATCCTCACCCGCCAGCCCGACAACGCCATCGCCCACCACCTGCTCGGCGACCTGCATATCAAGTGCAACAACCCCGACGCCGCAATCGCCTGCTTCATCAGCGCCCAGCAGAACGACCCCGGCAGGCCGGGCCTGGACCTGGGCCTCGCACTCGCCGCCAAGCTCGCCGGCGACGCCGACGCCCGACGCCGCTACCTCCTGGCAGAGCTCGAACGCAACGGCCAGGACGCGCGCCAGGTGCTCGAACTGGCCAGGCAACTGCTCGACGCCAACATGGGCGAACAGGTCATCGCCCTGCTCACCCCGATGATCGACGGCTTCGACGACCTCTTCGTTCAGGACACCGCCTCACTGGCCGAGGCCTACCGCCTCCGCGCCCTGGCGATGACCGCCGCCGACCGCGCCGACCAGGCCATCGCCGATTGCCGCGAAGCCGTGCGCCTCAACCCCAAGCTCACCGACGCATGGACCCACTTGGCCGGCGTCTACCAGCAGGCCGGACAGCCCCGCCGCGCGATCGTCTGCCTCAACCACGCCATCGAGCTGGACCCCGACAACGCCGACCTGCGCAGGCTCGCCGGAAAGCTCCGACGCCAGGCCCTCACGCGCTCGGCCATCAAGTCCTTCCGCCGCGCCGCGTGATTCAATACTCATTCATCACCGCCGCTTAGCGCCCACCCGCCTTAGCGCCCGCCCGCAAGGGCGGGGCTTTTCATTTCAAGATCACACTAACCCCGCCCTTGCGGGCGGGCGCTAACACGGCCACATACATTCAATGACGTGCGACGTCACCCGCCGGCTATCCCGCTAAACTACCCGCCATGATCGACCTCAAAGACCTCCGTGAAAACCCCGACAAGTACCGCAAGGGCGCCGCCAACAAGCTCTCCTCCATCGATATCGATGCGCTCATCTCGCTCGACGAAAAAGCCCGCGCCGCTCAGACCGACCTGCAGAACCTCGTCGCACAACGCAACCAGATCGCCAAGCAGATCGGCCCGCTTATGGGCAGGCTCAAAAAGGCAAGCGACGAAGAAAAACAGCAAATCGAAAAAGAAGTTGAATCGCTCAAGGCCCAGTCCGAACAAGGCAAGGCACAGGAAGCCGCCCTCTCCGACGCCGTCCGAGACCTCGAAGCCAAGCGCCTCGAACTCTGGCTGCAGGTCCCCCAGCCCGCCGACCCCGACGTGCCCGTGGGCAAGGGCTCGGAAGACAACATCGAGCTGCGCACCTGGAACCCCGCCAGCTTCAACCCCGCAAAATCCTTCAAAGAAAACAAGGGCTTCGAGCCCAAGACCCACACCGAGCTCGGCGAAAAGCTGGGCCTCTTCGACTTCGAACGAGGCGTCAAGATGGCCGGCTCCCGCTCCTACGTCCTGACCGGCGACGGCATGCGACTGCACAACGCCGTCCTCCAGTACGCCTTCAACTTCATGGTCCAGGAAAACGGCTTCAAGGCCATGTCCGTCCCCGTCCTCGTCAAGGAAGAGTGCATGGTCGGCACGGGCTTTTTCCCCGCTGGACGCGAGCAGGCCTACCACATCGAAGAAACCAAGCGCGGCGGAGGCTACGACCAATTCCTCACCGGCACCGGCGAGGTCGGACTCATGGGCATCCACCAGGACGAGATCCTCGAAGAAGATTCCCTGCCCCGCTGCTACACCACCGTCTCCACCTGCTTCCGCAGAGAGGCCGGCGCCGCGGGCAAGGACACCGCCGGCCTCTACCGCATCCACCAGTTCGACAAGGTCGAGCAGGTCGTCATCTGCAAGGCCGACGAACAGGAAAGCCGCAACTGGCACAAGAAAATGATCGGCTACGTCGAGGCGCTCTTGCAGAACCTCGGCCTGCCCTACCGCCTGCTGCAGTGCTGCACCGGCGACCTGGGTCCCAAGAACGCCGACATGATCGACATCGAGTGCTGGATGCCCTCACGCAACGGCTACGGCGAGACGCACTCGGCCTCCCGTCTGTACGACTACCAGACCCGCCGCCTGAACCTCCGCTACAAGCAAACCACCGACGACGGCAAGAAGAAGCAGACCACCTTCTGCCACTCTTTAAACAACACCGTCGCCGCGAGCCCGCGCATCCTGATCCCGATCCTCGAGGTGTATCAGAACGCCGACGGATCGGTCACGGTGCCGCCGGTGCTCCGGCCGTACATGGGCGGGCAGGAAGTCATCCGGTAGAACGTGCCGGGAACTATTTGCGTAGGGCAGGGCGCTGCGCGGCCGGCTGTGAACAAGATTCGCGGGCGAACTGTCAATTTTGCCTAATTTTACATTTCTCTTCACCCGAAACAGGGTTCTGCAGTATTAGTATTTCTGCAAGTACTTGCCAGAAAAGGATTTAAGGCAATCAATTTGACCCGGAGGCTTGGTTTTGCTACGATTTCCTTTCTATGCCAACTACCCGAACCAAGCGATCCAGCCAGTCTGCGGGCAAGAAACCCAAGACCAACGCGGCTTCGATAACGAACTACACGACGGCTTTGAAGTGGCTCTATGACCATATGGACCACGAGCGGCTTCGGCTGGTCAAGTACAACGATAAATCGTTCTCCCTGTCCCGGATGAAGCAGCTGCTCAAGCTCATGGGCGACCCGCAGGAGGGGCTCAAGTGCGTGCAGGTGGCGGGGACCAAGGGCAAGGGCTCGACGTGCGCGATGATCGCGTCGATGCTGCAGGGCTGCGGCTACACGGTGGGCCTGTACACCTCGCCGCACCTGATCGATCTGCGCGAGCGGATCATGATCAACGGCAGCATGATCTCGTACAACGACTGCGCGGACATCTTCCGCGAGATCGCGAAGGTTGAGTCCAAGCTGACGCAGGGCCCGCCGACGTTCTTTGAGATCATGACGGCCGCGGCGCTGAAGTACTTTGCCGACCAGGCGGTGGACATCGTCGTGCTCGAGACCGGGCTGGGCGGGCGTCTGGACTGCACGACGGTGGTGACGCCGCTGGTGACGGCGGTGACATCGATCTCGATGGACCACACGCACCTCCTGGGCAACACGCTGGGCGCGATCGCCCGTGAAAAGGGCGGGATCTTCAAGCCAGACGTCCCGGCGCTGACGATCAAGCAGGACGACGAGGCCGCGGCCGCACTGGCGCAGTGCGCGACCGAGGTGGGCACGATGCTCGAGGTCACCGGCGAGCAGATCGATTTCTCGTACCGCTTCGAAGCGAACAAGGAACTGGGCCCGCACTGCCGGGTGTGCGTGAACACGGAGACGAGCAAGTTCGAGCACCTGGCCGTCCCGCTCAAGGGCGAGCACCAGGCACACAACTGTGCGCTTGCGCTGGCGGTGCTGGACAAGCTCAAGGTGCACGGCTTCCACTACGACGAGCAGCAGCTGATCGTGGGCCTGGCGAAGACCGACCTGCCCGGCCGGATGGAGTTTATGCACGAGAAACCGCGCGTGCTGATCGACGGAGCACACAACGCCTCGTCGATCGCCGCCCTGATCAAGTCGCTGGGCGCGCACGTGCAGTACGACTCGCTGGTCATGGTCTTTGGCTGCGGACAGGACAAGGACGTCAACGGCATGCTCGAGCAGGTCGCGCTCGGCGCGGACAAGATCATCTTCACCCACGCCAAGGGCAACCCCCGCGCGGTCGAAGAGACCGAGCTGCTGAACAAGTTCAACCACCTGTCGGGCAAGATGGCCCAGGCCGCGGACAACCTGCCCGACGCGCTCAAGCTTGCCGCCCGCGCGGTTTCGCGTGAGGACCTGATCGTGGTCACCGGCAGCTTCTACCTGGCCGGCGAAGCACGCAAGTTCTTCCTCGACGCGGCGGGCAAGCCCCGGCCCCGGCGGTAACCTGACCTGCAAACGAGCTTTCTCAAGCCCCGCCACAAGGCGGGGTTATTATTTTTGAAACGCGAGCCATTGCATGAACGTCGATGGCTGCAGACACGCATTCGTGCAAATGGACTGCAAAAGTCACTATGATCGCAAGCCTATTTATCCTAAAGTGCGGCTCACTTTTCCGGCCCGGCCATTTCATGGAGATTCAAATGACCCATCGGACCCGTACGTTTTTCAGCCTCACGGCCTTGCTGCTGATCTGCCTGCTGGTCGGCACCCGCGCTGCCGCGGCGGACCGGCCCAACATCGTCCTGATTCTCTCTGACGATCAGGGCTTCACGGACTACGGGTTCATGGGCCACCCGGCGATCCAGACGCCGAACCTCGACAAGCTCGCGAGCCAGAGCGCGCTGTTCCGACGGGGCTACGTGCCCACGGCGCTCTGCCGGCCTTCGCTGATGACGCTGGCGACGGGGCTGTATGCGCACGAGCACCTGGTGACGGGCAACGACCCCGCGGCCAGCGATGAGAACAAGGCGCACGAAAAAGCAGACAAGAAGCCCGCGAAAGAGCTGATGATTTCGAATATCGATCGCTGCGCCTCGCTGCCGCGCCTGCTATCGGAGGCGGGCTACCTCACGCACCAGAGCGGCAAGTGGTGGGAGGGCAGCTACCAGCGTGGTGGTTTCACGGAGGGGATGACGCGTGGGTATCCGGAGAAAGGTGGGCGTCACGGCGACGACGGGCTGAAGATCGGCCGAGAGGGGATGCAGCCGGTGTTCGACTTCATCGACAAGGCGGTGGAGCAGGACAAGCCGTTCTTCGTCTGGTACGCGCCGCTGATGCCGCATGATCCGCACACTCCGCCGAAGGGGCTGCTGGACAAGTACGCCGCATTGACCCCGTCGATCCATGTCGCCAAGTACAACGCCATGTGCGAATGGTTCGACCAGACCTGCGGTCAGCTGCTGGATCGGCTGGAGGCCAAGGGCTTATCCGACAATACGCTGGTGATCTACGTGTGCGACAACGGCTGGGTTCAGAACCCGGCGAACAACGGCTACGCCGAGCGATCCAAGCGCAGCCCGTACGAGATGGGGACGCGCACGCCGATCCTTTACCGCTGGCCGGGCAAGATCAAGCCGACAGACCGCCCCGAACTAACCAGCAGCATCGACTTCTACCCGACGGTGCTGGCGGCTGCAGGCCTGCCGGTGCCTGAGGGCCGAGCGGGCTTGAACCTGCTGCCTTACCTGACCGAGGGCAAGGCGATCGAGCGCGACACGCTCTTTGGTGAATCCTTTGCCCACGATGTTGCTGACGTGAAAAACCCCGAGGCGTCGCTGCTCTTCCGTTGGGTCATCAAGGGGGACATGAAGCTGCTCTTGACCTACAACGGCAGGGTCGGACGGATGGTCTACCCGCCCAAGGATTTCGCGCCGCAGCTCTACGACCTCAACGCCGACCCATTCGAAACGAAGAACCTTGCGCAAGAAAAGCCCGGGATGGTCAAGGAACTGACCGCCCTGCTCGACGACTGGTACATGACAAAGACTGCAAAGCACAGCGAGCAGCCGACGCCTTGAACCCGGCAGAAGGCTCATTAATTGTCGATGTACGCCGGCGCGTCACCGACCCGCCCCGGCTTTTGAATGTGCCCTGCGTCGTTCAAAATATGGATCAGCTCAGAACGCTGAGTTGAGGCCTGGATTTCTTCGATCGCCTTTTGAATCATCTGATCGATGTGATTGCGGGCCGGCTCGCGCTTCTTGAGGTCCTGCTGAAGATACAGCTCGGCGATGCGCTCGAGATCGGGGATAACCCGCGCGGCGTCCTGGCCGTAGCTGACGATCGATTTGAGGATTAGCGGAGTACGGTCCTTGCTGTCCCAAAAGTTCTGAAATTCGAGCAGATACACCCCGGCGTCGATGCCCTCGGCCACATGATGCTGAGCGAGGATACGAAGCCCTTCTGTTCTGACGCCGCTGGCGAACATGATCCCGCTTGGCGAGGGCTCGATGACCGCCTTGTAAATCGCGGGCAATAGCGGGCGGATCTGCTCAAGCGTGAGCTTGCTGTAGATCGCGGCGACGGCGGAACGTGCCTTGCCGTCTTCGTTTTCAAGCCCGACTCGTATCGCCTGTGCCAGTCGGGCCTGATCAATGCCATCAATCGAAGCGTTAATCAGCCCGCCCTTCTGGAACAGGGCGAAGCAGATGTACCGCTGCTCCATCCCGCGCGGGTCTTTCAACGGGTCGGCGTGCGCCAGGTGCTCTAGCATCACCGGCACCGCGACCTTCGCGGGCTTTCCGATCTTCGCCAGCGCCTTGATGGCAAGGATGCGCAGCCAGAGATCATCCGCCTGCATCGTGTCGATCAAAGGCTGGACAGCAGGCGTCCGATCTACGCGTGAGTACTGCAGCGCCACGCATGCGCCGTAGCGCGTATACAGATCTTTCGCCTTAAGCATCTCGATCAATTGCGATACGACATTGGCTTTGCGTCGTCCGATCGCCACCGCCGCGCGGTCGCGCACCACCGGCGACCAGCTGCCGAGCTTCTCGATCAGCTGCTCGGTCGTCATCGCGTCGTAGTAGCTGTTGCGGTCGTCGTTGGCCCAGCCGCGTCCGTCTTCGATCAGAGCGCCGGCCTGTGCGGCGGTGAGCTGCGGAATACGTGTAGCACCTTTACCGGTCAGGCGGATCTGCTTGAGCGGCATCGCGTAGGCGAGCAGGTAGCCCGCGGTGGGGTCCCAGCTTCCGTAGTAGCTGTCACGATCAAGATCGGGCGGGCCCTGGTGCACAAAGCCCCTCTGCCAGGTGCGCGCGGCGTCGAAGTAGCTCGCGCCGGACTCCTGCATCCACGCCCCCGAGGCATGAGGCCCGGACAGCGCGATCGCGGGCATCGCCCAGAGGATGTTCCAGAAGTTGCCCGTGTGGCCGGTGTCACGCTCCACGCCGTAGCAGGCCACACTCATACGTGAAAAATACTCGGCAGCCTCGGCGTCACCGAGCAGGTTGAACAGCACCGCCGCAGCACTGTTCTTCCCGTTGTCGTCGTGGTTCTGGATCCACGGGTCATGATCTCCGTAGGGGACCGAGCCCTTGCCGACATAGAAGCGAAGCATGAGCACGCTTCGATCGATGGCGAGTTCCAGGTCCACATGACCCACGCCCGCTTCGCGAGCAAGGACAAGGCCGATTGTGAGGATGATGCCCGGCTGGTTCATCATGCCGTAGCCGCCAAGCCGGCCGTTGGATAAAGCAAAGGCGTGGCCCCACGACCCGACGATGCTCTGCCCGCGTGCGGTCTCCAGCGCGAGCCGTTCCAGGCCGGGCAGCACGGACTTGTCGCCGGTCTTGATGACGTACTCGCTCAGATAGATCATGACGTAGCCGTAAAACCAGCTTTTCCAGACGGTCGACTCGAAACCCGCGGCCCACTGCGCCTCGCGCTGAATCAGGGGCAGGTATCGGTCCTGCCCGCTTGCGAGCAGCGCCAGGCCGTTGAGCGAGCGAACGATCGGATTCGTCCGCGTGTATTTCGGATCCTCCATCTTTCTCGCCAGCGCTTCACACCCCTGTTCGATGATGAGCTTGGACTTGGGGCAGTTGTACGGCGCGGTATTGCTGTAGTTACCCAGCACAGGCAGCTTGATGGTGACCTCTTCGGTCTTTCCGGCACGCCAGCGGATTAAGCGGAGATTCCCGCGACCTGCATTTGATTCGGCGAGAGTGAGCGCCCGGCCAATTTCAGTGCGCGGGTCTAGAGCAAACAGCTTTCCATCAACGCCAAGGACCACGTCGCCTACATCGAGAATACCCTGCGCCGGCGACCCCGGCTCAACGCTCCTGATGAAAACCTGACGCGCCTTGCTGGTCGACATCCTCGCGCTGTACATCCAGCCACGCGCACCGGACGCGCCGAGGTTCCAGTCGGTTTTGGCCTCGGCCGGGACCGTGCCCCCCTGCGTAAAGTCGGGGATCGGCAAGTCGGCTGCCGCCGCATGACCCGACAAAAACAGCACCAGAGCGCCTGCGACCAGACGCGTCGCAAGCAGGTTCATCAGGCGGATACACAGCATGAGGTTCCTCCACGGAATGATTCACGAATCAGATGGCTCTTCATGCAAATACAATGACCGACACGGTATCCGCTTGATTGCTACAACCTATATCGGCAAAGTCGACTCTGAAATACGATCAAGGTGTACTATAAAAACCCATGAAACTCCAGATCGGCAGCCTGACCCTGCCCACCAACCTGCTTCTCGCCCCGGTCGCCGGGTACTACGACCTGGCCAACCGCCTTGTCGTGCGCAGCGTGGGTGGGGTGCCGTGCGAGCCGGGGCACCTGGGAGACAGCCGGTACGACATCGGCGACGGGACCTACGGCTCGGTCGGGCTGACGTGTACGGAACTTTTGTGCCCACAGGCGATCCTCAACGATTCGCACAAGACGCAATGGCTGGCGGCAACGGCGCCGGAGGATAAGCCCGTCGCGATGCAGCTCTACGGGGCCGACCCGACGATTTTGGCTGAGGCGGCGAAGTGGGCCGAGGCCCAGGGCGCCGCCATCATCGATATCAACATGGGCTGCCCCGTCGACAAGGTCACGAAGAAGAACGGCGGGAGCATGCTGCTATGCGACCCGGGTTTCGCGGTGTCGATCTGCAAGGCGGTGGTCGACGCGGTGAAGACGCCGGTGACCTGCAAGATCCGCCTGGGCTGGGACGACGAGCGGATCATCGCCGACACGCTTCCCGCCATGCTTTGCGAGGTCGGCGCACAGGCGATCACCGTGCACGGCCGAACGACGGAGATGAAGTTCCGCCCGTCCGTTCGGCTCGACGGCATCGCGAGGGTGGTCGAGTGCGTCAAGAAACATTTCCCGCACGTGCCGGTCATCGGCAACGGCGACATCACGACGCCGGAGGATGCGAGGCGCATGCTCGATACAACAGGATGCGACGGCGTGATGATTGCGCGCGGCGCGTTCGGTCAGCCCTGGCTCTTCCGCGACACGGCCTACTACCTCAAGACCGGCAAAACCGCCCCGCCGCTGCCCCGGGCTCACAGAGCCCGGCTCGTTTTGGATCACTTCGAGCTGCTGATGAAATACCGCGACGAGCGCGTCGCGATGAATACGATCCGGTTCCGAACAAGCAAGTACTCCGCCCACGTCCAGCCCTGGCCGGGGCTAAGGCGCAATGTGCAGCCGATGCAGAGCGCCCGGGAGTTCCGCGAGTACTGGCTTGCGGGGATCCAGCGCATCGAGCGGGAAGACGCGGCGTATGTAGCACAGGTACAGCGATAATGAGTCAGCAGCAATCACAACCGATCCCCCGCCCAAGGATGCCCATCTTCTATGCGATCGCGCTGGTCCTTGGGGCCGTCAGCGTGGTCATCGCATACCTCTGCATCATCTTCATCGACGTCGAGACCGTGCTCGGCACCGGGCCCGCGATCGCCATCATGGGCCTGATCGTGATCGGATTCGCGACCAGGTACAAGCACAAATCCGGCATGATCGACGGCATCTCGCTCGTCACGATCGTTGTGTTAACCACTGCGATCACCTGGCTGCTGGACTGGAGCCCGGGCGAAGCGAAGGCGCCGTTCCTGATCATCGGCGGCACTTACCTGCTTGCACAGATGGGCATCCTTATCACGGTGTTTCTCAACCCGCCGGTCCTGCGTGAAGAGTGGCAGTGCGTGGACTGCGGGTACCCGATCTACGGCCTGCAATCCGCGCAGTGCCCCGAGTGTGGCAGTGTGATCCATCCGGCGCTGCTGGAGAAATATCGCGACAGCCCCGTGTGATCCGCTCCGATTATCGCTCGCGCCGCAGCACGAGCACAACACCCAGATCGTCGCTGTCGATTGAGGACGGTATCGCGGACTGGTGATGGAACGTATAGGTCGCGCAGTGATTGAATCGCGGCTCCTTGCGCAAAAGTGCGCGCAACTGGTTGGGCGAGTAGGTGCGGAAGGTCCAGTTGCTTTCGTAACGCCTGGGCTCATCGGCGCTGCCGGGACTTGCGGGGGTGCGTACGACAAATCGGCTGCGCATTTCTTCTGTTCGGGCCTTGTGGTTGGGCGGGCTGGTGCGGACGGTACAGATGACGTCGAGGTTGTCGCGTTTAGCGCGCCAGCGTTCGAGGTAGGTGTTGTCATCGGCGGGGTCGGTCAGGTGGATGCCCAGGACAAAGACGCCGCCGACGCGCAGGTGGTCGCAGATGCAGCTCAGGCAGGCCACGGCGTCTTCTTCGGTCTGCAGGTGCTTGAACGAGCTGACGAGGATGTGAGCGAGGTCGAAACCGGCTTGTTTTCCTGAGAATTTCTTGAGATCGAAGTCCTGCATGGGTGCGTGGACGAGCTCGCCGGTGACGCCGAGATTCTTGAAACGCTGGCGTGCGAAATCGAGCATGGGCTCGGAGAGGTCGACGCCGGCGACACGATGGCCACGTTCAGCAAGCTCGGCCATGAGTCGGCCGGAGCCGCAGGCGGGCTCGAGGATGCTGAGTTTTTGCGCGTGGGTTGACCCCACGGCGTCGTTGCGCGACGCATCGGGGTTGAGGTGCGAAGAGGGCGCTGCGTGGTGCGCGTGGCACTGCTCGAGGAAGGTCGCGTCCTTCTTCGTGTCGGTGTCGTAGATGATGTCGTAGTAGACCGGCGTCTGGTACCAGTCGAACGGCTCGTATTTGGGCATGGGTACAGCTTAACGGCGCGGCGCGTTGGTGGGGTCCTGCTCGGTGTCGGTGTCGTGAACTTGAGGCTCTTCGCCGGTCTCTAACAGGCGCGCGACGCGCTTGGCGTTATCGCGTCCGTAGCGGAAGAGCACGATCTCGCAGGCCTTGCACCGCCAGGCGAGCAGACGGTTGGTCCGCATGATCGCGTTCGTGCCGGGGATGTCCTCGGCAAAGTGGTGAGCGGCCCGGCCGTCGCCGCGGATGAAGTGCATGCCCTGGCTGACGGGGATGAAGCCGGTCTGCATCGTGGCCTGGCAATGCGGACAGCGGAGTGGCGTATGGGTCTCGGACATCATGGCATCATAGGCCTATCACCACTGATCCGACATGATCTGCTGGCGTTTGGCCTTGTACTCGTCCTCGCTGATCAGGCCTTCTTTACGCAGCTCTTCCAGGTCGCGCAGCCTCACGGCGAAATCAGGCTCGCCAACGTCAGCGTCACCTGAATCGCGTTGAAAGCCTTCGACTTTGAAATCGAACGACTCGGTATTGACGCCTTTCTCAGACGAGATGTTGGCGACGTTGTAGATGATCGATCCGATGATGCCGACGACAAACAGCGCGATGAAACAAGGCAGCGCTGCCTGAGGCCCCGCCGCGATGACGACGAGGATCAAGCAAACAACGCCGAGCGTCCATAGGATGCTCAGCGCGGACATCGGTTTGCTCGGCCTGGAGCCGCCGGAACCAAAGATCATGGCCTGTGTTTACCCTGAAGTGGTTTCTCAAAGCCGCAAATCAGGCTGGACTATTTCGCGAACTCGACCGTGCGCATCTCGCGCAGGACGGTGACCTTGATCTCGCCGGGGAAGGTCATCTCTTCGCTGACCCGGCGGGCGATGTCGCGTGCGATGAAGCTGCAGTTGGCGTCGTCCACGCGCTCGGGGTCGACGATGACGCGGACCTCGCGGCCGGCCTGGATGGCGAACGCCTCGCGCACGCCCTTCATGTCCTTGGCGATGCCTTCGAGCTGTTCCAGCCGCTTGACGTAGCGGTCCAGCGTTTCACGCCGTGCGCCGGGTCGGGCGCCGCTGATCGCGTCGGCGGCCATGACGATGGCGGTGTAGGGCGTGGTGTGCGGGATGTCGTCGTGGTGTCCGCCGATGGCGTTAAGGACGGCTTCTTTTTCGCCGTGCTTGCGGCAGAACTCCATGCCGATCGCCGGGTGTCCGCCCTCGACTTCGTGGTCCATGGCCTTGCCGATGTCGTGCAGGAACCCGCAGCGGCGAGCGATATTGCCGTCGAGCCCGAGTTCCTCGGCGATGACCTGGCAGAGGTAAGCGCACTCCATGGAGTGTTTGAGGATGTTCTGGCCGTAGGACGTGCGGTAGTGAAGCCGGCCGACCATCTCGCTGATGCGCGGGTGCAGGCCCTGGATGTTGGCCTCGATACAGGCTTCCTTGCCGTACTTGATGATGCGCTGCTGGACGTCGTTGCGGACCTGCTCGGTGAGTTCCTCGATGCGTGCGGGGTGGATGCGGCCGTCGTCCAGGAGCTTCTGAAGCGTTTCAGATGCGACCGCCCGGCGGATGGGGTCGAAGCAGCTGACCACGACCACGCCGGGGGTGTCGTCCACGATCACGTCCACGCCGGTCGCGGCCTCGAACGCGCGGATGTTCCGGCCCTCGCGGCCGATGACCCGGCCCTTCATGTCGTCGCTGGGGATCGCGATCGCCGTCACCGTGTGGTCCGAGCTGTGGTCCGAGGCGTAGCGCTGGATCGCCTGCAGGGTGATCTTGAGCGCGTTGTCCTTGGCCTCTTCCTCGGCCCGCTCGGTGATCCGCTGGATGAGCTGGCCCGCCTCGTGCTGGCACTCGGTCTCGATGACCTTGAGCGCCTCGCGCTTGGCGTCGCCCTCGCTGAGGTTCGAGATCCGCAGCAGCGTGTTCTTCTGCTCGGAGCGGAACTCCTCGATCAACTGCTTGCGCTCGGCGAGCATGACGTCGAGTTCTTCCAACTTGCCTTCGATCGCTTCCTCACGCTTCTTAACCGCGGCCTCGAGGTCCGACGCGTTCTTTTCCTTGAGCGTTAGCATGTCGAGCTTGCGTTCGAGGTTGTCCTCGCGCTTGGTCAGCCGGCGTTCTTTTTCGGTCATCTCGTCGCGCGCGACTTCGAGTTCCTTCTCGATCGCTTCGCGGCGTTTGACCTGCTCGTTGCGGGCGTCGAGCTCGATCTGCTTGGCGAGGGTCTGACCCTCGGTCTGGGCCTTGGCGACCAGCTCAGCGGCATGCCGCTTGGCGGTGCTGAGCGTGGCGTTGGCGGTGACTTTGAGAAGCAGGTAGATGCCCACCGCGCCGACCACCAGGCCGGCGGCTGCGCCGATGACGATCAGTGTCGCGCTGTCGGCAGCGAGCAGGGGTGTCAGTTCTAAGGTATTGGGGATCAAGGCAGGCCCCTTTCTCGGCACGCGGTGCGGCCGGTTGAGGCACAGCCATGAATGAGCGATCCACGTAGCCGCGGGGGCTTGGGGGAGGCGGGGTCACGGGATCAGCGACGGCCAGGTGTTATGCCTGAGTCTGGGCGGGTGTCCGGAGGGGTGGGTGCAGGCGGTGTCGTCGGGCTTGGAGAGCGCGCCATGGGGGCGCGAACTGGATGCCATTCCGAGGGGGTAGCCACGGGAGCGATGAATCGTCTGCGATTGTCCGGGGGGTGCCTTTAGCCATCGTTAATCTATGTCCACTCAGGGTTTACCGAGTGTCCGGACGATTAAGTCGCCCGCGTGATCCGCACTTCCGAGCCTTGTATCGCCCGACTGTGCCGAGTTGTGTCGGCCGGGCATTGCCTCAGCCGGTAGTGTTATAAAGTGGGCTCAAAGTCCCACATCAGCATATTAGTTTTACGTAAGACGCTCGGCAAGTGGTTCGCATCAAACTGTTTAGCAGCCTCGACCCGCCGACTGCCGAGGGCTGAAAGCCGCCTGCGGCGCCCTATTGGCTCAACCTGCGTCGCCCCAGGCGTTGGCGTAGCGGACCCGCCGAACGCCGATCCAGACCAGCGTCTCAAACCAGAGCATCGCGACGATGAATAAGACCCCATAGAGCAGCCAGCCCACACGCACCAGGCCCAACAGGTGCTCGAACCACGGCCGACCCAGCCCGTGCATATCCACCAGCGAAACCCCGACCCCCGCCACAATCACCCCCGGCAGCCAGCCCACCGACGCGTAGCAGCACACCCGCTCGGCCGAGGCGAACGGCACACGCCAGCCCCGCCGCCGACTGAACGTCACCACCCCCAGCACCTCGATATAGGTCAGCAGCAAGGTGGTCAGAAAAACAAACAGGCAAAACAGAAACGCGCTCCCGAAATTGATGTCGACGATCATGCCCGGGTCCACGAAGAGCCAGGAGAAATTGAGCGCAAAAAAACTAAGCCCCGCCGCGAGCGCCGCCGAAGTCAGCATGAAATAGATCGCGTCGTCCTTATGGCCGTGGACTCGCATCTGCCTGAAATGTCGGCTCGGCGAGAGCAGCACCGCTCGCGCAATACTCAGGTACCCCGTCAGCAGCATGAATCCACGCGGTACTGGCCAGTGACGCTTGTCCGGGGAGGACTCGGCCACAGCCTGCCCACACTCGGGGCACTGAGCATGAATGGCTAAACCCTTGATCGGATAACCGCAGCATTCGCAAAGCGAATCGCTATCCGGGAACACGCGATCGCCAAGTGAAACATCCATGACTGATTCTATACCCCGCCGACGGCCGCAGGTTGTTCCCTCGCGGTGATCCACTGTGTCAGGAGGTGGGCAAGGTGCTTGGCCTGATCGGTCTGGGCGATAGTCAGGCGGTCAAGCTCAACCATGTGCGGCAGGCGGGGCTGGGGCGAAGCGATGACCGGCAGTCCCGCGGCGTGCGCCCAGAGGATCGACAGCCCGGCATGAAGCGGATCTGGCGCGACCGCAAGATCGCAGCCATAGAGCACGCTCCATGGCTCGATGGTGCGTGCGTCCTGCTGGATGATCTGCGGCACATGCATGAGGCTGCACAGCTCCGTCGCGCTGCGCAGGCCCGCGGTCCTGGGGTGACAGATCAGCTGGACATCGATCTTCCAGCCCTCGTGCGCTGTCAGCGCCTCGTGGGTAAATGCCGCGGCCAGCAGCGCACGCTGCACATCCACCTGTTCAGGCTGATCGGCCAGCAGCGCAATCACACGGGTCCGCTCGGTCGCGCCCCACTGATCACGAAGCTCCGCACGAGATACCTCTACCGCATCGAATGCCTCGGGCGCTGCGCGGTCGATCAGTTGATGCGCATATGCGCAGAGCGTGGCCTGGCCGAAGCGCGGCTCCGCACGGTCGCAGCCGACCTCCGCCGCGACCTGCATCGCAAACGGCGTCCAGCACATCAAACGATCGGCACTCAAAAGGACTTCGCGCAACGCCCGGTCCGCGCCCGGCACGAGCCTGCGAAAACCCCGGGGTAGCGGCAGGATACGCATGCGATTGGGCTCGATCCCCGCGGCCAGCGCGGAGTCATGGATCGGCTGGCCACCGAGCAGGAGCCACGCGTGCTGATCCTCGGGCGCTGATTCGAAGCGAGCGAAGTCGGCGGTGAGCCTGAGCACGGGGGCCGGGCCGACACTTGCGCCTTGATCGATCAGATGCAGGACGCGCGTCATCGGTTGTCCAGGTTCGAGCCCGGCTCGGGCTTGCGCCAGTCGAAGAAGAGCCGGCCAAGGTCCCGGCCCGCGAGGCTCGCCAGCTCGCGCGCAACAATACTGCGTGCGGCACCCTGACCGGAGAGGTCACGGGCCGGCATTTTTACCGCGAGCGGGTAGGTCGTGATGCCCGTGTCGACGCCCGTCTTGGGGTCCTTGTCCGGCGGGAAGACGCGAGTGAGCTGATCAAGATCGAAGACCTTGACGTTCATCGCGATGCCAGGCCGAACAACGCTTCCGCCCAGGTCCATCTGGTATCCGGTGACCTCGGCGTGGATAACCTGCTTCGCGCCAAGGTGAGAGCCAAGCGCGGCAAGCGATGTCTGCTTGTACGCATCGCCGAGATGCTCTCGGTAGCCCGCAAGCTCGTCCTGGCCGACAAAGCCGACGGTCACGACCTTCTCCGCCTCGAGCGCGGCGACGGTGGAGTTGGCGATCGCGCGCAGCAGCGATTCGTTATTCACCAGGCCATCGAGGTCATCGATCACGATGAGCGTGGGCTTGTCGGGCAGCTCATATTTTGCTTCGACCAGCTCGGGTGGCGAAACCGCCTGGGCCATGAACCCCACCATGTTGCAGCCGGCCAGCAGCGTCGGGATGAGCAAGAGCGCCATCAGGATGTTCAGTATTTTTGCGATCGTTTTCACCTGATGAGTTGGTGGTCAAAAAAGAGCCCTGCCGTCTCTTCACAGAAATAGGTCTGGGTCATGATCTCGACCTTCTGCTCGCTGACCGCGACCTCGCCGATCTTCGACTTTACGGCGCTGGGGTAGAGGACGTTCTTGTTAAACGAAGCGCCGAAGTTATCCGGGTCCGCCGCCTCGGCCTCGACGATATTGATCGTCGCTGAGATCACGCCGCGGAGCACGTGCTTGTCGCCGGGCTCGTGGGTGCGGTACTCACCGATCTCCACGAGCACAAGGCGTTCGACCCCGAGCTGACGGATCAGGGCTGAGGGCGGACGCGTTGCCCAGTACGGGTTGTCATCCTGCCACTTGAGGATCTGGCCGGGGTCTGAGACGGTAACGCCGGGGACGTTCGCCTTGATCCTGCGGGTGATTTCCTTGGTGATCAGCGCGCGGGCATTGGGGTAGTTAAATGCCGTGAAATCGCTGGTCGAGATGACCACCGCGACGCTTCGGTCATTGAGGCCCAGGTACTGCGCCTTGACATCGATAGTCTTCTGCATACCAGGCCTGAAGTTGCAGCCGGGCACCACCGGCAGCAAAGCCAGCAGCAGCACCATCGATCCGGTTGTCTTGATCCATTGCCTCATGCTTGAGTATCTCCGCAACAATTAAGTACCCCGTTCGGCCCCGAGGTTCAGTCCATTCCTGATTGTCGTTATCCACCGGCGAGCCACACGGCCCCGGCCTTGTACGCCCAAGCCGCGAGCAGCAGCCCAACCCAGCTGAGCACGACCCGTTTTGTCAGCAGCACCGACCACACCGGCGCCAGCGAAGCCCCCGACCAGGCCGCCCATAAACCTATCCAAAACATCATGGCCAGCGCCAACGCGAGAAGCGCACCAAAGGGCTGACTGATCAGTGCAGAGAGTAGTGAGCCATGCGCCGCGTGAGCGAAGGCCGTCGTACAGCCGCAGGTCGCGCAGGGCAGGCCCGTGAGCTGGAGGAAGCCGCAGGAGGGCAGGCCCATCTGAGTGTGTGTGCCCATGCCGTTGGCGCTGGGTGCGAGCATTGCGCCAACCACCAGCGGGCTTGCGCAGATCACCACGACCATCAACCCCACCAGCCGCGGCGGCAGCACGCCCACATTCTGCTCAACTTCTATCGCCTGGGCCATCGCACTATGATAGCTGGACACAGAGGCCGGGCCTAATGCGATCCGCTGCCGCAATCAGACAAAAACGGATCAACCTGGCCTGCGGCTACGCACTGGGCGGGTACCTCTGCGTCACGGCCGCGTGGCTGGCGATTCTCGTGATACCCGGGCTGGCCCTCTTCTGCCTGATCGGGGCAGTAGTCGCAGGGTTTGTCGGCACGCTGCGTGCCCTGCTGCTCGGGGTCCGTTTCCTGCTCATCCCGGTCACAACGCTGATCTACGCGCCGCTGAGTTTCATCTCTTCGCTCGATATCGCTTTGGGCTTGGGCCTGCTTTACAGCGCCGCGACTGCGGCACCCCTGTACCTGCTTTTCAAGAACCACTTTGCCAAGCGGCCCCCGCCCTGGCTCTGTCAGGACTGCGGCTACCCGCTGCTGGGCCTGGACCGGCCGCTCTGTCCCGAGTGCGGCAGACCGTTCGACCCCGGGCGAGTCCCGAAGATCATCCCGGCCAACGCCACGGGCAAATCAACTTAAACTATGCCGATGGTGTCACGATTGCCTGAGTCAGAACCCGAAGAAGCGCCTGCGGCGGATAGCGGCGGCCAGAACCCCAAGAGGCGACGCCGGCTGCGCGTGCGCAAGCTGCCGATCAGCGTGCTGCCGACGCTGCTGACCCTGGGCAACGTGCTCTGCGGTTTCATGGCGGTCTTCTTCGCCTCCCGCCCCGCCGACACCGACCTGCCCTTTGACTGGACACCGCTGACCTTCGCCGCCATCATGATTTTCCTGGGCATGCTGTTCGACGGGTTCGACGGCAGGGTCGCGCGTCTGACCCACAGCACCAGCGCCTTCGGTCAGCAGCTCGACTCCATGGCGGACATGGTGAGCTTTGGCGTTGCGCCGGCCTTCATCGCGATCCAGCTCGTCGAAGCGGGCGTGCCCTATATCTCCGAGTCGGCCGACCACATCTTCGGCCGGGCCACACTGATCATCGCGATGATCTACGTCGCCTGCGCCGCCCTGCGGCTGGCACGCTACACCGTCGAGGCCAGCGAGAAAAACAACCCCGACCCCAGCGTGTTCAGCGGGCTGCCCTCGCCGGGCGCTGCGGGCACCGTCGCCACACTCGCCCTGCTGCACCAGCACGTGCTGCACGGCAACTCCACGGTGCCCGCCGATTCATGGATCATCGAGGCCGCACGCTTTGGCATGGTCGGCGTCATGCTGCTGACCGCGCTTGCGATGGTCAGCAGGCTCCCCTACACCCACTTCATGAACCGCTACCTCCGCGACCGCGCCAGGATCGGAACCGTCGCGCTGTACGTCATCGTCGGACTTCTGCTGCTGATCATCCCCCAGTGGACCCTGGCGATCGCGTTCGTCGCCTACGCGTTGTCGGCACCGCTGCGGTGGGTCTGGCGGCGTCTGCCTGTAAAAGCCAAGGCAAACTGACCGCGCGTGCAGCGGTCGACACGATGCGTCCTGAACCCATCGAATCCAAATCAAAGCGGGACGCTTCGCGTCGCCCGCTACACCGGAAAATATTCCAAAACGCCCTACTCTTCGTCGAACTTCGACGCGACCAATTTCTGCAGCGCGTCCAGGGCGTCCCCGGCGTCAGGACCGGCGGCCACGATCTCAAGCTCCGTGCCCTGCGTCGCGGCGAGCATCATGAGGTTCATGATGGATTTGCCGTCGAACTTGTTGCCGGACTTGATGACGTGGATGTCCGAGCGGAACTGCGAAGCGGTATCGGCGAACGACATCGCGGGCCGGGCGTGCAGCCCGAGCTTGTTCGTGATCGTCACCTTGACGCGTTGCGGTTGCATTGCTCTGGATCAATCCGTCAAAAAGCCAGCGTGTCAACGGCGCGTTGCACGCGCCGTGCGGGTCAATAGTCTTTCGGTCGCTTTCGGGCCCCCGGCCCGCGCGGGGGATCAGCGGGTCAGTTGACCTGCGTCGGCTTCAGCCAGCAGGTCGATCACCGCTTCTTTAGTCTCGGCCTGACGCAGGAACTTGCGGAACATCTCGTTCTGCAGGTAGCTAAACAAGTTTTCCATCGCCTGCAGGTGGCCCTCGGGGTTGTCCTTGGGCGAGGCGACGAGGAACAGGCTGAAGACAGGCTGGTTGTCCAGCGAGTTAAAGTCGATGCCGTCCTGGCTCACCGCGACGCAGGCGGTCACCTTCTTGATCTTGTCGTGCTTGACGTGCGGGACCGCCACGCCCTTGCCAAAGCCGGTCGAGCCCCGCTTCTCACGGTCCATCACCAGCTTGATCAACTCGGCACGCAGACCCTTGGCGATCGCGCCCGAAGCGATCAACGCATCGATCATCTCCGCGACCGCGTCGGCCTGGGTCTGTGCCTTAAGGTCGCAGATAATTGCATCATTAACGACAAAGTCGCTCAGCTTCATCGGGTTCAGCCTCAATCAGGGTGCGCCCCCCGGCAGACCGTGGGGAAACGAACATTGTAACCAAATCCAACGCCGCAGGCTCAGGCCTGATGCTTGTGGTTGCGGACCTTTTCCTTCAGGTCCGTCAACTGCCGTTCCATCTTCTGGACCGCCTGATCCACCCCCCGGTAAAGGTCCTGGTCCGTGGCATGGGCGATCAGGTGGTCCTGGCCGTCCACATGGGCGATAAACTCGACCTTGTAGTGCCTCTGGTCCTCGGCCTTCTCCACAAGGATCTCCAACTTCGCCAGACGGTCGTAGTACCGCTGCAGCTTGCCCGCCTTCTCCTGGGCGTGCTGCTGGATCGCGTCGGTGATCGTCATATGTCGTCCGGTGACGGTGATCTCCATCGTGTTCTCCTTGGATCAGAGGGGCAGAAATAGCCCGGTTAAGTCGGGGGGTTGGATACGCCCGGGCCGGTGAGTTGGTCTTGGCCCTGGCGCGGACCGTTTGATGCGCTGCGGTGAATGACCTGCGAAGGCGGTACGAGCACCCCGCCGGACACCGCGAACTTGAGCGCATCCTCGATCGAGATGCCCAGGTCGATCGTGTCCTGGACCGGCACGGTGATGACGTAGCCGGTGAACGGCGTGGGCGAACTGGGGACAAAGACCGTGAGGCAAGGCACACCCATCGCGTCTTCGATGTTCTGCATCGTGTCGCCGGTCACCAGCCCGACCGAGTAGATGCCCTTGCGCGGGTACTCGACGGCGACGACGCGGTTGAACTTGAGCTTGTCCTCATTGTCGCCGAAGAAAAAGTCGGTCACCTGCTTCACCGCCGGGTAGACCCGGCGGATCAGCGGGACTCGGTCGATGAGGCTTTCCCCGCGGTCCTTGAGCTGCCGGCCGATCACGTTGGACATGATCGCGCCGGCGAAATAGAAGCCGAAGATCGCGACGATCAGGCCGATCACATCCAGGATGTGCCACCTGCCGATCGCGATCGTGTTCCACTTCTTCTCGAGCTGGGCCCGCCGAGCGTAGATGACGATCTCGTCCTGCTGCTTCATCCACGCCAGGCGCTGCTCGCGCAGCTGACCCTCGATCACCGCCTCGCTGGGCCGGGGTTCGAGGTCGATCAGCCCCTGGCGCAGCCTCTCACGCTCAACCTCCCACGCCTCGCGATCAGACGCGCTCAGCCCGTTCTCCCATACGTCGGCGTAGTCCTCGTCGGTCGGCACGGGCCAGTCGGTGAACGAGATCACCGCCGCGCGGATGCCCCAGTTGATCGGCGAGGCGATGCGGTCCCGCACGAAACCGTAGGCAAACACCAGAAGCCACAGCGTCAGTACCGCCGGCAGCAGCGTCGCCATCCCGCGGATGATGAACCGGCTGGTGCGGCGCGACTTCTTGGCCGGACGGTGCGCGGCCGAATCTGCGGTCATGTTGTTGTCCTGAGGTTCAGTCACAGCGGGAGGGGTCTGTCGGAGAATATCCCTATTTTAGCGTTTAAAAACCGTCGCGAAGCGGATCCATTTTTAACGCACATCGAAGCGGAAAAGCCGCTTCTTGCCCGCACGCACCAGCACGTAGCCGTCGACCACGTCCGCGGACGTCACGCTGCGCATCGGGTCGTCGACTTTTTCATCGTGCAGGCGCACGCCCCCGCCGGCGACCAGCCGACGCGCCTCGCCATTGGACTTGGCAAAACCCGCCTCCACCAGCAGCGCGATCAGCGCGATGCCCCCGGCCAGCTCGTCTGCCGTCTTGGTCGCGCTGGGGATCGCGTCGCCGGTCACATCCGCATCACTGCTGAACGCCTTGCCGGCCGAGTCGCGCGCCTTGATCGCTTCTTCCTCGCCGTGCACCAGCTTCGTGATCTCGTACGCCAGGCGCACCTTCGACGCGTTGATCGCTGCGCCCTCTGCGGACGCGAGCTCACGCACCTCGTCCATCGGCAGGAACGTGAAATAGCCCAGGAACTTGGCGACATCAGCATCCGCGACATTGCGCCAGAACTGGAAGAACTCGAACACGCTCGTCCGCGCCGCGTCCAGCCAGATATTGCCCTGCTCGCTCTTGCCGAACTTGCCGCCGTCGGACTTGGTCACCAGCGGGAACGTTAGCCCGGCCAGGTCCGCGTCGTGCAGCCTGCGCCCCAGGTCGATCCCGATGACGATGTTGCCCCACTGGTCCTGCCCGCCAAGCTGGAGCGTGCAGCGGTGCTTGTCGAAGAGGTAGGCGAAGTCATAGCCCTGCATCAGCATGTAGCTGAACTCGAGGTAGGTGATACCGTCGCCTTCGCTGCTCATACGGCCCTTGACCGACTCCATCGACATCATGCGGTTGACGCTCATGCGCGAGCCGACCTCGCGGAGCATGTCCAGCCACTTCATCCCGCCGAACCAGTCGAGGTTGTTGACCAGGACCGCGCCGGTAGCGCTGTCGTTAAAGTCGACGATGCGTCCGATCTGCTTGGCGATGCACCGGGCGTTGTGGTTGATGTCGTCGGCCGAGAGCATCTTGCGGGCCTGGGTCTTTCCCGAGGGGTCGCCGACCAGCCCGGTCGCGCCGCCGACCAGGACGACCGGCCTGTGCCCGCATCGCTGCAGGTGTGCCAGGCCCATGATCGGCACGAGCGAGCCGACGTGCAGCGAGTCGGCCGTGGGATCGAACCCGCAGTATGCTGCGACGGGCTTGTTTAGCCGCTGACGGATCTTCTCGTCGGTGCACTGGGAGACGAGCCCGCGCTGAAGCAGGACGTCGTAGAGGTTGGCTGGGGAGGTTGTAGCGGTCATGGACCGTGGATTTTAAGCCAACGCGCGTTGTGTCGCTGGTGAAAAGAAAAAACCCGCGTCCAGAGACGCGGGCCTGGGGCTATCACGGGTTTGTAGGCGATCAGAACGCGTTCTGATCGGGCGCGACACCTTGCTGGGCCTCGAAGAAATTTTTCATCGTTTCGCCGAGCTTCTCGGCCATGTCGAAGAATTCCTGGTCGAGCGAGAGCTTGAGCGTGTCGCCCTCGCCCTTCATCTGCAGCTTCATGAACAATTCATTAAGCTGGTTGGGGTCCGGAGCGCCCTCGGCGCCCTGGAACTGCATGGCCAGCATCGCGGGGGCGGTCATGATGATCGTGTTGTAGAGCCCGAGGAACTGCGTAGCGCTTTCAGCATTCAGGAAATTCATCTGGATGTCCAGCTGGAGCTTTTCCTGCTTGTAGGACATGGCCATACCGACCGTGTCCAGGGCCTTGATCGGCCCGAGCATGCCCATCATCATCGCTTGTGTCGGGTCCTGCTGAGCGTCGGGCCCGAGCTGGTTCGGATCGAAGTCCATCATCTGACGCATGCTGTCCTGCATGCGGAAGACCATGGCGAAGAGGGGCTGGCCCTGGGTGTCGAGCTGCTTCTTGAAGGCCGCGAGCGCCGCGGCATCAGCGGCGGGCAGCGCGGAAGTCAACGCGTCGCCTTCCTTGCTGACGATCGAGACATCGTGCCAGCCTCCGCCGATCGCGACGACCTGGGCATCGACGTCTTCTTCGCTGGCTTCCTTGAGCAGCGTGCTCATCGCCTGGCCGTCGATGGCGCCGTCCGACTTGGCCAGCATCGACATCTTCGGCTCGACTTCATTTTCGCCGGGCATCGCAACGCTCATCATCAGGCCCGAGCCCCCTGCATTGACGAAGTCTTTGCGGAAGGCCTTGACCTTCTCGATCACCTTGTTGATTTCTTCGATGTCTTGGGGCAGGGCGTTCTGCTGAAGTGCAGGTTCCGCCACCATCTTCTTGACGAGGTCCTCGTACTTCTGCATCAGCTTGTCGTCGACCTGAGACACGTCAAACCAAACCAGCATCGTGGTGTCTTTGCCGATGGCCTTCTCCGGCGCTTCGAGCGCGGCGGCGGGCAGGCACAGCAGCAACATCAACGCAGCCGCACAGGCCGACAGGGACTTGAACAATTTCATCTGGGTTTCCTCAAGGTTGGGATTGCAGTTTGATCGCCAGAACTATCATACGCCAAGACCATGGCGATCGTTCAACACCACAGAAAACAGCTAGTCCGGGTATAGAAACAGCCGAGGCTTTCACCTCGGCTGTCCATTAATTCACTTAAGAACTCGCCTGCGAGCTTCTACCGCCCTGCTCAGCGGACGTAGTAGCCGGTCAACTGCAAGAAGCGGTTCTGGCTGAGGATCGGGATGCGCATGAGCTTGGCATCGTCGATGATGCGGTAGTAGGCCTCGTTTTCGGCGAGCTTGGCCTGGTACTCGCGGATGATTTCGGGGTCGATGACATCGGCACCGGGCTTGTCGGGGAAATCGGGCTTCTCGCCGAGCACGATGTAGTCCAGGTCCGGGGTTAGAACCGGGATGCCGTCGTTACCGATCTTCAGCTCAGGGATCGAAGCGCCGCTCTTGAGGATGAGGGCCTTGATGCGGTCGACGTCATTCGTACCGCCATCGCGCTCGATGTCGAAGGTGCCGAAGGCGTACATCGCGATGTCCATGTTCGGCTCGTACGCGACGTTGACGATGGTGTCGCCGGGGGAGACGGCGTTGCCGCGTTCGGCGCGAACAATACGGCAGACGGCGGTGTCGTTATCAAGGGCGTAGACCTCGACGGTCGCCTTGCCTCGGGCCTCGTCGGCGGTGTTCAGGCGGATAACCGGCTGCGGATCAAAGACTTCGAAGGTCATACCGATGACCAGTCCGTCGGCCCTGCCCAGATCGACGAGCACTTCCTTGCCTTCGCCGATGACCGAAGCGATTTGGCCGTCGGGCAGCGTCGTGTTGGGCTCGGGGAGCTTGGGCAGGCGCTTACGCAGTTCGTCAATCGTGAAGTTGAGCCGGACAATCTGCCCGTCAAGCTCTTGCTTCTCCTGGTCGAGAGTCGTGATCGAGGCGTTGAGTTCTTCGATGCGCTGCTGCGCAGCCTCGTCGGAGTTCTTGATCGCGGAGGTGACTTTCGCTTGAAGGTCGCCGATCTGCGTGACCAGGGCATCTTTCTCCTGATTCAGAGCGTCCAACTGGGACTGGCGCTCGGTCATGATCGTGGCGTACTGGTCGCTCTCGGCCTTGCGTGCGCGATCCAGATCCTGCTTGGCGGAGCGCTCGAGGTTGAAGTCCGACTCCATCTTGGAGGCGGCGGCCTGCTGCTTGGCGATCTCCGTCTGCGCGTCGCGGACGGCGGCTTCAAGCTTGGCGATCTTGTCGCGCATGACGGCGAAGACGGTGCCGCCTTCCGAGACATACTCGTTAGCCTGGCCGGTCTCGCTGGTCGAGACGTACTTGGCGCGATCGGCTTTCGCCTCGGCTTCAGCGGCCTTGTGGGTCTCGATCTTGGTGTACAAGATGATGGCGACAAGGGTCGCGATCACGAAGCTGCAACCAAAGATCACCAGGGCCACCGCGAAGCCGGTGTTGCCACTACGTACTTTTGCCATAACCGGGGTCTCCAGCAGTGCGGACGGAGGGAAGTCCTAACAGTGTCCGCAAATCCGTAAGTACAGTCAAGCGCGGTTTTTGGGATAGGTCCGGACAGGCTGCCCCGGCTACCCCAAACGGATCAGAGTCCGTTGACCGCAATCACCATGTCAACCTCGACGCTCGCACCCAGCGGCAGGCAAGGCACCCCCACCGCCGATCGGGCATGCATGCCCTGGGGCCCCAGAACGCGGGTAATAAACTCGCTGGCACCGTTAGCGACGATGTGCTGTTCGATAAACGTCGGGGAGCTGGCGACAAAAACACCCAGCCTTACCAGGCGGACCATGCGCGACCAGTCGCCCTTGAGCGCGGCATTGATCTGCACCAGGCTGTTGATCGCGCAGTATCGGGCGGCTTCCTGGGCATGCTCGATCGTTGGGCCGCCGGGCACACCCAGCGGGCCGGTGGAATACAATTTGCCGTCCTTGAAAGGCAGTGTTCCGCTGAAAAAGATGTGCCCCGCCGACTCGACATAGGGCACATAGGCCGCGACAGGTGTCGGCGCGGGTGGCAGTTCGTATCCCAGTTCGGCGAGCTTGGCTTTGAGGTCCATATACGGATTATGAACGATGAGGCGTGCCGTGTCGAAGTCGCAAGCCCGGGCCTAGAGCTAGTCGCCCTGCGCCGACTTGACCGCCTCTATCACCTCAGAGGCAAAGTACCAGTCGCGGCGGAACACCTGCTTGCCGTCGGGCGCGAGGACCACCAGCAGCGGGATCTGCTTGCCGCCCATCTCGCTGAGCAGTTGATTGCCCTCGGCGTTGCTCGGCGAGGTGATATCGACTTTCATCGCGACAACGCCTTCGGCGCTAAGCGCCGCAGAGACTTCTTTGGTGTTCAGGACCGTGGCTTCAAGGAAGTGGCAGTTGTTGCACCAGTCCGCGGTGAAGTCCAGCACGACAACGTTGCCCTTCTCCAGCGCCGTGCTGAGCACCTCGGGCGTGTAGTAAACCCACTGGATCGGCGGCTTGCGAGTCATCGTGTAGCCGCCCGCGGCGCCCGAGAAGATCAGCGCCAGCCCCAGCACGGTCATCACAACACGCTTGACCGCCCTGGGCTGAAGCAGGTTGATTTTCCAGATCAGCCAGGCGCCCGACGCCGCGATAAACAGCCCGACAACCCACCAGAAGAGCTTGCTGGGCGGGGCCGTGCCGTCGGAGAGAACAACATTGACGCCCGTGCCGATGAAAAACGCCGAGGCGGCAAGCATGAGCAGGCCCATGACCTGCTTGAGCAGTTCGCTGCCCGGCCCGGTGCGCGGCACCTTAGCAACCAGCTTAGGCATCGCAGCAAGGACGAGGTAAGGCAGCCCCATGCCCACGCCGATGGCGATGAAGACCGTCAGGACCAGCCAGTCCTTATCCAGTTGTGTCGAGCCGGCCAGTGCCGTGCCCATGAACGGCGCGGTGCAAGGGGTGGCGAGCACGGCGGTCATGATGCCGAAGCCGAACGAGCCGTACAGGCTATCGTGCTTAGGGTTGATCGCGTAGACCCAGTTGGGCAGGCGCACCGAAAAGAGGCCGCACATCCCCACCGCCATCGCCGCAACGATCACGCCGACGCCGATGGTGAACCACCACTCCTGAAACAGCACGCTGATCGAGTCCACCTGCTTGAGCAGCGCGAAGAAAACGCCGAACACGCCCCAGAACGCGAGCACACCAAGAAACATCACAAAGCCCAGCAGCAGCGTCCGCCCCCGGCTGCCGGCCGACCTGCTCAGGCCCATGATCTTGATCGGGATCACCGGCAGGACACAGGGCGTGAGGTTGAGCAGGAACCCGCCGATCATCGAAACACCCACGAGAAGCCCGACGAGCGCGAAGGTGCCAAGCTCGTCCAGCCGTATCTCAAACAGATATAGGTCCAGCACGACAGGATCGCTGCTCGAACTGCGCTGATCGGCGACCCCAGCGCCGCCCTGGAGTTCAGGCCAGACCGATGCATCGAACCCGTTGAACACCTCGTCCGTCGACGCGCCGCCGGGCACGTCGGCGTCACGCGCTACAACCTCGACCTCGACCTTGAGCGTCTGGGTCGTCGGCATGAGGCAGGAGCTGTTGCAGGGCTGGTAGCCAAAATCCACCGACAATTCGTACCGCCCCGGCACCGCGTCGTCCCTGACCAGCACCGGCAGATAGACCCTGACCTGGTGCTCATAGACCGGCTGGAGCTTGCCGAAAGCATTCTCCACCTGAACCGGCTTAGGCCACTGGGCCTTTCCAACGACCAACTCGGGCGGGAGGTTTGCGGTGATCGAACTGGCGACCTCGACACCCTGATGCACACCCTCGGGCGGGTAGATGTGCCAGTGCTTGCCGTTGTTGTCGACCTCGTCGGAGATGTCGGCCTGGACCGCGAGGATCAACTGATCGCCCGGCCTGAGCTGGGCTCGAGAAGCGTGGATCGACAACGTCACCGGGCTGTTGTCAAAACCGAAGGGCTGGGCCGACGCGACAGGCGCCAACACGCCCAGCAGGCCCAGCAGGAACAAAGTCAGGCAGTGTTTCATGAAATCAGTCATGGTTAATTGATCCGCGATCAGACTGCTCGCACGGCCGAGCGATACCACCTTCAGCGGCCAGGGATACAACGGTTCGGCCTTCAGGGGTATTCCTTCTCATGCTCAGCGACGCCGATGAACGGCGATTGTCTTGGATTGTAGCCGACCCGCAGCCCCGGCCGATAACGTTGGCAGAACCTATGGCCGATGTCCTTGACCAATCTGAAGTCGATGCCCTGCTCGCCGCGGTCGAATCCGGGCCTAGCGAAGTGCAGACCGGCGGCGGCGAGATGCGGATCTTCACGCTTGACCGCCGGCCGATCTCCGATGACGTCGAGGTCCGCGACTACGACTTCAAGCGCCCCGAGCGTGTCTCCAAAGACCAGATGCGGGCGCTCGAGACGCTGCACGAGGCCTTCAGCCGAAGCTTCGGTGCCCTGCTCTCGGGCTTCCTCCGCACGATCATGGAGGTCAAGGTCGCCACGATCGAGCAGATGACCTTCTCCGAGTTCACGCACTCGCTGCCCAACCCCACCTGCTTCTCGCTGATCGACTGCGAACCGCTCGACGGCACGATGTGCATGGAGATCAGCCCGCTGATCATCTACCCGGTGATCGACCGTCTTCTGGGCGGGTCCAACGCCGACCTGTTCATCCCCCAGCGCCCGCTGACCGCGATCGAGATGAGGCTGGTCGGCAAGATCCTGGACCGGGCCGTGGTCGCGCTCAAGGAAGCCTGGGCGAACGTCAAGCCGATCAACTTCAAGGTCACCGAGAGCGAGTCCAACCCCGTGCTCGTGCAGATCGTGCCCCCGAACGAAGTGGTTGTCGTGGTGGGCTTCGAGCTGAAGATGGGCGGGCGGGCCGGCACGATGTCGATGTGCATCCCCTACAACGTCATCGAGCCGCTGATCGAGAAGCTGAGCAACCAGACCTGGGCCGCGTACAAGCGCCATAGCCGCGACGCCAAGATGCGCCACCGCTTGGCCAACCACCTCGACGCCGCAAGGCTGAACATCTCCACCATCCTCGCCGACACCACCATCAAGCTCAGCGACCTGATGAACCTCGAGGTCGGCGACCTGATCCTCACCGAAAAACCCGCCACCGCCCCGCTCACCCTCGAGATCGGCGGCAAGCGCAAGTTCATCGGCCAGCTGGGACAGTACAAGGGCAACCGCGTCTTCCGCGTCAACCGCACGCTGTCACCCAAGGACCGCGTCTAAAGCCGCCGTCGGCGGTCTTCGGCGTTGCCCCAAGATCAACGAGTGAAACCTCGAGACCGCAGACATCGTCCGCGGCTTTGGCTTAGCCGCAGAAGCTACAATCCCCCTATGCACCAATCCCTGTCCCTCACCGCACTGGCCCTGATCCTTTCCATGTTGTTCGGCTGCGACAACGCGTCGAACACTTCGTATACCCCCGGCAACAGCGCGCTGCAGGGACAGGACGCCGGCGCGGGCACCTTCCTCTCGGCCGACGGCAGCCTCAAGGCGCAGTGCCCCCAGGGCTGGGCCGTCGCAGACCTCAACGACGACGCCGACCTCGAAGTCGCCAACGTCAATGACGACACCTACCTGCTGGTCATGAGTGAGTTCCGCGCAGACTACGCCGGGGACCTTGCCCAGCACTCGTCCGACACACGCAGCACCCTGGTCTCCAGCCTGACCAACGTCACGCAGGAAGGGCCGACCGAACTTACGATCAACGGAAGCCCCGCCATCCAATACAAAATCATCGGCACGTTCGACCGCACCAACATCATCTACCTGCACACCACCATCCAGACCGAAGAAAAATTCCATCAGGTCCTGACCTGGACCGTCGCCTCACGGTTCAAGAAGTCCGAGCCGACGCTGCAGCAGATCATCGGCACGATCGAAGAAGTCGTGCCGGGGGCCTGAGCGATTCTGCTCTTTCACCCCAGCCGATGCTGCGCACGCTCGCGGATGCCGGCGATGCCCTTTTCGCACCAGAGGTACTTGGGGTTCATCAGCTTCGTGCCGATCGCCGCGTACTTCACGCCAAGGTCCGCGTAGGCATCGACATCCTTGGCCTCGTAGATCCCCCCGCCGCCGATGACGGTCAGCTCGTTCCAGTAGGTTTTTTTGCGCAGGTCCTGGATGCACTGCAGCGCGACCGCCATCAAAGGCTTGCCGCTCATCCCGCCGCCGGGGTTCGGCAGCGTGTTGCAGCAGTGCAGCATCCGCAGGCCCGCGGCGTAGGCCTGCTCGACCATCGCGTCGTAGTTCACCGGCGGGATCTTCGCAATGATCGGCACGCCCGTCGCATGGGCACGGCTAAACAAGTCCACGGGCCATGAGATGTGCCCGACGTTCGGGCAGCTCATGTTCAGCTCGATCGCCAGGGGCTTGAGCGGCGCGGTCTTGTCCAGCAGGACATACCAATCGTCCGGGGTGAAGCCGTGGATCGAGACGATCTTGTCGCTGACGTCGATCTTGCCGGCCTTGCACTTGTCCACCAGCCAGTCGATGCCGGGGTTGCGCAGGCCGATGCGGTTCACCCACGCCTTCATGCGCGGGTAGTAGCGCACCGTGAGCAGCACGCGCCAGGCGCGGTTGAGGACGCCGCCGCGGCGTAGCGCGGTGAACGTGCCGAGCGTCGGCGTGGTGCCCTTGGGCTGGATGTAGTTGCCAAAGGGCGCGGAGATGATCAGGGGTTTAAACATGGGCGTTGCGTGAGGTGGGGTTTCGATGACTTGCACGCGTTTCAGTATATGCAAAGCGTCTAGCGTCTAGCGTCTAGCGTCGAGCCACGAGCCGATGCATCACCTTGCGGCTTGACGCTAAACGCCAGACCCTAGACGCTGGACGCTAAACGCTTCGTTTCACCGGCATCGCGCGTTATGCTGACATCGTGTCACTCACCGCCCCAGCACGATGGATCAACAATACGCTCGATCGGCTCTGGCCGACGGTCGTCACGATCGAGCGTTCGCGGCACGACTGGCAGCCGGACGAGGCGGAGGACTATTGTCATCGCTGCGGGGCGAGCGCGGGGCCGGGCTCGGTGCTGACCGACGGCTGCGCGTTCTGCCGGGGCAGGGCGCTGGCGTGGGACCGGCTGACCCGGCTGGCGCTGTACGACGAACCGTTCGAGGGTTGGCTCAAGCAGATGAAGTTTGGGAGGCAGTGGTCCTGGGCGCCGCACCTGGGGCGTTTGCTGGCCGAGCGCGTGGGCGAGCCGATCGAGCCGGGGAAGGTGGTCGTGACATACGTGCCGATGCACTGGCGTCGTCGTTGGCGTCGTGGGTTCAACCAGGCGCAGCTGATGGCCGAGGCGCTGGGCAAGGCGCGGGGCTGGCCGGTGCTGCCGATCCTGCGCCGGCCGATGTGGACCCCGCCCCAGCCGTCGGTCGTGCCCTCGCAGCGCGAGCAGAACGTCCGACACTCCTTCGCGATCCGCCCGATCGACCTCACCGGCTGGCAGGTCGTGCTCGTAGACGACATCAAGACCAGCGGCGCATCGGTGGGCACCTGCTGCAAGCTATTGCATCAACACGGTGCGCGATCGATCCACATCGCCGTCGCCGCGGTCGCCGACCCCAGGGGGATGAAGTTTCAGAGGAAAATCGCTTCTGATTAAAAAAGCCAGGGCAGAGATCGAAAAGATTCAGTGCCGGCAAACGAAGCGTCTATACCACCCCGCCGAAGCGCCGGGTGCGTCCCTTGAATGCGCTGAGCGCCTTGTGCAGCTCATCCACCGTGAACTCCGGCCAGCACACGTCCGTCACATAAAACTCGGCGTAGCTGAGCTGCCACAGGAGATAGTTGCTCAGACGCATCTCGCCGGCGGTGCGGATCAGCAGGTCGGGGTCCGGCAGGCCGGCGGTGTAGAGATGGTCGGCGAGGGTTTGATCGCTGATCGAGCCGGGGGCTAGTTTGCCCTCGGCAACCTTGTTTGCAATCGCGCGGACCGCGTCGGTGATCTCGGCGCGGCTGCCGTAGTTCAGCGCCAGGGTCATCGTCAGCCCGGTGTGGTGCGCGGTGTCCGCCTTCATCTTGTCCAGCGCATCGAGCACCCGCGCGGGCAGGCCCTCGCGCCGACCGATCTGATTAAACCGTACGTTGTTCTCAAAGAACAGCCCGCGCTCGGACTCGAGGTACATCACGTACAGGTCCATGAGCACATCGATCTCTTCGCGCGAGCGTGTCCAGTTCTCGGTCGAGAAGGCGTAGAGCGTGAGCGCCTCGAGCCCGAGGTCCGAGCACTCGGTCACGATCGGCCTGACGACCTCGGCCCCCTGCTTGTGCCCCCACGAACGGTCCTTGCCGCGCGCCTGCGCCCAGCGCCCGTTGCCGTCCATGATGATGGCGACGTGCCTGGGGAGTGCGGTGTTCGATGTGCGATGTGCAATGTCAGACATTGGGGTACCCGCTCGTGATGATACAAAGCCGTTGCGTGCCCGATCACTCAAACATCGGACATCGCGCATCGAATATCGCACATTACCGCACCGCGGTCTGATCGCGCTTGGGGCCGACGCTGGCCAGGACCACCGGCACGCCGAGGAACTGCTCGATGAACTTGAGATAGCCCCGCGCGTTCTCGGGCAGCTCGGCGATCGATCGGCAGCCCTCGACCGGGCCCTCGAAACCCGGCAGGGTCTGGTAGACCGGCTGGGCCTTGGCGAGTTGTTCACTGGTGGCGGGGAAGCAGTCGAGCGTCTTGCCGTCGATCTTGTAGGCGGTGCAGAGCTTGAGCTCGGGCAGGCCCGCGAGCACGTCCAGCAGCATGACGCAGAGCGAGGTAGCGCCGCTGACCGAGGCGGTGTACTTGAGCGCGACCAGGTCGATCCAGCCGCAGCGCCGTGGCCGGCCGGTGGTGGTGCCGTACTCGCGGCCGACCTCGCGGATGCGCTCGCCGATGGCGTTGTTCTGTTCGGTGGGCATGGGCCCGCCGCCGACGCGGGTCTGGTAGGCCTTGACGATGCCGATGACGTTGGGCACCCGGTGGCCGGGCACGCCGGTGCCGGTGTGCGCACCGAGCGACGAGCAGTTGCTCGATGTCACGTAGGGGTACGTGCCGTGGTCGATATCGAGCAGCGTCGCGTTGGCGCCTTCAAAGAGGATGCGTTTGTCGTCGGTGGTGACCTTGTGAAGCAGCGAAGCGGTGTCGGTGATGTGCGGCACAAGCACCTTCGCCAGCGGCCTGAGCCAGTCCAGCAGTGTGTCGGCACTGAACGGCTCGAACGGCTCGCCGGTGTAGTCGGCCAGGGCCTTGAGCGTCGCGTTCTTGATCGGCACGATGCGGTGCAGCTGGTGGCGCAGCTTGTCGAAGTCGGGCAGGTCCGCGGCGCGGATGGCGGTGGAGCGCAGGGCCTTGTCGGCATAGCACGGGCCGATGCCGCGCCCGGTCGTTCCGATGCCCTCGATCGCCTGTTCCAGCGCGTTGGGCATCGTGTACGCCGATTCCTGGAGCTTGTCCTGCGCCTTGTGATAGGGCATGACGATGTGGGCGCGGTTGCTGATGAAGAGCGTCGAGGTATCGATCCTCAGGCCACGCTCGCGGTTGCCGATGATCTCGCTGACCAGCTGCTCGGGGTCGATGACCACGCCGTTGCCCAGCACGTTGACCTTGCCGTCGTAGAGCACACCCGAGGGCATGAGGTGGAGCTTGTACTTGTTGTCGCCGACGACGACGGTGTGCCCGGCGTTGGCCCCGCCGTTGTAACGGGCGACGGCGTCGAACTCGGCGGCGAGCATGTCGACGACCTTGCCCTTGCCCTCATCGCCCCACTGCAGGCCGACGACGGTCGCGTGCCCGGGCTTGAGCCCGAGTCGGTCGATCAGCGTGGCGGGGTCGTTCTGGGTGTCGGTCATGGGCATCGCGGTCTCGTTGAGCGGGTCTGCGGGAGTTGGGGCCAAACGAGATAGTTTAACCGATCCGGAGGGGGTGGGCGGAGCCGTAGACCTGTCAGAAGTTGAAAGGAAATTGTGGGGGCGATGGCCTGCGAGCACGCCCGTTCCACGCAGCGATTAGACCCCGAACGACGTGCCAACCGCGCGGGCGGTAGCCAGCAGCGGGTGGTCCAGCGGGACGGTGCGCTGCTTGCCCGCGGCGGCGATCAGGGGGGCGTGCGTCACCTCCCGGCCGTGCATCACGATCAGCCGGTTGGGCTGGCCCGAGAGCAGCACTTCGATGGCCTTCTGTCCGAACTGCGTGGCGAGGATGCGGTCCTCGGGGACGGGTGTTCCGCCTCGCTGGATGTAGCCCAGCACGGTGCTGCGCGTTTCAATTTTGGTGCGCGTTTCGATCTGTTCGGTCAGGACGTGGCCGATGCCGCCCAGTCGGATGGGGTCGGGGCTGGTCGGGTCGACCTTGCTGACCACCTGCTTGCCGCCCCTGGGTTTTGCACCCTCGCTGATGCAGATGATCGAGCAGCCCTTGCCGCCCTCCCGTCGCGCGACCACGACTTCGCAGACCTTGTCGATGTCGTACTCGATCTCGGGCAGCAGGATGATGTCCGCGCCCGAGGCGATCCCCGCGTGCAGCGCGATCCACCCGGCGTTTCGGCCCATCACCTCGACGACCATCACGCGGTGATGACTTGCGGCGGTGTCGTGCACGCGGTCGAGCGCCTCGGTCGCGGTGTTGACCGCGGTGGCAAAGCCGAAGGTCACGTCCGTTCCGACGAGGTCGTTGTCGATGGTCTTGGGCACGCCGATGCAGTTGACCCCGCGCTCGACGAAGTTTTTGGCGCAGGCCATCGTGCCGTCGCCGCCGATGACGATCAGCGCGTCGATCTTATGCGTGGCAAGGGTGTGCATGCAGCGGTCGGTGACGTCGACGATCTCGAAGCTGCCGTCGGGCCTGACCTCGGCAAAGCGCTGGGGGTTGCACTTGTTGTTGGAGCCCAGGATCGTGCCGCCGCGGGTCAGGATGCCCGACACGTCGGCGTCGGTCAACGGGCGTGTTCGGTTCTCGATGAGCCCGAGGAAGCCGTCCTCGATGCCGACGACCTCGATCCCGTGATCCAGGACCGCCGTCTTGGTCACCGCGCGGATGACCGCGTTAAGCCCCGGGCAATCGCCCCCGCCGGTGAGTACGCCGATGCGTTTGATGCTGGACATGATTGATTTGTCAGGTGAGCGTGTTTGCAGGCTGATTGAGTTCGACTCAGTTTACCGAAAGGTCAGAATCATACCCGACTACTATTGTAGAACTAGTGATTTCCTGCTCGATCACATGGGCCATGATGTCCGGCGCCTGTGTGAGATCGTGGAAACTTGCCATCTCATAAGTCAATCGTTTATTAGAATCACCGACAGTCTGCATGACACTGTATGGAAATTCAGCGTTCGGCAGATTACTAACCACCTCGAAACGTGCCAAGCACCGATACACCGTGCCTGCGCCATCATCCTTGTTAAATGTGAATTCGATAGCACGCAATCCAATGGTACTGCTGTGCGTCAATTGTCCTTCAGGCAATGCGAAGGAGACTGACTTTTCAATTGGTGCCCGCCGCTGCTCAGGTGTCGCGTTCATCGGAACATGCCAAACCTTCTGACTGCCGCTGGGTGCATAGACCGTAAGAGTCCCTGTCGGGCCAGACGCCGTCAGTGAATACGCAGCCAACACACAAAAAAAGAAAACAACAAAAAAGCCAATCCATACCCATTTGCCGAGGGCTGGTTTATTGAGGGACCCATTGCGTTCGCTTAATCCATCCATTTTGATTACCCCGGCAGCTTCACCACCGCGACCTTCAACACGCCCGCGGTGTCGCTCAGTTCGCCGATCAGGCCCTTGCTAGGCTCGGCGTCGACCTTCAGGGTCATCAGCGCAGTGGCCTTGCCGCCGCCGTGGTCGCGTCGGCTGATGGTCATGTCCGCGATGTTCACCTGCGCGTTGCCGAAGGCCGTGCCCACTCGGCCGATCATGCCCGGCAGGTCCTCGTTCTGCAGGAGCACCATCGTGCCGTCGGGCGTCATGTCCATGTGGTAGCCGTTGATCTCGACGACGCGGGGCCTGAGGTCTTCGTAGACCCGGCCGACGATCTTGCGGGTGCGGTCTGCGGCGAGGGTTTTGTCATCGACCGCGCCATCGGGGCCGTGCACCTCGATGGTCAGCTGCGGGCCGGCCTGCGTCGGCTCGTCGATCGTCGAGGTCCGGATCCTGATGCCGCGTGCCTCGGCGACCTGCGCGACGTTAATCATGTTGACCGGGTCGGCCAGGTGGTGCTTGAGCAGCCCGACCATCGCCGCACGCTCGACCGTGCCAGCGGCCTTGTGCAGGTGCTTGCCTGCCAGCTCGATCGACACGGTCGCGATGCCGCGCGTGATCATCGGGCTGATCAGCGCCGCCATGCGCGAGGCGAGGTCGACAAAGCCGCGCTGGCTCGGGTCCAGGTCCACGCGCAGGTTGCCGGCGTTGACCGCGCCCTTGATCCCCTCGCCGCGCAGGTAGGCCATGCACGCGATCGCCGCGTCGCTGGACACCGCGGTCTGCGCTTCTTCGGTCGAGGCGCCCAGGTGCGGGGTGACGAGCATCTTCGGGTGCGAGCGCAGCGGGCTGTCCGCGGCCGGCGGCTCGGTGGTAAAGACGTCGAAGGCAGCGCCGGCACACTTGCCGCTATCGAGCGCCGCGATGATCGCCTGCTCATCGACGACCCCGCCGCGCGCCGCGTTGACGACGAACACGCCGTCCTTGCACTTTGCAAACGTCGTCGCGTTGAGCATGCCCTTGGTGTGATCGTTGAAGGGGACGTGGAAGCTGAGCACGTCGGCGTAAGGCAGCATCTCGGAAAAGTCGGTGAACATCTTCACCTGGCCGTCGAGCGCGGTGGCGCTGTTGAACACCGGGTCGAACGCGACCACGTCCATGCCGAAGGCAAGCCCGCGCTTGGCCATGGTCTGACCGATGCGGCCAAAGCCCACGACGCCGAGCGTCATGCCGTGGAGCTGTCGGCCCTGGAACTTGTCGCGGTCCCAGCCGCCGGCGGTCATCTTCTTGTACGCCGGGCCGATGTTGCGAAGCAGGCTGATCATCAGCGCAAAAGCGTGCTCGGCGGTGGTGATCGTCGAGGCCTCGGCGGTGTTGACCACGAGGATGCCCTTGTCCGTCGCGGCCTGCAGGTCGATGTTGTCCACACCCACGCCGGCCCGAGCGATCACCTTCAGGTCGCCGGGGTCCACGAGCATCGCCGCGGTAACCTTGATCCCAGACCGCACGACCATCGCGTGCACCCCGCCGGCCGCGAGCAGCTTGGCGACTTCCACATCTACCGCGCCCTGGCCCTGCGACTTCTTGAGGTCCGCCAGGTCCGGGCGGTTGAGCAGCTGCGCATCCGACTGGGCTTCGATCCAGTCCAGGCCCTGCTGGGCGAGTTTGTCGGCGGCGAGGATGGTGAAGGTACGGGTCATGGTTGCAGTCGCGGTGGTCATGGGCAGGTTTGCTCCGATCAGGGCATCAATGCCTTCTCGTTCTCGTTCTCGTAAATCATAATCGTAATCGATCTACCGTCCCGGGGGTGCCAACTGCGTCAGCATTTGAACAATCCTGACCAGCATGGTTTTGCCGGCCTGGGCCTTCTCAAGCGTCATAACACCCGTCGCAACCAACACATCGATCGTGGCAGCCGATTCCATGGCGGATCCGCGGGCGATCTCGAAGTAGCGGCGACGATCCGGCTCCTGACGCTTGCCGTTTCCTTCCGCAATGTTCTGTGGAATGGACTGCGATGAGCGAATCAACTGATCGCGTGGGTATCTATCGCTTCCAGACAACTGCGACACTTGATTAGACACCCACGCAACAAACTCTATAGACAGGCGGTACACGTCGAGTTTTTCATGATCAAATAATTGCAAGGTTATACCCTGGAAAGTTTTTGATTAATTCGATTACGACGTACGAGAACGAGAACGATCCAATACACGGCCTAAATCAATGCCGCCGCCGCAAAACCCTTCGCCGCCGCCGCGATGGTCTTCTCGATCGCCTGGTCGTCGTGGGCGGTGCCGACGAACCACGCCTCGTACTGGGCCGGGGGCAGGATCACGCCCTCATCGAGCATCGTGCCGAAGAAGGCGGCGAAGCGGTCGGTGCGGCTGGTCGTCGCCTGCTCGTAGTTGGTCACCACCGCGCCCTGCTCACGGGTAAAGAACGGACAGAGCATCGAGCCCACACGCGTGAGGTACACCGGCACATCCGCCGACCGCGCCGCCTCGGCCAGGCCCATCTCCAGCTTGCGCGACGACTCCTCGATCTGCGCGTACGCCGCGAAGTCGTCGGCCCTGAGCGCCTCGAGCATCGCCAGCCCCGCCGCCATCGCCAGCGGGTTGCCGCTCAACGTGCCCGCCTGATACATCGGGCCGTCGGGCGCAACATGTCGCATAAGGTCTTCGCGTCCGCCGTACGCCGCGCAGGGCAGGCCGCCGCCGATTACTTTGCCCAGGCACGTGAGGTCCGGCTTCACGCCGTAGAGTTTCTGTGCTCCGCCGTAGTCCACGCGGAAACCCGTCATCACTTCATCAAACAGCAGCAGCACCCCGTATTCATCGCACAATTTCCGCAGCCCCTGCAGGTAGCCCGACTCCGGAGGCACGCAGCCCATGTTGCCCGCGATCGGCTCGACCGCCATGCAAGCGATCTCGCCACGATGCTGCTTCATCGTCGCTTCAACTGCTTGAAGATCGTTGTACTGCACCAGCAGGGTGTTCTTCACCAGCGACTCGGGGACCCCCGCGCTGCTGGGCACACCCAGCGTCGTCGCCCCGCTGCCGGCCGAGACCAGCATCGCATCTGTGTGCCCGTGGTAGCAGCCAATACACTTGATGATCTTGCTCCGACCCGTCGCCGCGCGGGCCAGGCGCAACGCGCTCATCGCCGCCTCCGTGCCCGAGTTCACGAACCGCACGACCTCGATCGAGGGCACCGCCTCGATCACCGCCTCGGCCAGGCGCGTCTCCAACTCCGTCGGCATGCCGAAGCTCGTGCCGTAGTTCGCCGTCTTCGTGATCGCGGCGATGATCGGCTCGGCGGCGTGCCCGAGGATCAGCGGGCCGTAGCTCCCGACATAGTCCACGTACGTGTTGCCGTCGATGTCCGTCACCGTGCAGCCCTTGCCCCGGGCAATCGTGATCGGGTCCCGCCCCACCGCCTTGTACGCCCGCACCGGCGAGCTGACCCCCCCGGGCATCAGCGTCTTTGCCTTCGCATGTGCGGCGGCGGACTTGGCGTATCGATCGGTCGTTGTGGAGGTGTCACTCATACCCCCGATGGTAACGCGATCCGTCCCGGTTAGCGGCCGCCCTGATTCGCATTAGCGGCCGCCCGTCAGGGCGGCGTGTGTCCATACAGAAGCGCGCATGCATCAACGATAAGAGCGCCCCGCCCTTTCGGGCGGACGCTAATCAGGGTTGCAACTAATCGGGTTGCAGATAAAACAGGGTTGGTCCTCGAATCCCTGCGTGGTAATTTATTGTTGCCCGTTCATTCCCTTCTCGGAGTCTCTCATGTCCACCGTCGCCGAACTCTTGGCCAAAAAAAAACACACCCTGCTGTCGATCGACCCCAACGCCACCGTGATGGATGCCGCGACGCTGATGAATAAGCACCGCGTCGGCGCGCTGCTGGTGCTCATCGGCGAGCAGCTCGAGGGCATCTTCACAGAGCGTGACATCCTTCAGCGGATCGTCGCCGAGCGGCGCGACCCGGAAGAGACCGCCGTGGGACAGGTCATGACCGTTGAAGTCGTCTGCTGCAAGCCCGAGACGACCGTCGAACAGGCCCGCGTCATCTTCCGCGACCAGCGTGTGCGTCACCTGCCGGTCGTCGATGACCACGGCAAGGCGGTGGGCGTCGTGTCCATCGGCGACGCCAACGCATGGGCCATGGACCACCAGCAGGCCGAGATCCACTACCTGCAGGAATACCTCTACGGCACCCGGACACGCGGCTCGGGCGGGTACGCGTAAAAAATCACATCAAGCCAAAGTTGTTTAGCCCTCGCCTGCAAGGCGACGCGACGATTGAATACTCCCTGCTCGCACGCCGCCTTCCAGGCGGCGGCTAAACCTATCCAACTCAAGTTAAACTCTCCGCATGACCCCGCTCTTCCTCGGCATCGCCATCGGTGTCCTGCTCGCCGTACCCGGCGCGTGGGCCTTCTCACGCCGGACCGAGCGGCGCGTGCGCGAGCTTGAAAAACAGGCCCGCCAGAACGAGCGCCTCGCCGAGCAGGCGACGATGACCCGTGGGCTTGCGCACGAGATCAAGAACCCGCTCTCGACCATCGGGCTCAACGTCCAGCTGCTGCAGGAAGACGCGGCCGACATCGAGCGTACCGCCTCCGACCAGCCCGCCATCGCCGAACAGGCGGGCAAGATCCGCCGTCGACTGGGCACGCTCGGCCGCGAGGCCGTACGCCTGCGCGAAATCCTTGAAGACTTCCTGCGTTTTGCAGGCCGGATCGAACTCGACCGTCAGCCCACCGACCTCAACGCGCTGGTCGATGAGCTTGCGGTGTTCTTTGAGCCCCAGGCCCACGAGGCGGGCATCAACCTCCGCTGCCAGCTCGACCCGTCGCTGCCCAAGGCCAACGCCGACCCGTCCCTGCTCAAGCAGGCGGCACTGAACCTGATGATCAACGCCACGCACGCCATGGCCGACGCCAAGAAAGACCGCAAGCCCAACGGCGGAGCCAACGAACTGATCCTGCGCACCAGCCTGTCCCAGGGTAAGGACGGCCGCAAGCTCTGCATCCACGTCATCGACACCGGCCCGGGCATGGCCGACAACATCAGGTCTGAAATCTTCAAGCCCTACTTCTCGACCAAGCGCACCGGCACGGGACTGGGCCTGCCCACCGCCCGGCGCATCGTCGAAGAGCACGGCGGCGCGATCACCCTCCATACCGAGCCGGGCAGGGGCAGCGAGTTCACCCTCGAACTGCCCGCCTGAATCAAAGCCTCAACAAGGTGACGAGCCCCAGGGTGTTAACCACGGGATCGAGGCAAGCCAGACTGCAACCAGATTCAAAAAAAAAGCACCGCCCTGAAGCGGTGCCTTTGTAAATCCATTTTTCATCCCACCACGATCAGGGCTTGATCTCGAAGACCGACTGCGTCCGCAGGACGTTGCCGTTCTGAGCGGTGAGGTGGTAGCCCTGGATGTGGAACTCTTTCTTGTACTTCTGGCAGTCCAGGACGAAGAGGTTCGGGCCTGCGGGGGTGCGCTCTTCGTGGCACAGCGCGCCGACCTCGTTGGCGAAGTCCTTCATCTCGCGGTAGGTCGCGAGGTAGAGGTTTTCGGTCAGCGACTCGGTCTGCAGGGTCGTGAAATAGCCCACGCGTCCCTCGGCGGCGTACTCGTACTCCTTCTCACCCAGGCAGGGCAGGGCGTGGGCGAGGTTGGACTCGGGCAGGTGGTCGTTGCCCTCAAGGACCGCTTCGACCAGCGACTGGCCGTCGAGCACAAAGCGGACGACGTGGCCGCCATTGACCAGCCAGGTCTCGACCTCGTAGTCGCCGTGGCGGTCGACCCGCCGGGCGTTGAAGGAGAACAGTTCGGGGTGCAGCGGACGCTTGTAGAGCATCAGCTTGGGAATTTGGGCAATAGTGGATTTGCTGTTGATGTTCATCTCAACAAAACTCAATATCTTGTGGTTTGGGGTACAGGCTGGCCTAGATCTAGTCAATCCCCGGTCGGATTCACCTGTCCGGAGCACAGATTATAGTATTGAAACGCCGGATTGGAAGCGCAAAATCGATGTTTTTATACATTTTGGAAGTCTACATTCACCTTGAGACTCTCAATCTGCCGCTAGTCTTGGTCGGCAGAGGGTTTACAGACATCGGACGGGCCGGGCCGATAACAATAATCAACAGTAGGGGCTTTCTCCCTGCACGGACGCAAACCGGCCCATGCCCCGGATACGAGACATCCTGCCGGCGATTCTGGCCCAACGCAGCAGCGTGATCGACCAGGCTCTGTCTGCTGCGCTGACCCATGCCGACCCAAATGAACTGGCGACTCTCGGCCAGGCCATGCTCAACCGAGCTAAATCCAACGGCGTCGAGTCGCTCATCGCCCAGTACCACCGCCTACCAGCGCCCCTCCAGCACAAGCTGGTTGAACAGGCCGAGCAGTTCGCAACCTCCCTCCGCCGAGCCGCCAGCAGACAAGACCCCAACTCCGCCTCCAACGCCCTGACCATCATCGAGCAGGCCGCATCCACCCGCCTGGCCTACCTGGTCACCGCGATGTGTCGGCATAAAGAATCGGCCATACGCGAGCAGGCAGGCCGCTGTTTGATCGCCTTATCGCGGCGCGCAGCCAGCTCGAATCAGCCGGATCAGCCCCCGCATCTGGATGCGATCAGTGCCCGCTTCCTGGTCGAGGCGATCGAGCAGGCCGTGGTCATGTACAGCCGACACGACCACCCCGCGCTGCTGCAAACCCTGCTCTGGCTGATGCCCCGCGCGACCCCCGAAGCCTTCGCCGCCCTGAGCCAACCCGAACACGGCGCGGTGCTGCCGATGATCTGCCTGCTGCAGAACCCGCCCGGCATCGTCGTCCGACGCGCCCTGCTCGCGCTGATCGGCATCCGCCCGCTGGGCGAGGCCTGCCGCGATGCGCTCGTCGAAGCCAACGCAAGCCAGCACCTGGCCGACGTCTTAACCATGGGCCACCTCATCGCCCTGCCTCAGACCCGCCGGGGCCTTCGCCGTGTACGCCGGCCCGAATCGCTCTGGCCTGATGCAAGACAGCAGTCGCTGATGCCCGAGACCGCGCGCCGCTGGCTGCCCGCCATGCTGGGCGCTACTTCAGAGGATCCGCAGGACCAGGTCGTCAGGCTCGCCCCCCTGCTTCGACAAGCAGACACCCCCACGCGCCTTGCGATCCTTCGGCGTCTGCTTGCCATCGCCCGCAGGCCCAAGCCCGAGCAAGGTCCCGCCGCCGACAACGCCAACGACACCCTCGCCCTACTCACGCGCGACCCCGAGCCCGCCATCGCACGCACCGCGCTCTGGCACCTGATCCAGATCGAATACACCGGCCTGCCCCGGATCCTCGCAGATCTGGTCAACTCCAGGCACCCCACCATCAGGCAGGTTGCCTCCAAAAGGCTTGCGCCCCTGGGCTTTGAACGCTACTGGAACGCCTGGCCCAAGCTCGACCCCAAGCGACGCGTCGCCGCCGGCCGGGCACTGATCAAAATCGACCCCGAGTTCCACCGCCACCTGGCCAACCGACTGGCCTCGCGCGAACCCGAGACACGCCTGCGCGCCCTGGTCATCATCGCCACCCTCAACCAGGGGGTGTTCTTCGAAGAAGTCCTGCTCGAACTGTGCGCCAGCCCGGACCCGCGCATGGTCGCCAGCGCGATCAAGGCCCTGGCCGGATGCACCTCCCCCGCGGCGCAGAAAACCATCGAGCTGGCCATCGACCACGACGACACGCGCATCCGCGCCAACGCCATCGAAGCGCTCAGCCACACCCAGGCCGCGGCCAACCTCGACAAGATCATCGCGATGGCCAACGACCACGCCCAGCGCCCGCGCGCCAACGCCATCCGCGCCCTGCTCGAACTGCGCGCCAGGGACGCCATGCCCTCGCTCACCCGAATGCTCCACGACCAGCGCGCGGGCCACCGCATCTCCGCCCTCTGGCTCATCGATGAACTGGGCATCCTCCAGCTCGCCCGACTCGTCGCCGAAATGTCACTGTCCGACGAAGATTCTCAGGTCAAAAAGCGCGCCGGCCAGGTCATCCAGCACCTGATCGAAGACCTCGAACAGCACCCCACTCACCCGATCGCCCACCACGAAACCCCGACCCCCGAGGCCGTGCCATGACCAGCCTGATTGCACAAAGCCTCACCCTGCTTGCGCAGACCGGAACCAACACCGGCACGCTTGTCCCGCGCGAAAAACTGACCGAAGTCAGCAAGCATTTCAACGAGGGGCTGCGGTACCAACTGCCCTGGGACTTCCTGCTGGCCGGGCTCGGCGCGCTGATCATCGCAGTAGCGGCCGTGTCGCTGCGGCGCTGGTGGATCAACCGGCAGGACAACCCCAGCCCGCTGGTGCTCTACAGCGCGATCGCGCGAAAGGCCGGCCTGACCTGGTCCGACCGATTCATGCTCTGGCGCATGGCAAGAGCATGCAATCTATCCACCCCGATCGCACTGCTGCTGGCCCGAGGCACGCTCCGGCACTACGCCCGCCAGTACGCCGCCAACCGCTCGGCCATGTCCCGACAAAGATTCAGCCAGCGCCTTTCGAGGATCGAATCGACCCTGTTCGGCTAAGCCCCGGCGAATCCAAATCAGTACATGCCCAAATCGCAATACGATTGCCGCTGCAATTAACTATTTAGAGTTAATTATTTATAATTATTTTTCAATTTCCGCCGTCATTTTCATTAGAAGGGCATTGCATTGCGTCTTCCTCTGGGATAATCTTGGTTATCGGAGGAGGCTTGGCGAGCGCCAAGTGTAATCCAAAGCTCTGAACAAAAACTTGAAGGAGATCCAAAACATGAAAAGTGTATTTGCAACGATCGCTGCAGCGGCGGTTCTGTCCAGCAACGCCGCCTTTAGCGCGGCGATCATCTATGAGCCGTTCGCGCAAACCCCTGGCAGTCTGAATGGCCAAGCCACTTCCACAACGGGCCTCACCGGAAACTGGACCGCAACAGTCGGCACCTATCCCTTAACCGTGACCGGAGGTACCGCGACGTATGGGTCTCTCCCGACCGCGGGCAATCGAATTTTCGCTGGTTCAAACCCGATTCCTGGTCAGGTTAACACCAACGCATCTGCAAGCGCCGGAACAACCCTCTACAACGCGGGCCTGCTCAACGATGGCGCACACCTTTGGTTCAGCTTTATTTACACCGTCCCTGTGGTCGCCACTTCAACCAACTCGAACTTCACATTCGCGCTCGGCACCGCCGGCTTAAGCACCACCGGCACATTGGGTGCCGGCCAGAGCGCCGTCGGGTTCTCGATCTCCCGAAATAACCGGCCCACTGCGTCGTATTGGAACAACGCCATCGCCTCGGGTGCCAAAGTCAACACACAGAACAATGACTTTGCCGTCGGAACTTCACACCTGATCGTCGGCGAGATTATCTGGGGCGCATCCAGCGAAACCATCAACATCTACCTGCCCGGCACCAACCTCGCCATACCGAGCGTGTACGACTCCGTAACCACCGCCGGCAACATCAATCAAAATGTACCCGGGTATTCAGTGGTCTCTTTCGGCGGCAAGAACGCGACCGCAAATCCCCAAGGCATCGACGAGATCCGCTTCGGCGCGAGCTATCAAGACGTGATCGGCGCCCCCGAGCCCGGCTCACTGGCACTGATGGGAATCGGCGGCCTGTTGATCGCCCGCCGTCGTAGGGCATGAAATGTAACTCTCTGGTATCTCCTCCTGCAGCCTCGGCCACAAACCGGGGCTGTTTTTTATTCCTGCTATCACATGTTGCGCCTGGAGTTCCTGGGTGCCCCACAGCTGCCCATGCCGGCTGTTTACGAAAACTGTTCCTCCGTTTCCGAACTGATGCACACAGCTTGCTGCACAAGTTGTGTGGCGCCCAAAGAGAAATCATTTTGCAATACGCTCTAATCAGGGCAGCAAACGCCATGACATGAGCTGCAGGGTAGGAATCGCGCCAGCCCGAAGGATCGATACCTTAGCTCAAGCGAGTTCATAAAAAGCACAACGAAAAACCGGCCGCCACGCGACGGGGCCGTCGCGAGGAAGCCGGTAGTCGAGGAATGGATCGGCCCACCACGTGCCGAGCCACGCCACTGATCAACCTGATCAACTGTGCTGGCGTGCGTGGGGAGCGCTGGAGGCAACGGTGTTGCCGTCGGCCTCAGCCCGCTTCACATCGCGTGCCTGAAGACCCTTGTCGCCTTCGATCAGTTCGTAGTCAACCTTCTCGCCGTCCTTGAGCGAACGGAAGCCGTCGCCCATGATCTGGCTGAAGTGAACAAACACGTCCTGGCCCTCAGGCCCGACGATGAATCCGTAGCCTTTTTTCGGATCGAACCATTTGACTTCACCATGAATCGACATGACATAGCTCCTGAAGACCGGACGTAAAAAACTGGGGAAATATCGATTGAAATTGCCGGGCAGGGACTTCCTTCAATGCGACTATCGCGTTCCCTGCGAGATGTTTTGGCGCAGACCCTGCGCATCGACTCCGACAGATGATTCCTGTATCGCCGGCTAAACCTGAAGAGATGACCCGACAATACCCCACTCAAAATACGGCACGCTTACACAGGGAGGTGCCGAATCACCCGATCGACAGGCAACAGCAAATCGTTCATGCCTGCCGACGATCACATGTTAATAACAAACGATGCTCGCGCCCAGCATCTGCCAATCATTTTTCTAACCCATATAAAACCGCATCTGCAGCCCAAAACATTGTATAAAATTATACGAACGATTTTTCGTTATTCATTTAAGCGCCGCACGGCTCAGAGGATTGCCCCGGCGGATAAACAAATCGTCCATTCTCCACACTGATCCAGCACCCTATGAACACCGAATATCGAGATCAAGCACCCCCTTCTCGCAATACAAACTAGGCATCAAACATGCTCGACACGATCAATCATTGACAAAGAGCAGGTCGCCGCCGCCGTCGCCTTTGCGATGGCAGTCGATGCAGTTGCTGGTCCACGCGGAGTTGAGTCGCCCGGCGTTGGTGATGTGCGAGTCGGTGTTGGCGATGGCCCAGAACCAGTCGTTGTTGTCCGGGTCGTAGCCCTCGATCTTTTTCATGACGGTCAGGCCGATGAGCTGCTTGTCCTTGTCGAATTGTTCCTTGACGAAGACCGAGCCGTCAACGGGCTTATCGAAGCTGTTCATGCCGGCGTCGTTGACGTAGTACTTTACGAACGCGGGCAGCGGGTGGACGCTGGGCTCGAAGTCTTCGTAGCCCACGGGCTGCTTCCATGTTTTGTAGTGGGCGATCTCCTGCTCAAGTACGTTTGCCCGCGCGCGTTCTTTGCCGACGGGCAGGCCGAAGAACGAGCAGCCGGCCATGAAGGGCATCGCTATCGAAAACAAAACTGCGCTGAGATAAGCGATCGCATTATGCATGATGGATTCCTCAAACTAAATATTGCAATCAACCTGCTGATATAACCTCGGCCGGATCGGGATATTCCCGCGATTTCAATAAATGAAAGAAGCCCACACCGAATCGGCGTGGGCTTCAATGCAATGCTTGTCAATACTCGGTATGTAGATCAGCCTTCGCTGTTGGCCGGCTGGGTGTCGGGCTCGTTGCCGTCGGCCATGCCCTGGTATCCGCCGGCGTTGTCGCCGCCTTCGCCACCCTGGGGCTTGCGGTCGCCGCGTCCGCCACGGTCGCCGCCCTTGCCTCCACGCCCGCCACGCCCGCCGTCGCGGCCGCCACGATCACCGCGGTCACCGCCGCCGGAGCGCTCGCCGCGTTCACGGTTGGCAAACGGGTCTTCGATCCCTTCGTCCTTGTAGGCCTGCTTGCGCGAGAGTTTCACGCGGCCGGTGTCGTCCACGAGGATGACCTTGACGCGGACCTCGTCGCCGACCTTGAGGATGTCGGTGACCTTGTCGACGAAGCCGGTGGTGAGTTCGGAGATGTGGCACAGGCCGTCCTGTCCGGGGATGACTTCGATGAAGGCGCCGAAGTCCTTGATCGAGGTGACCTTGCCGGTGTAGATCTTGTCGACCTGCACCTCTGCGCCGATCTGCTCGACTTCTTCGAGGGCCTTCTCGGCCTTGCCCGCGCCGACGGCGGAGATGAAGATCGTGCCGTCTTCTTCGATCTCGATCTTGGCTCCGGTGCGCTCTTCGAGCGAGCGGATGTTCTTGCCGCCGGGGCCGATGAGCTTGCCGATCTTGTCGGGGTTGATCTTGGTGGTGAGCATGCGCGGGGCGTGCTCGGAGAGCTGCTTGCGCGGCTCGGGGATGGCGGCCTCGATCATGTCGATGATCTCGATGCGGTTCTTCCTGGCCAGCTCGAAGGCTTTTTCGACCTGCTCGAGGGTCAGGCCTCGGATCTTCATGTCGATCTGCACAGCGGTGACGCCCTCGCGGGTGCCGGTGACCTTGAAGTCCATGTCGCCGTAGTGGTCTTCTTCGCCCTGGATGTCGGTGAGGAAGACGTCGGTCTGCCCGGGCTCATCGGCCTTGATCAGTCCGATGGAGATGCCTGCGACGGGCGCGGCGATCGGGACGCCGGCGTCCATGAGCGCGAGCGTGCCGCCGGTGGCCGAGGCCATCGACGACGAGCCGTTGGACTCCATGATGTCGGAGACCAGCCGCACGGTGTAGGGGAAGTCTTCGACGGGCGGGAGGACGGGGAGCAGCGCCTTCTCGGCGAGCTTGCCGTGGCCGATCTCGCGGCGTCCGGGGCCGGTGATGCGCTTGGCTTCGCCGACGGAGAACGGCGGGAAGTTGTAGTGCAGGTAGAACTTTTCGGCGTACTCGGCGCCCAGGCCGTCGACGATCTGTTCGTCCTTGCCGGTGCCCAGGACGGCGGTGACCAGCGCCTGGGTTTCGCCACGGGTGAACAGGCCCGAGCCGTGCACGCGGGGGAGGATGCCGACTTCGCACTCGATGTGGCGGAGCTGGTCAGCCCGTCGGCCGTCGGTGCGCTTGCCGCCGCGGATGATCTCGCGGGTGATGACTTCTTCGAGGTCGTGGATGGCGACCTTGGCGAGCTTGACGCGTTCGGCGTGGGTCTTGAGCTGGAAGGGCGTGGCGTTCTCACCGGGAGTGGGGAAGCACTCGGTGAGGAAGGCCTTCTTCGCGGCGTCGACGGCGGCGTAGCGTTCGAGCTTGGTGCCGTCGGTGGTCTTCGCGGCCTTGAGCGGCGCGGCGAGCTTGCTGTCGACCAGGTCGACGATGTCTGCGGGGATCTGCATCGGGCCGCCGACTTTTTCCTTGCCGCACTTGGCCTGGAGGTCCTTGATGAGCTTGCAGATCTTCTTGACGGATTCGTAGCCGAAGGCGACGGCCTCGTTGATTTCCTTCTCGGGGATCTCGTACGAGCCGACTTCGATCATGTTGATGCCTTCCTCGTGCCCGCAGAGGAGCATGTCGAGGTCGGAGTAGGCGTCCTGCGCGGCGGTAGGCATGATGACCAGCTCGCCGTCGATGCGGCCGACGCGGACGTTGCCGACCGGGCCGTCAAAGGGTGCGGAGCTGATGGTCAGCGCGGCGGAGGCGGCGATGCCCGCGAGGACGTCGGGCTCGTTCTGCCCGTCGTAGGCCATGACCCAGCACTGGATCTGGATTTCGTCGAAGAATCCCTTGGGGAACAGCGGCCGGATGGGCCGGTCGATGTTCCGCATGGTGAGGGTTTCCTTCTGGTTGGGAGCGCCTTCGCGCTTGCGGAAGCCGCCGGGGAACTTGCCCGCGGCCGAGAGCTTCTCGCGGTAGTCGACGGTGAGGGGGAAGAAGTCGATGCCTTCGCGCGGGGCGGCGCGGACGGCGGTGCCGAGGACGATGGTCTCGCCGTACTGAACGAGGACGGCTCCGTCGGCCTGCTTGGCGATCTTGCCGGTCTCGATGGACAGTGTGCGTCCGCCGAGTTCGAGCTCGACACGGTGTACTTGATACGACATGGGATGTTCCTTGCTGCGATGGCGCGTTGACACGGTCGGCCGGCGCGGGGCCATCGCTACGTCAGGTGCGCCGGTTTGTTGCCGACCCGCAACTCGTCAAGCGGAACAGAGGACAGGTAACCGGGTGGAGCAGCGGCTCCAGGGGGCTATCTGTCGTCTGCCGCCCGCCCGCAACATGCGGGCCCGGGGGTCGGCGGAAAAAGCCGTTAGCCGTCAGCGATCGGCCCTTACTTTGTCGTCCGTTCGTCGAGAACGGCTGCAAAGCATCGGGCTGAAGGCTGACGGCTAACGACGGGGTACTTCTTACTTACGCAGGCCAAGCCGCGAGATCAGCTCGAGGTAGGCGTTGCGGTTGTTCTCGCGCAGGTACTTGAGCAGACGGTTGCGTGTGGAGACCATCGCCAGCAGGCCACGGCGCGACGCGTAGTCGTGCTTGTGGACCTTGAGGTGGACGGTGAGCTCCTTGATCCGCTCGGTGAGGACGGCGACCTGGACCTCGGGGCTGCCGGTGTCCTTCGCGTCGCGGCGGAAGTCTGCGATGACCTTTGATTTCTTTTCGGCGGTAATGCTCATGGTGCTAATTTCCAATCCCGCGTACCCCAGCGAGGCGGAACCGTCCGCAGCCGGGCGAGGCGTTCGTTTCTGGAATATCGAGCCGGGCATTGTATCAGGACACAACCATGCAGGCAATATGCCCCTTAGTGCCTTGCGACACAGGACTTACCCACTCCGCCCCGCCGCCCGGGACTGGGCGTAGCATGGTGCCATGGCCGCAAAACGCCTCAGCCCGCTCACCCTGCTGCTCCTGGCGATCGCCCCGCCGGTCCTGGCTGCTGAGCAGCAGGCGATCGACTTTAGCCGCATCAACCCCGCCGACCACGCCTCCGATCGCTGGTACCTCGACCTCATCGACGATCGGCCCGCGGGCTACTGGCACGAATGGCTCAAGGTCGAGGAAGGCAGGCTCTACACCGGCTACGAGACCTACGCGGCCGAACTGCAAGCCGGAGAAAAAACCATCAGACGCATGCGCGTCGAATGGGTCGAGACGGCACGCTTTGAACCGATCAGCATCCGCGTCGAGCAGTCCAACGCCAGCGACACGATCCGCCGGACCTACCGCTTCACTGAGACGGGCATCGACCTGACCAGCGAGCAGGACGGCCGCGAGATCAAAGAACGCCTCGCGCCGATCGAAGTCGACTATCTCACCGCGGCACAGGAACACCTCGCGACATCGCTATATCTGTCTCGCGGGGTCGAGTCGTTCGAGCTGCGTTCGATCGATCCGCTGGTCGGGATGATGCCGGCGGTGTCTCGCTATGAGAAACGCAAGGATGCAAAAGACCTCGCGAAGATTGTTGGCCAGAAGCAGAGCGACCGCGGGCTCACGCAATGGTCGCGCTCGTTCGCGATCCTGCCCGGCTTCGAGATGCGGGTCGTGGCCGACGATCGCGGCGAGGTGGTCGGCCTGTCGTATGAAACCGAGGGGATGATGCGTGTGTCGAGGCTGGCGGATGCGTCGGTGGTCGATACGGAGTTTGATCCGCCTGAGATGTCGCATCGCTCGGTGGTGGTGCCGGACCGGGCGATAGAGAACCTGCGCAAGCAGAGGAAGATCGTTTACGAGCTGACGTACGACAGCGACGACGAGAAACTGGTGCCGGTCGAAACCGCGCAGCAGCGGGTGGAGTTCATTGGCCCGGGTCGCGTGCGTGTGACGGTTGATCTGGATGCGGAGCAGCCCGAGCGTGAGAGGTTCATAGACAAGCCAACCGATGCGCACCTGGCGGCGACGATCCGGGTGGACCACGAAGACCCGGCGGTGCGGGCGCTGGCGCTCGAGGCGGTGCGAGGGCATGGCGCGCACGACTCGTCGCAGAAGCGTGCGGAGGCGTGCAAGCAGTTTGTTTCGGCGACGATGCGCAGCGCGTCGCTGACGGTGGGTGATGCGACGGCCAGCGAGGTGGCGCGAAGCCGACGGGGCGACTGCACGGAGTACAGCGTGCTGCTGGCGGCGCTGTTGCGGGCGAACGGTATCCCCAGCCGGTGCGTGAATGGGCTGGTCTATAGTGAGAGCGGGTTCGCCGGTCGGCGCGACGTGTTTGTCCGCCACCAATGGACGCAGGCGTGGATCGAGGACGAGGCTGGCGCGGGCCGGTGGGTCGACCTGGATGCGGCACAGTGGCGTTACTCGGCCGGTCACCTCGCGCTGGTGGTGTCAGACATGGGAGAAAGCGGGATCGAGGACCAGCTGCGGCTGATCCCGCTGACGCGTGGGCTGGCGATCAAGGTCATTCAAATGGATGACGCGAAAGAATAGTTTCCTCCCCTTCCAGATAAGGTCGCATAGACCTATAAAAATTTGTCATATCACCCAGTTACAAACGCTTATGTGTTTTGCTATATTCTGAACTGAACTGGATTCAAAAGGCCGGGAAGCCCGTTTCAGTCATGCGAAATTTCGGGAATCGGGACCACCTGGCCAATCTGATTTTCCGCCGCTTATCTGCGGCCACTTCCTTCCGCAATCGACATGAGGAATTGAGAATATGAAAGACCTTCCGACCCTCAAGCACGGGCAACTCCAAGCAACCGCACCGCTTCGCCGACGGGTCCGCGTGTCGACCATGCGCCTGCTGGCGGTCGGGGCGCTGGGAATCGCAAGCCCGGCGCTGGGGCAGAACTTTATTTCTACACCGGTCACCACCGCTACGGAATTTGGGCAACTACTCAATAACCCCAACGCCGGAGCGCTGGAAATCACTGATGGCAACCTTGACCTCAGTGTCCTGGGCCCGCTGACGCTGTTTGGGACCAACCAGATCATCCAGGGCGACGGGATAACACGCACACTCACCGGCGGCGTTCTGACGATCAACGCGCCACGCATTCTGGCGATCAACCCTGACGCGATATGGGACGGCGACATCATTGTCATGGACCGTGCCCGACTCGACCTGACCAACCCGGACAACCTCTCGGGCGGTGCGACTGTGGACCTCGCGGCAGGGGGCGAGCTGAGGATCTTCGCCCTGGGTGACACCTACGACGCAACGTTCTGGGCCAAGATCACCGGTGTTCCGCTTGAATCGACGATTTCTTTCTCTGCAAACGAGGCCATACTCACCGCGCTTCCAACTTTCAACGCCGATCTAAAAATTGTTGTTTACAACTCGTTCCAATTCGACAACGACCCTAACGCACCGCTCACCGACCCAACCGTGACCCTAGGCGCGAGCCTCATCGGAGCCCATAACCTGACTATCGATGTCGGCACCCTCGACCTCGACGACTTCGACTTCACGATCGGCTCTATCTCCGGCGCGGTGGATAGCGAGATCACGCTCGGCAGCGGCACCTTGACCACCGGCAACGCCACCAACACCACCTACGCCGGCGTGATCAGCGGCACGGGCAACCTCGTCAAGACCGGCACCGGCAGCTTCACCCTCAGCGGCGTCAACACCTACTCCGGCACCACCACCGTCAGCGGCGGAACCCTCATCTTCGAAGCCGATCAGACCGGCACCTCGGACATCATCGTCGAGAGCGGCGGCAGCGTCGTGGTCAACGCCGACCAGACCGGAGACCCCACCTACACCATCCAGAGCGGCGGCGCCGCAACCTTCAACGCGGACGTGGACGATGCAACCGAAGTCACCATCGACGCGGGGGGCGAGCTCAACCTCAACCTCGTCGATCAGACCCTGGCCGTGATTAGCGGTGGTGGCGACATCAACCTGGGCAACGGCATCGCGCTCACCGTCGGTGACGCCACGAACCAGACCTTCTCCGGCATGATCACCGGCGCCGGCTCGCTGACCAAGGTCGGCGCGGGCGACCTCCTGCTCTCGGGCACCAGCACCTACACCGGTACCACCACGCTCAGTGAAGGCACCCTCACGGTCGACGGCGCCCTCTCCGGCACCAACGCCGTCTTCCTCGCCGCAGGAACGACACTGACCCTCAACGGCGATATCAGGGACACCGCCAGCGTATCGATCGCCTCAGGCGCGATCCTTGATCTCAACGACAACGACGAGACCCTGGGCACCGTCACGGGCCTGGGTGACATCATGCTCGGCACCGCGACGCTCACGGTCGGCACCAACGCCAACTTCACCTTCGGCGGAACGATCAGCGAGACCGGAGGCCTGACCAAGCAGGGCAACGGGACCATGACCCTCTCGGGCGCGCAGACCTACACCGGCGCTACCCTCATCACCGACGGCAGACTCAACGCCAACGGTGACCTGGCGACCTCCGGCGTCACGGTCAACGACGGCGCAACATTCAACCTCGAGGCCTCGCTGACCGACGCCTCGGCGGACCTCACCATCGATGACGGCGGCACCTTCTTCGGCACCAGCACCATCGGCCGCGACCTGATCAACAACGGCACCGTCACCCTCATCGGGCCCGGCGTGGACGACACCATCACCGTCAACGGCGACTACACCCAGGGCGCTACCGGCATCCTTAACATCCAGCTGGGCAACGCCGGCGGCCTGATGGTCGCAGGCACCGCGACCCTCAGCGGCACGCTGAACATCAGCATCCCCGTCGACCCGGCCAACTTCGATATCGCTGCAACCTACTACGCGCTCAATGCCGGCACACGCGTCGGCACCTTCTCGACTGTCAACGACAGCTTCATCTTCCTCGACGTCAACACCGCCTATACCGGCACCGATGTAGAGATCACCCTCGCACGTAACGCCGTTGCGCTGGCCGACATCGCACGCACCCCCAACCAGATCGCGGTAGCCAACGTACTCGACAGCCTTGGCGCCCCGACGGGCAATCTCGACAGCGCGATCGACCGCATCCTGGCCAGCAGCGAAGAAGGGGCCCTGCTCACCTACGACCAGCTTGCGGGCGGCGGCGTGGCGACCATAGGCAGCCAGATGGCCTCCGCATCGGCCAACCACAACCAGCGCGTGATGGATCGAGCCGTCGGCATCGATCCGGGCTCAACCCGCCCGCTCCGCGGCACCACGATGGACACCCTGAACGACATCTTCGAGCAAACCCAGCAATACACGCTGGTCAGCTCCAGCCAGCCGAAGTCCAAACTCGCCGAGTTCGAAGAACAATCCGCCTCCGTGCTCAACCCCGAAACATGGGCCTCGTTCTACGGCGGCTTCGGTGATCAGGGCGACGGCGCAGAAGCCGTGGACTACAGCCTGCTGGGACTGCTCGTCGGGCTCGAAAAGCACGCTGAAGAATCCAACTCGCGCTACGGCGTGAGCCTGGGCGTCGAACAGACCGCCTTCGACCTCGCAAGGTCCAACGGCGACATCGACATCACCTCGCTCTATCTCACGGGATACGCACACCAGTCGCTCGGCCATGATTTCTTCGCCACCTTCTCGGGTTCAGCGGGGTACCACATGCACGACTCCAGCCGCAGCATCCTCATCGGCGTCACACCGACTCCCGCCGAGGCCGACTTCAACAGCACCTCCTTCGCGGTGGCCGCGGAGCTGAGCAAGGCGTTCCACATCATCCACACGCCGGCCGACCCCGCGGGGCACCCCACCGACACGACGATCGAGCCCTTCGTACGCATCGACTACAGCGTCTTCTTCCAGGACGGTTACACCGAAACCGCCGCGGGCACGGCGGGGCTCAACGTCGCGTCAACCGATTTCGACAGCCTGCGCGCTGCCGCAGGCGTGCGCGTCCAGCACCAGTACATGATCTTCAACCTGTACGAGGCCGTCTTGCGCGGCAGCGGCCTGGTGAGTACGGCACTGGACACCAGCGACAGCACACTTAATGTCTCCTTCGTCAACACCCCCGGCAGCGCCTTCACCATCCAGGGCTCCGATCAGGACGACACCTACGTCCAGATCGGCCTGGGCCTGTCCGTCGAGATCAACTACAAGTGGGACATGCAGCTGGACCTGGACCAGAAGATCGCCAGCAACGGGACGGGGACGATCCTCTCGGGTGGCCTGACCTACAAGTTCTGATCCGAACCAGATGGTCCCCGGGCCGAGGCCTGGGATACTATGGTGGCATGCGTGTCACACCGTCCATCGTGGAATTGCTCGAGCAGGTCCGTGCCGGCGCTTTGACGCCCGGAGAGGCCGCAGAGCAGTTGCACGCGATGCAGTCCAGCGCGCTGGGCTTTGCAACCATCGATCACCATCGAGATGGGCGCTGCGGCTGCCCGGAGGTCGTGTTCGCTGCGGGCAAGACGGCCGAGCAGGTGGTGTCGATCAGCAAGGTGATCCTTTCCCGGCACGGCCGGGCGCTCATCACGCGCTGCACCAAGGCGCAGATGGATGCGCTCGACACCGCAGGCAAGTCCGACGGCTTCGCGATCGAGCGCGGCCAGCTCAGCGGCACCGTGCTGCTTGGCGAATTGCCGGAACCGGGCGCATCGGCCACGGCGATCCCGATCGTGACGGCGGGGACCAGCGACCTGCCTGTCGCCGAGGAGTGCGCGATGACCTGCCGCGCGATGGGCCAGCGCGTGGAGGCGGTGAATGATGTGGGCGTGGCGGGCCTGCACCGGATCGTGTCGAAGATCGACGCGGTGCGATCAGGCAACGTGGTGGTGGTGATCGCGGGGATGGAGGGCGCGCTGCCGAGCGTGGTCGGCGGGCTGGTGGATAAGCCCGTGATCGCGGTGCCGACAAGCGTGGGCTACGGCGCCAGCTTCGGCGGGATCGCGGCGCTCCTGGGCATGCTCAACTCCTGCGCCTCGGGCGTAACGGTGGTCAACATCGACAACGGCTTTGGCGCCGGCGTCGCGGCATCACGGATCAATCAGCTCGCACATCACTAAAAAACATGCAACTCGCCCGCGACCCCATCCCGCTCCCCCCGCCTCGCCCCGAGCATTCGCACAAGGGCACGTTCGGCACGGTCATCGTCATCGGCGGCAGCCAGACCATGATCGGCGCACCGGCGCTGTGCGCACGGGCGGCGCTGCGCTGCGGGGCCGGGCTTGTAAAAGTGGCCTGCCCCGCCGAGGTGTTGCCGTTTGTGCTGACGGTCGAACCCGGCGCGACGGGGATCGCGCTCGGCGGCGAGCCTTCGGACATGCTGGCGCTGATCGAGCGTGCGGACCCGGACCGTCGTGCGGTGCTGGCGGTGGGGCCGGGGCTTGGGCAGGACCCGCGCCTGGGCGAGTTGATCCATTTGCTGCGTGCGGGCACGAGGCCGATCGTGCTCGATGCCGACGGCCTGAACCTGCTTGCTCGGCAGCTCACCGACCCGAGTGATCGCGTGGAGCCCAAGGCCCCGCTCGTCCTCACGCCCCACCCCGGCGAGTACAAGCGCCTGGCGAAAACGCTGAATATTCAACTGGACCCGACCGACCCGGCCGAGCGCGTCGAGGCGGCCACGCTCCTGGCCAAGCGCCTCAGCGCGGTCGTGCTGCTCAAGGGACACCACACCATCATCGCGCATGCAGGTCATTACGCGATCAACCCCTCGGGCAACGCCGCGCTGGCCACCGCGGGCTCGGGCGACGTGCTCACCGGCGCGATCGCGTCGCTCATCGCTCAGGGCATGGATGCGTTCAACGCCGCGCGCCTTGGCGCCTACGTCCACGGCCTGGCCGCGGACCAGTGGGCGTCACAACACGGCCTGCGCGGCCTGCGCGCGATCGAGCTGGCCGACTGGCTTCCCGCGGCTTTTGCGATGCTGCCATCACGTTAGTCACGCTTCGTACATCGACGCCGCGTCTCGGTGCATCTGCGCCACGATCTCGCGCAGCCTCCTGGGCTGCTTCACTTCCACCTGGTCGGCGTAGCTGCAGATCCACCACGCGATCTCGTTCAGCCCGTCCACGCGGAAGCTCATCACGCAGCGCCCGTCGTCGAGGACCTCCTGCGTCTGGCTGGGGTGCCACTTCACCTCGCTGACGTTGGTCGCGACGCGCGCGGTGAACTCGAGGCGGATGTCGTACTCTTTTCCCTCGGGGATCATGCGCCAGGCGCTGCCGAGCTTCTGGCCGATCTTGTACGAGCGAGGCCGATCAAACCGGCGCTCGAGCAGGTCCAGCTTCTGGATGCGGATGAGCTTGAGCATGCGGACTTCGTTGTGCAGGTCGGTTCGGCCGAGCACGTACCAGGCGCGGTTGACGTGGTGCAAAAGGTAAGGCTCAAGCTCGAACACGCTGTCGCCCTCGCCGTTGACCGCGCTATACGCGACGCGGCAGGCCTTGCCCAGGTCCACCGACTGCTGGAGCTGCGTGAAGAACTGCGACTCGGCATCGGTGTCGAGCTTGGGGTCGGGCTCGATGCTGATGTTCGAGAGCATCTGCCCGCAGGTGGCGCGCAGCGGCTCGGGCACGGTGGTGATGAGCTTATAGATGGCCGAGAGCGCGTGGGCGTGGAAGGGCCTTTCGCGGTGCAGTCCGACGAAGCGGGTGAGCTGCATGAGCCCGAGCACTTCCGGGGCCGAGAGCGACACCGGCGGGAGGAAGTAGCCGCGCTGGATCTTGTAGTCCCCGCCGTCCTCGGCCCTGCATGGGATGCCCGCCTCTTCAAGCGTGTTGAGGTCGCGGAACAGCGTGCGCGTCGAGACGCCCAATTCTTTGGCCAGCGACACCGCGTCCCAGCCGGTGCGGGTCTGCAGCAGCGTGATGAGCTGGAGTAGCCGGTTGACACGTTCGCTGGGCATAAGCCTTGCACCCTACGGAAGATGAACCCGACTCGACGTGCAACAGGATATCAGGAACCCGTGGATCAACCCCGCCTGCGCAAAACCGTTCACGGGCGGAGCGCGCTTACCCCGATATCTCTATATAACAAGGGAAACGACCATGTGCGGGATCTTCGGCGTCGTCTACAGAGACGCGCAAACCACCCTCGACCCTCAGCGCCTCGCCGATGCGCGGGACACGCTCAACCACCGCGGGCCGGACGAGCACGGGATGTGGGTCCGTCCGGGGGTCGGGCTGGCGCACCGCCGGCTCTCGATCCTCGACCTCAAGCACGGCCAGCAGCCCTGGGTCGGTCACGACAACCAGCGTGCACTGGTCTACAACGGCGAGGTCTACAACTACCGCGCGCTGATGCGCGAGGCCTCGGCCAAGGGCGCGAGCTTCAGCACGACTTGTGACACCGAGCTGGTGTTCCATCTGCTTGAAAGAGAGGGGGCCGGGGCGCTGGATCGGATGCACGGGATGTTCGCGCTGGGCTACTACGACCATACCGACCGCTCGCTGCTGCTGGTGCGCGATCGCATGGGCCAGAAGCCGCTGTACTGGACCGACACGGGCGAGGCGATGATCTTCGCCAGCGAGCTCAAGGCGATCCTTCACTACACCGGCGGGCGCTATGAGCTGGACGCCGCGGCGGTCGAGCAGTTTTTCACCCGCGGCTACGTGCTCTCGCCACGCACGATCTTCAACGGCATCCACAAGCTGCCGGCCGGTCACATCCTAAAGCTCGATGCCCATGCATGGAAGATGGATATCCGCGCGTGGTGGGACGCAACGCCGATGCGCCCCGACGAGCTTGGCACGCTCAGCGACGAGGGCGTGCTGGACACGCTCGATGAATTGCTGTGCCAGTCGGTCGAGGCGAGGCTGATCGCGGACGTGCCGATCGGGACGCTGCTCTCGGGCGGGATCGATTCTTCGCTGATCACCGCCATGGCGAGCAAGGCGCGCGGCGAGGGCGTCAAGGCCTTCACCATCGGCTTTGGCGATGCGCCGGCGCTGGATGAAACGCCCTACGCCAAGCTCGTCGCACAGCAGTACGGCTGCGACTGGCGCGTCGAAACAATCCGCCAGGACGAGGGCGACTGGCTCAGTGAGCTAGACGACGCGTCACGCTACTACGACGAGCCCTTTGGTAATTTCACCGTTACCGCGCAGCGCACACTCAGCCGGCTCTGCCGCGAGTCGCTCACCGTCGTTCTCTCGGGACAGGGCGGGGACGAGCTGAGCGCCGGCTACCCCGGCCGCTACAACTGGGTCATGCAGTCGCAGGCGATCGCGCAGCAGGACAGCCCGCGCAGCCAGTACGCCCCGCCGGTCGATGACGTGGTCAGCCACCTTAAGCACAGCGCGTTCCTGCCATGGCAGGGCGTGCGATCGGTGCTGTTCAGCGACGCGGCGCAGTCGCACATGCAGTCCGCGGCCTCGCCGATCGAGGGGCTGGTGCCCTACTGGAACCGCCACCGCGCTCCAGACCGGCTGGGCAACGTGCTCTACACCGACAGCAAGACCAACCTCGCGGACTACCTGATCTGCATCGAGGAGCGCGCGACGATGTCGCACTCGCTCGAGGCACGCAACCCGATGCTCGACCACCGCGTGGTGCGTTACATGCTGTCGCTGCCCGCGGCGTACAAGGTGCGGCCCGGGAGCGGGCCGATGAGCAAGGACGGCCTGCAGAACAAGTGGCTGCTGCACGCGCTGGCCAAGCGTTACCTGCCCGCCGAGGCGTTTGATCGGCCCAAGCGCGGGTTCACGCCGCCGCTGCAGCAGTGGGTCGCGCGCTATGCAGAACGCATCGCCGACGTCTTCCGCCAGACCGACGCCCTGACCGCGCCGCTCTACGCGCAGGCCTGGCGGCACTATCTCACCGGCGGTCGATACGAGCCTGCGACGACGATGGCGGTGTACTACAGCCTGGTCTTTGCGCTCTGGTGCAGGCGTTACGCGGGCCAGATCGCGTCGATGCCGGGCGATCAGCCGCGCGCTCATGCACCATCGATGATGCACCGCGTGTACCGCACACATGATGCGGAGGCGATGGCTGCTGCGCGGTGGTTCTGCCAGGCGCTGCGTAATGTCGAGCAAGGCAGCCGGGTGCGACTGATCGGCGACAGCGACGGGCTGTACGGTTGGCTGGCCGGGCAGTGCGGGCTGCGTGTTGCAGAGGATGATGGTGCCGACGCTACGGTGCTGATCGGCATGGAAGCGGTGCGCAGCCTTGATCGCCAACCGCTTACGGGCTCAACGCTGTTGCTGTTCTTGCCTTTCAGTATCGCTCAGCAGCAAGAGCTCAACACGCAGCTGCAGCAGGTCAACGCGATAGCGCCGATCAAGGGGCACCAGGCGGTTCCGATCGGGGGCAACGGCGGCGTGCTGATCGCGCGGTGTGCGCTGGCCTCGGCGATTAAGGTTTGATTTTCATGCGAGTAGCGCGGGACGCATTGCGTCGCCCGCTACACGCTGATCGTCATGCTCATGAAGATTTGCGGGCGATGACGACCAGGTCGCGGTAGACGCCCTTGATCTTGCCGGTGGTGACGACGGTCATGCCCCGTGCGGCGTTGATCAGTCGGACGAATTCTTCCTCGTTGAACTCGAAGCCGTGGTAGGCCGGGTCGGAGGAGGCGCCGTACTGCCAGGAGGGCGTGACGCAGATGAAGTGTCCGCCGGGCTTGAGGACGCGCGAGATCTCGTTGAGTGCGCCGATGGGGTTGTCCAGGTGCTCGATGACGTCGAAGAGCGAGACGCATGCGGCGGCGGCATCATCGAAGGGGATGGCGTAGGCGTTGCCGACGCGGAACTGGGGGCGCTGCGACTCGGGGTACTGGTGTGAAGCGCACATGCGTGTGGCGGTGGCGACGCCGGTGGGCTCGGGGTCGATGCCGATGACGCTGCAGCCGGCGCGGGCGAAGAGGTGGGTAAAGAGACCGTCGCCCGAGCCGACGTCGAGGACCTGCCCGCCGACGCCGTTGGGCGGCAGCGTGTAGTGCGCGACGAGGCTGGCCAGTTGGTGGGCGCGCTGGCGGAAGACCTCGGTGGTTTTGTAGCCGTCCCAGCAGAGCCCGCCGCGCTGGTCGTACTTCTCGAAGGGCATCATGCCGGCGTGGAAGTGCGCGTTCCAGAGCAGCCCCCCGCCGGCGTGCTGCTGGCGCACGAGCTTGAGGTCCGGCGCGACCCAGTCGAAGCCGAAGTATTCGATAAACGCGGCACGGTATTTCTGCTCGCTCAGCGGGGGCGAGAAGGTGTCGGTCACGGCGGCCTGCGGGCAGGCGAGCACGCGCCCGCCGCGGCGACGGATCGCCAGGCCCAGGCCGAGCATCCCCAGCGGGCCGAGCTTTTCAAGGATCGCGTCGCCTTCGACAGCATCGAAGGCTTTGGTATCGACAAGCGCCACGCCGCCGGCGATCGTGTCGCACTCCTCGGGGAAGCGGTAGCACTCGTGGTCGGTGCCCTTGCCGTGGTGGTGGAAGCCCTTGGGGTGGATGACGAACTCGCCGAGCGAATGCACGTGGCCCTGCGGATCATAGCGCTTGGCGCCGGTGAGCTCGACGCCGGGGATGTTGCGGATGAACCACGACAGACGATCGCGCCAGTCGGCGGGCTCGGGCTCGGGCGTATCGACGCCACGCACCACAAGCAGCCCGTCCTCGCCTCGATCCACGCGCCAGAGCGCCCGGCTGACGGGCATGCGGACCGGGTGCGGAACCTGAACGGCGATCGACTGGATGCTGGCCATAAAACACGGATCGACGCCTGCGGTCTATGGACGTGAATTTGTCCGATAACCGATGGAGTAACTGGTGCGCGGCAGAGCCGCGTCGCTTCACTTGATTGTGAATACCACGATGACCAGCCCCCGCCTTTCCATCCTCATCCCCAACTTCAACAACGGCGTGCAGTCGTCCAAGGACGGCAAGACCGACCTGATCACCGACCTGCTGCAGTCGCTGTGGGACACACTCAAGGACGACCCGACCCCGCTGGAGATCCTCGCGTTCGACGACGGCTCGACCGACGACTCGCTGGCGACGCTGCGCACCTGGTCGGGCAAGGCCTGGCGCGGCGGTCAGCCTTTCCTCACGCTCATGGAAGCGCCGCACTGCGGGGTGCTGTCGATCACGGCCAACAAACTCGTGCGCGCAAGCCGGGGCGAGTACCTGGCGCGGCTGGACGGCGACATCGTGATCCACACGAAGAACTGGGCGGCGGACCTGCTGGGTTACTTTGAGCGCGGGCCCAAGGACCTGGCGGTGGTCGGGCCCAAGCAGCTTTCGCCCGACGGCATGATCCACGCGATGGGCGACTACATCCTGCACCCCAAGGGCTACCACCACCTCTGCGCCGGGCTGCCGGCAAACATGGTGACGCGTGCGATCGAGGTCGAGCACGTGATGGGCTGCTTCTACTGCTTCCGTCGGTCGCTGTTCGACGAGCTGGGCGGGTTCGACGAGTCGTTCATGCGTGGGCAGACGATCGACTTCGGCCTGCGGAGCCGGCTGGCGGGCTACCGCTGCTGGGCGGTGCCGACGATCGAGTTCACGCACCGGCACACGCTGCGGCAGGACCGCGCGACCAAGGCCGACTCGGACACGGGGATCGACGACTCACGGCAGGTGTTCCGCGACAAGTGGGGCTTTGACCGTATTGCGCCGGACCTGGACATCGTGCGTGAGCGTTACGCGGGGACGCCGCTCTTACGGAACGCCGAGGTGTTCGGGGTCGCGCCGGGGGTGGACACGATCCCGGCCAGCGCCCCGCCGAGCGGGTTTAACTCGAGCGACTGGGTGCGGTTCAACGCGGATGAGAAGTTCCAGAGCTGGGTAATGGTGAAGGTGCTGGCGGTGCTCGAGCTCATACAGCAGGGCATGGTGGCAAGCAATAGGCCGGTGGTGATCCCGGACTGCGGATCGGGGCTGGTGGTTCAGATCCTCGCGACCAAGGGGATCGAGGCGGTGGGGATCGACAAGAACCCCGAGCACATCCGCGTCGCCCAGGAGTTTGCGCGTCATCATGCCAAACGTGCGGGCTATCCCGGGCCCGGGCCGGCGTACCTGCACCAGACAGAGCTTCGCCGCCTGCCGCTGTCGGATGATTCGGCGGGTCTGGTGTGCCTGTTCGATCGGATGGAGGCGCACGACAACCCGGTGTCGCTGGTGAAGGAGGCCAAGCGACTGGCCGGGACGCAGGGGGCAATCCTGGCTATCAGCAAGCTGCCGCCGCTGCAGCACGACCAGCCGCTGAACCCGTACCGGCCGCCGATGCCGATGCAGATGGCGGGGCTGATCAAGGCGGCGACGGACTGGAAGACCATGCTGGAGGTCAAGCGTGACCGGCCGGGTGTTCCGATGATCGTCCTTGCGACCGAGCGTCCGCTGCCCGAGCCCAAGCCGGTGGTCCAAACCACGCAGTTCACCGCCGCCCCGATGACCCTGCAGCCTGCAACGACCGGATAATTCCTGGGATTTTGGCTGATACAGTCGCTTCTTGCGGGCGGGGCAAAAGTATTGAAATCTTTAGAGGTAGAATAGGACTATCCGATGGGTATGGATGTTGGGGTTCCGGGCGTCATGCATGGAAGCGGACGCCGAGGAAACGCAACGCGACCAACGAAAGGATCGAGATGGGGCTGACACGTCGACAGACATTAATTCATGGGCTTAGTGCGGGCCTGGGTGCCCTCGCCCTGACCGGCTGCGCGAGCACCGGCGGCAGCTACGGCTCCCGTCGACCGGTCGCGAACTGGCCGGGCTCACCCTCTCGTCCCAGCGGCTCGAACTATCCCTATACCCCCGTCTCGCCGGTCCCCCAGCAAGTCATCTACACGCCCCATGTGCCCCCGGCACCGACCGATAGCGGCGCAATCAACGCCATCTCACGCTCGAACTGGACACGCACCGCGCCGGTCACCTCAAAGATCAACGCGATGAACGGCATCAGCAAGCTCACCGTTCATCACGACGGCATGGACCCCTCCTACTTCACCGACAAATCCGCCGTCGCACAACGGCTTGAGCTGATCCGCACCGCGCATACCCGCGACAGAGGCTGGGGCGACATCGGCTACCACTACATCATCGACCGCGCCGGACGGGTCTGGGAGGGACGACCGATCCAGTACCAGGGCGCCCACGTCAAGAACAACAACGAGAACAACGTCGGCATCCTCGTGCTGGGCAACTTCGAGAAGCAGTCGCCAAGCCAGGCGCAGCTCGCCACGCTGTTCGAGACGGCCACCAAGCTGACCGGCCGCTACAAAATCCGCTCGTCGATGGTCCGCTCGCACCAGGAGATCAACCCCACCGAGTGCCCGGGGCGCAACCTCCAGACGAAGATGAACGCGCTGCGTGCCCACGTGGCCTGAGCCTTGTAAAAACAGGTCAACCTCTATGAAGGCCGCCCGCGGGCGGCCTTTTTTGATGGGGCCAAGGTCCGCTACAATGGATTGATCATGGAAGAAGCCCAAGAGACCATCGAAGACCAGGCCGAGGAAGTCACCGAAGAAGCGTCGGAGGCGCAGGCGCCGCTGGTGCTGCCCGAGGATCTGGACGCGCGCGTTGAGGCGGCGCTGATCACCAGCGAACGGCCGATGACCGCCGGGCGCGTGGCCGAGGCGTTGGGCGTGGCCGGCGCGGGCAAGGCGGTGGAAGAATCGATCGAGGCGCTCAACGAGCAGTACACGCGCACGGGCCGCAGCTTCCGCATCGAAAAAGTCGCCGGCGCCTACCAGGTCGTGACGCTCGCGAAGTACGCCGACGTGCTCGACGGGCTCAAGCGCACCAAGCAGGACAACCGCCTGAGCGCCAGCCAGCTCGAGACGCTGGCGATCGTTGCGTACAAGCAGCCGATCGTCCGCGCCGACATCGAGGCGATCCGTGGCTCGGCCAGCGGCGAAGTGCTGCGCCTGCTCATGGATAAGCACCTGGTGAAAGTCGTCGGACGCGCGGAAGAGATCGGCCGGCCGATGCTCTACGGCACGACCAAGCAGTTCCTGGAAATCTTCGGGCTCGGCAGCCTTAAAGACCTGCCGCAGTCAGACGAGCTCAAGCCGGTCTGATCATGATGCTGCAAAACCGCTCATTCATCGCGATAGGGTTGGCTGTGCTGTCCGCGCTGTCGCTGCTTGGCGGCTGCAGCCAGAGCTACTCGATACAGGGCCGGGTCGTGCGGGGTGCGACGGCCGAGGTCCTGCTGGTGGACAAGGACGACCCGCGCCTGACCGAGCCCGATTCATCCGGCGGTGGCGCGGTGATCCTCGCGGTGCTAGAACCCAACACGCCAACCGAAACGCAATCGCTGGGCAGGCACGTCAGCAACGGCCAGGGCTGGTTTGCGATCCCCGTCGATGCGTTCGCCTCGGGGCTGCTGGAGTACGAAGCGCAGATCGTCGTCCGTCGGGAGGGCAACCAGGGCGTCATGGATACGTTCAAGCTGCCGCGGGGTGGTAAGCGGGTGCTGGTGACGCTGCCCCTGGGCCGAGACACGCTGGTCGTCCCCGGGTCCTTCCTCGACCAGACCCTGCGAGACGCCAAGCCCTACCTCGAACAGAACCGATAGAAAACCCCCTCCCCGCCTCAACAGGGTGCAGGCATCGCGGTTCGCGGCCTGACACCGCAACAGACTACAATTTTGCACAAAGCCGGCCGTACACTCGGCCGCGATCATCATGACTAACTCGACTCAAATAGCTCGCGACGCCCCCGCCGCCGGGGACAAACCCATGGCGGCACCGGCCAACCCGAGCAAGATCACGGCCCCCCGCCCCCGGCGCGACGTCGGGCTGGCGTGGCTGGTGCTCTGCGGCATGCTCATCCTTGCTGCGGTGCCGCTGCTGATCCATATCGACCGCCCCGCCGCGTGGACAGAGGAAGAAGCGCTTGCCGTCGCGATCTCCACTCAGACCCTCGAACGCAAGGCACCGATCAGCGACGTCTCGACATCGATGCAGGCCTGGACGCCGGTGTACGAAGGCATCAGCCGATGGGACCTGCCGCCCGCGGGCATCTGGTTGCACCAGGTGACATTTATGGGCCTTAACCGAAGCGATGGAACAGCTGCGGCGGACGAAGGCAACACGCTCCTGCTGCGCGCACGCCTGGGGTCGGTGGCGATGGCGCTGATCTTCATCGCTGCGGTGTTCTGGGCCGGCCATTGTATCGGCGGGGTCACCACCGGAGCGATCAGTGCGCTGGTCGCGATGACGATGCCGCTGGTCATCGGCTTTGGCCGACACGCCACGGCGGACGCCGCGGCGCTGGGCTGGTCGGCACTATCGATCGCCGGCGCGATGTGGGCGATCAGGCCGCTGCGTGCATCGCCCTCGCTGGGCCGACAGCTCCTGGGCTGGCTGATCAGCGGGATGAGCCTGGCGCTTGCTACGCTGACCGCCGGGCCGGTGGCGATCCCGTCCACAGTGATCTGCATTTTCACGATCGCGATGGTCTGCCCGCGCCGCATCGGTCATGTGATGGGGCTGCTGGCGTCGATGGCCTTCGCCGCCCTGCTTGTCACGCCCTGGGTCCTCTACGTCCACGACCACGACGCGGAGATCTGGAAGATGTGGTTCCATCAGCTCACCCCGCACCTGGCAAAGCTCAGCGGGCAGGACCTGCTGCATCAGGCGGGCTGGCGTTTATCGCTGGCGGCGATGGCCTGCGGGCTCTGGCTGGTCTGGCTGATCCCCGCGATCACCCAGCCCTTCAGCACCTCGACCGGACCGGCGAGGCGGAAGATGCTGCTGGGCTGGGTCTGGCTGATGATCACGCTGGCGCTGCTGGTCTTTGCGCCCGGCACCAACCGCCTTTCGCTCCTGCTTTTGACCGCAGCGCCCGTCTCGATCTGCATCGGACTGGTCATCCAGCAGTTCCACGACCTCTCGGCAGAGGCGCGACACGCCCGACTCTGGCTCGTCTGCCGGTGGATCAACTTCGTACTCATGCTCGTTCTCTCGCTGGCTCTTCCGCTGCTTGCCGCGGTGCTGCAGTACAGGCCCGAACTCGTCGCCTGGCTTCCCTCGCTCGACCGTCCGCTGCTCGTGTCCATGCACTGGAGCTTCTACGCCGGCTCGGCCCTCGCCCTGCTGCTGGTATCCCTGCTCAACCTGCGATTTGCTCTGGGCCAGCACCCCGGACGCACGATCGCCTGCACGGCCATCTGGATACTCATCAGCTCCTCGCTGGCCATCATGATCGCTTCGCACGGCAGCCTGCTCAACACTCCCGCCGACCCCGCGCCCAGCCCGCGCATCAGCTCCGCCTCCCTCTAAGCGATGACCACGCCCAACCGCATCATAGACGCCAACGCCAACCGGGTACGCGAAGCCCTGCGCGTCCTCGAAGAAGCCGCTCGCTTCATCATCAACGACCCCGCCCTATCGCTTGAACTCAAGTCGATGCGCCACGACTTCACGCAGGCCCTTGCCAACACCACCGACCTCATCTACCACCGCGACACGCCCGGCGACGTCGGCACCTCGCACTCCACCCCCAGCGAGCACGCCCGAGCCGGCACAGCCGACGTCATCGCCGCCGCCGGGTCACGCCTTGCCGAGGCGCTCCGCGTGATCGAGGAGTACAGCAAGATCGCCGATCTCCAGCCGGGCCTCGATACCCTGGCGCCCACCGCCGAGCGGCTGCGCTACCAAAGCTACGTAGTGACTCAGCGCCTGATGACCGCGATGGGCAGCGGCAAGGCGCGGCAGTGGCGGCTGTGTCTGCTGCTGACCCGATCGCTGTGCACGCATCACGCATGGCAGGAGGTGCTTGAACAGGCGCTAACCGGCGGCGTCGACCTCGTGCAGGTGCGCGAGAAGCAGATCGCCGACAGCCAGCTGCTGGAGCATGCCAAGGCGGTGTGTGATATCGCGCGCGGCCGGGCACAGGTCATCATCAACGATCGCCCGGACATCGCGCTGCTGGCCGGTGCTCATGGCGTGCACCTGGGGCAGGACGACCTTAGCCCGCTGCAGGTCCGACGCCTTGCGGGGACGCGCCTGATCATCGGCGTGAGCACCGCCAACCTCGACCAGGCCCGACAAGCCAAGTTGCAGGGCGCCGACTACTGCGGCGTCGGACCGATGTTCCCGACGACGACCAAGCACAAGCCCGTGATCGCCGGGCCTGATTACCTGCGTGAGTACGTGGCGTGGGGCGGTCTGGCGCACCTGGCGATCGGCGGCGTCACGCCAGACAACATCCACGAGCTTGTTGAGGCCGGCTGCAAGGGCGTGGCGGTGAGCGCCGCGGTCTGCGGAGCGTCGGACCCGGAAGCCGCAGCCTCGGTGATCGCCCAGGCCCTTGCTGCCGCCGCTGCGCGGTAACGCGGCTTTTGACCGTTACAACCGCTACAGATTCACAGCCTGCACCTGTCACCCCACGCTATTACAAACGTCATATCTATGCGCTCATAAAGCTAATCCTCTGCAACACGCTTAACCCGGGCCGTAATACAGTTCGTATAACCGATATGACCTTTAGTGCCGCGCCTGTCGCGCGCGTCGGTTTTAACGATGCATTACCACGCCGTAATCTTTGACCTCCGGGGCACGCTGCTCAAAGAGCCGCCACCGCAGTTCACCTTCAACGCGACGGTGATGCAGGCACGCAGCCTGAACGTGGACCCCATCCGCTTCGCCTCGTCGTGGTTCGAACACGCGCACAAGACGCCCAGCGATATCGAGATGCCCTGGATCGAGTCGAACCTGCAGTCGGTGTGTGATGACCTGGGGATCCCTCTGGACCCGATGCTTCGGCGTCGTCTGGCAAGCCAGCGCGAGCGCGTGATCCGGCGGACACTCAAGCCCCGTCGTGGTGCGGTGATGGCGCTGACGCGTCTGCGTGCTGCGGGCCTTCGCACGGCGGTGGTAGGCGACGTCCCGCCGGACGTCCGGCTGATGCTGGGCAACACGCCGCTGGCCGATCACCTTGACCTCGTGCTGCTTTCGACCAGCGGATCGTGCCGACACTCGGACCCGCGCGTGCTTGCGCGTACGATCGAGAGCCTTGGCCTGCCGCCGTCGACCTGTCTCTATGTTTCGTCGGGCACGCTTGCCGAGCTTGATGCGGCGGAGGAGATGGGGCTGCGCCCGATGGCCTTCCGGCCCGAAGACCGCGAGAGCGACAGCAACGCATCACCCGCCGGCCGACACCCGCAGGTGGGAACGATGATCGAGGTGTACTGGCACGCGACGCAGTCGACCAGCGCGGTGGCTTAATCCGCTCCGGTCCTGGGCTGGATAGCCGGCTCAGGCGCTTGGGGCTGAGCAGGTGTTGGCACCTGCGACGCCGGATGACCTAGCTGCCGCTGCGTAGCGAGGTCCGGGGGCATCGTGACATCAGCTGACGCCTCGTAGAGCTGGAGCCATTGCCTGCTGTCGCGCGTGAACGGGAAGCTGTTTTTGATGCTTAGATCGCTGTCGGAGATGCGGTACCAGCGCTGCATGCCGACGGGTTTTGCCTCGTCATCCCAGGTCAGTTGCCTGAAGATCACATAATGAATGTCGCCTCTGGACCCTGCGTAAAACCAGTTAATTACGATCGGCGCCGGCTGATCGGGCGCGATCGATATCGGTAGGGACGAGAGCGTTCCCTCCGCCAATGCGGTCTCTTGGTACTTCAGGTCAAACGCGGCGCGGTCCAGCGAGGTCGAGCGGACGCAGCCGCCGATCGTGACCAGCAGGATCAACAGTGAGGCGAGGCGCATGATTCGCTCCGACTCAGGGCCGACGCATGCCGCGACGCTCGGGCGCTTCTTCGGTGGTCTGCGGGCTGCCGACCAGCTCGGCGTTGGTCTCGTACTTGTTCATCGCCTTGAGCAGCTGCTCGACCTGCATGACCGGGTTCATGTTCAGGAGCCGGCGTCGCAGCGCGTTGACGGTCGCCAGTTCCTTCTTGGGGATCAGGCGGTCCTCGTTGCGTGTGCCGGAGGCGGCGAGGTCGATGGCGGGGAACACGCGCTGCTCGGCGATCTTGCGGTCGAGGATGAGTTCCATGTTGCCGGTGCCCTTGAACTCTTCGAAGATGACCTGGTCGCCGCGGCTGCCGGTGTCGACCAGCGCGGTGGCGATGATGGTCAGCGAGCCGCCTTCTTCGAACTTGCGCGCGGCGCCGAAGATCTGCTTGGGGATCGTCATCGCGCCGGCGTCAAGACCGCCTGACAACGTGCGGCCGGTCTGCGCCATGTTCGGCGCGGTGTTGAACGCGCGGCCAAGCCGGGTCAGCGAGTCCATCAGCACGACGACGTCCTTGCCCATCTCGGCAAGACGGCGGCAGCGCTCGATCGCCGCGATCGCAAGGCCGCAGTGACGCTCGGGCGTGTGGTCGTTGCTCGAGGCCCAGACGGTGCAGGGCACGTTGCGGCGGAAATCGGTGACTTCTTCGGGCCGCTCGTCGATCAGGAGCGCAAACACCTCGCAGTCGGGGTGGTTGTGCTTGATCGCAAAGGCGATGTTTTGCAGGAGCGTGGTCTTGCCGGCCTTGGGCGGGGAGACGATCATGCCGCGCGTCCCGTAGCCGATGGGGCAGAACAGGTCGATCAGTCGGCAGGACTCGGGGCAGCCTGGGTACTCCAATGTCAGCCTCGGCTCGGGCATGATGATGGTCATGTCCTCGAAGCGACGTAGGTTGGCGAACTCGGCGGGGTTCTTGCCCTCGATCTTGAGGATGTCATGGACACGTCGGGCGCCGGGGTCGATGGCGCTGTACTTCTGCTTCTTGACCTTGGCGCCGCGCTGGTGCTGCTGCTGGGGCTGCGGGCCGCCGCCGAAGGGCTTACCCAGCGAGCACTCGAGCATCATGCCCGGGCGCAGGTTGTATTTATCGACGAGGTGGCTGGCGACGACCGGGTCCTTGGGGTAGGCCAGGAAGCTGTCGCCCAGTTGGCGCAGTCGGCCGTCGGACTTGGGGCCCTGTTCGTAGATGCCGGTGACGATGGTCAGGGTCTCGGGCTCATTTTCGGTGAGGCTTGCGCTGTCGCCCGAGTCTTCGCCGTCGCTGTCTCCCTCGCCGCCGCCTTGGGGGTTAGGGTTGGCGTTGCCGTTGTTCGCGTTGGCGCTATTCGACTTGGACTTTCGGCGGCGCCGACGGCGACGCTTCTTGGGTCGGGATTCGCCCTCGGCCGAACCCTCGTCCGTCGCATCGGTTGATTCGACGATGTTGCCGTTGACTTCGTCATTGTGCGCAGCAGTATGGTCCTCGGTTGCCACCGGGCTCTCCTTGTCCTGGTCCTGATTGTCCTGGCTCATGCCTTTGTCACTCTCGGCCCGAGACACGTACGCTCGGCCTGGTGAAAGGGGGGTGTCAGGCGTACGAATCGCCTTGATACACCGCCATAACGGCCCCGACCGCTGGTTTGACCGGTCGGCCCGTCATGGAGAAAGAATGGAGTCAAACTCCGTCCCCGTCCCTTGTTCCCATTCTCCCGGTGCCCGGCCTGGCCGAACCCATATCACGATCGGGGGAACCCGTTGGCGACAGATCGGTCCTGTCCTCTCGGCGGGTAAACAAAAAGACCGTTTACCTTCGGCCGGCCATCGGTTGGAGGGGCTTGTGGCGGGCCTGTAATGCCCTGCCACACCCATGTTGTACCCGCATCGGCATAAGGAATCAAGTGCTTAAGATCCCGCCGGTCCTTAGGCCGACTGTTCTTCTAAACCCCCGCCAATACTCCGATAAGACCCTGCCAAGAGCACTCCCCGGCCTTGTCTGCGAGCCTAAGGCGCGGCATAATTCATTTTCCTACTGAGAATCTAATCTCATGTCCTACTACGCCTACCTCGGCCTCTACTGCCTGGCCATCATCGCCGCCTCACTGGTCGGCGGCTGGATCCCCCTGCACATCCGCCTCACCCACCAGCGGCTGCAGCTGGCCAACTCGCTCATCGGCGGGTTCATGCTCGGCGTCGCGCTGCTCAGCCTCCTGCCCCACGCCTTGGAATCGGGCGCGAGCGTGCAGATCGTCGTCGCATGGATGACCGCCGGCGTGCTCACCATGTTCCTGCTCGAACGCTTCTTCCATTTCCACCAGCACGACCTGCCCAGCCACCCCCCCGCCGCACACCAGCATCCACTCGATCTTCACCACGACCACGCACACAACCACGATCACAAACACGACCACTCGCACAGCCACGCCCACGGCCCGGCCTGCGATCACGGGCACGAGCCCAGGCCCATCGCTGACTGCGATGAACAAACCACACAGGCCCCGCACTACGAACGCCGACCCCGGCTGTCCTGGTCCGGCGCCGCGGTCGGGCTCGTGCTGCACTGCCTGATCGGAGGCATCGCGCTGGGCGCAGCGATCACGGCCGACCAGCACGTCGCCTGGCCGGGGCTCATGCTCTTCCTGGTCATCCTGCTGCACAAACCCTTCGACTCGATGACGCTGCTGGCGCTGATTGCGGGCACCGGCTGGTCCCGCCGAACCGGGCACCTGGTCAACGCGGTGTTCGCGTTGGTCGTGCCGTTTGGCGCGGTGCTGTTCCTGCTGGGTTTTGCGGACGAGCACGATGCGCACTCGCTGCTGGTGGGCAACGCGCTGGCCTTCGCAGCGGGGGTGTTCCTATGTATCGCGCTGTCGGATGTGCTGCCCGAGCTGCATTTCCACCGCCACGACAAGGTCAAGCTCTCGCTCGCGCTGATCGTCGGCCTATCTATCGCGTGGGCCATCGCACACTTCGAGATGCAAAACCACGAGCACCACGGCCACGATCAAGTCCCGGTCCCGCACGACCACGACGGCGATGGCGTCGCGGATCACTGAATTGCATAGAGACCCCGCGGCATAGCTGCTCTCTACGACCCCACGGCATTGCTGCTCTCTACGACCCCACGGCATTGCTGCGCAACGCCGTGGGCTTTAGTCAGTAAACAAGTTAATCCGCCCAAGCCCGCAGTGTTGCGCAGCAATGCTGCGGGGTCGCAGGGCAATGCCGTGGGGTCGCAGGGCAACGCCATGCCTCGGGGTCCGGCGCGATACAATGCTTAGCTATGCCCAAGGCCCCTGCAAAACCCGACATCCAGACCGTCGCCTTTATCTCTCTGGGCTGCCCCAAGAACCTGGTGGACTCGGAGAAGATGCTGGGCCTCTTGGCCGAGGACGGGATCACGCCCGTGCCCGCCGACCTGATGGACAGCGGCGAGGCCGACGCGGTGGTCATCAACACCTGCGGCTTCCTCGAAGCTTCCAAGATCGAGTCGATCGACGAGATCAACCAGGCCTCGGAGCTCAAGAAGCAGGGCAAGATCAAGCGCGTCATCGTGGCCGGCTGCCTGGTGCAGCGTCACAAGGCGAAGATGCTCGAGTGGTGCCCGGACATCGACGCGATGATCGGCGTGTTCGACCGCGACCGCATCGTCACCGCAGTCCGGGGAGCCGACGCATCGGGCAAGGCGGCGGCTACCGCGCTCAAAGAAACCTCCATCGAGCTGCCCGTCTATTCCTCCATCGCCACCAACGCGACCATCGCCAGGCAGGCGCGCGAGATCGCCGGCGGCAACGAGCTTGGCTACTTTGAAGACGACAACGCGCGCCTGCGCCTGACCCCGCGCCACTACGCCTACCTGCGCATCTCAGAGGGCTGCAATCAGGGCTGCGCGTTCTGCACCATCCCCTCCATCCGCGGCCGCATGCGCTCCAAGCCCGTCGAAAAAATCCTCAGCGAAGCCACCGAGCTGTTCAACGACGGCGCGTTCGAGCTCTCGCTCATCGGCCAGGACACCACGAGCTTTGGCGAAGATATCGGCTACGGCGCAGGCCTTTCCGGCATGCTCACCGAGCTCAACAAACTCGCGGGGCAGTTCGGCGGCGCATGGCTCCGGCTCATGTACGCCTACCCCTCGTGCTTTACCGATCAGATGATCGACACCATCGCGAGGCTGCCGCACGTGCTGCCGTACATCGACATGCCGCTGCAGCACATCAACGATGAGGTGCTCGACAACATGCGGCGAAAGACCAGCCGAAAGCTCATCGAGACCCTGCTGGGCAAGCTGCGCGACCGCATCCCGAACATGACCATCCGCACGACCTTCATCTCCGGCTACCCCGGCGAGACCGACGCGCAGCACCAGGAGCTTGTCGACTTCGTGCGTGACTTCGGCTTTGAAAACATGGGCGTGTTCCCCTACTCGCCCGAGCCGGGCACGAAGGCGGCCGCGGCGTTCGACAAGGGCGGCGCGATCCCCGACGACGTGATCCAGGCCCGCATCGACGAGCTCATGGGCACGCAGCAGGAGGTCGTCTTCGCCCGCAACGAGCGCATGGTCGAGGCGGGCCATGTGTTCGAAGTGCTGGTCGACGAGGAATACGCGCAGGTCGAGTACGAGGGCATCAAGGCCCCGATGACGCGCTACGCCGGGCGGACCTATCAGCAGGCGCCGGACATCGACGCGACGACTTATGTCGACACCAAGCAGACGCTGTCGCCCGGCGAACTGGTGCGCTGCAAGGTGGTGGACTGGGACGGCTACGACCTGATCGCCCGGCCGATGGACGAGGTCGAGGGCCGGGTGGCGCTGCCGCTGCTGTAGCGGTCGCCGGACGTCTTGTCCGGGAGGGCGAGGCTCCTGCCGAGCCGTGCGTGACAGAAATGAGCGGCTCGGTAAGAGCCTGGCCCTCCCAGAACCCCCCAGACGGGATAAACGGAACCGGGTGAAGATTATCGGAAGTGATTGCGTTTCACTGGGCCTTGTCCGCCCGCGGTTGTGTGATAGCTTTAGTCATACAGGCCCTTCACGATGCCAAACGACCGCCCTACGCACACAAATCCCTTCGATCCGTCACAGACGGAACAGGGTCGTCCTGTGCGCAAGGTCTCGCGACGCGGCCCGCTGCGGCCGACAAGCCCCGACCGCGTCCGCCCCGCCGCTGCGACAAGCTCACCGCCGCTGCGCCTGGTCGGCAGCAGTGCGCCGGACGCCAAGCCGCCGATCGCCAACCCCACGCCCATCCGCGGCGCGACGGACCCGCGCTGGGTCCTCGCGGTGCGCACCGCCACGCTGCTTGAAGGAGCCGTCCTCACGCCCAACAAGCGTGAAGCGCTGATGAGGACCGGCAAGGTCATGGGCCTGAGCCCGTTCGACTGCTCGCTGATCCTCGCGATTGTTCAGGACCGTGCGCGACGTGGCGTTGCGCCCGACCAGTGCCCCTCTGCCGGGCAGGCTCAGCTCGCGCTGATCCCCCTGCCGCCGATGCGCTCGGTCTGGTCACGCATCACGGACATGTCCTCGCACTCGGTCATGCTCGCCGCGGGCCTGCTCGCGCTGCAGGCGCTCTTGATCTGGGCCTGGCTGGGCTGAGCTGAATTGAGTTGGAGGGTGGTCGCGCGTGACGCTTCGCGTCTGCCGCTAGAGATTGTGACTCGGATCTATTAAATCTGCGTCAGGACTTCACGCCCAGGACGAGCATGAAGGTCTTCCACAGGACGTAGAGGTCCATCTTCCACGACGCGTTCTCCACGTAGCGGATGTCAAAGCGGATCCATTCCTGGAAGTCCATGCCCGGCTCGCGTGAGCGCCTGACCTGCCACAAGCCAGTGATACCGGGGCGGACCGAGAGGCGCGCCTCGCGCCACGCGGGGCTGTACTGGTTTTCCTTGTACGGGCTTGGGCGTGGTCCGACGACCGACATCTGCCCGAGCAATACATTAAAAAACTGCGGCAGTTCGTCGATATTGGTCTTTCGCATGAACCAGCCCACACGCGTGATGCGTGGGTCGTTCTCGATGAAGAACTGCGGGCCGTCGGCCTGGTTCTTCTGCTGCAGCTTCTGCTTGATCTCTTCCGCGTTGTTGTACATCGTGCGGAACTTGAGGCACGGAAACTCCTTGCCCCCCATGGACTCCCGGCGGTGCGCGAAGAAGAAGGGCCTGCCGTCCTCGATGAAGATCGCGAGCATGATCAGCGGGTACAGAGGCAGTGTGACAAGGAGCATGAACGCCGCGAAGACGAAGTCAAAGGCCCGCTTGGTCGCGCGGTAGAACGAGCGACGGGTCTTGTTCCGCTTGAACTCGCTCTGGTTTTCGGTCGGCTCGATGGCGTGCCACTCCAGCCGCTCGACACTGGGCCTCGCCTCGGGCTTGTCCCAAAGCACGGCCGGGCCGACGACGCTGCCGATCCCGTTGATCTCGCGGCCGGCACCCAGCCAGACCGGTCCGACAAAGCGAGCACCGGCGTCGTCTTTAGTGGACCTGTCTGCCCAGACATCGCCCTGGAGCCTGCTGACGCGCGGGATGGTCGCGTCCGGCCGTTTCCAGATGTGGACCAGCTCATGGACGAAGTCGTTGAGTTGGCGCGGGTCGTGCCTACGAAAGACGCTGCCATCGATGGAGATCGTGGTGCGTTGCTGAGACGGGATCGAGTGTCGAAGCGTTCGCCAGGCTTCCCGCGGGTGCACGCTGTTCTGCCACCTGCGTGCGATCTCTTCATTGGAGGTGATCGCGACGCGTCCAAGCCGGTAGTCCATCTGCCGGTACACGCGCTCGAAACGGACAAAGTTGTCCTGCTCGTCGCAGATGACGCGCTCGCGGTAGCCCGGCTCGTGTGTGTCGTGGATGCGAGCAAACAGTACCTGGGGACGCAGCCAACTCATCGTGTCGACCATCCGCCCAAGCCGGAAGATCAAGAGCGACTCGGGGTCGGTCAGCAGGTAAAACTCGGCATGGCGGACAATCTCGGAAGACTCGCCCTGGCGGACGACCTGGACACCCCGTGCGGCCCAGAAGCGGTCGTGCAGCATGACCGGGTCCAACCCCCAGATGGTCGGCGGCTGAGGATTTTGCCTTGCCGTGTTCGGGGATGAGGAAACTACTTTAATCATGCTGCATCAGCGCGGAGGAGAACTCTGCGATCCGTCTTTCATCCTTGGTCGATCGAGTCGCCGCTGTTTTGAATGGGCTCCTCGGTATGGCTTGCGACAGCGGTGCCCAGAGGTCCAAGCCGGGCGGAAGCGATCTGATCCATCCGCTTCTTGTTGGTGCTGCGTCCTGCACGGCGTTCCTGCGACATGGCCGAGGTGTAAGACATATGGCTCAGGTCGCTCTCGACGGCGTGGTTGAAGACGATGCCCACGATATTCGCACGCACCGAGCGGAGCTGCGCGATCATACGGTTGGCCAACGACTTGTGGTCACCACGTGCGACGATGAGGATGGTCGCATCGGCTTCAGCGGACACGATGGAAGCCTCGAGCGAGCCGAGCACCGGACCGGTGTCGATCAGCACGATGTCGTATGACTCGCGTGCCTGACGGATCAACTCGCGCACCGCGGCGGGCGAGAGCCGGCTTGCGTCAGCCGGGCGGGCCTTGCCGACCGGGAGGATGAACAGGTTCTTGATGTCGGTGCTGCCGACACATTCGTGCAGGCGGCCGTGATCCGAGATGCTGCGGAACTCGATCATGCCGTGATCGCTGTGGCTGGACAGGTCCGCCGCCATGCTCGACTCATCTTCATCAAGCAGGATGTAGAGGTCGTCGGATCTGGAGCTCATGGTGACAGGAGGACGGAGCTTGCCGGGTCCGCACGCGTCGAGCAGGCCAAGCGAGGTGTCTTTCTGCAGGCGCAGGAGCCCTTCGATTTGTTCTGGGGTCATCGCCTTCTCATCGCGGAGCACCTGCTCGAGGGGCTTGCCAGACGATGCCGCCTTGGTCATGAGGCGCGAGAGGTCGGCCTCGTTAATCAGCTTGTTGCGTCGGATCACCTTGTCCAGCGAGTCGTGAACGAGGGTGCCCATCCGGCGCGAGAGGCCGGCGCCGACCAGGTCGCAGTCGATCAGGAGTGTACGCACACCCGAGGCGGCGAAGGACATCCCCAGCGCGGTGGCCAGCGAGCTCTTGCCCGAGCCTGCCACGGGGCTTGTGATGGAGAACACGCGATTGCTGCCACCGATCTGCAGCAGCGTACGGATATGGTGCACGCAGTGCGCCGCGGTCTCGGCATCTTCCGGGTTGGTGAGCTTGGCCGGAAGCGTCGGGAGGACGCCCAGGACGCTGGTCTGCGACATGCCCTCGAGCGTGTCGTAGGCGTGGCGCAGCCGGCGGTCGGACAGACCGACGAGCATGACCAGGCCAAAGCCTATGCCAACACCCGCGAATAGACCAAGGCTGGCAAACTGCACACGCTGCCGAGTGTTAAATGGGATCGTCGGGGTCTGCGCTTGCGGGCCGATCACGATGCGCGAGATATCATCGTTGCGGCTCAGTCCCAGCGAGTTCTTGTACTCTGTAATCTTGGCTTCGGTCTCACGAATGCCCTGGACCACGCCCGCGAGTTTGACCTTGTAGTCATCTGCGGAACTGATAATGCCGGCCAGATCGTTGGTCTCTGTCGTCAACTGCTGGATCTTTGCGATCAGCCCTTCACGACGGGACATGAGCGCAGCGACCTGCGGAGGATACTGCACGGCAGCATTTTCTTCGGGGTCCAAGAGAAGGGTCTGCTTCTCGAGCTCAACGATCTTGCGATCGACCATGGTGAGCGCGCGGCTGACCTGAACGACATCGAGCATCTCCGGACCACGCTTGAGCACTTCGGTCAGATACACATAATTCTCTTCAAGCCGCTTCTTCTCCTGGAGCAGAGCGGTCATCTCCGGGCTCTGGATCAGTTTTTCGCCGCCCGCATCGGGGTTCTTGCTCGCGTCGAGATAGGGCTTGAGCTCAAGCTCGATTTCACTCAGGCGGAACTGCATGTTTGCCAGCTCGCCGAGCTTGGAGTTCAGTCGCGAGTTGATCGTGACCATCTCTTCGCCCGGGATGATGAGCTTGATCTGGCGTTCTGCTTCCGCCTTTTCCTTCTCAAGTTCGCGGAGCTGGTTCTGGAGCAGACGCAGGTTTTCGTCGAGCTCCTGCGCCCGGTCCTGGCTGTAAACCTCGCGGTACGAAGCGAGCAGCGCATTCACGCCAGCACGAGCGGTGGCCGGGTCGGTGTCGCTGTACTGGATGTAAAGCACCGACTCGTTCTTGCCCGGGCCATCGATCGACAGATTCGTCGTGAACGTATCGACCGTGACGGGCGATAGATTTGCGGGGCGCTGTGCCATCGCCTCGGTCCACTCTGTGCGGGTCATGGCGTCAGAGATAACTTCGAGCGAGGACAGCTTGCGCCGTTCGGCGCTGATGAAGTTGAGGTAGGGCTCGTAGATCGAGGGGTCCTGGAAATTGATCGCCAGATAGTGCCCGGGCTTGATATCGATGGTCGAGACAGCCTGGTATTTTTTCTCGGTGATGTTGTAGCCCAGGAAAGTGCCGGCCGTACCCAAGATCACCGCCAGCAGGATCGCCCAGTGCCAGCGTCCACGCAGCAAACGAAGTACAGCCGCGCCGCGCTCGGTCTGTTCGGAAGACTCGGAGGATTCAAACGGATCTGCGGTCGTGTAGCGTTCTTCTCGCATGAATGTCTCACTCCCGCCATGCCCAGTCAGGGCTTGGTATTGACGGATCATTATTGTACTCGTATGTCTTGTAGTTTCTGGATCCGGCGTCGAACATCCTGGTGAGGGAACCGAGGTCCCCGGCCGTGCGCCGCCCGCACAACCTGTAACTTATCATCGGCCGACAATAGGTTGATATTAACGCTGATTTGGCAGGGTTTGGCGATTAAACGGATCAGCTTGGTTATCGGTCCTGCATGTTCACTTGGCAGAGGACGCGAGGTGGAATTGATGGGTTGGTATCGCTGCCCACGACAATACCCGCAGCAGCCCCGCCATCATCAATAGCCCCAAAAACAAAGTCAGCCAACCCGATAGCGTGCTGACATAGGTCATCGACATGGCCCATGGGCCGTCATAAAGCCAAAGCGTTGCGCCGAGTGTCACGGCGTTGCTCAGCAGTGAAATCAGCGGAGCAAACAACAACAAAAGCGCACGAACCGCCGGACGTATTGGCGAGCCTAAGACAAACCCATAGGTCGCTACCCACAGCGACAAGATCGCAGACAAACCCTTGCAGACACTTTCCATCGGCAGGGATGTACCCCCTACCACCATCCAGCTCACCGTGGGGGTGATAAACACATCGACGTTGACGCCAAACAGGCTGTAGAGCGCGGCGATGGCGTTCGCTTCAAACTCGCGGATCGGCGTGGAGATCAGAGCAGAGAGCGTCTGCGGCACAGGGACAAGCATCGGCATGATGATCCACGCCGGGAGGAACTGCTTCACGAGAGTTCGGCCGCTGCAGACGAAGATGCCGCCGGCGAACATGAGCACGGCCCCAAGATGCCAGGCCGACCGCAGTTGGTAGAGGTAGTTGCCCATGTAATAAAACTGTGCGCCCGCGATGAGTACGACCCAGCCGATATCCGTGCCGCCGGGCTTTACAAAGCGCAGCCGCGAGCGGCGCACCCAGATCAACCACGCCATCACCGGAAAGACCATCAGCCCGGGCCGGGGGACACCTGCTCGCACTGCGGCCAGCACGATCTCCACCCACGCAGGCCAGGTCGCGATCATGCACGCCAATAGCACCATCGACAGACGCACGGCATCCTGTGCCATCCATCCGTTTCGTGCGAGGATCATTCTGGCGTGGTTCTTGCGCTTCATAGCGGTCCTGAACTACAGCATCATCCCGCCATTGCCGGAGATGACCTTGTCGACAATGTGTGCATCTCGAGTAATCGTTACACCCGGACAAACGACGCTGCGTACAAGCACCGCTCCGTTTTCGACGTGCGCACCAGAAAGAACTACTGAGTCGTGCAGCACAACATCCCTGCCAACCGTCGCGCCGGCCTCAATCACTCCGAATTTGTGACGCCAGCGCTCCTCGAAGGGCTGATCGCCACCGTTTCGCCCGGAAGCCTGCTGGTGATACGCACGCAGGGCACCGAGGTAGCCTGGCAGTGTGCGTACCGACATCGCGACCGGCCCGGCAAAACGCGCGATACGCACCTTGTGCGAACGCGCCATCGCCGGCAGCGCCTGCTCATTCAAGTCACAGAAACCCACCGGGCTGATATCACGCATGCAGCCACAGTTAAATAGCATCATCCCGCTGGGCACGCCCGACGGGTCGGTACCCAGCGTGAAGTCGCCCCCCGCCGCATGCAGGTCCAGCGCGATACGGATCAGCGGCTCAAACAAAATCTGGCCGGCAGAAGTCACCAGCAACTGGTCCGCGTCGTTGTAGGCCCGCGCAATATCGCTCAGCAGACCCGCCGTACCCCGCAGAGGTGAAGGGTCGTATTCGATGCTCATCAGCAGCGGGCCAAAACGCTCGGTCCGGGGCTGCAGTCCGCTGTTGCGCGTAATCAGAACGCGGACAGGTAATTGTTCGATCCCCAGCGTCTCGGCCAACGTGATCAACTGCTCACGCCAACAGTCCAGCACCGTACGGTTCGCGCCAACCGGCAGGCTCGGCGACGCGCGCCCCGTCAGCTTCCGCAGCGTGTTGGTCCTGACGTCACCCGCAAGCAACACGACAGCCCTCATCCCCGACAGCGGCTGATAGGCCAGCTTCGGTTTCTCCGGTTTCGTGGAATGCTCGGCGATTCGCCAGTTCATCGTTTGTTCAACCTTACCCTGTATTAATGTTCGTCGTCCATCTTTCACCGCACGCAAGTCGCATCCATCCGCAATTAACGCCGTTCAGCCCGCATCCCGTTTAATTTCCGAGGTTTTTCGGGTCTGCCGTCTCGACATTTTTATTCAGCACTGCTGTCAACATCGGCTCAAGTGTCGCGCCGACATGCCCGATCGCTCCATGCCGCTGCTCCGATGTCCACTGACTCGGGAATACAAACTGAAGCTGCGCAGCGCCGTAGTAGCGGTCCGAAACGGTGCCCGCCAAGCGACGGATGCTGCCCATCGAAGTTACAAAGCCACCGCTGGGTAACGCGATAACGTTCACCACAGTGATCTTCTGCAGCCCATCGGGGGACAAGCGCTCAAAGCTGTAGGTGGTCATCTCTGCCGAGAGGTGACCCAGCTGGAAGTCCTCACGCTGCTGCGAGAGGGTCGTCCAGCCGGAGGTCGGGTAGCAGTTCGGCGGGTAGTGCCCTTCCATGTCACGCGCGTCGGAGCACTGCACGAGGAGCAGCTGGAACATGTTCGACTTGGTCTCGTCTTCATATCGCCGGCTGATCAGAACGTTGGGACGCAATAGCGCAACCGCGGCCGCGGGAAGTTCGGTATCCACCGCGGTCCAGGGCCCCGCTTCACGCGGCAGCTGTTCCGACAAAGTACGCAGACGCGCGTGATAAGGCTCGGCGTCGCCTCCATCCGGAAGCAAGAATCCCACCGCCAAACCCGCGGCCAGTACCAAAAGAATCCCAGCCAGCGAAACAACCCTGTGTTCCGGCGCAGCCAGGAGGGCGCTGTACTTCGACTTCAGATGATCCATCCATGCTGTGGACTGACTGCCCGTTGGGCGCCACTCAACCTCTGGTAAAGGGTCCACCGGCAGAAGCAGCCAACGCATCAGCCACAGCAGACCCATCAGCCCGAAGTAAGAAGCGAACGCCAGGCCCCAGCCCAGCCAATCGTGCAATTGCTCGGCAAACTTAGGCGAAAAATACCCGTAAGCAAGGACCGTAGGCACCAGACGCACGATGTTGCACAGGATCGCGATCGGGATCGATCCGATGATCAACGACAGCCGCACCCACGTACGCACCTTCTCCGAAAACACAAAGGCGAACACGATCAGGATCAGCATCGAGACCATGCGCATGCCGTTGCAGGCCTCGGCGATCCCGACGGTGTAGTCGTTGATCATCAGCAGGTTGCCCTGGCGTCTAAGCTCGAAGCCCAGCGCGACGATGACAACTTCCGTCGCCTTGGCCGAAGCGTTCTGCAGGAACAGCGCCATCGGGTGCCGCACCACGCCCGGCAGCGGCATCAGGAACAGCAGCACAAAGAACGCGGGCCAGAGCCGGCGCACAATATCGATTCCGTATACGCTCACAAACGCGCCAAATACCGTCAGGAGCGCGCCAAAATGCCAGACCACCTGCATCGCCTTGATGTAGCCCAGCACCCACAGCCCCACCCCCGCCAGCGCCAACAACACGCCCAGCAACGAGCCCCGTGGAAGCCAGTCTATGAGCATCTTGCGACGCACCCACACCAGCCTTGCAAACACAAGCGGGACCAGGACGATGTGGCTGGCCTCCGGGTCCTGCTGCACGATGCGCACAATGTCCTGCCAAGCATCCAGACAAACAAACAACGCCAGCAGGATCAGGCCCAACGCCAAGGCCCCTCGGCCGCTGAGCCAGTGAGACTCTTGGCCACCGCGAGATTCAATCATTGGGCTTGTTCGCATCGTCTGGCTCATATACCGACTCTCGTAAGCGCCGCATCAAAGCCTATCGCATCGACCCTGCAATCCCTTGCGGGATCGAACACCTCCGCCAGCAGGTCTATCTCTGACCCAGCAGCCGGTCGTAAAAACCGATGAGCACGTCCCTGCTGTAGTCCCAGCTCAGTCCCTCCCTGACACGTTTACGCCCAAAGGCGCTCATCCGTTCACGCCGGGCGGGGTCCGCCATCAGGTCGATCATCGCCTGCCCCATCGCCTTCTCATCGTTGTCGGGGATGTACACCGCTGCGTCCTGCGCGCTGAACCGGCTTTCCTTCAGATCAAAGCTGACGATCGGTAAGCCCATCGCCATGTACTCGATGATCTTGTTCATCGTGCACAGATCGTTGAGCGGGTCCTTGGGGTCCGGCGCGATGCCGAAGTCCGCCGTCGAGAGGTAGCGACGCAAATCTAGGTCCGAGACGCGGCCGGTGAACTTGACCAACTCATCCTCGAACAGGCCCAGCGACTGCGCTTCCTGCTGCAGGCTGTCGAACGCATCGCCCTTGCCGATGATGGTGAAGCTGGTGTCACGCAGGCCGTGATCCACGGCGTGCCGGATCGCGCGCAAGGCGTAGTCCACGCCGTCCTGCTTGCCCATCACGCCGAGGTAGACGCCCATGTGCCTTCGGCCTCGCCTCAGCGCGGGCTCGGGCGCGACGGGCTGGAACAGGTCCAGCTTCGGCCCGCTGCGCACGACCACGACATCCTCATCGCGCTTGCCGCCCCGCTGCATCGCCACCTGCTTGTAGCTCTCGTTGGTCGCGATCACCGCGTCGGCCGTCGCAAACTGCTTCTTCTCAAGCCACATCAGGCCCTTCCACATCATGTCCTGACGCTTGAACTTCGACTCGTACAACTCCGGGCACAGGTCGTGATGATCAAACACAAACTTCACACCGTGCTTCCTGTACTTCCGCCCCACCCACCAGAACGTGTCCGGCGGGTTGCAGGTCTGGATCACATCAAACGGGTCTTCATTCCAGATCCGCCTGACACGCTTGTCCACCTCACGCAGGCAGTACAGAAACTCCTGGATGTAGTACAGCTTGCCCGGCTTCTCCGCGTACATCGGAAAGCGGTAGACGTGGATGCCGTCGATCACCTTGTCCGGCTGATCATCATCGGGCGGGCAGGGCGAGATCACACTCACCTTGTAGCCCGCCTGCGTCAGCGCAGTAGACTCCATCCACACACGCCGATCGAACGGCACGGGCAGGTTCTCTACAAGAATGACGATGTGTCCCTTACGCTCGGCCACCAGGCACCTTTCAATTACTCATTTAATGCTGCGTCGCCGCCGCATCAGTTCGGTTCGTGTTTACCAGTACAGGCCCTCATAGCCACCCGCCACGTCGTCCGGGCCGCACATCCCCACCAGGTCGAACACCGACTGGTCCTGGCGGATCGCGCCGACCAGCGGCTTGTACACCGCGTGCTTGTGCCCGAAGACCACCGTCTTGCCGTGCTTGAGCGCGACCTCGGCAGAGACCAGCGCACGCTTGAGGTGCGGCAGGTGCTGCTCGATGTAACGCTTGTTCGAGCCAAACAGCGAAGCGTACTCGACGTTGGGGTCGTAGATCACCAGGTCGTAGCCCTTGCCGATGAGGATCTCGGCCAGGGTGATCAGCGGGCTCTCACGCAGGTCGTCGGTGCCCTCCTTGAAGCTCACGCCCATCATCGCGACCTGGCGCGAGCCGAGCTTCATGATGCGCTCGGCCGCACGCTCGATCTGTTCGCGGTTACTCAGCAGCATCGCATCGAACATCGTCACCGGTGTGTTGTTGGACCGGGCGACGAAGCTGAAGGCCCGCAGGTCCTTGGGCAGGCACGAGCCGCCGAACGCGAAGCCCGGCTTCATGTACTTGTCGCTGATGTTGAGCTTGGTGTCCTGGCAGACGATCTCCATGACCTCGCGGCTGTCGACGCCGGCGGCCTTGCAGACCGTGCCGATCTCGTTTGCAAACGTGATCTTTGTGGCGTGGAAGAGGTTGCAGGCGTACTTGATCGACTCGGCCGCGGGGATCGAGCACTGAATCTCGCGCCCGCCGGACGCGCTGTAGAGCTCGCACACCTGCTTGAACACCGCGGGCTCGTCCGTGCCGACGACGGTGTAAGGCGGGTCATAGAAATCCTTGATCGAAGTGCCCTCGCGCAGAAACTCGGGGTTCATCGCCAGGCCGAACTTTTCGCCGGCCCTGCCATTCGCGTGTTTTTCGAGGATGGGGCCGAGGACCTGCAGCGTGGTACCCGGCGCGACGGTCGAGCGGATGACGACGGTGTGCCGGCTTGCCTTGGCCGCAAGCGCCTGACCGATCTCTTCGCAGACGCGCGTGACGTACATGAGCCCGAGGCTGCCATCGGGTGCCGAGGGCGTACCGACGCAGACCAGTGAAAGATCGGTCTGTGCGATCGCTTCTGCGCAGCTGCTTGTAACGGTAAGCCGCCCGGAGTCGACCGCTTCGCGCATGAGGTCTTCGACGCCTTCTTCAAGGATCGGCGCCTTGCCCTCACGGATAAATTCGAGTTTACGGCTGTCCGGGTCGACGCCGACGACCGTGTGGCCGTTGCGCACCAGACAACCGGCGGTCACCGCCCCGACATAACCCAGCCCAAAGATCGATACTTTCATCAGCTTGTCCTGTATCAACAACTCAACTATTCACGCCCGTTACCCGGGACGACTCATCGCGTTCCCAGCGGTATCCCGCCAGGTCACGCATCTGCCCGCGCGCACGCAGACGGGTCAGCACCGCGACGAGCAGATACACCCCCATCGCTGGCCAGAGCCCTGGATTTGTACTTATATCGAACCATTTCGACCCCGAATCCTCTCGTACAGCCTCTCGTAAATGAGGGAATTTTCGCTCAAGTTCTATCCGGCCCAGCCGGCTGCGCGTCTTGATCCGCACAAGGTCCGATAAGCTGCGCGGCGCATGGATCGTGAACGTGTGACCCTCGGGGTTGATGCGCTCGTCGGACACAAAATGACGGCGTACAAACTCGTCATCCGCGATGACCTGCGGGAAACGATCGAACCTGGCACGGCCCGCCTGCGACACCGCATAAAACCCGCCGCCGATCAGGCCCTGCTGGTGATAGGGCTGACGGAGCCAGACCCTGTAGAACGCCCGCACCGCCCAACTGCTCTGCGAGCTGTCCACGCTCATCTTCGGCGCGGCAGCCAGTGCGCGGTCGGTACGCAGCACGTCGGCGATCGCCTCGATCGTATCGAGCGACACCTCGACGTCTGCATCAAGGTAGATGCGTGGGAAACCGGATGCCGCCTCGTCGCCGAGGTTCAGCGCGGCGATCTTTGAAGCGGTCTGTGTCTGAACCACGACGACGGGCTGACCGAAAGCGCTAGCGAGTTCGGCCGTGTTGTCTTTGCAGCCGTTGCACGCGACAACGATCTGGATCCCGCCGGCGACGGGCCTCTGGGTCAGACGGCGCAGGCACCGCTCGATGACACCCGCCTCGTTATATGCGGGGATCACGATGCTGAGCATGACGGGCCCTCCGCTACGGGACTTGCTGCGGCACGCGTCTTGGCGGCGGAGAAACTCTCTTCACCCGTGAAGCCACGCCACCAGCTACCGGGCTGAAAAATGATCGGCGCGAATCCCTGCCGTAGTTTGTTCGCACGGTCTTTGCCGACGATCGGGCTGACGATGGCGGCGCCGAAATAGCGCGTCGCCGCGTGCAGCCAGGTCAAAGCGCCCTTGACAAAATTGTGCAGCGGGCCGTGATGTTTCCGGTCCAGGTGCATCCGGCTCTTCATCATCGCGCTCAGCCGCCGGGGGTTCATCGCGTTGCCCGCGCCCACCAGGTGCGTGATGCGTGAGGCCGGCGTCATCATGATCGGCAGGCCCATACTACGGCGGATGCGCAGGCACAGGTCCACCTCTTCGTTGTACATGAAGAAAGAGGGGTCAAACCCTTCCAGCTTTCGCCAGACATCCGTGCGCACCATCATGAACGCCCCGGTCAGTACCGCGACATGCTCCGGCTTCGTCGCGTGGTCGACCAGCCCCCCGCGCCGATAGCGACCGAGCCCGAGCACATTGAAGAGGCTGGTCAGCAGGCTCGGCCCGATCTGTGCGCTGCTCGGGTCACGCCGGCCGTCGGGCAGGAAAGTCATCCCGCCCCACGCCCCGCACTCGGGGTGCTCACGGGCGCACTTGAACAATTCGCCGATCGCGTTGTCCTTCACCAGGGTGTCGGGGTTCAGGAGCAGCAGGTACTGCCCAAGCGCGTGGCGTGCCGCCTCGTTGTTGCCCCTGCCGAATCCGATGTTGCCCTGCGAGGGCACGATACGGACCTGCGGGTAATGCTGAGCGACCGCCTGCTCGGTGCCGTCGTCGCCGTTGTCGATCAGCACGACTTCAAAACTGACATCGCGCGTGTGCTCGAACACCCCCGCGAGACACTCCAGCGTCATCTCTCGGGCCTGATACCCGACGATGAGGATGCTCAGCTCCGGGCTTGGTTGTGTCGTTGCAGGGCTGGTCATGCCGGCGCCTCGGTTGGTTGCGGTTTCAGATTAGATGCCGCATCGTCGTCGGGCTGCGCGCGGTCTTCCTGGCCTGCGGGCGCCGGGCGCCTTGGGCCTTCGATCAGGCCCAGGTAAGTCAGCACGTGCCGCGCGGTTTCGCTGCAGTCGAAGACGGCGGCGTGCCGGTGGGCGGCATGGGCCATGGCTTGTCGCTTAGGCTCGTCGGTCGCGAGCGATTCGAGCGCACGCGCAAGTGCAGCGGGGTCTCGCTGCGGCACGAGTAGGCCTTCCCGACCATCCTTGAACATCAGCGGCGTCGCTCCGATGCGTGTGCAGACCATCGGTACGCCGCAGGCCATCGCCTCGGCCAGCACCGCCGGGGCCGCTTCGCCCAGCCCGTAGCTGGCGAGGATCGCGACGTCGCTGACACGCAGATACTCGATGACCTGCTGCATGGACTTCGGGCCGGCGAATACAACACGCTCGCTGATACCCAGCGTCTGGGCTTGTTTTTCCAGGGTTTCGCGCTCTGGCCCGGAACCGATCATGGTGTAGCGCACGTTGATGCCGCGGTCCTTCAGACGCTTGATCGCCTCGAGCACATCGGCGTGGCCCTTGGTATCGGTCAGCCGCGCGACGGTCACCGCGTGCAGCTCATGGGCGGATTGACGCTGCCATGATCGGCCTTCCGGGGTGAACTTCTCGAGGTCGCAGCCGACCCAGGTCCACATCAGCCGGTCCTGCTCGACGTGCGCGCGGGTTCGCAGATAGTCGAAGTAGTTTGGCGCGGAAGAAGCGATAAACAGCGCACGCCTCATCTTGCTGGCGTGGTCTTTGCCGTACACCTCGGGGTCGCCGCCCAGTCGCAGGGCGTAAGCAGGCCCGCCCATCAGGTGGCTCATCGCGACAAGGTGTGCGGCATTCGCGCAGGAGTGGACGAAGATCGCTTGCAGCCCGCGCTTGTGCGCGTATGCCGCGAGGTCGGCGGCCGCGAGGATCATCGGTAGCGTCCTGAGTTTTTCCTTCAGCGAGCTTTCATTGAGCCCGAGTACGTAGGCGAGAGCGCGCGGCAACGCGGCGGGCCGCCTGATCAACCAGCCGATCGCCGCGCCGAGGCGCGGTGGCCAGGTGTAGTGCGTGCGTTTGCTCTCCTCGATGAGGAAGTCGTGGCACTGACGCTGCTCCTGCGCCCGGCGTGTCGAGATGAGCTGCATCTGCACGCCGTGGAGCTTGAAGGCGTTACCCACACGCCACATCGCGCAGTGCGTCTGCTGCGGGAACTCGGGGATCAATAGCCCGACGGTCGGCATGTTGCTGGTCGTCTGTGGCCGACTCATCGCATGGCCTCCGCGGGCTTTTTCTCTGCCGCACTGCCATAAGGCGAGGGACCCGAGATCGCTTCGATCATGTGCGCGTACTGCTGAGGCTCGATCCCGAGGTTGGACTGGACCAGCACGGCGAACTGATCGCTGCCGATCTGACGGATAAAGCTTTCAATTTCCTTGACCGTTCTGGCCTGGTAGTGCCAGGAGCAGTGGCAGAGGTCGTTCGCGACAAAGGTGTGCCCCTCGCCCTTGAGGACGTGCTCGACGTAGACCCCGTAGAGGATGTACTCCGAGAGCTGGAGCATGTTGGCCATCTTTGGGCCCCAGTGTTTGCCGGCGGTCTTGGAGATGTGCGTGAGCATCGCGCGGACGGTGTCGCATCGCCATGTGATCGCCTGCCCGATGTAGTCCGCGCCGTACCACTGCGAAGCGGGCAGGCCCATGAGCTGGCCGGCGTCGTGGTGCCAGCGCTGGTGCGTGGGCTTGGGTGGCGGGCCGGGCACGCGGTGCAGGCGCAGTTTGCCGTCCTTCCAGACGCGGTCGGCGGTGAACGGACGCACAAAGACCAGGTCCGAGTCTGCGAACATGATCGCGTCGGTATCGACCGCCTGCACGGCCGAGAGCTTGGTGAGCTGCTGCATGATCCAGCCGCGCACCGGTAGCGAGCAGGCGGTCAGCCACCATCGCCGCTGGAACGGGATCTGCATCGCGGCGATGGGCAGGATCGACTGCACCGTGACGATACGTGTCCGTTTGTTGGCCAGCGACATGAATGCGGCGCGGTCACGACGAGGCACGATGATCACGTGCTCGATCTGCGGGTCGACGTATTTCTGGACGCTCTGACAGAGAGTGCGGCAGCGGTCCAGGTCCGGCCGGTACGAACAGGTCACGATGGCCAGGTCTGATCGGAACATTGCTTACATATCCGGTCGGATCGTTTCTTGGGAGCGCTCAGGTCATCGAGCGGTGCGTTTGTTTCGAGTCGGCAACAACTCGGGAACATGGGTTTTGTCAGTGCGTCTGCGTTTTGCCCGGGTTCTTGTTGGAGCGAGGGGCAGCGGCCAGTGCCTGAGCCATGCCGATGGCCAGCCCCATGAACAGCCAGTTGAGCATCGCTGCGGTCGAGAACAGCGCGACACTCAGCTGGGTGAGGCCCACGGTCACGACGGCGTACATCACCGCGCGGGCGACCCGGCGGTAAGGCGTATCCGGCGCGTTCCACACGCCCTTCCACCCGTAGATCAGGACGCTGACGCCGATGGCCAGCCAGAGCGTGAGCCCGACACGCCCGTACTGCATGAGCATGACCAGGTAGTTGTTGTCGATGGACCACTGCCAGGATTGCGCGAGGTTTTCCGGGGTCTTGATCCCGTGGCCGAACCAGTCGTAGCCGGGCATGACCGCGTAGACGCGCTCGTAGAGCTGCCAGCGGTAGTACCAGGCCATCGGGCTCGATAGGTGCAGTTCCATCATGAGGATGCGCAGGAGCGGCCGGTTCGAGAGCAGCTCGAGCAAGGAGTAAAGCGAGACGCTGCCAAGGGACATGATCAGCCAGCGTGTGCCGGGCCGGAACCAGCCGAGGTAGTCCCAGACGACCAGGCCGACGGCGATGACCGCGGGCAGCCAGGCGCCGGTGGACAGCGAGCAGAAAACGCCTACCACCAGGAGCGCCGTCTTGATCCAGCGGTAGCGCCCCAGATTTTTCATGTGCTCGATCGCGGCGATCACCATCACGGGCACAAAGACGGCATAAGAAACGCCGAGCATGATCGCGTGACTGGTCCAGCCGTATGCGCGGGTAAGCCCCATGCGGCGTTCGGGGTGCGGCGAGTAGGGCTCGCTCCAGATGACCGAATGGATATTGAATCGGTAGACCGACTCCATCAGCAGGAAGACTGCGAGGACGGACATGATCGTCATGAGTTGCCGCATAAAGCGGTCGAACGGCCTTGGGCGCGAGCCGAGGTATCGGCCCACAAGGTAAGGCACCGCGCCGAGCAGGACGCGCCGGCCCGAGGTCTCGATGCTTTCGGACATCGGCGCGGACATGAACGTCGAATAGATCGTGGTCAGGTAAAAAAGAACGACAACCAGGTCCGGCCAGGTAAAGCGGATCCGACCGCCAAACATCAACAGCGGGAAGAGCAGGATCGAACAGCCCAGCGACGGCGTGAGCATGACCGAACCCAGCGGCAGCGCTACGGACTTGGGGATGAACAGGGTGACAAGGAAGACACCCAGCAGCGCGCGCATCCATCCCGGCTCATCGCTGACCGCGGACAATGCCCGAGGCGGACGACTCCGAGCCATAGAACCATGGCGGATCGCTGCGCTGTTTCCCTGTATCGACATAACAAACTACTGCCACTGCGCCTGCGGGCCTGAGCGTACACAAGTGTAGTCTTCATCGGACGGATACAGAGACTAAATAAGCAACCGCAGCCTTGGGCCGATAGAAATGCCTCCTACCGCCGCCCCGCAAGGATTGACCGAACCGACTCGCCGACGAGCTTGTCAAACTCCGTCTGGCTGTAGTAACGCTGGACCTGCTCCCGGCCTTGTGCTGCGAGCCGGGACGCCAAGCCCTGGTCCTTGAGCAGCCGGATGCACGCCTGGGCCATGTCCCGGTCGTTTTCCGCGACCAGGACGCTCTGGCCGTCGACCAGGTGCGCCTCGTAGCCGCGCATCGCGTAGCTCGACGCCACCAGGGTCCGAGAACGCTGCAGCGACTCGAGCACCTTGATCTTCGTGCCCGCGCCCTCCCACAGCGGAACCACGCTGAAAGCCGCCTCGGCATACACCTCATCCAGGCGATCCACAAAACCCAGCAGCTCGACCCCGGGCACAGACTTCCATGCCTCAGGCGCTGACCCGCCCACGATGACCAGACGCGCCTGCGGACACTGCGCATGGATACTCGGCCAGGTCCGATCCAGGAATCGCTGCACGCCGTTACGGTTGGGACCGAATTTAAGCGACCCAACGAACAGGATCTTCGGCGACGCATCACGCTTCGCCTCGGCCATCATTTCATCCGGCGAGCCGAAGGGGATATTCGGCAGCAGGCTCCATCGGCTCAGCCCGTCGAGGCCCTCGAGGTCCTGCTGCTTGGTCAGCCAGTAGTGGTCACATCGGGAAAGCAGCCGATACTCGGCAGCCGCGAGCTGTTCGATCCGCCGGGTCCACCACCAGCGTTTCGCACGCGGCCACGACGAGATATCCCTTGGAATCGACGAGCGCACCTTCTCCGACTCGCGGTCGTCTACATCGACGATCAGCGGCAGCTTGCCCCCGATGACCCCGGACACCGCCGGCGACCAGAGGTATCGGCTGACCACAAGGTCGTGCGTGTCCAGCAAGGGCTTGATGCGCTTTTGCAACTGGGGGTCGGTCTGAAAATCGATCTGCCAACCGCGCAACAGGTGAGCCGCTTTATCGCCCAGCCCGCCAAGACACGACCAGGGCAACTGCTGGCCCACGCGATGGCCGTCGAGCACATCAACAAGGCCAAAGTTCTCGGAAAGCGTTTTACGCTCGTCGGCGTCGATGGGGTGGCGGGTCTGATTGATAACAACCGTGCTCACCTCACCCAGCCGCGTGAGCGCCTGGTAGAGCAGGTTGGTGCGCTGACGCCCGCCATCGGTCGTGGGCAGCGGGGCCAGGGGCGTGAGGTAGAGGATGCGTGTCATAGCGTGGCGCGATCCGTTCTAAGGCAATCACACAAGCGGCGGCTATCGCATGATCGGGCGTGGAATTCCTTGTTTTACAATAAAAATCAGCAGGAGCCGGCGACGCCGTTGTTGGCAGAGTCCGGCCTCGAGCCCGGGCAACGCCTGCGCTTGAGCAGGCGGATCAGCCACTTCGCGTTGCCTCGCAGGTCCAGCAGCCTGCCGATAAACGCGCGCAGGATCTCGCGCGCAAGCAGCGCATTGGAGAACCGCCCGCCGGTCTGCGCCCATCGCTTGCGGTGGAACTCGAGCAGCGACTTTCGATCCGGGCTGAAGAAGCGATCGGCGATGTCACGGTAGTAGCGCCGCTCGATCTGCTTCAGCAGCGGTCCAAGCTCCGCGGGCTCAAAGAAGCGCGGGCCGTAGTGCAGGGTCATCATCAGCCGCTCAAGCTCGTTGGTCGCCTTCTTATCAACAATCTGCGAGCTGACGGTGTCGTCGTGGTGCGCCATCGAAGATAGCAGGTGCTGGCAGAAGGCAAAGTCGTGGTTGCTGAGCACCTCGTAGCAAACGCGCACGTCGCTGTGGATGTAATTTTCGTCGAAGAACTTCCCCGCCGCGCGGACCACCGAACTGCGGTACATCATCCCCGACGGGCAGCAGAACATGCGGTAGTCCATCCGCAGATTGGCGCGGCAGACCTCGCGGCCGGTGATATGTGTCGGCAACAGGCCCGTGAGCTGCGGCGCGATGTTACGCCCCTCAAGACGGTAGCAGCCCACGACGGCGATCCGCTCCGAGCTCGACCCCGCCTCGGACATGCGCTCGAGAAACTCGGGATAAAGCACGTCGTCGGCGCAGAGCAGCGTCACAAAAACACTACGCTCAGAGATGCAGCGTATCGCGCTGTTCCAGTTCTCCATGATCGGCAGCACGCGATCGTGATGCACCACGCGGACGCGCGAGTCCGACGCGGCGATCTCATCCGCCAGTTTGCCCGTGCCGTCGGTGCTCGCGTTGTTGATAATGATGTATTCGAGGTTCGCGTGCGTCTGGCTGAGCACGCTCTGCGCCGCGGCGCGCAGGTACTTCACGCCGTTGTAACAAGGGGTAACCACGCTCAGGAGGGGTGTCTCAGACATCCTCAACCTTTTCGTCCGAATCGGGCGAAAACCTGAACACAAGGGCGCAATTCCGAATCGTTCTAAGGCCTACATTCGCGGGTTTTAATGAATTTAGCAGGGACACCGGCGACGATCGCGTCCGCCTCGACATCCCGTGTCACCACCGAGCCGGCGCCGATGACCGCGCCGTCGCCGATCGTCACGCCGTCCATAATCGTCACCCCGGCGCCGATCCAGACATGCTCGCCGATCGTCACCCCGCCCTTACTCACCAGGGGCTGCTCGACAACGGGTGTGCCCCGATAGGCCTGGTGGTTGTAGGTGTAGATCCGGCAGTGTGGCGCAAGACCCGTGCCCCGGCCGATCCGCAGCGAACCCCGGTACGCCGACAGAAAACAACCCGTCTGAATACGAACCCCCGGCCCCAGATATACCGAACCACCCACGCCCGTCTGGATCACCGTGTCTCGGTACAAGCGAACCGACTCGCCCACTTCCACAGGCCCACCGTCGACGTCTGCATAAATCAGCACACGCTCATCGATGAAGGCGCGCGGCCCAACCGTTAGCCCGGGGTGGTGAAGCTGCGCATCGATATCGACGAAGTAGCAGCCACGACGGATGCCGGCCAACCGGACCCTGCCGTAGTAAGGCGGGTAGCCCCAGGACGCCAGCCCCATCGCAACACGACCCAAGGGCCCGAGCCCCGCGAAGGACATCCAGAACTTCGCCCAGACCCCCGGCTGATTTTTTCGCTTGGCAGTCGTCAACGTACCCTCGCTCTCACCCTTGAGCCTCCGGATCAAAGCCCCAGTGGACTGAAATCTATATCGGGATAATAGGATGCAAGAGTACGCACACGTTCACGGGCGACTTCGCTCATGGCCTCGCCTCGGCCGACGACACCCTTGTTTTTTCGGGTATTTTCGATGGGCTCTTGCAGGCAGTCCTCGACAGTCTCTCGCGTAACCGAGGGGTCGCAGTGCTGCGCCAGTTCGGTGTACACCCCCGGCGGGTCGGCCAGGAGCCGTTCATAGGTCACCATTTTTACGCGGCCGTCAGCGTTTTTCATCATCGGAGCCCATCCCACCCAGAACCGGATGTACCACGGCGCAACGATATCCGCCAGGAACAGCTCTCGCTGACGCGGATCCAGCGCGCCCCACTGCTTCGACGTAAGCACAGCCATCGGTGTCTTGGGTGACTTGTCGTAGTGATCGGACAGGCTGACCAGGCAATCAAAGATATTTCGCACCTGTAGGATCACACGTATATCAAACTGCTCGATGATTTTGTGCGTGTATCCGGAGAAGGGGCAGTGCTGCTGCATCCCGAACGTGGACTGTCCCAGGCAATCTTCGAGCAGTAGCGATCGCGGGTCCAGGAGCTGCTCGCGGTACTCGGTATATGGAAAAAAGCGCGAGGTCTTCCATCCCCGCTGCGCCAGACACTTTGAAAGCGTTTTGTGGACCCAGGTCGAGCCGCTCTTGGGCAACGCCACCTGCCAGGCCATCTTCGCGTCGGGCTTACGAAGCCGCTGGATCCCCGAATCGGTGACCAGGCGAGAGGCCAAGCGACGCAGCAACGGACGGGTGGTGCCGACCAAGCCGCATATCGCCATGCTTTTGAGCTTCTTTTTCAGCATTACGTCTGTGTAAGAGGTGAAGAAAGGGTCGACACTCTTGCCACAAGCAATCGGTCATATTTAATAACCCCATGCGTACATTTACTATCCCCCTGCTCACAATGGCGTGAGCAGCGTGGTCTGGTAGGTATTATCGGTGTATTACAGGCCCTATTCCTGCACGGGCGAGGCTCTGTCACGCGAGCAGGCCGACCCCATCAGCCCGGATTACAAGCCGCTGGGCGGGCTGATCAGCCAACGCACCGGGCCCATGCCACGCTGCCCCTCTACACGCGGGCGCTCGATCAGCCACAGCCCGATGATGTAGATGACCATGGCGACCGCCCCTTGAATCAGCAGGCTGGGGTACGTCGGCTCGCTGTAGAAATAGGCGTAAACAATCGAGGGCGAGAGCACCACGCTGCAGGTCAGCAGCGTACGCAGCCAGCTCATGACGTAACCGGACAAAGGCTCCTGTGTCTGTCGGCTGAAGAAGATCGGTACCGCGATGCCCTGGAACAGGACCATGGGGATCGCCGTACCAAGCGCGACGCCGAGGATGCCCAGGTCCGTGAAGCCGACCAGAACAATCGAGAGAATCAGGTTTAAGACCGCCTCGACGATATTGACGTAGGCGAGGAACTTGTGCCGCGAGGTGCCGCTGAGGAAGTGGTAGGCGGGGACCTGGCTTCCCGTCACGATCTCTGCGATCGCGAGAGCAACAACGCAGGGGTAGGCCACTTCGAACTCAGGCCCGACCCACACGATGATAAAGTCGCGACCCCAGATAATCATCGCCGCGGAGGCAAAGAACGTCGCCTGGATCGATCGCTTCATCATGAACGAGAAGACCCGGTGCATCTTCTCGCGGTTTTCCTCGCTGGCGCTGAGCTTGCCGAAGTACGGGAAAAGCACGCCGAAGATCGCGTCCATGCCGTAGCGGAACTGGCTGATGAGCATGGCCGCGACCTGGTAATGGGCGGTGGCAACCAGGCTGAGGAACTCCGCGATCACGACGACGTCAATCTTGAAGCGTATGATTTTTGCTGCGTTTGAAAGGAAAATAAACGCGCTGTAGCCCAGCAGCGTATTGCGCGCCTCGCTGCCGACCAGGGACCAGCGGATCTTTACAAAAGGCATCACCTTGCGAACCGTGAAGAACGGCATGGCGAGGTTCAGGAGCCCGGTCGCCAACGAAACATAAGCCATGCCCAGGATGCCAAAGCCCAGCCAGAGAACGACCACCAGCAGGATCGTCCGCAGCACAAGCGAGATAAACGAGAACGAGGTCAGCAGGTCGTAACGGAGCTGCGCCACCAGCGCACCGCCGTACACATTCATGGGGATCCCCACCGCCTGCAGGCTGCCGATCATCAGGATGATCTGAGCAAAGAGCGCGCCCCGCTCGTGGTAATCGAAGTAATACATCAGCCCGGCGATCACAAACGTCGCAAGCAGCAGCACCGCGGCGATGCAGAGGTAGATCCCCATGGCCGTGCTGAGTAACGCGTTCGCTTCGTCGTAGTCTTTCTTGCCCAGCGACGCAGAAACGTGGCGGGACACGGCCGCGCCGATCCCCAGGTCCATCATCCCGTAGTAGCCCAGGAAAGCGCCCGCCAGCGTCCAAAGACCAAAGTCCTCGGTGCCCAGGCTTCTGATGATGAACGGCGTCATGAACAACGCCGTCAACACGTTGGCCGCCCTTTGACCGACTCGGGCAAACGAGCCTATCGCCAGTGTTTTTTTATCACTTCTCATGAGCGATCGTTCAGGGCATAAGCGTGGGCATGTCTCGGATTGACAACACGTTAATCCTATCCACGCTACACAGATCGACCGTGCGAGCAATACACCTTAGAACCGGGGGATAAAACTAACGCCAGATGCGGTCCTGCTCCTGCCGCAGGGCGATAACCGGGCGATTCGCATCCGGGGTCAGGTCCTGATAAGTCAGCGGCTGGTCCTTGGGTACGTCACGCTTAAGAACCGCATTCCAAACCAGCCCGATCGGCACCAGGCCCTCCTTGCGAACCGGCCCGATATTCTCAAGCAGCCCGTAGGTATCAAACCCGCCGATGCCGTCCAGCGTCTGGCCCTTCTTCAGGTCGCGCTTGGCCACCGCGATCACATCCACCGTCAGGCCGTCCACCGGCGCCACCGTCGCGTCGTGGAACAGCACCGCCCTCGCCGCGGAGAGCGGCGTTTCCCACGGCGGCAGGTGGTATGGGATGTAGAACGAATACAAGGGCCCCGTGCCCATCTTGAAGTAGTTCATATAGAACGACGTCTCTTTATCCTCGTCGTAGCCCAGCACGAAGACGCCCGGGCCCGGACGCGCCCCCAGCAGATAATCCACGCAGCCCCCCGCCGCGACCAGCTCGTCCAGATCAAACTTGCTCGGCGCGTTGTCCACGTGGTCGCACTCAGGCCCGTGCATCCCGCGCGTCAGCACGCCCACACCCGCCGCGTTCGCGATCGACGCCATCTCACTAGCCAGCTTCGTCCCATCCGCAAAGTTCGTCGCCATCGTCGGCGTCATCTTGAACTGCGCCGCAAAGCCGGCCTGAGTCTGCGGCGTGCGGTAATGATCCAGCAACCCCTTGCAATTCCCCAGCAACAGCGGCTTGAAACCGATCTGACGCACAAAGCGCATCAGGTTGATCGTGCACCCCGGCTGGTCGCCGTCGCCGTTGGTATACACCACCCCGGCCTGCTTCGCCTTGCGGTTGAGCAGCGGGCCCAGCAGGCAGTCCAGCTCGGCGTTCTGCCCGACAAAGTGCTTGCCGTGCGCGATCGCATCGAGCGCAACCCCCGCGCTGAAATCAAGGTCGCCCGTGACTTCAACGACACACTCCACACGCTCCGCACGACAAACCACCGAGGGGTCATCGCTATAGATCGTCGCGCCGGACGACAGCAGACGGTCGGCCTCCGCGACGCTTGAAACAAACTTCGGGTCTCGGCCGCACTTCTCGAGCACCGCGCGGGCCTTGTCCGCCGTCCGGTTAGAAACCGCGACCACGTCAAGCCCAGGCATACGCTCGATGATCCGGCGGATCATCGGCCTGGCCATGTGCCCGCAACCGATCACGCCAAGGCGCACCGGGTTGCCCTCGGCCATGCGCTTCTTGAGAGCTTCATCAACAATAATCATTCAACCACTCCAAAGGCTTCAACGGGTCACTCTGAGAAAAACAGTAGAAACCGTATCGACCAGCCGCTGCCCATTTGGCTAATCCCCGCCCGACTTATCCGTACGAAGACCGCAGACACGCGTCTAGTCCAATAAAAAACCCCGTCGATCGCTCGGCGGGGCAGAGAAAATTGACTTGCCCGAGTCGGTTAACGACGACGGCGACCGGCCAACGCAATCCCACCTGCCAAAAGCAGCATCAGGCTTGAGGGCTCGGGCACATTCGTGGTCATCTGCGAGATACCGGCCAGGTAACGCGCCAGGTCGAGGTCCAGCGTCATCTGCCCGGTCGGACCGGTTGTCGTGCCGTTCTGCGACCACACGTTGGTCAGGTCCGCCTGCGTTAGCTGGCCGTTGTCGATCAGGTCCGCGACCGACACGCCGTAGATCGTCTCGAACAGCACCGCCGCCGCGAGGAACTCCCCGGGCAGCTGCAGGTGGCTGCTGGTATCGGGGCTACCCCCGCCGCTGTTGTCGAAAAGGATATCGAAGATGTTGGCCGTCGCCTTGCCGTCCAGGACCAGTTGAGCGTAGACCGGGCTGGTCTGTGAGTCGGCGATGAGATTTTCAATCGCCGTGCCGACGGGCGCGATCACGACTTCGTTAGGCAGGTCCAGGCCGAAGTAAGAAGTGCCATTGCCGTCGACAACAGCCTCTTGATTGGTATCGAAGGTCAGCAGGTCCTTGGCACGGGAATAGGCCAGGCTGGTCTTCTCGTACATGTCCTGACGGGTCGGCCAGTTGTTGGGGAAACCCGCCGCGGTAACAGACTCACGCGCCCATGTTTCATACAGGACGATCTTGGTCGTCGTCTGTCCGTAAGACTGCAACTGGTTGGCGATCGGCGTAATGCCCTGAACAAAGAAGTTGTTGAACTCGGTCGAGCTGTACGAACTGGTAAATGCAATCGATCGGCCCGGGGTCGTGCTGTAGTCCTGGAGCACCATCACGTCCCACACCCGGCCTGCCGCGGCAACGGGGTTGAGGATCTCGAAGCTGTTGTCGGAAAGGATGACATCCACGCCGGGGTCCAGCGCGTCAATCCCGTTGTGCTGCGAGAGGTGCTGACCGCCGACCGCGATGTTCTGCGAACCGGTAGCGTTCAGGAAACTGCCCACACCCATCGTGTGGTTGTTGGTCGCCGCCATGACGATGGCCTCGAAAGGCGAGACCTCGGAATCGCTGAAATATCGATCGACGTTGGTGCCGTCGTAACCGACCGACTGGTACGTGTAGCTGTTGCCAACAAAAAGCAGTGCATCATTGCTGACCGCTGCATGCGTCGCGTTCACAACTCCACCTGTGAATGCCAATGCCAACAACACAGCAGTACGAGGCCGGGGAATGATCGATTTCAATTTCTCTTCTCTCTTTTCTATCAACAGTTTTGTAAAGTCGCACTAACTCTACAAGATCGCAGGCTTTTCCTCTGAAGTTTGAGTATAGCACACCGTTTTTTCTATACAAAAAGTAATCCATTAATCATGAGCCCGTAACCAGTAATACATTACAACTTGAGGTGAATAATACCGGGACTCACGGGGTGTCGTGACGAAATATACCCACTTCTGGATAGCAATTTCGGGTGTACTCAAGACGGACTTTACCTCAAGGGGTAACCCGCCAAGCAGTCGGTAAAACATTCATATCGTCCTGGAGTCATCGGCGTCATTTATCTTCAATTCGCTGCGTGGGGCAGCCTCCGAGCAACGATTCGGGGGTCGAGTCATAGAGGACTCCCCCCGGGGGAGGAGGGGCGTTGCCCGGGGGCCACAGCACGAATTTCAATAAAGGGAGGAGGAATCTGCACGCCGCCCTAAATTGGCCGGGGAGAAATATGGATATCCGACCTCGGTCTTGCGAATGACAGACTCAGGCAGCGGCCCGAACAAGCTCAAATGGGTCAATCACAGCAACGGCCAGGCGCGGTCCTTGTCCGAGATCACCTGGGCCTTGTAAGGCAGCCGGATCCCCAGGGCGGGGTCGTCGTGACGCAGGCCGCGTTCGCATGCGGGGGTGTAGGGGGCCGAGGTGGCGTAGGTCACTTCGGCGCCGGGCGTGAGGGTCAGGTAGCCGTGGGCGCACATCGGGGGGATGTAGACCGCGTTCTTTTTCTCGGCGGAGAGCTCGACCATCGCGTGCTTCAGATACGTCGGCGAGCCCGGACGCACATCGACGATGATGTCCAGGACCCTGCCCGCGCTGCAGCGGACCAGCTTGGCCTCGAGAGCAGGCGCGACCTGGAAGTGCATGCCCCGGAGCGTGTGCAGCGCATGATTGCCGCTGATATTCATCTGCACTACTTCAAAGTCAATCCCGGCCTGTGCAAATAAGTCACGGCAGTAGACGCGGGTGAAAAAACCACGCTGGTCACTGAGCAGCGTGGGCACGATTTCTTTCAACGACTCTATTTCCAGAGGGATGATCTGCATCGCGGTTCTTGTTTTGTATGCGCGGTTACGCGCTCAATGGTGGTATTGTGGGGCGGGATGCTCAGGCCTCGCGCCCTTGGAACTCACGTATCTGCTTGAGTGTCAGCTCACGGACCGCCCGGGGCCCCTGCTCATAAAACGCTTTGTACCAGGTGACGACCCAGTCCAAAGTGGTGTCGAGGTTCAGCCTCGGCTGCCAGCCCAGCTCGGCCTGCGCCTTGCTGATGTCGAGCTTGAGCAGACGCGCCTCGTGCAGTTGAGGGTTCGTATCAAGCTGCCAGCGTGCGCTATTGCCCCAGCGTTGTGTGGTCTGGGTCACGACGTAATCCACGGTGCGCGCATCGGTGTCGTTGGGGCCGAAGTTCCAGGCCTGGGCGTAGCGATGTCCGTCTTCGCCCATCAGTTTCTCGGCCAGTTTCAGGTAGCCGCCCAGCGGTTCGAGCACGTGCTGCCACGGGCGGATCGCGTTGGGTGATCGGATGACCAGCGGCTGTCCCTTGGCGAAGCAGCGTACGGCGTCGGGGATCAGGCGGTCCTCGGCCCAGTCGCCGCCGCCGATCACGTTGCCTGCGCGTGCAGAGCCAACCGCAACGGCGCGAGGATTCGCGGCCTCGGGGCAGAAAAACGATCGGCGGTACGCCGAGGTGACCAGCTCCGCGCAGCCCTTAGAGCTCGAGTACGGGTCGTGGCCGCCCATGGCTTCGTCCTCGCGGTAGCCCCAGACCCACTCGCGGTTTTCGTAGCATTTATCGGTGGTCACGACGACGACGGCCTTGATGCTGTCGCAGCGCCGGCAGGCCTCGAGCAGATTGGCCGTACCGATGACGTTGGTGTTGTAGGTCTCCAGCGGGTCGCGGTAGGACTGTCGGACCAGGGGCTGCGCCGCCAGGTGCAGCACGACCTCGGGACGATGAGCCTGCAGCTCGCGCGACATCGTTTCGAGGTCGCAGATGTTGCCAAAGGTGCTCTTCATGCCGCGAGCGACATCGGCGGCGTCGAACATCGCCGGGTCGGTCGCCGGTGCGAGGCTGTAGCCACTGACATCGGCCCCGAGCATCTGAAGCCAGAGCGAGAGCCAGCTGCCCTTGAACCCGGTGTGCCCGGTGAGGAAGACGCGTCGGCCAGTCCAGTCAAACGCCTGGATGTTTTGCTTCGCGTTCATCTACCAGACTTTCCATTTCGCTTTGCCGCTTTCCCACATTTCTTCGAGCAGTTGCTTGTCGCGGAGGGTATCCATCGGCTGCCAGAACCCCGCGTGCTTGTACGCCATGAGCTGACGGTCGTGCGCCAAGCCGGCCATCGGTTCGCGTTCCCACACGGTCTTGTCATCCTGGACATAGTCGATGACGCCGGGCTCGCAGACGAAGTAGCCGCCGTTGATCCAAGCGCCGTCGCCCTCGGGTTTTTCACGGAAGTGCTGGACCTCGGTCTCGCAATCGCTGAGGGTAAAGGCGCCGAAGCGTCCGGGGGGCTGGACGGCGGTCATGGTCGCCAGGCGTCCGTGTCCGCGGTGGAACTTGATGGCGGCGGTGATATCGACATCGCCCACGCCGTCGCCGTAGGTCAGGCAGAAGGTCTCGTTGCCGATCAGGTCCTTGACGCGCTTGAGCCGGCCGCCGGTCATCGTTGATTCGCCGGTATCCACGAGCTTTATTTTCCAAGGCTCGGCGTTGTTGCCCTCGATGTCAAAAGCGCCGGACGCGAGATCGACGCTGACCGTCGAGTTACGCAGGCGGTAGTTGATAAAGAACTCGGTGATGAGGTGGCCCTTGTAGCCGCAGCAGATGATGAACTCGTTGATGCCGTGGCTGCTGTAGATCTTCATGATGTGCCAGAGCACAGGCATGTTGCCGATCTCGACCATGGGCTTAGGGCGCACCGAAGTCTCTTCCGAGAGCCGCGTACCCAGCCCGCCAGCAAAAATAACCGCTTTCAAGAAGGCCTCCCCTCGTGGGAATATCTGCCGTTAGTTGTGAACGCCGCTGATCGTCGGCATCGTCCAATATTACACTTCTCACGGCGCCTTGGGACGCCGGTCAACTCCCTCATCGTCCATCATGCCCGCGGAGTTGATCTTTCACCCAATCCTGTTTGGATGTCTCAGGCCGCCGGACCGGTAACTTTGCCCCCGCCGCCTCCCAGGACCGGGTGCAGCATCGTGCGGTCGGACAGCGTTTGATGGAATACCGTCTTTACCTCCGCCAACTGGGCCTGGCTCTTTTCCCACCAGCGGCTCTCGAGCACGGCCTGGCAGACCTCGTCGCTGAATCGCATACGCACCACCTTCGCAGGAACCCCCGCGACGATCGCGAAGTCGGGAACGTCACGCGTCACAATAGCGCCCGCACCGATCACCGCTCCGACACCAATTCGCTTGCATGAAGGCGTCACCACGGCGTTGTAGCCGATCCAGACATCCGGCCCGATCTCAAGGGTGTGGCGCGGCATCGGCTCCCCGGCCATGCCCCAGCGCTGCTCGTAGAAGAACGGGTGGGTCGAGAGGTGGTCCAGCGGGTGGTTCTGATTGAAAACACGCACCTGCGGGCCGATCGAGGCGTAACGCCCGATCCTGACCTTCGGCGGGAAGTGGCCGGGGCGGAAGAACGGGCCGTAGCTGTAAGAGCCGGCCTCGATCTGGTGATCGGCCAGGAGCAGCTCGCGGCAGGTGCGTGTCAGCATCTGCCCGCCCTCGAACCGCTGGAGGATGCGGAAAATTTTCGCGGCGGTGTCCCAACGCCTGGCGCCGTTGATCGCCTTGTAAGCCGCGACGCAAACCCCACTGAGTGGGCTGGTGCGCAGCTCGTGAGGATGGAATGCGCATTCGCTCAAGCTCAGACCCCTCCTTGCGCCAGGCCCCGCTCAGAATTCAAAGCGTGCGCAGGCTTGTTGGGCACGGCGAGCTGATAGCCCGCGACAATACCACGGTTGATGGATCGGCCGTAGCTGGTCTTAAGCCGATAGGCGCGACTCGGGACGATGCGTGCAATGCCCCACTTAATCGTCGAGGTGATCAGTCGGCGCCAGGCCCAGGCCGGCACGCCCGCCGGCGCGCCGTCGTCGCGCGCGTCCATCGCCTTGGCAACGCCGTAGTCGTAGCCGCGCTTGATCAGCCAGGGGTCGTTGCACTTGTTCACGGGCACATAGTGCCAGACCCGGGCCTGATCGACAAAGCGGCCGGGGCCGAAGGCCTGGATCAGACGCTTCTGCATCTGGTACTCATCGCCGACGGCGACCTTCGTGCCCGGGCCTCGGTCCTCGACAAAACCGCCAAGCTGCTTGACGGCCTTAGCGCGCACCGCCCAGTTAAAGCCCAGCGCGTGGGGCTGATCGATCGGCTGGTCGGGCTCGAGCGCCCAGCCCTTAGCGCACAGCGGCAGCAGCCCGACGATGTGGCTGGCCGGCGGCTTCTCGTAGTCGCAACTGCAGTGGCCCCCGAAAAATGCAGCGTCGGGGAACCGCTCGCTCGACTTCGCATAGGCCAGCAGGTTGCCCGGGTCGATCCGCACGTCGTCATCAAACAGTACGACAAGCCCATCCTCAATCGCGCCAAGCCCGCGGTTGAGCGCCCGGTTCTTGTTGCCCACCGGTTCAAAGAAGTAGCGCAGCGAGAGCGACTGGCGATACTCCGCGGCCAACTGCTCCGCGGTGGGGTCCCCGCCGTTTTCGACAAGTACAACCCCGGCAAAGTCGGCCGGCTTCGCACAGGCGACCAGGCCATCAAGCGTCCGACGCAGTATGTCGGACCGGCCGGCCGTCGCGATGAGGATATGCATGGACACGAATCAGCTCCACTGATCTATGCAGGTCGATTGATCGTTCGACCCGCAGGATATTAATACCTCACGCGACACGGCTGTCCGCCAGCGCCTGGGTCCTGCGGTCAAGGAACCCGAAGAAACGCTCACACAAGGGCCCCCAATCGTAGTCGTGCACAAAGGGCTTGACCGGCGGGGCCAGCCGACCCATCGCCCGGGCCTGCTCGATCGCGCCCTGCAATGCCTTGGCTAACGCGCGGTCGTCGCATGGATCGGCGCAGTGACCCCTGCCTGACTGATCGACCAGTTCACGCGCGTCGCCCTCGGGAAGCGCGCCGACGATCGGCCGGCCGGAGGCGAGGTACTCGTAGGTCTTGCTCGGGATGATCCGCGACCGGTGGCCCCTGGGCAGGCCGAACAACGGCACGAACAACAGATCGGCGTGACGGATCCACGCAACAGATTCGTGATAAGGCACGAAGCCGGTCAGACGGACACGCTCACGACAAACCGCGCGTTCGACGATCTTTCGTGTCGGCTCGTCTTCGACGCCGACCAGGGTCAGCCGGAGGTCTTCGACCGCGGCCGGGGCCTGCCGTGAGAGCAGATCGATAGCGCGCAGCAGGTGGTATGCGGTGCGTCCGCCGATCGAGATCGGCTCGACGCGGAAGTTGCGTCGCTTACGCAGTGCGCCGATGAGCCCGCGTGTGCGCTCGAAGGCCTGAGAGTGGAGCGTGCCGGTGTGGACCATGTGCAGGCCTTGCGCGTCCATGCTCTCGGGGCGCGGAGGCAGCGGGCCCTGGAACTCAGCGACGGTGCAGCCGTTGTTGACCACCGCGACCTTTTCCGCAGTTAGCTGGGGCACAGCGCGGGCCAATTGCACGCCGGCCTCGGGTGTGTTGGCGATCAGGCCGTCGGACATGCCAAGGACGCGATGCATCCACTGGTTAGTGACCGCCCAATGCGCGCGGTTGCTGTACGAACAAGCGCCGTCAAGCGCCCAAGGGTCCTGGAGGTCAACGAAGATCGGAACGTCGCTGAAGGCGCGGATCGCGGGCACCACCGGCGACATCCCGTAAGGCGGCATGGTCAGGATCACCGCATCGGTCGGCTGGCTTTCAAGGCATGCACGCACCGCCCGAACAACCTCTGACAGGAACGGGTCGTCCGCGCCCGCCGGGCCGGGCACCATCGCGCCGGCGGTCGTGGCCTGGTCCATCGGAACACGGACGATGCGCGCCTGATGATCGGCGTCGGCTAAAGAGTCGTCCTTGGGCTCCCAGCTGCTGCGCTTGGCCGGGGGCTGGCGTGTGACCACCGTCAGGTCCCAGCCCAGGCGTCGCGCATGCTCGGCGAGCTTACGCGGTCGCTGGGCGCCCGCCCCACCATCCGGCGGGTAGTAACAACTGATCAGGATCGCTCGTTTCATGCCTGGATCTACCACTGACCATTGCGATGCCTATCCGTAGGCCCGCGGGGATCGGGTTAGAAAAGCCCGCGTAAACCTTTTCGGCGTACGCGGGCTTTCATCAGAACTGTTTTTTATAAATTTAATCAAACAAGGGGGGAGGGGGCAGCACGGTTACACCGGGCTGGTTCCAGTTTTCCGGCAGGAATGGCGGCTGATAGCCCAGCGACGAGTCGCGGATCATCACGCCATTGGGGATCGCGTCACGCAGCAGCGCGCCGCCCTGGAACCTGCAGTTCTGGAACACAACGTTATTCAGATCCCGGCCGATCTGCATCACGGCCCAGCCCGGCGTCTCGATATCGCAATTCACCATCGCGATGTCCTTCATGTTGCCGCCGGCCATGCCCTGGCTGTAGGCGTTACGGATCTTGATGTTGTAGAAGATGATCTGGGACTGCGTCCAGCCCGTCGCGAAGTCGAACAGGTCGGGGTGGTGGTCGGCGTCGCCGCGGTCCACACCGTCGAGGGTAATGTTCGCCGCATAGCCCATGGCGCGGAAGGTGTCTTCGTAGATGTCATGGATGTAGACGTTTCGCGCGAAGAGTCCGCCCCCGCCGCCGTGGAACACACTGCGCACCTGGCTGATGTCGCAGTTGGTGTAGATCTGCCGGCCCCAGAGGTGGGCGAGCCAGTCCGTCTTCTCGGTGCGGCCGTTGCCGATGATCGTGACATCATCAAACCAGATCATGCCCTTACCGGTTTCCTTGCCGTAGCACATGTCCATGCCGGCCTTGGCCTTGAAGGTCAGGCCCTGGAGCTTGAGGTTGCCACCGCTGCTGACGCGGCTGACCTGTGTGATGATGCAGTCTTTCTTGGCAACGCCGGGCTTGGGACGGACCGTGAGGTAGCCCTGCATGGGAACCTTATCGCTCAGGCCCGAGAGCACGTACACGCCGGCATTCAGTTCGATCACCGGGAAGCTCAGCGAGCCGCCCGCGTTAGCGAATAGCTCGAGGTCTTCCAGCACGATCGGCTGGCCGTTGATCGGGTACGCGATCGCGCGGACCGAGATCAAGCCGTCCTTGAACTTACTCGCGTCGAGATTGACGCAGTACTCGTCGCTGACGCCCGTGCGCGGGTTGGTGATGCGCTGGTCAACGCGGACCCAGGGGCCGTTGTTGACGCTGAAGTCCACGTGTCCAATGCCGTAGCTGTGGAAGGCCGCAACACCGATCGTGAACACACCCTTGAACTGCTGCTGAGGAACTACGGCCCACCGCGCGATCGCGTTGTAGGGGTAGCCGGGGTGCGAAGGGTTGCCGACCGCGCCGGGCGCCGCTGTCGCGCCGCTCCAGCCGGAGCCCGGCTGAAGGGTCGGGATCGTTGAGGGATCAACGGCAGGCTGCGTCGAACCGGTATCGGTCGTGCCCGTATCGCCCGTCGTTGTGTTGACGATCTCCGCCGCCGGGTCGATCGGCTCTTCGGTCGCAGTCGGGTCCGGCGTCGGCGCGGGAGCCGGCTCAACGACCGGGGTAGGCTCGGGCGTCGGCTCGGCAACAACTGCGCCGACAACAACGTTCTTCTTGTCCTTGCAATCCGACTTGTACTGGAGCTGGAGGATGCGTTCGCCGCTGACCTGCGGGATCAACAGTACAAGCTTGCTGTTTTTGACGGTGACGTTGGAGCGGACGAGATTGCCCCAGGCCATGTCAAACACGTGGAAGTAGACCACTTCGCCTTCCGCGATGCCCGTGACGGGGACCGAGACGATCTGGCCGGTCTCGAGCTGATCGGGGATCGCGTTCATATCAAAAGACATCTGAACGACTTCGGGCGTCGGCTGGGGTGCGGGTTCGGGGGTCACTTCGGCAGTAGGCTCAATAACGGGAGCAACAACACCCAGCTGAAGCGTCGCTTTCGGGCGGACCTCGCCGCCGCGCACGATCAACTGCAGCTCGACATCACCGGCCGATAGCTTGTCCAGCATCGCGCTGCTGATGGTCCAGGGCGACTTGGAAAGCGTGTGGGTAAAGCTATCAATCATCGCGCCGTTGGCGATCGACCATGCGCCAACCAGCACGTCCCCGCCGGCAGGCAGGTTCTGGACATCAAAGCTGATGCCCTTGCCCGAACCCAGCAGGTATTCCGAGGGCTTATCGACAAACGCGATCACGGGGTCGGGGATCACGGGCGCAGGAGCCTTGACCGTCAGGCTGTGGGTCACCTTGGTGCCCGCGCTGTCGCGGACCAGAAGGACCAGCTCGGCCTGGCCCGCGGGGATCAGATCAAGCTTGCTCGCGGGGATGACCCACGGCTCGCCCTTGAGCGTGAAGCTGAACGAGCCGACCACGCCGCCGGTCACTTCCGACAGAGCCGCAACCAGCACGTCAGCGCCCTCTTCGAGCACGCCGGTGCTGGACAGGCTGATGGACTTGCCCGAACCGATCAGGTACTCGGCGGGGGCATCGACAAAGCTGACAACGAACGGGTCAGGCAGCGGCGTAATCACAGGATCAGTGATCGGCGCGGTCTCGGGCTCGGTGACCGGCCCAACCTCGGGCTCGGTCGTCGGCGCAGGAGCAGGCTCGGGCGTGGGAAGTGGTTCTGCAACCACCAGCGCGGGCATCACCTCGACCACCTTGTTTGTCTTGTAGCTCCCGTTCTGCAATTGAATGCGGCGCTTGCCGCTCACATCCGGGATCGTAAACGTGAGTGAGTTTTTCTGAACGGTGAGGTTGCTCCTCACCAGATCGCCCCAGCTCATATCAAAACAGTGGTACCAGACGACCGTACCGTCGGCCAGGCCGGTCGTAGGGATCGTCAGGGTCTGACCCACTCGCACCTTGTCGGGCATCTGATCAAGCGCGATGCCGACGCTGGTGGTCTGGGTGACGGCCGTGGTGTTATCGATCTTGAGTTCGAACTGCTTGGAGACGATCTCACCGCTGGATAGCTTGGCGGAGACCGTCAGGTTGTACGTGCCGTCGGCGAGCCGGGTCGTATCCCACGCATAGACGGTGCCCTTGCGATCGCCATTGAGGCTGTAAGGCGCTGAGCTGTCGCTGCGCCACAGGACATCGGGGATCGACATCACAACCTGGGTGACCGGTTCATCAACGAGCACCTGGGCGTAGACCTTGCCCTTGAGCACATCGTTGATGCCGGAGAGCGTGATCTCGGCCGCCTGCGTCATGCCGGCGAAAAGGACCATCGCCAAGCAAACCACGTTTTTGAACAGGTTTGCACTGCCTCGTGCAATCGAGTTGTCCAGCGTCCGGTTTGTTCCCAGTGTTCTTTTCATAACATCTACTCTCTTATGTTAACCCCATGAACCCAAATCACCGCATGCCTCGCGGGGTAAGCATGTGGCTGATAACGTCATAATTAGAGGTGTAGATAACCGAGGTAACCCCGATAAAACACGTCAACTCGTAATCTGTGCGGGCTGTGACGGTTATCAACCACTCAAACCGGCTACGGGCACGAGACAGCCCCGGAATGATTGATACAAACCATTCATGCGGCGAGGACTAACAATTACTAACGCTCAATCTTTTTGCATCGCGAGCACTTGGGCTCAGCCGGTGGCGATGTCGATCAGGGCCTTCTCAAGGATCCCCACGACGGCCTGAACATCGCCCTCCCGCATGACGCAGACCGGCGGGAGGAATCTCAGTCTCAAGGGGTCCGACCCGCAGACAAACGCGATCACCCCGAGTGTGTAGAGCCGGTTCAAGACCGCCTTGGTCTTCTCAGGATTGCCGCCGAAGACCTCGAAGCCGATCATCGATCCCTCGCCGAACAGCCCGGCCCCGATTTTGTCCGGGTGCCTGGCGTGCAGCGATGAGAGCTGCTGGGCGAACTGTTTGCGGGTTTTCATGTTCAGGCCTTCGTCGCCGAACACGCCCTTCTCGTCCAGCCGCTTGAGCACCTCGCGCCCGGCGAAGATCTGCGATGAAGATCCGGTGAACGTCTGGCTGATCAGCCCGGGCTTGGGCTTGTAGTTGTCCGTGAACAGGGTCGCGCAGACCTGCGTCATTTTGCCGACGGACACCACGTCGACCCACTTATCCAAACCGTAGTACTGGAACGCGAAGGGCTTGGAGGTTCGGCCGAAGGACTGGATCTCATCGACCCAGATCGCAAGGCCGTGCTCCTTGCACCGCGCCATGACGGCGGCGAAGAAATCAGCATTGCCGGGCGCGTAGCCGCCCTCACCCTGGATCATCTCAAACATCACGCCTGCGACGTGGCCCTTGTAGCGTTCGATGTGGTTGTCCAGGTGCTTGATCGTGCTGTCGATGCTCTTTTGCTTGTCTTCGGGCTTGAAGAAAGGCAGGTAGCCGACCTTGATCGCCTCGGGCAGCCCGACTCGGTATGCCGCCTTGTCGGTGACCGACGCCATGGCGATGGTCCGGCCGGTAAAGCAGTGGCTAAAGGCAAGGATTCGTTCGGCGGGCGCATGCTTCTGAAAGACGATCTTGAGCGCGTTGTCGTTGGCCATCGAACCCGAGGTGGTGAGGAAGCAGTGCTCGAGCCTTGCACCAAACCGGCACGCCCGCTCGACCAGGTCGCTGCAGAGCGCCGCCGACTCGGCGTTTTGCTGGAGGTTGCCCTGCATGACGGTGTCGCCCATTGCGCCGTCGAGGCCGGCGTTGAGCAGGCCCGCATCGCTGTGGCCCAGCGAGTGCACGCCGATGCCGCAGATCATGTCGTACTTGACGCTGCCGTCAATCAGCTCGACCAGCGGGCCGTTGCCCAGGCCCGAGCCGAGGTAGGGGATCGGCAGCGCCCCGCCGCGCAGCTTGGCGAAATCGTCGAGCCGCTGCTGGTAGTCCTGCGCACGCGCGGGGTCGGCCGGCCGGGGGCCGACGAGGTTGTTCTTCGCGTCCGCAAGAGCCTGGGCGATGAGTTTCCGCGCCTGGTCGAGCCGGGGGTCGGCATGGAATTGTTCAGCAGCAAGCTTGGTCATTGTTAGTTACTCCGATCCGGGCACATATCGTATCAATCTCTGTGAATCGGACCGGAGGAGGAAACTCCAAAGACTCAAGGCCGAGGGCATTGGCAGTCAATACCCCGGACGGGGCGCGATTGCGAATTGCGTCGCCCGCCTCTATCTGCGGGCGGCGTTACGATCTGATGCGCACAAATGATTTCGGGACGACGGCGAAGTGAGACTAAATCCACCGTTTGCCAGCATTTGCACCGAGTACGAAAAGAAGGCCGGCCTATCGATAATTGGCGTCGATTGTGCGCAAGCAGCGACGCGACCTCCAAGCCGAGCACACGTTGACGGTTTTGCAGTCATTCTGCAGTGCGATAAATGACGTTTGTATACTTGCTGCATGAGCCGCACACTCATTCTTGTATGCCTGCTGCCTGCCGCCCTGACATGGCGGGTCTCTACGCAAGCCGCCCCGCCCAACATCGCTATCATCCTTGCCGACGACATGGGCTACAGCGACATCGGCTGCTACGGCGGAGAGGTGCAGACGCCCACGCTCGACGCTCTGGCGGAGAAAGGCGTGCGCTTCACGCAGTTCTACAACACCGATGCGGTCGCCGACGCGTCAGCATCCTTAATTAATCAGGCGCCGACCAAGAAGCCCGAGCGTGTCAACGCGATGAAAGCGGTGTGGAACGAACGGGCGCAGCGTGCGAACGTGATACCCGGGCCCAGGGACAAGTAACTCGACCGGCTGCCTGAATATCAGCAATCCTGTTTTTTAATTACCCGAATTTTCGTCAAAGTATGTTTACAGACAACAAAGGAAAGATATCTATGGGGATCCAACAAATGCTGAAAGTCTATTTGCCAATCCGCGCCCTGATGATCGCGATGGCGTGTTTGCTGCCGCAGATTCCTGCGGTGCTAGCGATGGCCGCCCAGCCCAACGTGCTGTTTATCTCCGTCGATGACCTCAACGACTTCCCCACTTTCATGCAGCGTTATCCCGACGCCAAGACGCCCAACATGGACGCGCTGGCGATGCGGGGCATGGTCTTCACAAATGCATACTGCCAGTTCCCGCTTTGCGGGCCTTCACGTGCAAGCGTGATGTCGGGCATGCTGCCCTCGACGCTCGGGTACGACAATCACATGAAAGACGACGAGCTGCAGGCAAGAGCCCGCGAACTGGGGACCGAACTGCTGCACAGCTACTTTGCGAATAACGGTTACAAGACGATGGCGGTCGGGAAAATCTGCCACAACCATGTGCCCAAGGGCAGCGTGGATATGTCGGGCGGCAGAGGCGGATTCAGTTCGGGTACCGGGGATCTAAAAAAGAACTGGCCTCAGAAAGGGACCAGCACGGACTGGGCGGCTGCACCGGACTCCGACGAAAAGCTGCCGGATTACAAGGCCGCGACCTGGGCCGTTGAAAGGCTTGAAGAGAAGCACGATAAGCCCTTTTTCATGATGGTCGGTTTCCTGCGTCCTCACGTGCCATGGTATGTGCCGCAGAAGTGGTTTGACCTCTACGACAAGGAAAAAATCGCGATGCCGCCCTACCTCAAGGAAGACCTGGACGACGTGCCCCAGGCCGCGAAGGACATCAGCATTCTGCCGGAGATGCCCCGCACCGAGTGGGCGATTCAGAACAACCAGTGGCGCAGCATCGTGCAGGCGTATCTTGCATGCGTCAGCTTCAGCGACAACCAGGTCGGACGCGTGCTCGATGCGCTGAACAAGAGCCCCTACCGCGACAACACCATCGTGGTGCTCTGGTCCGACCACGGCTACCACATGGGCGAAAAGAATACGTTCCAGAAGCAGTCGCTATGGGAGCGCTCCACACACGTTCCCCTGATCATCGCCGGCCCGGGCGTCGACCCCGGACTTCGCTGCGACAGGGTCGTCAACCTGCTGGACCTGTACCCAACGCTTGTGGCGATGTGCGGCTTGCCCGCCAATCCAAAGAACGAGGGACGCAGCCTGATCCCGTTGTTTAAAGAACCGGGCAAGCAATGGCCCTACCCGGCGATCACCGGCTGGAAGAAAAACAGCTTCTCGGTACAGGACGAACGATACCACTACATCCGCTATATCGATGGCAGCGAAGAACTCTACGACAGCGTCAACGACCCCAATGAGTGGACCAACGTGGCGGACCTCGCTGAACTTACAAAAATCAAAACAGTCCTGGGCGCTAAGATCCCAAAGCAAAAATAAGTGGTTCCCGGCACGTCGAGACGAACCTTCTGCCTAGCCACGGCAACGGGCTCTTGTCGGCGTCGATCTCCACGGCTTCTGTAAATCGATCCACAGGAACCCGGCCACGGGCTGCTATCGCCGCGCCTACTTGAAGTGGACATGCCTATGCCTCCTCGACCCTTGGCCACTTAAGAATTCTTGTAACCTATTTATCAACAAGATATAACGAACATCAATCTCTCCCGCCGACTGCGCCCTGTGACCTTTGATTTGGCCCTCTACGGGCACTCTGCCTGGACATGCCTCGACGCCTACATCGCCGGGGAAACCGATCTCTAACCGCTGAATTCAACCGTTCTACGCCAGGGCGCTGCGATTACCAGGGTCGTGGGGCACCCGGCGTGGTAAGCCGGTCCAGAGTCGCGCTCCCGAAAAGCACGAATGATCACGACCCTTCGCCGCTACCCCATCGAACCAAAAAGATTTTCTAATAATCCTCTGGACACCCGAACGAGTTGTGCGTCTAACGGCTTGTGGCTCCCACGTGCACACAGCTTATGACCGACCACAGCCCAGTTTCGGATTTCGATCCGACCTCTGAAACCGGGGGCGAGAGGCAGCTAGCCGGGGTTTTGGAACGAGGGGCCACAGGAGCGCTTCATGCAGGAGAGGGGCGTGCGTGCGTAGAGCCTTTGGACCTCGCAAAGATTCTCCGCGAGTACGAGGCGCGGTTACTGAGGTATGCGGCGAACCTGTTGGGGGGCGCGTATGCGGCTGCTCCAGCGACGGCCGATCGAGGTAGTCCTGGCCTGCAGCCGGGGGACCTGGTGCAGGAGGCGTTCCTCCGGCTGCACAGGTACTGCCGGGAGAACGGCTCATCCGCCATAGACCATCCGGGGACCTGGCTGTACCGGGTGGTTCACAACCTCGCGATGGATGCGATCAGGAAACGTGTGCGTGAACGCGGGGTCCAGCCCAAACTCGCCGACGCGGCACGCCTGCGCGCCGCAGCCGCTGATGCATCAGACGAAGAATCACTGGAACAACTGGATCAGCGTGAGCTGGTCGCGCTGGCGATGCGGCTGCTGGGCGATCTGCCCGAACAGCAGCAGCAGGCCATCACGCTCAAGTTCATGGAAGGACTGACCCTCAGGCAGATTGCAACCATCCTCGACTCCAGCCCCGGGAGCGTGAACTACCACCTCAACCAGGGCCTCTCGCGGCTGGCGCAGCAGCTCCGGAAAAAAGGCGTGCTGTGATGGGCGTCATGAACTGGATCAAAACAAACACGAAGCCACGCGCCGTTGGCGTGGGAGCGAAACGATGAACCGAGAACAGGCTGAAACACTGCTGGCCGCGCTGATCGCGGACGAAATGGATGAGCCGGTGCGCGGCGAGTTGCTGGCGTACCTGAAGAGCGACCCGGTACTTTCCGAGCGTCTGGGGGATATGCGCCTTGCAGCCGGTCTGCTGCGTGAGGGGTTCGAGGCAGCCTCGGCCGATGCGCCGGCGGCGCTCGATGCATCGCCGCGGGCCGAACTGCTGGCGCTTTTTGAACGCGAGCCGATCTCGGCGGTCGTTGCGGGAAGTGCTGGTTCTGGCGCTGCGGGCAACTCTTCAGCAAAAAGGCTTGGCCCGCTGTTCAGTATCCGCATGGCCAGCGCGGTCGCCGCGTGCGCAGCGCTGGGCATCGGCCTGATCGGGATGCTGCCCGAGCTGGGCGCGGCAAGGCGCACAGCCCGACGCATGCAGACCCCGATGGATGAGGCCGCAGATTATGCGTACGAAGCGCCCGCCGCTTCGATTCACGGCTCAGATCTAGCAGGCGTAATACCCGGTCCGCTGCTCGGCGACATCCCGACGACCGGCGGTTTATATAGCACACGACGCAACGAGGTCGGCGATGGAATTGACGTGACCGGCGGCACGCGCATCGATGCCGCCAAGGTCGATCCTGCAGGTCAGTACATCGCCGAAAGTGCAGGCAAGCTTGCGCTGGGCGATGACGTTAGCGGCTATGTCAGCAAATACAACTTCCGTGGGTATGAGCAAGGCGAGTCCGGGATGCCGGTGCCGCGATCGCCGCAGTCTGCACCCACTCAACCCAATGCGCCGACATTCGGTCCGACCGCAGATACAGGCCTTGGCGGTCGGGAACGGATCGCTGATGATCCGCTTGCCCGCATCGATCGGTATGGGGACCCCTCTCAACCGCTTGATGCGCGGGTCGAGTTAGAACGGCTGGAGCGTGAAGTTCCTGGTCGTCCTGGTGAAAAACTTGATCAATCGACATTCATAGGTGGACAACAGCAAGCCGGCGACATCATCTCCGGGAAGGTCACCGGGCCGGCGGCCGATCCCGCAGAGATGCCGCCTGCTGAGTTTGGCATAACTTTGAACAGCCCAGCCAGCAAGAATGGACTATTGGGCTTGGAACTCCCGGGGTCTGAGGGGCTCAGCAGAGAGTCTAACGAAGAGGCTCCCGCGCCAACGACCACCCTCAAAGGGGCTGAAGACAAGATCGCTGATTGGAGCGGTTCAACCGTGTGGAATGACAACCACACTGAATTCGGCCGGGGCAATTCTGACGACGGACGCACTACCGCGGGCCTGCCGGACAGCAAAGGAAAGACCGGCCAAGATTCAAACGGCTGGAAATATGACCGCGAGAAGCGGGGTCTGATATTTGATGGCACGGCGGATAAGACTCGCAGCGCTACAGCAAGCGAGGTTGATACGCGTGGCTACGAGCAAAATCAGCAACAACGCGGCGAACAGATCCAGCAGCAGTTGAGCCAGCTTACCAAACAGCAGAACGAGCTTTCCGACCTGTCAACTCGCCAGTTGGAAGACCGCCCTGGGCTGTCGAAAGACAATCTTCGCAATCGGGAAGACCATGGAAAGAGCGGTCAGCAGACGTACCGATACATGGCAGACAAGGACGCCTCGGTCAGCGATCAGTATGGCCAGGACCACGCCAACGCTGCCGGTCTGAATCCCGCCGAGCCTGATCCGGCGGCGGGTGACGGCCCACTCTTTGGCTCAGTGCCGTCCTTCGACGAAGTGACGTTGATAGACCCCGGCAATAAGCAGAATCAGACAAACCCGGCCAAGGCGGATGAACAGCTGCATGATGATCAGAAGCCGCTCATTCTGGGCGACCGATCCGGCGTTGATCGAATCGCCGGCGTCAATGCTCCTGGCGCCTCGGCTTTAGACTCGCCGACGGCTACTGCCAAGCCACAAGTCACACAACCGCTATCCGGAATCAGCAAGCTCGAAGAGGAACGCCGTGCTGCAGAGGGCAGGGTTCTCAACGGGGCCGAGCAGCGAAAAATCGAAGAGGTTCAGGAGCGCCTGGGTAGAGCCCGCGAATTACAACGAGAAATGAAGTTTGAAGAATCCGTCAAGGAGCTGGACGCCGCGCTCTTCATTGACCCGGACAATGCAGCGGTCAATGGCCTGCGTGACATGTTCAAAGGCTCTTCGACCGGTGTAGAAAACTTCGAGTGGAATCGCATTCATGACCTGGGAGACGCCGAGCAGTCGCTGAAGAACATCGAGGCGACCACGCCCTACGACGACATCTTGGTCTACCCCGGTCAGTGGCCGGAGCTGACCGAGATGCGCCTGCGTGGGGTGACCGGCGACGCGGACGGCGATAAAACCAGCGGCAACCCGAGCGTTGTGGCGACGCCGAAGCCGACGCCTGAGCCTGAGCCTGAGCCTGAAACAATAGTAGATAATGCGAAGCAGACCCGAGTCGCCCCGCCGGTGAATCCGTGGGTGCTGACCGAGCTCGACGCACAATCGACCTTCGCGCTGGACACGGATACCGCGTCGTACGAACTTACTCGGCGGACGATCCGCGAGCAGGCGCAGCTCCCGCCTGTGGCTTCGGTGCGGATGGAGGAGTTTGTCAATCGGTTTGACTACCAGTACCCGACCGGGCGTGATGTGCACGACACTTTTACGGTGCATCCCGACGCGGGCCCTTCGCCGTTTGCGGGTTCTGCCGGCGGCGAAGCGGTGCTGCTCAAGGTCGGAGTTCGTGGCCGGGTTGTAGCGCGGGACCAGATGAAGCCGGCGCACTACGTGTTTGTGATCGACGCTTCGGGATCGATGGCGCGGGAGGACCGGCTGCCCCTGGTGCGGCAGTCCCTGGCGATGCTGCTGGGCCAGCTTGGCCAGTCAGACACGGTCTCGCTGGTCAGTTACGAGACCAAGCCCTACCTGCTGCTGGAGCATGCACCTGCAAGTGATGCTCAGGCCATCATGAAGGCGGCTGAGACGATCCAGACCGGCGGATCAACGAACCTGAGCGACGGGCTCAAGCTCGGCTACCAGGTCGCGGGCAAGCACTTCCAGGTCGGCGGCGTCAACCGCGTGATCCTCTGCAGCGACGGCGTGGCCAACGTCGGGGATGATGACGCCGCGCAGATGCTCGAGTCCGTGAGCAAGTACCGCCAGCACGGCATCACCATGATGACCGTCGGCGTGGGTGTCGATGGTCAGACGGCGGGCCAGGCAACGATCTCGGCCGAGCGGTTTAACGACGGGCTGATGGAACAGCTCGCCAACCGAGGCGACGGGCAGTACGTGTACCTCGGTTCGGCGGAGGATGCGCAGCGTCAGTTCGTTGAAGACCTCGCTGCGACTCGTCCGACGATCGCTTACGACGCGAAGATACAGGTGCAGTTCGACAAGTCGGTTGTGCGGCGCTATCGGCTGATCGGTTACGAGAACCGCGCAATCGCCGACCGGGACTTCCGCAATGACGCGGTCGACGCGGGCGAAGTCGGCAGCGGCCAGTCGGCGACGGCGTTATACGAGATCGAACTGTGGCCGACGCGAGGCAATCGCGCCGGGATATCGAATCCTGGAAACGAACCGAGCCTGGGCACGGTGTACGTCCGCTACCGCGATGCGCAGAGCAACGCGATCGAAGAGACCACGACGCTGCTGCCCGTGGGGCTCGTGCGTGAGCGGACGGTGGCCGAGGACCCGCGGTTCTACCTCGCTGCGTGTGCGGCGGAGTTTGCGGAGTTGCTGCGAGAAAGTGAGCACGCCGCGGACGGCTCGTACGACCGGCTGCTGCAGATCGCGCGTGAAGTGTCGCAAGCCTTGCCGTTGGATAGGGACGCGGGGGAACTAGTGGAATTGATCGGCCGGGCCAAGGGCCTGCCGAGGGCCGGGCAATAAGCCGGGAGTTAACAGGATGAATAACGTGAAAAATTTCAACCGTATGAAACGTCTTGGCCGGGCTGCGCTTTGGCTCATGGTTGCCGCGGCCCTGATGCCGTGGCCCACGCAGGCGCAGGACGCCGCGTCTGCGTCAAAGAAATCGACCGTAAACGAACCGGCTGTCGTGATCGACTCGATAGAGGGCCGGATCGACGGCGATCAGTTTGTCGCAGACCTGAAACTGTCGGTCACCACTTTTGGCCCGGGGCAGTCGCTAGACCTCATGGTCGGTGACGCGGTGCTGAGCATGCTCGCGACGGCCGAGGGTCGTGTGCTTGTCGGTGATCGCGCGGATGTGGACGGCGTCGGCGACAAGGCGTCGCCCGCTTCCGTGGGGTATGACTTGAAATCCAAGGCCTACCGGCTGACCGTTAAAGGTAAGGGTGAGCTGGGTCTTGTGATGTCGGTTGCGGTCCGTGCCTCGAAACTGGATGACGGCTGGCGCGAGGCGGCGATAGTGCTTCCGATCGCGGACCGCCGACCGATCTCGGTGGCCAGTGATGATGCCGGGCTGGAGATCGATCTTCTTGACGCGGTGCGAGTGGTCCGCAAAGTCAACGGCGAGGGCGATGATGCAAAGCTGTTAGTCACGGGTCTGCAGGGCTCATCGAAGAAGCTGGCGGTGCGCTGGCGGTCGACGGTGCAGAACCTTGGCGCGGAACTGGTGCTTGCAAGCGAAGCGAATACGCTGGTGACCGTGCGCGACGGCGCGATGAGGGTGGACACGCTCCTGGCGTTTGGGATCGCGCAGGGCGAGCTGGAGTCGCTTGCGTTGACGCTGCCCAAGGGCCTGAACGTGACGCAGGTGCGTGGCCAGTCGATCCAGGACTGGTCTGTGATTGAACCCAAGGAAGAGGGCGGCCGCCGGGAACTGCGTGTTTCCCTGCGTCTGCCGCAGACCAGGCAGTACGCCCTGCAGGTGGTCGGTGAGGTGGAGCTTGAGGCGTTTCCGATGAAAGGTGTCGTCGTGCCGGTCATCGAGCCTCCCGTGGGGATACGTTCCGGGGGTACCCTCGCGATCGGGACCGACAGCGCGATCGCTCTGGTGGTCGAAAAGTCCGCCGGCCTGACTCAGATCGACGCGGCCTCGATGCCGCGGATATCGCTGCCTGATTCTTTCGCACGGGAGATGCCCGGCGCGGCGGGCCAAGGCGGCAAGGCCTTCTACTACAGCTACACAGCGACGCCCTATTCGGCAGAGCTTTCGCTGGCGCGTGTCGTGCCCGCGATCGACGCCGAGCACCGCGTGGTGATTGACGCGCGTGAGGACGGCCTGGTGTACGAGACACGCATCGGGCTGGAGGTGCGTGACGCGCCGGTGCGCGGCGTCGAACTGTCGCTGCCCGAGGGCTTTGCGGTTGTCAATGTCACAGGCAGCGGTGTATCGGATTATCAGGTGCAGGAGCGCAAGGACTCGGCCGTCGAAAGTCGCGTGCTGAGCGTCCAGTTCGCCGAGCCCGTGATCGGGCAGGCCTCGCTGCTCGTGAAGATGGAGTCGGGCGAGCCCACGGTGGATCAGACACGATCGGCCAAGGGCCTGTCGGTCCTGGGCGCTGCAAGCCAGCGCGGCTACGTCGTGGTGTCGGTGGCAGAAGGACTCGCGGTCGAGGCGACCGTGTCGGACACGATGCGACAGGTCAATACAGCTTCGACGCCATTTACGGTCGAGCGCGGTCAGGCGGCATACCGCTTCCGTGAGACCGACTGGTCCCTGTCGCTCACGACGAGCAAGCGGCCGGCAACGATCCGGGCTGAGGTGTTCCAACTCGTCTCGATCGGCGAGGGCGTCAGCTACGGGAACGTCGCGATCAACTACTACATCACCGGCGCTCCTGTGGATGAACTGCTGGTGCGCGTGGATCCGCGCGTTGAGAACGTGCAGTTTTTCGGGAGAGATGTCCGCCGGTTCGATGTCGTAGAGGGCGACCCCGCGCTGTGGCGTGTCACGCTGCAACGCCGGGTGAGCGGGGACTACAACCTGGGCGTGGGTTATCACCAGCGATATCGCAGCGGTACCGACAAGCCCGGCACGCTGCTGGTCGGTGGCGTGTCGCCCACCGACGTGCAGATGCAGACAACCTACGCGGCGGTGGCGAGCCCGCTGGACCTCGCGCTAAGCGAAGGGTCGGGCGCCTCGTCGGGCCGAACGCTGCTGCCGATCGCAAACGACGAATTGCCGGCGAATTACAGCCTGCTTGTCACGGCGCCGCTGCTGAAAACATACAAATCCGTCGGCCCCGCGTCCGTAGTGCAGCTCAATGTCGACTCGTACGACATCGGTGAGCTGACACCGGCCATCATCGAGATGGCGCAGATCTACACACATGTCGCACCGGGGACGCCTTCCGGCTCGGCGGTCACGGATACCGAATCAACGACACGCATCCTCTACCGAATCAAGAATGCACGCCGTCAGTTCCTCCGCCTGCAGATGCCCGCCGGCGCGATGGGATGGTCGGTCCACCTCATCGGCTCTGACGAGAACACGCAGCAGACGCGTCAGAGGCTCAATGTCTCTGCGGATGCCGCCGGCGGTGTCCTGATGATCCCCTTGCCTCGGCCGCTTGACCCCAACAGCCCGATGATCGTCGAGCTGACGTATGGGCAGGTCCACACGGGGCAGACTGGCGCGGTCAGCTTTGCCGCTCCTGTTGCCGACACCGCAACCACCTACGAAGACTGGACCGTTGATACACACCCCGACTGGGCGATCCAGCCCGTCGGCGGGTCCATGCAACACCAGACGCGTGATATCCAGCATGGCCAACTCGGCAGGTTGCTGCTCACGATCGGCGAAGGCTGGGGCCAGTCGATCGAAGATGCGCGTCAGAACAGCCGCATGTGGTTCGTGCTGCTGGCGTGGGTGGCGGTCGCTGTTCTTGCCTTGATTTTTATGCGTTCCGTTGCATGGTCGATCACGGCCGCAGGGCTGCTGCTGATCCTGGTCTGGCTGGGCGCGAGTGTGCCCTCGACCTGGCCGTGCCACGAACGACTCATCACCCCCGATACGCTGAACACGATGACCTGGACGCGCGTGATCGAACAGGGCGGCGAGAACGGCTCGGTGATCAAGGCGGAATTCATCCCTGAGCAGTCTTTCTATATCTCGCTTCGCACGCTGATCATCGGGGCATCGTTGTCGCTCGCTGCGGTCTTCGCGGGTGTGTACTGGCGTCGAGGCCGATGGGTCTTGATCGCGATCGGTCTGGCGGGGCTTCTGTACCTTGCGGGTCGCTGGCCCGTTATGGAACTGCCACTCGTTGTCGCGATGACATGGGGATTGCCGCTCTTGCTCCTGTTGATGGTGCTGATCCGAATCGGGCTTCATGCCAGGAAGTGGTGGTCCTCCCGCGCTGTTGCGCAGGCGGCGGTGACTGCGGCAACGGCCATGCTCACACTCACGATGTTCGGCTGCGCCGGCAACGACGCACTCATTGTTGCGCCGCAAGTTGACCCGATGCTCACTCATCTGAACTGCCGACTCACCGCCGAGCAGGATTCCATGGCGGTCAATTTTGACCTGAGCCTCAATGCATCCAAGCCGATGCGCTTTGATCTGATCGAAGACGGTGCCGTGCTGATCAGCGAAGAAACGGGTTCGGAGCACGTGCATATCAAGCGTGAAACGTCGGGCTATGACGTAGTCATTGATCGCCCCGGGCGCTACCGGGTTTCGGCGGCGTTCCTGCTCCCCCTGGCTGCCGCCGATGCGCAGCGTGTCCGTTCGTTCCACCTCGCGGTGCCCCCGGCACTGACCAACCGTGTGGTCGCGACGCTCCCGGGCACTTCGCTGGAGGTCAGCGCGCCTAGCGCGATCGTCTCGCAGACAACCGAGCGGGACAACCAGACCATCCTGAGCGCGACACTTGGACCGTCCGACGGGATCGACCTGCAGTGGCGGCCACGCGAACGCCGGCGCGATCTTGAAGAAACCGTTTTCTACTGCACCTCAAGCACGCTGCTGCGCCTCGCGCCCGGGTCTGCTACAGCGCTGCACGACATCGGCTTTGAGATTGCTCAGGGCCTACTCACCGACATCCTCATCACCCTGCCCGACAACATGACCGTGACCCAGGTGCTCGGCGAGTCACTTGGGGCATGGCGCTTTGACCCCAAGACCCACCAGCTTGAAGCGAAGCTCACAACGCCGGTGGCCGGTGACTACCGCCTGCTTCTCACAACCCAAAGCCCGGTGGACAGCCTGCCTTTTACAATCGAGACCGGCGCCCCGGACGTCGTCGGTGCGGCACGCCAGAACGCCATGATCGGACTGATCACCGCGCAGCAGGTCTACGCGACGATTGACGATGCACCCGCCGCGATCAATGAGCAGGACTTCGCCCGCGACGCGGCGCTACTGCTCTACCGCGCCAAGGGACAATCAGGCGGCACGCCCGAGATCCGGTACGCGTGCCGCCTTGACCGCATGCAAACCATCCGCGCGACGGTTCGCGAGGTATTGCCCGAGGTGCGCTCGTCGGAGTCTGCCAGCTTCTCAATCGAAGAAGAGCGGCTGGTCTACCAGAGCGAGTTTATCACCTCCGTATCCAAGGCCGGTGTGTTTAAGACTCAGCTGCGCATCCCCGCGGGTTACGACATCGATGCTTTGAGCGCCAACGGCTCGACACACTGGGATGAAGACGCCGATGCACAGGCGGGCGATGCGTCCAGGCTCGTGACGCTGCACTATCCCTCACGTGTCTCTGGCGATCTTCCGGTCCGGATCCGCTTGAGCAAGGCGTTTACCGAGCTGCCCAGCGTCGTCAGTGTCCCACGCATCGAGGCGGTGGGTTCGCTGAAGCACGGCGGGCAGCTGGTGATCTCTGCTTCTCAAGGCGTCCGCCTGTCCATCGATCAGCGCGAAGGGATCAGCGAGGTCAACCCGCTGGAACTGGGCATCCGCACGCCCGGGGTTGTTGCGGCAAATCAGCTCCGCCCGGACTGGTCACTGCGTCTGGCGGTCGAGCAGGTTCAGCCACGCATCACCGCCGACACCCTTCATGTCGCCGCCGTCGCGGACGGGGTCGTTCACCACACGGTGTACCTCCACTACACGCTTCAGCACGCGGGCAGCAAGCTCTTCCGTGTCCGCGTGCCCAAGGATGCTGTAGGCGTTCGCCTGGTGGGCCCGGAGATCGCTCGGCGGGCGCCCGTCTCGGATCAGCCGGGGCTTTGGGAAGTCGAACTCTCATCGAAGTGGTACGACCGCCCGTATCCTTTAGCGGTCCAGTACGACACCGCGTACGCCGCCGACGCAATATCAGTTCAGATTGATCCGGTGATCGCGGCGGACACGGACCTGCAAAGGGGATACATGGCGATCCTGGCCGGCGGGCGCGTCGAAGTTGGCGCTGCTGCAGAGGCGGGAGGCATGGTGCGGGCAGACAGCCGATCTTTGCCGGCCGCATTCGGTGCGGGCGATCTGTCCAGCGCGGCGCTTTGCTATCGGTGCCCGTCGGCGGGTTACGGCCTGACGCTCGAGATTCGCAGGCTCGTCGATGCACAGGCCGCGAAGGCATCCGTTGAGCACACCCAGCTGACCTCCGTCCTCACCGCAGATGGCGAATCAATCAATCGTGCACAGATTCAGCTCCGCGTCGGACAAAAGAGATACCTCGAGACCCGGCTGCCAACGGGCGGTCGGCTGCTCGCTCTCCGTGTCAACGCACGCGCAGAAGAACCCTCAACACGCACCGACGCGAAAACCAGCGAGACGATCTACCTCGTCCCGCTCGTCTCGTCGACGGGCGAGAACGCCGCGGTGCTGGTCGACCTGGTGTACACCGTGCCCCCCGCCAAGCCGGGGACAAAGACCGGCGGCAGGCTCGCGCTGGAGGGGCCTCGATTCGATTTGCCGCTGCGGGATATCCTCTGGGCCGTTTATGCGCCTGAGGATTACCAGTACGACGACTTTGAAGGCAGCGCCACTTACATCGAGCCCGAAGATGGCACGGCAGCGATCAAGGCCTTCAGCGCAGAATCATACGACAGCGCGACGCGTCAGCAACAAGCCGCCCGTCTGGCCGCCGCGCAACAACTGCAAAACGACGCGACTCGCCTGGCGGACGCAGGCGACCAGCGTCGCGCCCGCGCCGCGCTGGAACAGGCCATGTATTTCTCCTTAGGCGATCGTGCCCTGAATGAAGACGCACGCGTCCAGCTCCATCGCCTGTCCACCGACCAGGCCGTCGCCGGATTGATCGGATCGCGTGGCCGCTTGCGTGAACTCGAGGGCGGTCGCGTCCCGACCCCCACGGTGCCCGGCAGCGCGAACAGTCAAGACGCTGCGGTCCTCAATCTCACCCGTCAGGACCTGCAACAGGTTCAAGCCGCACTAAGCCGTCCAGACGGTGAGAACCTCGCCATGATCGCCGCGCGATTCATGACGACACAGGCGGTCGCGGGTGCACGCCCTGCCCCGCTTGTTGTGGAGATGCCGCTGCGTGGCCAGGTGCTCGAGTTCACCCGGCCCGTCCAGGCTCAGCCCAACACGCCGGTCACGGTCAGCTTCACCGCAACCGCAACCCCCCAGGCGGCCGGTCGACCGGAAACCGACTGGGCCCCCTATATCGCAGGCGCTGTTTTGCTGGGTTTGGGTTTGTTGCTCCAGCTGGTCGTTTTCCCAAGCAAAAACCAGCCCATCGCCGCGTGATGAACTGATTATTAGGGCAGCGAGCAGAATCTTTCTCCACTTCACCATAGTTCGTGGTGCAGCCCCCGGGCAACGCCCCCGGGGGGGGGCGAATCAAAATGGGCTTGCACCCCCGAGTCGTTGCCCGGGGCTACACCACGCACCGAATGAAGATAAATGACGCCAGTTGCTCTAAGAGCCCCTAGAAAAAAGCGCCCTCCGAAATCTCGGAAGACGCTGAAAATGGGCCTGGCAGGATTCGAACCTGCGACCTCACCCTTATCAGGCCGATTTTGGACCACCCAAAATCGTCCGTAAACCCTTATAAAACAAGGTATCACGAACATTTCGCCGAGTCAACAATTGCGCCCGACTACCTTCGTTTTTGGCCCGTTACGGGTACCCTGCGCGCAAAAAAGAGTAGGCTACGCGCGCAGTCTCAGCAGGCTTAATCAGCCGGCGATGGACGCGGGCAGTCATGACGTATTCTCGTTGCTTACCGAACAGCACTGCGCAGATAATTACTGTTATTTTCTCAACTAGCCGCTGGTACACGATCAATACAGATGCAAACAATCTGGCGTCTCGTTGGGTCCGGGCCGGCGTGCTGTTCAACGTACCCGCGGCGGAGAGCCGCGGTCCTTTGGATATTGAGCAGCTCATCGTGGACACGGCCTTGGCGTGTCCCGCCGATCCGAGGCTCTACATCGCAGCTTGGTCGTGGCTCAGTAGGCACAGCAGCTTCATCGCACCTCACCGACTCAAGCGTCTCGCTCTGGAACAGCTCGACCCGCAGAACCAAGCTACGCTCGGCCTTCTGATGGAAACCGCTGTCGAACACGGCGCAGCTCAACACCTGCTTCAGATTGTCTCAGCCTGCCTTGAAACTGCACCGGAGCCTGGACCTCTGTTTGATGTGGATCGCGATTGGTTTGAGGATAGCGCCCAATTGGACGCCACGGCCCTATCTAAAAAATGGGGGCGATGGTGCCAAGCCATCGAACTGAAGCCCGATGCGCTTCGCCCGACAGAATGGATCTTGGCTAACAACCCCTCATTTCGTGATGAGTCAAGGTGATAGCGACCTGCTTAGTCTCTCAAGCCGCCTGAGAATCCTCGCCATCTGTCCGGAACGCATGACCTCAAGTAAGTGACCGTCTGAGAAGCGGTCGCCCCTGAGGTGGGCCGTCAGGAGTTGGCCAATGCCTGCAAGATCAAGACGTTCGATTCCTTCTCCTGTAGTGATCATCCTTTGTCTACCCTGAGACCACTCACCCCAATCGAAATCTTGGACGAAGCCATGTTCGTAGCAGGCATCACAGAAATCACTGGCCTTTCGATCAACAATGGAAGGTTCAACCCATCCGTCTGTCACGCTCGCATCGTCGCCAAATGAAGTGCGTTGATCACTGAAGTACGGCAGGAACTGGAGAAGCGTATCAACCCCTTTGCGGGTGATTTGGGATGCGTCGTATTCACTGGCTTCCATACTTTGTTCCCTCTTTCTCTAACCCACAGGCGGATAGCACATCGCCCCCCAGTCCTCGTCTGCCCCCGACTCAATCCAAACGTTAAGCACAGCCGGCAACAACAACCCAAGCATCGTGACGCACCGCCGAAGCGACGTCCGGTTCAGCTGGCTTCCATGACTCGCGGCTCCGTGCACGAGCTGGCACCGCAGCAGGTACACCCGCTCCAGCAGCGCCTCCAGCACCAGGGCCCAGCGCTTCTCGATGTACCAGGTCGATGCCTGCCGCTTGTCACGCGTGGTCTGCTTCGCCCTGGCCGCCGACGGTAATTTCCAGAAATAATCGCCAAGGTAGTTGTCGTCCAGGATGCTCATCACCAGCCGCTTGTGCTCGGTGAGGACCGATGCCATGTGACCATCCTTGTCGATCGCGAGGACCCGGTCCATGAACGCACGCCAGCACTGGCGGTCGGACTTGGGCTCCCGGGCCCGCTCGTCCCACTGGCCGTACAGGGCGTTGAAGGCAATCCACTGACAGGTCAGGGCGACGTCCTGATCCTCGCCAGGCTCGATCTCTTCGACCCGCTGCAGCCAGGTCGTGGCGCGGTGGAAGCGGATGACGGTCGGGTGGCCGTCGGTGCCATCGGACAGGCGGGTCTTGTGCGGTTTCCAGCGGCGACGGAGATCGTGGACGGATCCCGGCAGCACATTGCTTTCAGACACGGCGTCACCCTTTGGAAACTGAGTCATTGACAACAGTGGTACACACGCACCTCAATGCTCGTCAGAATCAATCTTGCCCAGTTCCTCGAACTTCGCCTGCATTGTCGGATTATTGTGGGTAACGGTCCCGAGTTCGTTGCTCAGGACATCAAGCGTTGGCTGCGCCGGGCCCAGGTCGATACGCTGTACATCCAGAAGGCCAGCCCCTGGGAGAACGGCTACGTGGAATCGTTCAACGGCAA